>Ga0214919_10001623_pt1 | contig 36443 bp, 28 predicted proteins | sample LL1503_MetaG_FD_177994 | JGI IMG/M metagenome (GOLD analysis project Ga0214919, IMG submission 177994) | Freshwater microbial communities from Lake Lanier, Atlanta, Georgia, United States - LL-1503 | ecosystem: Environmental > Aquatic > Freshwater > Lake | place: USA: Georgia | collected...
GTCCGGGTGTTCTCATAATTCTAGCTGCGACATCGGCTCTAGTAACTAATAACACCCCCAAAAATATTAATAGCAAACTCAAAACAAGGGTATACAATTTTAACCTCCAGGTGTAAGTCATTTGCTCTTTTAATGCTATCCCGTTTTCTGACGCATATCTAATTAAGCCTTTGGGTTTATTAACGTGATCCATAATTTCATCACAAGCATCAATACATGCAGTACAATTGACACACTCTAACTGCGTTCCATTTCGTATATCAATACCAGTGGGGCAAACTCGAACACAAGCATGACAGTTGACACAATCACCTTTATCATTCGTTTTGTCTGACAATTTACCACGCGGCTCTCCCCTTACATAATCATACGCAACTAAAATTGAGTTTCGATCCAACAACACTCCTTGCAATCGACCATAAGGACATACAATGATACATGCCTGCTCTCTAAACCAATAATACACAAAGAAAAATACCATTGTAAATATTACCAACGCACTAAAGGTTCCAAAATGAACAAAAATTCCTTCTTTTATAAGCACCCCTACTTCATCAATCCCTATGATATACCCTAAAAAGAAATTGGCTATTAAAAATGATAAGGAAAAGAAAACAAAAATTTTGGTAGCCCTTTTTACAATCTTTTCTGTGTTCCAAGGCATCGCTTTCAACTTTTTTTGTTGATTCGCATCGCCGTCAATAAAATATTCTATTTTCCTAAACACCATTTCCATAAAAATGGTTTGCGGACAAGCCCAACCACAGAATATTCTACCAAATGCAACTGTAAACAGAATCACAAAAACAATAAATGTCAATAACCCAATAGCAAAAATAAAAAAGTCCTGTGGCCAGAATATTTTACTAAAAAATATAAACTTCCGTTCCAATACATTAAACAAGAACAACGGTTCTCCTTCTACCTTTATGAATGGTAAAGTGAAAAATAAAATCAAATAAAAATAACTAAAATAGGACCTTAAATTATATAACTTCCCTACTGGCTTTTGTGGATTTACATAATTTCTGTTGCCTTCCTTGCTTATGGTAGATACAGCATCTCTAAAAGTTTGATCCAATGACTGTTTCTTATAATTTGCTATACTTTCCGAATCCTTTTTACTGTTTTGTATCATTTATTTTTTTGTTACAGTACTGTCTACAGGGGCAGTTACCTCTTTATATAAATCCCCTTGAGGTGCTTTTGGATTTGGCGGATTGGTCCCTTTTAAACTTCTTATATAGCTTGCCAATTGTTGCATTTGCACGGGAGAATAGGTGGACTGCCATGACTGCATGCCCTTATCGGGGTAACCATATTTAATTGTTTTAAATATATCCTTTATACCTCCGCCATGTATCCAATATTCATCTGTTAAATTGGGTCCTACTAATCCCTGCCCCTCTGCCAAATGACAAGGCACACAAGTTTTAGCAAATATTGCTTTCCCAGCCGCAATACCAGCTACATCCAACTCGGTCACTGAATTTTCATCCACATTTTCCTTCGCAGATGCCAAGTAAGCTTCTGTTTCGATTTTTGCTGTAGTCATCTCTTTATTATACTCTTCCGTTGGATTCATTCCTGTATGCCAAACCTCAAACTTTAATAAATAAAACACCGCAACTACAATAGTGATATAAAAACCATATTTCCACCATGGTGGTAATGCATTGTCCAATTCCTTAATTCCATCATAGTCATGATCCAACAATAAATCTGCTTCCTTATCTAATGGAACTGCTTTTGTAAAAAATTGCTTATCTAATTGATGCCATGTTTTAACCAACCAAGAATCACTTTGCACTTTACCTGCAACTATAATTTTTTCAATTGGATGAATTGCTCTAAAAATATTTCTAATAAATAAAACGAGTAAAAAAACAACTAACAATTCCAATAATATGACCGATGTCATTGTCCAAAATGTATTGTAAGATAAGCCCCCATAAAAATCGGTAGTAACTACCTTAGTGCTATCAGCTATCACCGAAGTAGCTTGTGCTGATAATTTATTTGAAAACATGGATCCCATAACAACTACAAAAATCATCATCGCTTTAGTTGCACTTTGTTTTGAAACTTGTACTGCCTTTTTTGAAACCATCATTAAAACCTGCGCTAAAACCCAAATCACAACTACCAACAATATTGCAACCGTGATCATCAAACCTTCCATATAATTTGTAGTTGTCGGCTTTGAAGCTATTGTATTTGTTTGCGCTATTGATGCTATTGAAACCAAACTAGCCAATAACAAAAGAAATTTATTTTTATTTTTTAACATAAAAAATGTTTTTAGAATTAATTTATTATTGTTCTAATGGTAAATTTTTAATTTTATCCACCTGCTTATTGTCTAGCACTTTTACATACCATAAAACACCCACAAAAAATGCAACAAATACTAACAATGAAAAAAGTGGATAGATATTCTGATCCTGCATTGTTTCGGTATACTTCTTTATAAAACTGTACATGATGATTAATTTATATTATTTATTTTTTTGTAATGTCTGTTCCTAATCTTTGCAAATAAGCGATTAATGCAATGATCTCTTTATTAGGTGCAACTTTAATGCCCTCCTTTTGCAAATCATCTGAAATCAATTTGGCTTGTAGCATTAAATCTGCATTGGCTTTGTTTGCATAGTTAGCTTCGTAAGGAACTCCTAATGTGCGCATCGCATTAATCTTGAGTGGCGTTGATGCAGTATCTAAATTATCATCAATTAAAAATGAATAAGATGGCATTACTGAACCCGTTGAAATTGCACCGGGTTCTTCCAAGTGATTATAATGCCAAGTATTTGATTTTTTTAAATTGCCTGCTCCTTCCCTTGCCAAATCAGGACCGGTTCGCTTGCTGCCCCATTGAAATGGATGGTCATATACGAACTCTCCAGCTTTACTATATTCACCATAACGTTCCGTTTCACTTCTAAAAGGACGAATCATTTGTGAGTGACAAGTATAACAACCTTCTCTTGTATAAATATCTCTTCCTTGCAACTCTAATGGCGTATAAGGTTTTACACTTGAAATAGTTGGGATATTTGATTTTACTAAAAACGTTGGTACTAATTCAACTAAGCCCCCAATCAAAATCACAACTAATGATAATAATAAAAATGGCGTAGGCTTTCGCTCAATCCAACGATGCCAATGTTCTCCATCATGCTTTGTATAGGTTTTTTCCAAAGCAGGTGCTTCTGCAGCTTCATTTGCTTCTAAAGTACCTTTGCTCATTGTTTTAAAGAAATTAACCATACCTATAATTGCACCCGTTAAATACAATATCCCCCCGATTGCCCTCATTGCATAAAATGGTGCCATATAGGTTACGGTTTCTAAAAATTGATATTTTAATTGACCACTTGGCGTGAATTGCTTCCACATGGAAACCTGTTGCCAACCTGCCCAATACATGGGTATTGCATAAAATAATATGCCCAATGTTGCCAACCAAAAATGGATATTGGCTAATTTCTTAGAATATAATTCTGTTTTGTAAATTCTTGGTAACAACCAATAGATGATACCAAAAGTAAGCATCCCGTTCCAACCCAAGCCACCTATGTGTACATGCGCTATAATCCAATCTGAAAAATGCGCTACTGCATTAATACTCTTTAAAGACAACATCGGCCCTTCAAAAGTGGACATACCATAAGCAGTAACTGCAACCACCATAAATTTCAAAATCACATCTTCCCTTACTTTATCCCAAGCCCCACGCAAAGTAAGTAATCCATTGATCATACCACCCCAACTTGGGAATATCAACATGAAACTAAAAACGATTCCTAAGCTTTGCGCCCAGTTAGGTAAAGCAGTATACAACAAATGGTGTGGCCCTGCCCAGATATATAAAAAGATCAACGCCCAAAAGTGGATGATAGATAATTTATAAGAAAACACTGGCCTGTTCGCAGCTTTAGGTAAAAAATAATACATCAAACCTAAAAATGGCGTTGTTAAGAAAAAAGCAACCGCATTATGCCCATACCACCATTGTACTAAAGCATCTTGCACACCCGCATACCAACTATAACTTTTAAATAAGGTAACTGGTAATTCAAATGAATTTACTAAATGTAAAACAGCTACTGTAATAAATGTAGCGATGTAAAACCAAACTGCCACATATAAATGACGCTCTCTTCTTTTGATAATAGTGGCAAACATATTAAATCCAAACACCACCCATATTAATGTAATCGCAATATCGATAGGCCATTCTAATTCTGCATATTCTTTTGCAGTAGAAATTCCCAATGGCAAGGTAATAGCTGCAGCAACAATAATTAATTGCCAGCCCCAAAAGTGTATCTTACTTAACACATCACTAAACATCCTCGCTTTTAATAATCGCTGTAATGAATAGTACACCCCCATAAACATAGCATTACCAACAAAGGCAAAAATGACCGCATTGGTATGCAGTGGACGTATACGGCCAAAATTGAAATACGGCTGTATATTTAATGCAGTGGGGTAAACAAGCGCCAGGGCGATCCATAATCCCACCGTCATTCCAACAACACCCCAGATGATCGTGGCAATAGCAAAATTCCTTACCGTTTTATTGTCATACTGAAAACTTTCTACTTGCATAAGGTTTATTTAAATGGTTAATGATGATCAAGCTTTAATTTTTATTTAGGTAAATGATTTACTAGGTTAACTTCTTTTTTTGCAATGGTTCTATTTGCCGTTGATTTGACTTCGGTATCAAAAAGTATTCGAACAGAAGGTGTATAATCGTCTTCCATTTGACCCGTTTTTACAGACCATAAAAAAGCGATCAAAAAGCCGCCTGCTACAACAACACTTACAATGATTAATAATACAATTACACCCATGAAAACATATTTGTGACAAATCTAGCGGGAATGTTCATTTTTCCTAATGACCTAGGTCAAAACAAAAGATGATATATATCAGTTCTTGGATCTGATTGTAGATGAATACAGAAATGAAAGCAAGGCAGAAAGCGCCACAATGCTTATTGAGCTAATGGGCATTAATATAGCCGCAACCATCGGGGACAATTGGGCGCTTGTTGCAAAATACATGCCTACTATATTATAAATTATGGATAAGCTAAAAATGAATATGATAATTAATTTAGCTTTTTTAGCATAATTGATTAATGCATCAAGCCCACTGATTTGTTCCCCTGCTAAAATAGCATCACTAGCTGGGGTGAATAAATGGGATTGATCAGTTACCGCTATGCCAACATTACTTTTTTGTAAAGCGCCTGCATCATTTAAACCATCGCCCACCATCATCACTTTGCGTCCTTGCGATTGAAGCTGTTGAATGTAATTAAGTTTATCGGCTGGGCTTTGTTCAAATAATAAGGTCACATCAGTACCTAAAATTTGTATTAAATTATTCTTTTCGGTTGGATGATCCCCACTTAATAAATGTAATTGATACCCCCTATTTTTAAAGCTCGCTGCTACTGCTGCAATACCGGTTCGATAGGTATGATTTACTTTATATACCCCTTTAAATTGTTTATTGATTGCCAAACAAACCACCGATCCCTCGTGTTGCTGATTTATATAAATATGATTGGATGCTAAAAAGGAAACCGATCCAATTAAAACTTCAAATTCACTACTATCGGCTTTGGTTCCTTTACCTATAAAATTTTCAATTTTATTGACTTCAACTATGCCTTCTACTTTTGAAAAATAAAATTGTGCAATTAATTGACTTAAAGGGTGCAACGATTCTTTGGTGATTGATTTAATGGCCAACATCTCATTATTTGATAATGGAACACCTTCATATGCTAAAGTAGTTTCGGTATGGTTGGTGAGTGTCCCTGTTTTATCAAATACAATCGTATCTATTTTATCAATCGCCTCAATTACAGATGCATTTTTACAGTAAAATTTACTTTTCCCAAGCCACCTTAATACATTCCCATATGTAAATGTCACAGTCAATAGCAAGGAACAAGGGCAAGCAACAATTAATACAGCGGTCACTGAAGGCATTATTTTACTGGTGTCATATATGCTCCAATAAATACCGCTTGAGATTGCAATCGTAAATAATATTATAGTAAAATACTGACTCCAAGGATGAACAAATGATTTTTCTGCATTTTTCTCAGACTTCAATAAAGGACTATTCCATAATTCGGTGATATAACTTTGTCCTACTGGTTTAACCACTTCCAATTGTATGGCACGCCCCTTTTGGATTCCGCCAGCGTAAACCAATGCCCCTTTCATTACTTCAATGGGTGCATTTTCACCGGATACAAAACTATAATCCACCAAGGCAACATTGGATATTAATATACTATCCGCTGGTATCATTTCATCTGATTTTATTAAAACGCGCTCACCTTTTTTTAGTTCAGACAAGGGTTTACTAATTTCATTTCCTTCCTGCAATACAGTTACCCCTAATGGGAAAAAAGAAGTGTAATCTCGATCAAAGGCAAAGGAGTCATATGATTTATCCTGAAACCACCTACCAATTAGCATAAAAAAAACAATGCCACTCATGCTATCCAAATAACCAGCCCCTGTTTGCGTAAGAATTTCATACACACTTCTTGAAAAAGTAACTGCAATTGCAAGCGCGATGGGCGCATCAATATTTAACCACTTTTGACGAAGTCCCGTATAGGCCGAAATAAAAAAGCCACTTGCACTATAAAATAATACAGGCAATGATAATAGTAAGTTAATATAAATAAAAAATACCCTTAAGTTTCCCAATTCAATTGCATTATTAGACAAATACTCGGGAAAACTAAGCATCATAATGTTGCTAAAACAAAAACCTGCAATCCCAATTTTAAAAAGCTGCTTTTTATTTACTTTCTTTTTCTTTAACCAATCATGGCCCCCCAAATGGATGACTGGCGCATATCCTACAAAAGCCAATAATTGCACTAATTCTTTTAACGATATTAAACTTGGTTGATATACCACTTTAATTTCCTTTTTTTCAAAGTGGGTTTGCGATTGAATAATCCCCGGATTTATTTTATGCAAATTTTCCAATAACCAAACACAACTAACACAATGAATTTGAGGCAAATAAAATACCACATGCGCCTGATCCCCAACCTTAAATTGAATTAATTGCTCCTGAATGGCTTCGTTGTCTAAGTAATTATATTTGTCTGAAACAAAGTGCCCCTTTGCTGTCATGCCAGGCATGTCTGTTAAATCATAATACTGACATAACCCATTTTCATCCAATAATTGATAGACCAATTTGCAACCGGCACAACAAAATACTTTATCGTTCCAAAGTATTGAATCATCACAATCAACCCCGCAATGGTAACAATGTTGTGGCATATAGGTAGCAAAGATGCCGCCTAACTAATTCTATTAAAATGAGCCGAATCATGAAAATTTATGATAAATATCATACATCCATAATGGCCTAATGAATCATCTTCTGAAATTGCGGATCCATCAAGTTGGTTGCTTCATAATATCCTTGCTTATACCAACGCATTCTTGCCAATAAACTGACCATCTGTGGCTGGATTCTATTTTTGGCACTATTTAGCTTACTTACACTACTCGGCGAATATTGTTTGGCAAAATTGATGAATGCTTGCCAAGTGTTTTCATTATTATATTGGGTCAGTAATGTTTGTACGTTTTTCAACTCATTCATCTTGGGGAAGTTGGAAATATAAAAATCAAGTACAAACTCGTTGACTAAATTATTTTGTAATAAAAGGTTATTGGTTGTATCCGGTAAAATATCATTACTAGCAACCCACTTGTCAGGATAAATACCACCCCCACCATAAACTAAATTGCCCTTTGGGGTTTTGAATGAATTTCCTTTGAAATTAGAATCTGGCATACCAATCGCATCTTCATGCAATCTTTTAACATACGCATTCTCATAGGCTGCCTTCCCTAAAACATAAGGTCGTTGGATATTTCTGCCTAAGGGTGTGTAATATTTTGCAGTCGTTAAACGCAAAGCTCCGCCATTTGATAAATTAAATTGCTGTTGCACCAATCCCTTGCCAAATGACCTTGTTCCTACAATCGTCGCCCTATCCCAATCTTGCAAAGCTCCTGCCAATACTTCACTAGCCGATGCGGAGGATTCATTCATTAATATTGTAATTTTTCCTTGCTCAAAAAGACCTTCTCTTTTACTATAATAATCTACCCTAGGTGAATGTACCCCTTCGGTATATACAATCAATTTATTGCCTGGTAATAATTCATCTGCAATGGCTACCGCTTCAGAAAGTAAACCACCCCCATTATTACGCAAATCTAAAACCAATGACTTCATCCCTTTTTGGACCAATGGATCCAAGGCTTGCATAAAAGCTTCATAAGTTCGATCTGTAAACTTATTTAATTTAATATACCCAACAGTGTCACTGATCATATAATATGCATCCATCGGAGAAATGGGAATATTCGCTCTTGTTAATTGCAATTGCACTTGCTTACTTTTTCTCAACACCACTAATTTCAATGGACTATCTTCTGGTCCTTTTACTTTTTGCCTTACTTCATCTGCTTGCAAATTCCCACCGGACAATTTTATCGAATCATTTGCTTTCAATAAGATATCGCCTAATTGAACGCCTCCTTTAAAGGCTGGACCGTCCTTTAAAACATAGGTGACAAAAAAACTATCCCTAAACTGCTGAAATTCGATGCCAATTCCTTTTAAGTTGGCTGCCAATTGTTCATTCACATCAACCAAATCAGCAGGTGGAATATATACCGAATGCGGATCCAATTGGCTTAAATAATAATCAGCCAATTTAATACTTGCACTATCATTTTTTAAAGAATCAACATATCTGGATTGCACAATTTGAATCATTTCCAAAATCGGATCCTGCTTTGCAGTGAATAAACCCCAAGTAGATAAATCTCCCTTCACAAACACCCCAATCACAATACCGACAATAATCATTAGGGCATATGAGATGGGGGTAAACCAATTTGTATTATTCTGTTGCATGTGCATTTTATTGACTACAAAATTACATTATTTAATGTTTAAAATGGAGTTAATACTGTTGCGTATCCACTAATTTGTGCTAATTTCACTGTTAACTGGCAGTTATGAAAAATTATATAATAGCAGATAGCGGCGCAACAAAATGTCAATGGACGATTGTTCAAAACAATAAAAAACAATCCATTAGCACGATAGGCATTAGCCCCTACTTTTTATCCACGAATGAAATTGCTGCAATTTTAGTGAAAGCCTTTTCAAAAAAGATCAATGTTGAAAAAATAAATGCCATTTACTTTTATGGTACAGGATTGAGCAATCCAGACAATGTTAAAAGTTTAAAAAAAGCACTGAAATTAGTTTTCAAAAACGCAACCCTTGACATTCAAACTGATTTAGTAGCCGCCGCGCGTGCCACTTGTCAAAAAAACAAAGGCATTGCTTGTATTTTAGGAACTGGGTCAAATACAGGGTATTATAACGGAAAAATTATTGCTAAAAACAGCCCTGGTCTTGGCTATGTTTTAGGAGATGAAGGCAGTGGCGCCTACCTGGGAAAAAAAGTATTACAATATTTTTTATATAAAACTTTTGACGAAGAATTAATGCTTTGTTTTGAAAAAAAGTACAATTTAAATCGTTCTGAAATTTTAAATAATATTTACCAAGCGCCCTTACCCAATAAATACTTGGCTTCCTTTGCCATGTTCTTAAGCGAGCATCGCGGACACTATATGATTGAAAATATTATTGAAGATGGATTAAATGATTTTTTCTACACCCATTTAAATAAATTAAATGAGTCCTGGCTTTACCCTATTCATTTCACAGGCAGTGTTGCCTATGCTTTTAGAGATATTATTAAACAACTCGCACTAGTTTATGAAATGGAATTGGGTAAAATCACCAAATCGCCCATGGAAGGATTGATCGCTTTTCACAAAAACAACCAATAGTTGTAGTACATGCACGAAATTGAGCCTTATTTTCAATGGCGACATTTATATATAGCCGACGAAGATCCCAAATCAATATTTTTTGGTCAAACTTATAGCGAGTTTGAATTTTCACAAACGGTTTACAATTATTATATCCATCCGCAATGGGATACATTTGGAAGTAAAAATTTATATTTAAAAATACTCTTTGTTGCCTACGAGTCCAACTTTGCTATTATAGAGTTGATTGGAGAATGGAATGATGCTATTGAAAATGATATCATGTTATTAAAACGGGAAGTGTTGGATTCATTAATGTCCTATGGCATTAGTAAATTTATTTTAATTGGCGAATATGTATACAATTTTCATAATGGGGACCGTGATTATTACGAGGAATGGTATGAAGAATTAGCCGACAATGAAGGTTGGGCAGTTTTGGTGAACTTACACCCTGCTGCACAATATGATTTTTTACAAAAAAAATTAAATAGGTATATTGAATTAATGGAAATTACTGCTTGGAGAACTTATAAACCTGATGACTTTTTTCAACTTATTGACGACAAAATTAGCAATCGACTCCGATAGTATATCTAAAATTATTCCGCTATTTTACAAAAACTGGGATATCCCCTTGTCCGCATTATTTAATAAACCAAGTCCTCATAAGCGCCCTGTAATTCTCGATAAGCATGGTCGTCCTTCGCCAACTTAGCCGCAGCCATTCCTTTTTCATACCAAACAATTGCCTCCTTTTTATCGCCTAATTTTTCCAAACATTTGGCTAGATGGTAGTAGGAACCTATATAATCGGGTGATTCGGTGAGTATGGCTACAAACAAATCCCTTGCTTTTAGTTCCTCCCCAATTTTAAGGTATTCAAGGGCCAAAGCATGCCTTAAGAAATTATCCTTGGGTTGTTGATTCAGAAATTCAATAATTTTTTCAATACGATTCATCCGAACTCATTTTAGTGCCTAGTTGGTAAAAAAACTATCTTATATTTGCATTAGTTGCATAAACAACCAAAATCAAATTTTAGACAATGAACATTTTAGTTTGTATCAGTAAAACACCCGACACCACTGCTAAAATTGCGTTCACCGAAGGTAATACAAAGTTCGATGAAAATGGAGTTCAGTGGATCATTAACCCCTATGACGAATGGTATTCATTAGTAAGGGCGATAGAAATAAAAGAAAAGGATCCAACCACCAATATTCATTTGATTACTGTTGGCGGACCCGAGGCCGAACCTATTATTAGAAAAGCATTAGCATTAGGCGGCGACGAAGCCATCCGTGTCAATAGCAATAGTAATGACTCCTATGTGATCGCACAACAAATTGCAGCCATTGCAAAACAAGGATCTTATGATTTAATCATGACCGGTAAAGAAACCATTGATTATAATAGTGCTTGTATAGGATCCATGCTTTCGGCAATATTAGATCTACCCTACGTATCATTAGCCAATCATTTAGAAGTGAATGGCAATACTGCTTCCGTACAACGTGAAATTGAAGGTGGTGAAGAAACCAATGAAGTAATACTTCCAATGATTATAAGTTGTCAAAAAGGAATGGCCGAACAAAGAATCCCCAATATGCGTGGTATTATGGCGGCAAGAACAAAGCCATTAAAAGTGGTTGAACCTTTAGCAACAAATGCGCATACCAGCATCAAGGAATTTAGTTTACCACCCTCAAAAACGGGTGTTAAATTAATTGCGCCTGATCAAATGGACGAATTAGTTAAGTTATTAAAAGAGGAAGCAAAAGTTATTTAACAAAATCATTTACAATTATCCATTTTAGGATTTGCAAAAAAGCGTTTAAAATAAAAAGTTATGGTACTTATATATATTGATCATTCAGAAAAAGAAATAAAAAAATCATCCCATGAAGCCATTTCCTATGGTGCCGCCATTGCAAAGCAATTAGGTTGTAGTGCGGAAGCATTACTATTGGGAACTGTCAATGATGATTTAACTGCGCTCGGCAAATTGGGGGCAAGTAAAGTGCACCAATTGAACAATGAAAGTTTAAATAATTTTGACGCTAAAGTTCATGCAAGCTTAATTGCAACAGCGGCTACAAATTTAAATGCAGAAGTTATTGTATTTGCCCATAACATTAATGGAAAAGCAATTGCACCCGCCGTAGCTGTAAAATTGGATGCAGGCATCGTAACGGGCGCATGTAGTTTACCTGATTTGCAAAATGGTTTTGAAGTTACAAAAACAGTTTTTTCAGGAAAGGCTTTTGCTCATATAAAAATTGAAACACCAAAAAAAGTAATCGCTATTAATCAAAACAGTTTTGGCATACAAAATTTTGAAGCTAGTACAACTGTTGTGGAGATGACTTTACCCATACCCGCAGCATCCGTTAAAGTAACTAATGTCAATAAAATAATAGGTGAAATTCCATTAACCGAAGCGAATTTAGTGGTGAGTGGTGGTCGCGGATTAAAGGGACCAGAAAACTGGGGTATCTTATTAGATTTAGCAAAAGCATTAGGGGCTGCAACGGCTTGTAGCCGCCCTGTATCAGATTCAGATTGGAGACCACATCATGAACATGTGGGACAAACAGGTATTCAAATAGCGCCCAACTTATATATTGCCATTGGAATTTCTGGTGCCATTCAGCATTTAGCAGGCGTTAACCGAAGCAAAACAATTGTGGTTATAAATAAGGACCCAGAAGCTCCCTTTTTTAAAGCAGCGGATTATGGTGTTGTGGGAGATGCATTTGAAGTTGTGCCGGCATTAACAGCTGCAATTTCAAAAATGAAGCACAACGAATAACATAATTATTTAACTTTAGGGGGTAATTTGAAATATGCATAAAATTGAACTAGAAATTGTTGCCTTGTCGCATAGCATTACCCAGTCAAACTCATATGCAGTTGTATTGGGCGAAGTAAATGGCTTACGCCGTTTGCCCATTGTTATCGGGGGATTTGAAGCTCAAGCCATTGCTGTCGCATTGGAAAATATGCACCCTTCTAGACCATTGACACATGATTTGATGAAAAATTTTATGACCGCCTTTGGCGTTCAATTACAAGAAGTGTACATCTGTGATTTACAGGAAGGAATTTTTTATTCAAAGTTAGTTTGCTTCACCGCCAATGATACCATTGAAATTGACAGCAGAACCAGTGATGCTATTGCTTTAGCCGTTAGATTTGGTTGCCCTATCTATGTATATTCAAACATTTTAGAGCAAGCAGGATTAACCAGTGAAAATGCAGACAAACCCATTCATGCAACCCCAGTAAACGAACCTGCAAAAATCAATGACCTTAGTTTATTATCCTTAGTTGAATTGAATAATTTATTGAAGGAAGTATTAGAACAGGAAGACTACATACGCGCAATTGATATCAGAGATGAAATCAATAAAAGAACTGCGCAAAAGAAATCATAAATAATGATTCAATATCCCCATTGCAAAATTAATTTAGGCTTATCCATTGTCGCTAAAAGAGCCGATGGCTTTCATGATTTAGAAACTGTTTTTTATCCAGTTGCTTTAAAAGATATACTTGAGATAACGCCTGCAAAAAATAATCAAGCAACCACATTTTCAAATTCAGGATTGGCAATTCCTGGCGATACCAGCAACAACTTATGCCTAAAAGCATACCATTTACTAAAAGCCGATTTCCCTTCGCTTCCTGAAATACAAATGCATTTGCATAAAATAATACCCATGGGTGCAGGATTAGGCGGAGGATCAAGTGATGGCAGTTCGGCATTGAAAATTTTAAACACCCTATTTGAAATTGGGCTTAGTCAGGAACAACTAATTATTTATGCAGAAAAATTAGGAAGTGATTGCCCTTATTTTTTATTTGATGCCCCTTGTCATGCCACTGGAAAGGGGGAACTACTCTCTCCTATTGAATGCAACCTATCTAATTACACCATTGTACTTTTACATCCAGGAATTCATATTGCAACCCCTTGGGCTTTTCAACAAATTACACCCTATAAAAAGGATAAATTAATTTCGACGATCATTCAACAGCCCATCTCCACTTGGAAGCAGGAATTGATTAATGATTTCGAAGCCCCCGTCATTCATGCATACCCCATCATTGGTGCATTAAAAAACGACCTTTACCAACAAGGGGCAATTTACGCAAGCATGTCAGGATCTGGGAGTTCGCTTTATGGCATATATGAAAAAAACAAGAAGTATCAACAATCCGACCTTACCAATAACATACGGATCGATACGATATAACTTGTAACCATTCCTCTTGTCTTAGCCAAGCACAATCAGTTTAACCACAAATGCGAACGTTCGTTATTTATAAAATTATGCGCTAATAAAGGTTTTTTAAAATGATGATGAATGGTGCGTAAATTTCTTGCATTTGTACTGTAAAAAATCCTCATTATTTCGTAATTTTCCACGAATCGCTACCCGGTTCAAATTATCCTTTAATTAATTGGTTGGAAATGACGAAAAATGAAAACTTAGGATTGTATGATCCTGCTTATGAACACGACGCTTGTGGTATAGGATTTGTTGCCCATATCAAAGGAATCAAAGCGCATCAAAATGTTGATGACGCTTTGACTATTTTAGAAAACATGGAACATCGCGGCGCTTGTGGATGTGAAATTAATACAGGTGATGGCGCTGGTATTATGATTCAAATTCCACATGAATTTTTCTTTGATGAATTATTACAAAAAGGAATTCACTTGCCGGACATTAATGAATATGGTGTTGGATTTATATTTTTCCCTGCTGAAAAAGGAATGAAGGAAGAGTGTCAAGAAATATTTGCACGCGCAGCAGAAAAGTTAGGCATTGAAATTATTGGTTATCGAACTGTTCCTGTAAATAAAAGCACCATTGGACCTTCCGCATTGTCGGTTGAGCCAATCATGGAACAAGTTTTTTTAAAAAAACCAGATAGCATTTCTGACCCAGAAGATTTCGAACGCAAATTATTTGTTTTAAAAAATTACGCTTCACACACGATCAACAACTCGATTAAAAAGGAAGCGATTGGTTTTTACATGGCCTCTCTTTCACAAAGAGTGATTGTTTATAAAGGTCAATTAACAAGTCATCAAGTAAGGGAATACTTTCCTGACTTGAGTAACAAACGTGTTGTATCTGCTTTTGGTTTAGTACATTCTCGTTTTGCAACAAATACCTTTCCTTCATGGAAATTAGCACAACCCTTCCGCTACATTGCACATAATGGGGAGATCAATACTTTACAAGGAAACTTAAACTGGTTACGATCAAGCGAAAGCAGTTTCTTCTCTCCTTATTTTAGCAAGGAGGAATTGGATATGATTTTACCAATTGTAACTGCAGGACAATCCGATTCGGCTTGTTTGGACAATGTGATTGAACTTTTGACTTTATCAGGTCGTTCATTACCTCATGTGATGATGATGCTCATCCCTGAAGCATGGGACGGAAATGAATTAATGGACCCTGTAAAAAAAGCATTTTATGAATTTCATGCAGCATTTATGGAACCATGGGATGGTCCTGCATCAATTTCATTCACCAATGGAAAAATAATTGGTGCAACACTCGATCGCAATGGTTTAAGACCATCAAGATATTGCGTAACTAATGATGATCGTGTAATCATGGCATCAGAAACAGGTGCATTACCTATTGACCCAGCAATCATAATTGAGAAGGGTCGATTACAACCAGGAAAAATGTTTGTCGTTGACATGGAGGCTGGAAAAATTATTAGCGACACTGATTTAAAAGAAAATATTTGCGCACAACAACCTTATGCAGATTGGGTCAATAAATATAAAATTAGATTAGAAGAATTGCCAGAGCCGCGCATTCAATTTACCCATTTGGAGCATGATCAAATTTTTAAATATCAAAAAGCGTTTGGTTATAGCAAAGAAGATTTAGAGAATATTATTATTCCAATGGCATTGGATGGCAAAGAACCGATTGGTTCAATGGGAACGGATACGCCCTTGGCTGTTTTGAGTGACCAACCACAACATATTTCAAGTTATTTTAAACAATTATTTGCCCAGGTAACCAATCCGCCTATTGATCCAATTCGGGAAAGAATGGTGATGTCTTTGGCAAGCTTTGTAGGAAGTCAGGGAAATTTATTGACCGAAGATCCTATTGCAAGTCATTGTCTTGCTTTAAAGCATCCCATTTTAAATAACCATGAACTAGAAAAAATAAGAAGTATAGATACCGGGGTATTCCAAGCTAAAACATTACAATGTTATTTTAGAGCGGATGGAAAAACAGGATCATTGAAAAATGGCCTTGACCGTTTATGTAGATATGCAGTAGATGCAGTAGAAGATGGCTTTGAAGTTATCGTACTTACTGACCGTGCCATTGATTCAGAACATGCAGCAATTCCGACATTATTAGCTTGTTCAAGTGTGCATCATCATTTAATCAGAAAAGGCTTAAGAGGCAAAGTGGGAATTATCGTGGAAGCGGGCGATGTATGGGAAGTTCATCATTATGCTTGTTTAATTGGTTTTGGCGCCACTGCAATCAATCCATATATGGCATTGTCTACTATACGAGATATGAAATTGCATGACAAAATCAAATCGGATTATGATTCAGATAAGTTAAAGAAAAATTATATCAAGGCGGTGAATGAAGGATTATATAAAGTGTTTTCAAAAATGGGTATTTCTACTTTACAATCCTATCAAGGTGCGCAAATTTTTGAAATCATTGGTATTAATAAAGAGGTGGTGAATAAACATTTTACAGGAGCCACATCTCGCATCAATGGAATGGGCTTGGATGAAATTGCCAAAGAAATTTTAGCAAAACATGATTTGGCATTTGCAAAAAAATCATCCCCTGTTGATCGCCTAGCAGAAGGTGGTGTTTATCAATGGAAACGTCGTGGTGAATTTCACTTATTCAATCCACAGACTATTCATTTGTTACAGCATTCCACTAAAATGAATGACTACGCGACATTTAAAAAATATTCCAAAACAGTTAATGATCAAACAGAAAAAGCATGCACATTAAGAAGCCTGTTTGACTTTAAGCCCACCAGACCATCTATATCCATTGACGAGGTGGAACCCGCCTCAGCAATATATAGAAGATTTGCCACTGGTGCGATGTCCTTTGGTTCAATTTCATGGGAAGCGCATACGACCCTTGCCATTGCAATGAATCGTTTGGGTGGCAAAAGCAATACTGGCGAAGGTGGCGAGGATGAAATAAGGTATGAGAAACTACCCAATGGCGATTCCATGCGAAGTGCAATTAAGCAAGTGGCAAGCGCGCGTTTTGGTGTAACCAGTTATTACTTATCAGAGGCGGATGAATTACAAATAAAAATGGCACAGGGTGCAAAGCCAGGGGAAGGGGGTCAATTGCCAGGAGATAAAGTAGATGATTGGATCGGGAAAACAAGACATGCGACTCCCGGTGTAGGTTTAATTTCACCACCACCCCATCATGATATATATTCTATTGAAGATTTATCGCAATTGATATTTGATTTAAAAAATGCAAACCGTGCCGCACGTATTAATGTTAAATTAGTAAGTAAAGCGGGGGTTGGAACCATTGCTGCTGGTGTTACAAAAGCAAAAGCAGATGTGGTTTTAATTGCAGGTTTCGATGGCGGCACAGGTGCCTCCCCTTTAAGCTCCATTAAACATGCAGGACTTCCATGGGAATTAGGGTTGGCTGAAACACACCAAACTTTAGTAAAAAATAAATTACGCAGTCGGGTTGTTGTGCAAGCAGATGGTCAAATGAAAACAGCAAGAGATATTGCGATTGCAACATTATTAGGTGCAGAAGAATGGGGCGTTGCAACAGCGGCATTAATTGTAGAAGGTTGTATCATGATGCGAAAGTGTCATATGAATACCTGCCCTGTTGGGGTTGCAACACAGGATCCTGAATTACGCAAACGCTTTAAAGGCGACCCTGATCACGTTGTATGTTTCTTTGAATTTATCACACAGGAACTTCGTGAAATAATGGCTGAACTCGGATATAGAACAATTAATGAAATGGTGGGACAAGTGGACGCTTTAACCATGCGTGAAAACATCAACCATTGGAAATACAAAAATTTAGATTTAAGTGATGTGTTGTATAAAGAACCAGCAGAAGACGGCGTTAGCTTATACCAAACTGAAGTGCAGGATCATTTAATGTCCGATGTTTTAGATTGGAAATTATTAGCAGCTGCAAAACCAGCTATTGATCAACAAACTAAAGTAACTGCCAACTTCCCGATTAAAAATACGGATCGTACCACCGGTACCATTGTCTCCAATGAAATAACCAAAGTATATAAAGCGAATGGTTTACCTGAGGATACCATTCATTTTAAATTTCAAGGAACTGCAGGACAAAGCTTTGGCGCATTCAATACCAAGGGAGTTACTTTGGAATTAGAAGGTGACGCAAACGACTATTTTGGCAAAGGGCTAAGTGGTGCACAATTAATAGTTTATCCTGATAAAAAAGCAACCTTTGTTCCTGAAGAAAATATCATTATTGGCAATGTCGCGCTATACGGCGCTACCAGTGGAGCTGCATTTATTAGAGGTAAAGCGGGCGAACGATTTGCTGTTCGAAATTCAGGTGCGAAAGTGGTGGTGGAAGGCGTTGGTGATCACGGTTGTGAATACATGACTGGCGGCACTGCGGTTATCCTCGGGGCTACAGGTCGCAACTTTGCTGCTGGTATGAGTGGCGGTATTGCATACATATATAATGTTCAAAATAATTTTGAAGCGATGTGTAATATGGAAATGGTTGATTTAGATCCGGTTGCTGGGGATGATATTCCTGTTTTACAAAATCTAATCCAACAACATTATAATAAAACTGGAAGCTCTGTTGCAAAATTTATTTTAGCTGATTTTGAAAATCAATTAAAGCAATTTATAAAAGTATTTCCGCGAGATTATAAAAAAGCATTGCAATTGCAAAAACAAAAAGCAGTCGCTTCAAAATAAGCATTAAAAAAAACATTCATTGACTTAATTATTGGAATAAAGCATATGGGCAAGCCAACAGGATTTAAAGAATTTACCAGGGAACTTCCTTCCAAACTGCCAGCAACAGAAAGGAAAAAGAATTATAAAGAATTCGTGGAATTATTACCTGATCAAAAACTAAATGAACAATCAGCACGTTGCATGAATTGCGGTGTCCCCTTTTGTCACAATGGATGCCCTTTAGGAAATATTATTCCTGAATTCAATGATGCAGTGTATCGCAAAGAATGGAAGGACGCCTATGAAATTTTAATTTCCACCAATAATTTCCCTGAGTTCACCGGACGTATTTGCCCAGCACCTTGTGAAAGTGCTTGCGTATTAGGAATTAATCAACCAGCAGTTACTATTGAAGAGATTGAAAAACATATCATTGAAATAGCATTTGAAAAAGGATTTGTTGCACCACGCAAACCAACCGTAAGAACTGGAAAAAAAGTAGCAGTCATAGGATCAGGCCCTGCAGGTTTAGCCACAGCTGCCCAATTAAATTATGCCGGGCATGAAGTCACTGTGTTTGAAAGAGACCCAAAACCAGGTGGCTTGTTGCGATTTGGAATTCCTGATTTTAAATTAGATAAAACGGTTGTGGAAAGGCGTATTGCTGTTTTAGAAGAGGAAGGCATACAATTTATTTGCAATGCCAATGTGGGTGTGAATGTTAGGGTGAATGATATTATGCGAGATTATCATGCAGTGGTATTAGCGGGTGGATCAACCATACCTAGAGATTTAACCATCCCTGGTCGTGATTTAAAAGGCGTGCATTATGCCATGGAATTTTTAAAACAACAAAACAAACGGGTGAGCAACATTGCCCTTGAGGAGCAGGATATTAAAGCAACCAAAAAAAATGTGGTTGTCATTGGTGGCGGTGATACTGGTAGCGATTGTGTAGGCACTTCTAATAGACATGAAGCAAAATCAGTTACCCAATTTGAATTACTACCCAAGCCTCCCGAAACAAGAGCAGAATATATGCCATGGCCTACCTACCCTATGATATTAAAAACGACTACCTCACATGAGGAAGGCGCTGAAAGAATTTGGGGCGTTGCTACAAAAGCATTTATTGGGGATGAAAAAGGCAATTTAAAAGCATTACAAATTGTTGACCTAGAATGGACAAGCAGCGCGGATGGAAGACCTTCAAAATTCACTGAAAAAGAAGGAAGCATTAGAGAAATTCCTTGTGAATTAGCTTTATTAGCCATGGGATTTTTGCATGCGGATCCTGCTGGAATTATTAACGAGCTTGATGTAGCTTTAGATGAAAGGGGAAATGTGAAAGCAACAGAACAAAATTATAAAACAAATATTGCCAAAGTTTTCACTGCTGGAGATATGCGTCGTGGACAATCTTTAGTTGTTTGGGCAATAAGTGAGGGTCGTGAATGTGCCCGTCAAGTGGACATATTTTTAACTGGATCCACATTGTTGGCTTCCAAAGACGCTAGCTTGTTCGTACAATCAAGCTAAACTAATTCCATAAAATTTTCTGAATAGGGCTAAATTCTAAGGTTTGGCCCTATTTTTTTGCAAAAAAATTGCTATATCTCCATTTTTATTCAACTTTTTTTCCACAATTGTTTTATAGTTTAAATTATAATTTATTATAATAAAATAATGCTGTATTGACTTTTAAACGTTTTATCCTAATTTATCATTTATATTATATTTTATTATATATATGTATATGAAAATATTTAATGCAATTTTTTATTACTTTTACCCTAGAAACAACATATATATATTTTCTTAATACTAAACCTACCACAAATGAAAAACCCAGTAGTACAAAAATTTACTCCCTTCGTTCTATTGCTGATTGTCGCAGTATTAGCCCTATTTGTCCCACAACTACCAAGTTATGCAGGTGAATATAGCGCAGCTGATATCGCATGGATTTTAGTTGCCACCGCGCTAGTGTTTATTATGACACCGGGCCTCGCTTTTTTCTATGGCGGGATGGTGCATCGTAAAAACATTATTTCTACCATGATCAAAAGTATGGTGTCAGCAGGTATTGTATCTGTTATTTGGGTAACTTTTGGTTACAGCTTATGTTTTGGCGAAAGTATCAATGGTGTTATTGGAAATCCAATGACCCATTTATTTTTTAAAGGTGTCGTTGATGGCGCTCCAACTTTACAAGGCGGATCCGCAATGACCATTCCTTTATTATTGTTTGCATTATTTCAATTGATGTTCGCGATCATCACACCAGGTTTGGTGGTAGGTGCTGTTGCAGAAAGAATCAAGTTTACTTCCTATGCTTTATTTATTATCTTATTTATTATTCTAGTATATGCACCGTTAGCGCATTGGTCATGGCACCCACAAGGATTTTTATTTAAAATGGGCGCATTGGATTTTGCCGGTGGAACTGTAGTTCATATTAGTGCAGGCTGTGCAGCATTAGCAGGTGCCATTGTATTAAAATCTCGTCGCTCAAAATTAGAACAACAAGAAATTCCCCCAGCGAATATCCCTTATGTATTAATTGGAACAGGTTTACTGTGGTTTGGTTGGTTTGGATTTAATGCAGGTTCGGCATTAGGCGCTAACGCACTTTCAGTAAATGCATTTGCAACCACCAACACTGCGGCAGCAGCTGCAGGGTTGGCTTGGATGTTCTTTGACGTATTAAAAGGGAAAAAACCTTCCGTTCTTGGATTTTGTATTGGTGCAGTAGTTGGACTAGTTGCCATTACACCAGCTGCTGGATTTGTAGGAATCCCACAAAGTATTTTTATTGGTTTAGTAGCAGCCATTATTTCAAATGTTGCTAGTCATGCATTTAAATTATCAAGAGTAGATGATACTTTAGATGTATTTCCTTGTCATGGTATCGGAGGAATGGTCGGTATGTTAATGACTGGTATTTTTGCATCAAAAGGCGTGAACGCAGCAGGAAATGACGGTTTGTTTTATGGTAATCCGGCTTTCTTCTTAGTACAATTGAAAGCAATGTTAATTGTTGTTGCTTATAGCTTTTCTGTATCCTTTGTAATATTCAAGTTCATTGCTACTATTATGCCTTTGCGTGTAACGGAAGAAGATGAAGAATTAGGATTAGATGCTTCACAACACGATGAAAAATATGGCAGAAACCCTTTAAAATCATAAATTAAAATAGGTACAGCGGTGATTAGCTTCTGAGAAAAGCCCATCTGCTGTACCCATCATAAAATTAAAATCCATTACAATGATAAAAAAAATTTCATTAATCTCAATCCTATTTTCAATTTTTAATACCAGTTTTGCTCAAACAGATTCAACCGCACCCAAATATAGCATCACCACCAGTGGGTCTATAGACGCTTATTTCAGAAATAGCTTTTCTGCTCCTTCAGGCGTTACCAACAACCTAACTAGCTTTACAAATTCAAATAAAAAATTAGCCCTAGGTATGGCTAGTTTAAAAGTGGATCAAAGTTTGGGAAAATTTGCAGCAACTGTTGACCTTGGTCTAGGAAAAAGAGCAGAAGAATTTTCCTATAACGATAATGGTTTTTTGGCATATTTAAAACAAGCATATGTATCCTATAGCCTTACCGATAAACTTAAAATAAGCGCAGGTAAATGGGCTACGCATGTGGGCTATGAATTACTAGATGCCCCATTGAATAGAAACTATAGTATGTCTTATGGATTTTCTTATGGCCCATTTTTCCATACTGGGTTAAAAGCGGAATATGCATTATCAGGCAAATCAAGTTTTATGATTGGTATTGCAAACCCTACTGACTATGTTACCACAAGCTCGGCATCGAAAGTTGTCATTGCTCAATTTAGCACCAAATTATTTGAGGATAAAACAACAATTTACGCGAACTACCAAGGTGGAAACACCGGAGGTAATACCAGTTTTACTCAATTTGATGTTGTAATAAATAATATCATTTCAAGTCAATTTGCACTTAATTATGATGGTACCATTTATAGTGCTAAAGATGGTAAAAGTACCAATTGGAAAAGTAACGCATTGTATTTAAACTATGACCCATCAAGCACCATTGGATTTACATTAAGATCGGAAATATTTGATGATAAAAGTGCATTATCTGCAGGCGCATTTGGCACGTCCATTTTTGCGAATACCTTATCTATGAATTATAAAATAAAAAAATTAACCATTATCCCAGAACTTAGATTGGATAATGCAAAAGATAATTTATACTTTAACAGTGATAATATTGCCACTGGTAGTAATACCAGTTTTATTATAGCCGCAGTATATAAATTTTAGTTTTTTCGGTTTTTAAGCAAGCAATCGTACGGCCTGAATTTCTATTCGGGCCTTTTTTATTATATTAGTGGCACCAATGAAAAAAGCCACTCGACTCCTTCAGCTCATTTACTGCTTATACGCAATATTAATATTTGCCCTATTAACCATATTTTCAGTGATTGCAATGGCATTGGTACTTCCATTTGGCAGGGAAAAATTGAGTCATCGGATTTATAAAATATGCAGGTATTGGTCTAAAATATTATACTTTTTTTTAGGAGTAAGGCACCAAGAAATATATGAAGCCCCACATCAGTTTAACCAAGCACATATTTTTGTTGGTAATCATAATTCTTATATGGATATCCCGCCCATCGTTCAACTAAAGCACCAACCCATTAAACCCTTGGGTAAATTTGAATCTTCAAAAATTCCCATCTTCGGCTGGATTTATCGAGAAGCGGTGATTATGGTTGATCGAAGTAACCCCGATAAGCGGGCCGAAAGTTTACGCAACTTAAAAAAAGCGTTGTTAAATAAAACCTCCATATTTATTTTTCCTGAAGGCACATTTTGTATGACCGACCAATATCCATTAAAATCATTTTATAATGGGGCCTTTAAATTAGCCATTGAATTGAAAGTACCTATTCAACCTGTTTTATTAGTGGATACCGTCGAAAGAATGCATTTTAATAGTGTTTTAACCCTCACCCCTGGCATTAGCAGGGTCGTATATTTAGAAACCATTCAAGTGGAAGGCTATACCCTAGACCAGGTGGAGGAGCTGAAACAAAAAGTTTTTAATTTAATGGAACAAGGCTTAAGAAGATATAGAAACTATCCACCTGCATAGCGTATTTTTGTAATCGACCCTTATGTACGCAGAAATTATCATACCCTTATCGCTCCCAAAAAATTACACCTGGATGATCCCGCCATCCATGGAGTCCGACGTTATGATTGGCATGCGTGTGGAAGTGATGTTGGGTGCAAATAAAAGGTATGCTGGTATCATTAAAAAGATAAGTGATGTAAAACCAGATGGCTTTAATCCAAAACCCATTATTGATATATTAGACGAGGAACCCATCGTTTACGAACACCAATTAAAGCTATGGGAATGGATGGCGGAATATTACATGTGTTCCGAAGGCGAAGTAATGCAAGCAGCGATTCCAAGTCACTTGAAAATTTCAAGCGAAAGTATTTTCATTTTACAAGAAGATGCAAGTATTGATATAAAAAACTTAAGCGATTCTGAATATATTATCAGTGAAGCACTTGAAATAAAAAAAGAGTTAAGCTTAATTGAGATCCAAAAACTATTGAATAAAAAGTCAGTGTACCCAGTTGTAAATAAGCTAATTCAAAAAGGTATTTGCATCGTACAAGAAAACATGCGCGATAAATTCACTATTAAGTCAGAAATATACATTACACTTCATCCTGATTATCGCGAGGAAATAGCATTAGAAAAATTATTGAATAGTTGGTCTAGAGCGCCAAAGCAATTAGATTTATTATTATCATTTTTGCACTTCCAGAAAACAGAAGGTGAAGTTTCACAAAAAGCAATTTTAACAAAAGCCAATGCATCACATGCACAATTAAAGGCATTGATTGAAAAGGGGGTTTTAGTGGCAGAAAAAAGAAAAGTAGACCGATTGGCAGTAGATCATAGCAAAGGGGATATTCATTTTCATGCACTTACTCCATCTCAAGCGAATGCATTACAAGATATTCAAACACAACTCGAAACCCAGCATGTAAGTTTATTACATGGCATTACAGGAAGTGGTAAAACCCAAATTTATGTATTGCTCATTAATGACGTAATCAAACAAGGTAAGCAAGCATTATATATGCTCCCGGAAATTGCCCTTACTGCGCAAATGATTCGTAGGTTAAAACAATACTTTGGAGGCAGTGTCGCCATATATCATTCAAAATTTAATCCCAATGAACGCGTTGAAATATGGAATAAGGTAAAGTCGGGTGAAATTAAAATTGTGTTGGGTGCAAGATCAGCCTTGTTTTTGCCTTATAAAAATTTGTCACTAATTGTTATTGATGAGGAACATGATCCTTCTTATAAACAACAGGAACCGGCACCTAGATACCAAGCAAGGGATACTGCCATTTATTATGCCAACCAATTAAACGCAAAAGTGGTATTAGGATCAGCCACACCTTCCGTAGAGACATTTTATAATGCAAAAAATAAAAAGTTTGGTTACACCTACTTGAATGAAAGATTCAGTCAGGCAAGTTTACCAAAAATTGAATTAGTTGACACCAAGAAGCAACCAGCCAATAGTGCAATTTTAACCCCAGTGCTATTAGCCGAAATTAAAAAAACGATTGAAAATAAAAAGCAAGTTATTTTATTTCAGAACCGAAGAGGATATGCACCTTATTTTATTTGTGAAACATGTGGTTGGATACCCCATTGCAAACACTGTGATGTTACCCTTACGTATCACAAAGCAAAAAATATGCTTTCCTGCCACTATTGTGGTACGGGATATCCCATTGTAAATACTTGTGAAGCTTGTGGGAAAAACGGCTTCAAACAAAAAAGTTTTGGAACAGAACAAATTGAAGAAAAATTAACTCTTTCCTTACCGGGTATTCATGTTGCAAGAATGGACTACGATAATGTAAAAGGGAAAAATGAGCATGATCATTTAATTCAACAATTTGAACAAAAACAAATTGACATTTTAGTAGGTACGCAAATGGTCGTAAAGGGACTTGATTTTGAAAATGTAGATTTGGTGGGTATCGTAGACGCAGATAGCTTACTCAACTTTAATCATTATCGTGTCAATGAACGCGCATTCCAGATGATGGAGCAAGTAAGCGGTAGGGCTGGACGAAAAAACGACCATGGAAAGGTAATTATACAAGTAAGCCAAACGCAACACCCTATTGTGCAATATGTAAAGGCCCATGACTATTTTGCCTTTTATGAATTTGAAATTCAAAATAGAAAACACTATGCTTATCCGCCATTTAGTCGATTAATGAGCATCCTTTTTAAGCATCCGGATAACAATATTGCAGAAGAAGCGGCTTTACATTTTTTCCAATCCTTGGGACCCGAAATACAGAAAACAGTTTTAGGCCCTGCACAGCCCAACATTAATAGGGTGCGCAATAAATATATTTGGGAAGTGTCCATCAAAATTTCAAAGCAACCACAACAGCTTAAAATAGCAAAACAACAATTGCTTCATTTTATCAGATTGATACAAGTACACCCTCGCTATAAATCAGTCCAGATTGTAATTGACATAGATCCGAATTAAATTTCAATGATCCAAATCGAATATGGTTATAAAAAAAAGAGTCCCGATAAATCAGGACTCTTTTTTTATTGAAAAGTTTTCTTATTTCAATTAGTTATATACAGCAGTTAATTCAGCTCTTCTATTTTGAGCTCTGCCTTCTTTTGTTTTATTATCAGCAGCTGGATTTGCATATCCAAAACCACTTGAAGTGATACGCTTTGCATCTACCCCTTTCTTAATTAAATATTTAGCTACCACAGATGCTCTGTTGATAGATAATTTAGAGTTTAATCTTTCAGCACCTGTATTATCTGTATGACCGCCAACAGCAACACTCACATTTGTATATTTTGCAAGTACTGCAACAACAGCATCTAAATTAGCTAATTGCTTAACAGATAAATAGGATTTACCAGTTGCAAATTTCAAATTTGAAGCTGCTTGTGTTAAAATTGGTTGCACATCAGGACATCCATGATTCGCGCTAATTCCAGCTTCAGTTGGACAAGCATCCACTTCGTCATTGATGCCATCTTTATCTGTATCAGGAATTGGACATCCATTATAACGACTTAAACCTGCAACAGTTGGACATTTGTCTTGCTCATCATTGATGCCATCCTTGTCTGTATCAGGAATTGGACATCCGCCATATTTAGCCAAACCTGCAACAGTTGGACATTTGTCTTGCTCATCATTAACACCATCTTTATCTGTATCTGGAATTGGACATCCTGCATATTTAGCCAAACCTGCCACTGTTGGACATTTATCATTTGCATCAATTACACCATCATTATCAGTATCAGCTGGTGGCGGAGGCGGAGGTAAAACCACTGGTTTTTTCTCCTTTAACTTCAATGGCATTGAGTAACTAACACCATGATTGAAATGGGTTTTAGTTAAAGAAGACATTTCAGCTCTGAATGTGCTCAATATATTTATAAAAGAACCGTGACTCGCTTTAATTTGGATACCCGCTCCTACTGGCGCATAAGCCATATAGTTAGATGCAAATTTACTAACGCCAATACCAGCAGATAAATAAGGAACTACTTTATGGTCATCAGTTAAAATTTTAAAATTAAGGCCCGCATCAGCAGCTGCATAAAATCCTTTTGAAGTTGCACCGGTAGCACTACCCCAAGTAGTTTTGATTCCTGATGAAGCATAATAAGGATAGGACAATGAAGCCAAGTCCAAATTCACCATGAAATCCATTTTAGGTGTGATTCCTTTAAAATATTGAACGCCAATACTTTTTGTTGAATTGCTCAATTTTTCCCAAGACTTATTACTTAAAACTGCGCCTAGCGTGTTCACTTGAATTGCTCTAGCAGTTGTAAAATCAAAGGCTGAAACTTTTAAGGCAAGAGATGGTTTTTTCACATTCGCATTAGTTTGTGCTGAAATGTTACCAGCAAAAGCCAAAACGATTAGAGAAAATAGTATTTTTTTCATAGTATTAAATAGTTAATATTTACACAAATTTAGTTCTAAATGATCAAATATTGAAATATTTTATAGCGTAGGGATTTCCTAGGATTTTGGCGTGTTTTTTGAATAACCAATGGCCTCTATGGTCACTTTTACGATTCCTTTTGCATTGGTAATCAATTTTTTAGAGGCTGCTTGACTTAAATCTATAATTCTGCCTTTTTGTAGCATTTTGGGATGCATTCGGTCATTTACCCTTACCAACACATAGGATCCACTCCTTAAATTAGTTACCCTTACAATTGTATTTAACTTGAATAAATTACATGCTGCAGTCAACTTTCTATTACTAAATGTTTCACCCGTAGAAGTCAAAGTTCCATTCAAACTTTTGCTATAAAAACTCGCAATTCCTGTAATCCGATTTAATTCAATATGAATACGAGAAGTGTCAATCCATTTTTTATAGCGTTTTAAATTTACACTATCCAAATAGTTGGCGTTCGTTAAGGTATTGGGATAAATTTTTTGCGCAAGGGCCATCTTCGGAAATTGCAACATCAAAAAGATGCAAACAACCCCGACTCTTATAAAATTAATTAACTGCATTTGTTTTTACAATGAAATCACTTCCACTACTGAATCAATATTAAGAGAACCGTAAATATGCGGGAATAATTCATTCATATCATGCGCAAGTTCAAATAAAACGGGTCTTTGTACTTTCGCTTTCTCAATTTTAAGTTTTACTAATCCTGATTGGCCTTTATAAAACCGATCTAATACTCCAGGGATTTGTCTTTCAATGGAGCAATGTATAAATCCATCCTGCGCATAATGTAATGGCAAATATTCATTATTCAACAAAGCTTGATCCCACTCCTTCTGTGTAGTCACATGATATATAAATTCGCTTTCCATAGTTTTAATTTTTAATGATTCTTGGAATTTTTTGATCTATCATCATTAAATCTGCAAGAACAATAGCAGTAACTGCTTCCAAGACAACCGGTACCCTAAGTGCTATGCATAAATCGTGTCTTCCTTTTACAGAAAAATTTTCTTGCTCATTGGTTTCCCAATTTAGTGTGTTTTGTTCTTTGGGAGTTGAAGAGGTAGGTTTAACGGCAATGCGAAAAACTAAATCATTCCCATTAGTATAACCCCCTACTACCCCGCCTGCATGATTTGTTTTAGTTTTTCCGGATGCATCAATAATTGCATCATTGTGTTCAATTCCAAACATATTGGCAGCAGCAAAGCCAGTACCAAATTCAATCCCCCTGATGGCAGGTATGGCAAACACTGCATGACTAATTAATGATTCTACTGAATTAAAAAAGTGTTCCCCTAATCCAATAGGCAATCCTGTAACCACACATTCCACAATGCCACCTACACTATCTTTATTATCAATCGCTCTTTGTAATCCCTTTTCTATATCAGTTTCTCCTCCAATACTTTTTAAGGTCGCTTTTACATCAACCCCTTTCAATAGTTTTTTTGCGACCACCCCTGCGCCCACTAAAGCGGCAGTGAGTCGACCACTAAAATGGCCACCGCCTCTGTAATCTTCAAAACCCCCAAACTTATGGTGTGCTGTAAAGTCAGCATGACCTGGCCTTGGAACTGCTCTTTGTTTTTCGTAATCACCACTTCTTGTATTGTTATTTTCAAACAACATCATGAGTGGCGCACCAGTAGTTAGGTCATTAAAAATTCCTGTTTTAAAAATAGGGATATCATCTTCCTGTCTTGGTGTTGTTCCTTTTTGTTTACCCCCTTTGCGACGCTCCATATCTTCTGTAAAATCTGCCGCAATTAATGGTAAGCCGGCAGGGCACCCATCAATAGTCAAACCTACACATGCCCCATGTGATTCTCCAAATATCTGTACACTAAATAAGGTTCCAAATTTGTTCATGTTACAAAGTTCAATATTACAAGGTAAGAAATTTATTCAATATCCACTTTTGCGCCTAATTGCTGTAAATCCATAAAGAAATCAGTATAGGATTTATTGATGGCCTCCGCTTCAGTAATTTCAATGGGCCCATTCGCTCCTAAGGCAGCTACGGCACATGCCATAGCAATGCGATGATCATGTTGCGAAAATACAACAGCTGATTTAATTTCAGCTCCGCCATGTATTTGCATTACATCCTCCGATAAGATAATAGTTACCCCCAATTTTGCAAACTCAGCTTGCAAAGTAAGTCCGCGATCACTTTCTTTATGCGCTAAACGACTTACGCCTTTTATTTCACTCACCCCATCACAATAAGATGCTAATGCGACCAAGGGCGGAAATAAATCAGGACAATCTGTTGCATCAAACTGAAATGCATTTAATTTTTCCTGCATCCCATTTTCAATATTTTTATTTGGTCCTAAAATAATTCCATCCGATTCAATGGTAATACTTGCATTCGCACTAATTAATGCACTAATGATTTTTTTATCTGCCTGTGTTGAATCTAATTGCAAGCCTTTCACTTTAAGTGGGCCTGCAATTGCACCAGCCACTAATAAAAAAGCTGCGCCACTCCAATCACCTTCTACGGCATATTCGATCAATGGTTTTAATGGTGTATGACTATAAAATTTAAAACTTTCGTAGTTGGTATGTTTTACATTCCAACCAAACGCATTTAATACCCCTAGGGTTAAATCGATATAAGGTTTGCTTTTTAAATCCAACACCTTGATTTCGGTATCATACACTTCAGTTGCAGCATAGGCCATTAATAAGCCAGTCAAAAACTGCGAACTCAAAGAGCCATCTACTGTTATACTTACAGGTTGCAAAGGTCCTTTTATTTCAATCGGCAAAAAACCTTTTTGCGATTTGATTGCAACCCCTAAGGAAGGAAATATTTCATCAAAAAAATGCATTGGTCTTTTCACTAAACTTCCCTTTCCTTCAATACTGATGGTTTGGTTACTTAATGCTGCGATAGGGGTAAACATCCGAATACCTAAACCACTTTCACCACAATTCATGGCGGGACCCACTGGATGCACGCCATTGGAAGTCACAGTGATCGTTGCATTATTTATTGCAACATCAGCCCCCAATTTTTGAATTACATCTATTGCGGCCAAATCATCATTAGAATGACCAGGATTTGTAATAATTGTTTTGCCCTTATGCAATAATGCTGCTGCACAGGCTCTTTGCATACTACTTTTACTTGCTGGTGCAATTTGCGCCCCTATTAATTGTGATGGATATACTATTACACGCATCTTATGAATACAACTTTATTAATTTTTCTAATGATTTCATGGGTACCGTTTCATATACCGCATTCCCTATTTTATTCAATAACACATAGTGCATCCCTTTGCTTGCCTTTTTCTTATCCTTTTGCATGATGTCCATCGCATGGGGAATGTCAAAACGCATACTGATGGGTAAACCATACTTTTTTAAGGTTTCAATTAAAATACCTGTATCAGTAAAGCCAAGTAAAACCTGAGATATTTTTGCCGCATATACCATGCCGATACTTATAGCGTGCCCATGTAATAAAGCATATTCATTTTCAATGGCGTGTCCAATAGTGTGTCCAAAATTGAGCAACTTACGGTCGCCTTTTTCAAACTCGTCCTTTAGCACCACTGTCATTTTAATTTTAACATTTTTTTCAATCAGGGCTATTAATTCTTTTTTATTTTTTTGATAATAAGACAAATTATGTATGGATAACTGCTTCATCATTTTTGCATCCTTAATTGCAGCATGTTTAATAATTTCTGCAAACCCATTTTCCCATTGATGATTCGGTAATGTTTTCAAAAAATCAAAATCGTATAATAAAAAAGTAGGTTGCTTGATGAGTCCGACCATGTTTTTATATACGCCTACATCAATCCCATTTTTTCCGCCAATACTTGCATCCACCATGGCCAAAATAGTCGTTGGTACAAAACCAAAACTTACCCCACGCATATATATACTTGCCGCATAGCCTACCATATCAGTGACTACGCCTCCGCCCACACCTATGAGCACTGCTTCGCGCGTTGCGCCTAAGTTAAGTAGGGCTTCAATAATAAAGTCAACAGTGGCTTGTTGTTTGTGTTCCTCCCCGGCTGGAAAGACTATGGTTTTTTTGCCCTTGAATTTATTTTGATGCAAGGCATACACATTTTCATCCGTGATGTAAAATGCATTTGCCTTGTTGACCAACTTATCAATAGCTTGAAATCTGCCATCTAATATAAATGACACTGTACTTGTAGCTAATTTAACTTTCCAGCTTTTCATTGTATTTGATTTTTAATAAGTTTTCAAAAGCAAAATTAACTTTTGCTATTTAAACCTATTTATTCATTACTTTATTTTGGTGCTGAATACTTTCCATATGAACTGCATCCATATACTTGGTAATAAAATCTTCGCTTAAACCAATTTTATTCCCTTTGCCTACCGCACGCTCTAAAATTTCATTCCAACGATTGGTTTGCAATATAGTAATGTCATTGTTCTTTTTATATTCGCCAATTTTTTCAGCCACCTTCATCCGCGTAGATAAAACTTGTAACAACTCATCATCCAATTGGTTAATTTGTTGACGTAATTTTTCAAGCGCAGCATGATATTCAGCAGATGCCACATCTTCTTTTCTCCAACGTATCGACTCCAACATCACTTTCAACACTTCTGGTGTGATTTGTTGTTTGGCATCACTCCAAGCATTGTCTGGATCAATATGAGATTCAATAATTAAACCATCAAAATCTAAGTCCATCGCTTGTTGCGCTACTTCTTGTAAAATATCACGACGTCCACAAATATGCGAAGGATCATTGATCATTGGAATGCTTGGGTAACGACGCTTCATTTCAATAGCCAAATGCCACATGGGTGCATTTCTGAATTCCGTATTACCATAAGAGCTAAATCCACGATGAATTAAACCTAAATCCTCGATTCCTGCTTTTGCAATACGCTCCATCCCTCCTATCCATAATTCTAAATCAGGATTGATTGGATTTTTAATTAAAACTGGAACTTTTACCCCTTTCAATGCATCTGCAATTTCTTGCACACTAAACGGATTCACAGTAGTTCGAGCACCCACCCACAAAACATCAACATCAAAATGCAAGGCATCTTCCACTTGTTTTGCAGTAGCAACTTCAACAGCTACGGGTAATCCAGTTTCTTTTTTGGCTTGTTGCATCCAAGGCAAACCTTTGGTGCCAATACCTTCAAAACTTCCTGGACGCGTTCTTGGTTTCCAAATTCCTGCACGCATAATATCCACTTTACCAGTGGCTGCCAATCGTATAGCAGTTTGCATCACTTGCTCCTCCGTCTCTGCACTGCAAGGACCTGATATAATCAAGGGTGATTTTTTTAATAAAATGCTTACTTTTTGTTGTTGTTCAGTTAAGTCTCCCATTTTTTCCAATTTTAATATTTGAATATTTATTTTTTATACTTTACATTTTTTTCGATAGCGCTTCCTATTGGCCTTCTTTTTTGCTGAATCCTTTTGGACCACCACTGTCTGCATCGTTCATTCTAATACGACGACCTTTGTAATTTTTACCATCTACTGCATTGATCATTTGTTTTGCAGCACCTGATTCAATTTCAACCCAGCTATTCATATCGCGCATATCAATTTTCCCTAAAGCTTCTTTTCTTAAATCACTCATGTCTAAAATGAATTGTAAAAAGCTGGCTTTATAAAAACCATCTTTGGTACCCAGATTTACAAACAAACGCGTATACCCGCTTGCGCCTCTTTCAGCACCACGACTTCCGCGATCTGATGAACTGCGCTCCATACCACGATCATTGCTTCTTGTGCGTCCACGATCAGCACCACCAAATTCTTGACGACCTCTATCACGATTGCGATCCTGTTGTTGCATTGGTTCACGACGCCCCTTGTCGGCAGTACGGATATTTAAATCTTGCGCATTTTCATAATAACTTAAGAAACGATTAAATTCCAATGCCGCAACGCGTTTTAAAATTTCCTCTTTAGTCATGTCAGCAAATTTTTCTGCCAACATGGGAACATAAGTTTCATAATCACCATGGCTCACGTCGGTTGACATTAACTTATCCATCACATGGAAAAATTGTTTACGACATACATCCTTACCACTTGGAATATCCAATTTATGGAAAGTACACTTGTTGATATTTTCAATTTGACGCAAACGATAAGATTCACGTGCATGTACAATCGAGATACAAATTCCTTGACTACCTGCACGACCAGTACGGCCACTTCTGTGGGTATACACTTCCACATCATCCGGTAATTCAAAATTAATTACGTGCGTAATCCCTTTTACATCAATACCACGGGCAGCCACATCTGTTGCAATCAATAATTGTAAACTTTTATCTCTAAACTGACCCATTACACGATCACGTTGTTGTTGTGTTAAATCACCATGAATGGCATCAATATCATAACCTTCGCGTGTTAAACGCTGTGCTACTTCCTGTGCATCCGCTTTAGTACGCGTAAAAATTATCCCATAAATGCCTGGATTAAAATCAATGATTCTTTTTAAAGTCTCATAGCGGTGTTGCGCTGATGTTAAATAATATTGGTGATCAATACTCTTGTTTGTTGCATTCACTTTTCCAATGGTTACTTCCACGGGCTCCTTCATGTAACGCTTACTTACTTTTCTAATTTCAGTTGGCATGGTTGCACTGAACAACCAAATACTTTCTCTGTTAGGCGTATTCTTTAAAATAAATTCAATGTCATCTTGGAATCCCATATTTAACATTTCATCTGCCTCATCCAATACAACATATTCTATCTTTTCTAAACTAATTGCTTTTCTTTCAATCAAATCAATTAAACGACCTGGCGTTGCGACCACCACTTGTACGCCTCTTTTTAAATCTTTAATTTGCATGCCTATCGAGGTACCACCATACACTGCTAAAACTTGCAAACCTGGAATGTGCTTTTTAAACAAATTCATTTCGTTTACAATTTGCATACACAATTCCCTTGTTGGACAAACTACTAATGCTTGCGGAAACTTATCTGCAGTTTTAATTAATTGTAATAAGGGTAAGCCAAATGCAGCTGTTTTACCAGTACCTGTTTGTGCCAATCCAATAAAATCCTTAGTACCACTTATCAACACAGGAATCGAACGCTCCTGAATTTCAGTGGCATGTGTGTATCCCAATTCTGTCACCGCCTTCACTAATTGCTCATTAATCCCAATCTCCGAAAAGGTTTTTTGAGATTTAACGGCCTCAATTAATTCATTTGTTATATTTAAATCTTCTTTCTTCTTCATTTTTAATATTTTTTGTAAAATCACTGATGGTGTTTTACTTTTTTTGTAATTATTTTAAAATCCTTTTTATTTTATTCGCATTTTGAATCAACTCCAACAAATAGTCTGGATTTTCTTTTTCCAAACTGGCTTTGAACTTTCGAAGTTGACTAATATGCTCATTTAACACATCTAACACATTTTCTTTGTTTTGCATAAAGATGGGAACCCACATTTCCGCATTGGACTTTGCCAAACGAACGGTACTTTCAAAACCACCACTTGCTAACTCAAAAATTGCATCCGATTCTTTTTCCTTCTCCAACACTGTATTAGCTAGTGCGAATGAAGTAATATGCGATATATGACTTATGTATGCCACATGAATATCATGTTTGATTGCATCCATGTACAATATATGCATACCTAACTGCGCATACATTTGCTCAATGATATGTAAGGCATCTGCATCCACTTGTGCTTTATTACAAATGACCGTTGCCTTATCTATAAACGCATCTGTTTGCGCTGCTGTTGGACCACTAAATTCAGTACCCCACATTGGATGTGTTGGAACGAATCTTCCTTTATTGGAATGTGTATTCGCGACATTTACAATACTTTCCTTAGTAGACCCTAAATCAAAAACAACTTGTTTATTCACTAAATTCAAAATGGTGGGCAATAATAATTCAGCTACATTCACTGGTGTTGCAAGCGCAATGATATCAGAAGCTGTAACCGCGTCCTCCAAGGACATGATTTCATCAACAATACCTAATTGCAATGCTTGCTTTTGGTGTTCCATGTTTTGATCCACGCCAATAACATGAGTAACAAAGCCTTTCTTTTTCAAAGACAATGCAATGGACCCTCCCATTAAACCAATACCAACCACGGCTAAACGCATGCTTTTATTTTTTTTATTGCTTCACTAAATTTTTCCAATGAACCACATAAACTTACTCTGATATAGTCGTTACCTGCACTACCAAATATCCCACCAGGGGTGATAAAAACATTGGCTTCATACAATACCTTATCACTTAACGCATAACCATCTTTGTAATTAGTGGGGATTTTTGCCCAAACAAACATTCCCACTTGTTGTTTTGAATAGGCACATTTTAAAACATCTAATAATTCGAATACTTTTTCACGTCGTGCTGTATATATTTTATTCACGGAGTCATACCAACTTTGATCCAAGC
>Ga0214919_10001624_pt1 | contig 36435 bp, 32 predicted proteins | sample LL1503_MetaG_FD_177994 | JGI IMG/M metagenome (GOLD analysis project Ga0214919, IMG submission 177994) | Freshwater microbial communities from Lake Lanier, Atlanta, Georgia, United States - LL-1503 | ecosystem: Environmental > Aquatic > Freshwater > Lake | place: USA: Georgia | collected...
CGACCAGGGTATGCCGGGCCACCGGCAGCACGCCGCCGAACCCCTGCAGGCCGAGCTTCATGAAGGCGTAGAACAGTTCCCCCGGGGAACGCGGCACGTTGACCGCGGTTGCGCCGCTCATTGTTGCGCCACTCACTTCTTCCTCGCCCGCGGGTGGGCCATGTCGTAGACCTTGGCCAGCGCCTGGAAATCCAGGTGGGTGTAGATCTGCGTGGTCGAGATGCTCGAGTGGCCGAGCATCTCCTGCACCGCGCGCAGGTCCTGCGAGGATTGCAGCACATGGCTTGCGAAGGAGTGCCTCAGCATGTGCGGGTGGACATGGCCTTCGGCGCCGCGCGCCTGCGCCCACAGGTCGAGCCGCACGGCCAGCGTCGACGCCGAAATGCGCCGGCCGCGTGTGCCGACGAAAAGCGCCTTTTCACCCGGCTCCGCCAGTTGCGCGCGCACCGCGAGCCAGGCCGTCAGCGCCTCGCGCGCTTTCGCACCCACGGGGACCGAGCGCGTCTTGCTGCCCTTGCCAGTCACCGTCACGAGGCCTTCGTCCAGGTCCAGCCGCCCGTCGCCCCAGTCGAGCGACAGTAATTCCGCGCGGCGCAACCCGGAGGAATACATCAACTCGAACATCGCGTGGTCGCGCAGGAGTTCGATGGCGCCTTCCGGCGCGGCCTCCATCAGGCGCTGCGCGGCCTCCACGGAGAGGGCCTTGGGCAAGGTGCGCGGGGATTTCGCCGCGCGCACGCCCTGGCAGGGATTGGACGCAAACCCTTTCTGCCGCACGAGCCAGTGATACAGCCCGCGCCAGGCCGAAAGCATGTTGGCCAGCGCACGCGCCGAAAGCCCCTTGGAATGCAGCCGCGCGATCGAGCGGCGCACCTGCGCGCTGTCCAGGCTGTCGAGCCGTGCCGGCCCGAGGAGTTCGAGCAGGCGCGCAAGGCTGCGCGCGTAGTTGCTGATCGACACCGGGGCGAGCTGCCGCTGGTGTGCGAGCGACCCGAGGTACTCCCGCACTAGGCCGGCGTCTGGGTGCGCGGTCCCGGCCCCAGTGACGCCGGACGCCATCACAACCTCGATGACAGGGCCGCCGCCGCGAGTTCCCCGATCCGGCGCAGGTAGAGCGTGCCCATTTCAGGATAAAAGCGCTGCGGGTCTTCGCTGCCCAGGGCGAGCATCCCGAATGCCTTGGTGGAGCCGAGCGGGATCAGCGCGATCGAGCGCACATGCTCGGCCGACTCGCGAAACCACGGCAGGAACGGGCTCCCCTCGGCCGGTCCGCACTGGGGCGCGCCCATGGTGTCGACCAGCGTGCGCTGCTCGTCCGTCACCGGGGCGCCCTCGAGGGTCCCGTCGAGCAGCGACTGCCCCCAGAGGCGCAGCGCCACATGCGGCACGGAGAAGTCCTCGCGCAAGTGGAAATACAGCGCATGCACGACTGCGGCGAAATTCTTCGCGCCAAGCAGCGCCGACGACACGCGATGCACCTTTTCGCTGATCGCGTCGTTTTCTTCGCCGAACTGGATCAGCTCGGCGAGCTTGCCTTCGAGCAGCTTGACCTTCTCGCGCAATCCGAGCGTCTGGCGCTCGGACAGGGGGATGGCGCGGCCGCCGTAGGGATGCGGGACCTGCATCGAATCGAGCAACCCCGGTTGCCGCTCAAGGAGGTCAGCGAGTAACCGGGCGAACTGCTCGGGGTGGTCCTTCAGGTACTGCTCGGCTTCGTCAGAGTTCAATGGTTCCCTCGAATACGGAGATGGCGGGGCCCTTCAACCAGACCGGATTGTCGCCGCCCGCCCAAGCGATGGTCAATGTTCCGCCGCGCGTCCCGACTGTCACCGGGGAATCGAGGAGGCCGCGCGCGATGCCAGACACCACCGCCGCGCAGGCGCCTGTGCCGCAGGCCAGCGTCTCGCCCGCCCCGCGCTCGAACACCCGCAAGCGGATCGAGTGGCGATCCACGACCTGCATGTAGCCCGCGTTGACGCGCCGGGGAAAGGCCGGATGGCGCTCGACCTCGGGGCCCTGTGTGCCCACCGGCGCCGAATCCACGTCCGGGACGACCTGCACCGCATGCGGGTTGCCCATCGACAACACCGCCACCTCCACCGGCTTGCCGGCGACTTCGATCGTGTGGACCAGCCCGGCCCGCTGCGCCGTGAAGGGCACCTTTGCGAGCTCGAACACGGGGGCCCCCATGTTGACCGTGACCTCGCCGTCCTCCTCAAGCCGCGGCTCGATGATCCCCGCCAGCGTCTCGACCCGGATCTGCCGGTTGGACGTGAGGCCGCGCTGGTGGACGAATTTAACGAAACAGCGCGCGCCGTTGCCGCACTGCTCAACCTCCCCGCCGTCGGCATTGAAGATCCGGTAGCGGAAGTCTGCAGCCGGACCCGACGTCTTTTCCACGACCAGGATCTGGTCGCACCCGACGCCGAAGTGCCGATCGGCGACCGCCTTCAGCTGCTCGCCGGTGAGCCCGAAGGCGCTCGATGTCGCGTCGAACACGACGAAATCGTTGCCCGCGCCGTGCATTTTGGCGAACGCGATCTTCATGCAAGAAGCTTGCGGTATTCGACCGAAATGCAGCGGTCCATCACCACGGTCATGCCGGCGGCCAGCGCGCGCGCTGCGGCCGGCTCGTTGACCACGCCTTCCTGCAGCCACACGGCGGGCAGCTTGAGCGCAATGCATTCATCGACGATCGAACCCGCATCCTCGGGATTGCGAAAAACGTCGACGAGGTCGATACGCTCCGGCACCTCGGACAGGCTCGCGTAGGCCTTGAGGCCGAGCACCTCGCTGATCGCCGGGCGGACCGGGATCACGCGATAACCCCACTCGAGCAGCCGCGCCGCGATGCGGTGGCTGGGTCGCTCGGGACGCGGCGAAATGCCGACGACGGCGATCGTCTTCGCGTCCTTGAGCAGCGCCCGGAGGGCCTGTGGCGGCGGATTGGTAAACATGGGGGATTCTAGGCGCAAAACGAAGCCGCGCGTCATTCGTACGGCGATGCCTCGCCGTGTGGCCGCGTCTTGAAGCGCTTGTGCACCCAGTAGTACTGCTCCGGCATCGACTGCGCCTGCTCTTCGATGAACGCGTTCACGCGCCGGGTGTCGGCAGTGAAGTCGTCCGTGGGGAAGTTCTCCCACGCGGGCAGGATTGTGACCACATACCCGCCGCCTCCCGGCAGCATGCGCGCCACGCAGGGCAGGACCTTTGCTCGTGTCAGCTTCGCGAGACGCGAGACGCCGGTGATCGTCGCCGCCGTCACGCCAAAGAAAGGCACGAACACCGCGTCCTTGCGGCCGAAGTCGAGGTCCGGCGCGTAGTAGAACGGCCGGCCGGAGCGGATCGAAGCGATCACTGCGCGCACGCCGTCCTGGCGGGGAATGGCCTGCGACAACCCGAAGCGCGTCCGCCCGCGCAACAGCAACCGGTCGTAAACCGGGTTCTTCTGGTGCGCGTACAACCCGGCGATCTCGATCTCGCACCCCAGCCGCGTGTAGGCGGCATCGAGGCCGACGAAGTGGGGCGCGACGAGGATCACCGGGTGCCCGGCCGCGGCGCGCAGATGCTCCAGACCCTCCAGCCTGACCAGCCGCATGATCCGGTCCCGCGAAGCCCACCAGAGCAGCGCATGCTCGACGAAACTGCGCATGAACGCGCGGAAATGGGCGCGCGCAAGCCGTTCGCGTTCGGCTGCAGGCATCTGCGGGAAGCATTTCGCCAGATTGATGCGCGTGACCCTGCGCCGCTCCGGGATCAGCCAGAAGGCCACGGTGCCCGCAAGATTGCCAACGGCGGCAATGGCCCACATCGGCAGCCAATGCACGAGCCACATCAGCGCGAAGACCAGCCGGCTCATTGGCAGCTCACTCCGGGTCGCTCGCCCCGGCCGGGGTTTTGTAGCGGTTGTAGCCCCAGAGGTACTGTCCGGGACACTCGCGGATCAGGTCCTCTAGGGTCCGGTTGAGGCGGCGCGCTTCGCTCTCCCCGGCCCGCGCTTCACCAAGGGCACGTATGGACAGCGTATAGCCCCGGCCCCAGGACAGGCGACGCGCGAAGGCGACCAGGCACACCACGTTGTCGCGCGCGGCCAGGCGCGGGGCCAGCGTCATCGTGTACGCGGGCTGGCCGAAGAACTCCGCCCATTCGCCCTCGCCCTTGCCGGGAACCTGGTCAGGAAGGATGCCGATCGCCTCGTGGCGCTTCAGCGCCGCGAGCAGGTCGCGCACACCGCTGCGGTCAGCGGTCGCAAGCCTGACCCCGGGCCGCTCGCGCCCGGCCCGCATGTACGGCTCGAGCCATGCGAGCTTCGGCGGCCGGTACATGATGGTCATCGGGAAATGCGCCGCGCCATACTGCGCGCTGATCTCGAAACAGCCGTGATGGGGTGTCAGGAAGACAATGCCCTGCCCGGCGGCCTGTGCGCTCGTCACCAGCTCCCAGCCCGTGACCTCGCGGACCAGCTCCACCACCGCAGCATGAGGTCGAAGCCAGAGCGCGGGAAGTTCGGTGAGCAAGCATCCGGCCGAGGCAATCGCTTCACGTCGAACGGCGCGCCGCACGGCGGCATCGCCCCCCAGCCCGGCGATCGCAAGGTTTTCCGCCAGGTGCGAGCGATAGCGCGGGGAGACCAGGTACATCAGCCAGCCCAGCAGCCACCCCGCCGCATGCAGGACCACGAGCGGCAGGCAGGCCGCAAAACGCATCAGCGCCCGCGACATAGCGTCATGTGGGACGTACTGGTTGGGGATTCAGTCAAGTTTTGATATCCTTGCCGCCTCTTTTTGAGCCAATTCCCCACTTTTATTCAGGCGGCAGCGACATGAGCGATTTTCTCTTCACCTCCGAGTCGGTCTCTGAAGGACACCCGGACAAGGTTGCAGACCAGATTTCGGACGCGGTCCTCGACGCGATTCTAGCCCAGGACCCGCGCTCACGCGTCGCAGCGGAAACCCTCGTCAAGGACAACCTCGTGGTCCTCGCCGGCGAAATCACGACCGGCGCGAAGCACATCGACTACCGCGAGATCGCCCGCAAGACGATCAAGCGCATCGGCTACACCGACCCCGCGATCGGTTTTGATGCCGACACCTGCACGGTGCTGGTGGCCTACGGCGAGCAGTCGCAGCACATCGCACAGGGCGTGAATGAAGGCAGCGGCCTCGACCTCGACCAGGGCGCCGGCGACCAGGGCCTGATGTTCGGCTACGCCTGCGACGAAACGCCCGGCCTCATGCCGATGGCGATCTACCTCTCGCACCGCCTGGTGGAAAGGCAGTCTGAGATCCGCCGCGACGGCCGCCTCAACTGGCTGCGCCCGGACGCCAAGTCGCAGGTCACGATCCGCTACGAGAACGGCAAGCCGCACTCGATCGAAACCGTGGTGCTCTCGACCCAGCACGGCCCGGGGATCACGCACAAGCAGATCGAAGAGGCCGTGATCGAGCAGATCATCAAGCCGGTGCTGCCCAAGGAACTCGTCAAGGGCCAGATCAAGTACCTGGTGAACCCGACCGGCGCGTTTGAAATCGGCGGGCCCAAGGGTGACTGCGGCCTCACCGGCCGCAAGATCATCGTCGACACCTATGGCGGGTCCGCCCCGCACGGCGGCGGCGCGTTCTCCGGCAAGGATCCCTCCAAGGTCGACCGCTCGGCCGCCTATGCCGCGCGCTACGTGGCGAAGAACATCGTCGCGGCCGGCCTTGCGACCGAGTGCCTCGTGCAGGTGTCGTACGCGATCGGCGTGGCACAGCCCACCAGCGTGATGGTCACGACCAAGGGCACCGGCAAGATTTCCGACGCGGCGCTGTCCAAGCTCGTCACGCAACACTTCGACCTGCGCCCGAAAGGCATCATCCAGATGCTGAACCTTCTGCGCCCGATCTACGAGAAGACCGCCGCCTACGGCCACTTCGGCCGCAACGAGCCGGAATTCACGTGGGAAGCAACGGACAAGGCGAAGGCGCTGCAGGCTGCCGCGTAAGGCACAGGGGAAACCCGGACGGTTTCCCCCGTACCCCCTTCCGCAGAAAAAGAGCCCGGCCTGCCCGGGCTTTTTCTTTTCCGGCCCGCCTATTCGCCGAGCGCGCGGACGGCTTCCTCGAACAGCGCGAGCGGCATCGTGCAGAGCCCGCGCCCCAGCAATCCGCGGCCCAGCGGGTCCACCATGCCGGTCGACAGCAGCGGTGACCTCCCGCCTCGAACGACCGCAGCCGCGTCCAGCCCTACCTCGACCCCGAGGACGGGGTGCCTGGTACCCACCATCGCGAGGGCTCGCGCATCGTCGTCCTTGGCCAGCAGGGATTCGAACGCCACCTGCAGCGTGGGCGCCCTGCGCAACACCTGCCCGCCGAGGCCGAACGCATCGATGATGCCGCTGTCGCCGGTGGCCGGCGGGAACTGCGGGTCAGGAATCGTCAGGCCTTTCATGAACGGGCCTTCGACCGTGGCTGCGGGCGCCGTGAACCAGCGTCCGGGAAGGCCGGCCAGCTGGATGCCTGTGATCTGCCCATTGGCACACAATTTCGTCACGATCGAGGAGCCCTTCTCGCCTGCGGCTGCATCCAGCATCAGTGCGCAGGCGGGCATCCAGAAGTTGAGGAAGAAAAGCGGCGCCTCGGTGAGCGTGCGCAACGCCGCCTGCGCGGCCGGCGAGTCCGCCTTGCGTGTGCCGAGCACCGCGTGGAGCACGGCCGTCCCGCTGGACAACCGGTTGTGGAGGTCGTCGCCCTCGGTGAGCGCCGAACGGGCAACGGACAGGAGGTCGACCGGCTCGGAAAGCAACTCCGCGAATCCCGGCGCGAGTTCGCGCTCGCGGAACGCGAGCTTTTCGAGGATTGCGCGGTCGCGCGAGCCGAAGCGCATCTGCGCGCCGCCGCCGGTGCCCAGGAACGAGTACCACCGGGCCTTTGACCCCGCGTCCTCGATCACCGCCACAGTGGTGCGAGCCGAGACCATGGACACCAGCGGGGTGGATACCCGGCAGGAGAACGAGGGCTCGAGCTTCACCGCCCCGTCCGCAATCAGCTTTTGCGCTTCCGCGTCGTCCTTTGCCCAGCCTTCGTGCAAGCACGCCAGTACCGCGCTGTTCAGCATCGGCGGGGGCGGCGCCTTGGGGGCGGGCAACGGCGGTCCGGCATGCAGCAGCACGCGATCGGGCAGGCCGAAGGCTTCAGCGGCGGAACACACGCCCGTCCATCGGGGTTCGACTGCAAGGATCCGCGCGAGCGCGCGTGCATTGGGCAGGCTGGAATCTGGTTTCATCGTGCGGGGTCTTCAAAAGTCGCTGGGATTGGCGTAGAATAGGCGTTTCCCGAGGAGCGTTGCAACGACAGGTTCTCTGCCTGTCGCTAGGCTCGGGAAATTCCTACCGCAACGGCGCTCGCGAACTTTTTTCCTAACCGAAAGGAGCGCGAGATGAGCGCCGTTCTCAAAGCAGTCAAGAAAGCCCCCGCAGGATTTTCCGATTTCAAAGTAGCCGACCTTGCCCTCGCAGCCTGGGGCCGCAAGGAAATCGCCATTGCCGAGACCGAGATGCCCGGCCTCATGGCGATCCGCGACGAGTATGCCGCCGCCCAGCCGCTGAAGGGCGCGCGCATCACCGGATCGCTGCACATGACGATCCAGACCGCGGTTCTGATCGAGACGCTCGAAGCGCTCGGTGCAGACGTCCGCTGGGCCTCGTGCAACATCTACTCCACCCAGGATCACGCAGCCGCCGCGATCGCCGCTGGCGGCACGCCGGTGTTCGCCTTCAAGGGCGAGAACCTGACGGAATACTGGGACTACACGCATCGCATTTTCGAATGGCCCAACGGCGGCCTGACCAACATGATCCTCGACGACGGCGGCGACGCCACGCTGCTGCTGCACCTGGGCACCAAGGCCGAGAGCGACCCGTCGGTGATCGCCAAGCCCGGCAGTGAAGAGGAAGAGTGCCTGTTCGCCTCGATCAAGGCCAAGCTCGCCAAGGACCCCAAGTGGTATTCGACGCGCCTCGCCGCGGTCAAAGGCGTGACCGAGGAGACCACGACCGGCGTGCATCGCCTGTACCAGATGCACAAGGAAGGGCGTCTCGCGTTCCCCGCGATCAACGTCAACGACTCGGTCACCAAGTCGAAGTTCGACAACCTCTACGGCTGCCGCGAGTCCCTCGTCGACGCCATCAAGCGGGCCACCGACGTGATGATCGCCGGCAAGGTCGCGCTGGTCTGCGGCTACGGCGACGTGGGCAAGGGCTCGGCGCAGGCGCTGCGCGCGCTGTCGGCCCAGGTCTGGGTCACGGAAATCGACCCGATCTGCGCCCTGCAGGCAGCGATGGAAGGCTACCGCGTGGTGACCATGGATTACGCCGCCGACAAGGCGGACATCTTCGTCTCGGCCACCGGCAACTTCCACGTGATCACGTATGACCACATGAAGAAGATGAAGAACCAGGCCATCGTCTGCAACATCGGCCACTTCGACAACGAGATCGACGTGGCGTCGCTGTCCCAGTGCACCTGGGACGAGATCAAGCCCCAGGTCGACCATGTGATCTTCCCCGACGGAAAGCGCATCATCATGCTCGCCAAGGGGCGCCTGGTGAACCTGGGCTGCGGCACGGGCCACCCGTCCTACGTGATGAGCTCGTCGTTCGCCAACCAGACCATCGCGCAGATCGAACTGTTCTGCAACACGGCCAAGTACCCGGTGGGCGTGTACACGCTGCCCAAGCACCTCGACGAGAAGGTCGCGCGCCTGCAGCTCAAGACGCTGAATGCGCAGCTGACCGAACTCACCGTCGAGCAGGCGGCCTACATCAGCGTGTCGAAGAACGGCCCGTACAAAACCGACCACTACCGGTACTAAAGTGGAAAGTCAGCGCAAGCACGCGCCGACCTTCAGCTTCGAGTTCTTCCCGCCGAAGACGCCGGAAGGCAAGGCCAAGCTGCGCGCGACCTGGCAACAGCTCGCGCAGTTGAAGCCGCGCTTCTTCTCGGTGACCTTCGGTGCGGGCGGCTCGACGCAGCAGGGCACGCTCGACACGGTGCTCGAGATCCTCGCCTCCGGCCACGAGGCCGCGCCGCACCTGTCGTGCGTCGCGTCCTCGAAGGCCGAGATCGCGGACATCCTCGCGCACTACAAGGACAACGGCATCCGCCACATCGTCGCCCTGCGCGGCGACCTGCCTTCGGGCGTGGCGATGGCGGGCGAGCTGCGGCACGCGAACGAGCTCGTGTCGTTCATCCGCGAGACGACGGGCGACTGGTTCAACATCGAAGTCGCCTGCTACCCCGAGTACCACCCGCAGACGCGCAACGCCGCCGACGAAGTGAAGAACTTCAAGCGCAAGATCGACGCGGGCGCGAACGCGGCGATGACGCAGTACTTCTACAACGCGGATGCGTACTTCCGGTTCATCGACGAGTGCGAGGCGGCGGGCATCGCCATCCCGATCGTGCCGGGCATCATGCCGATCAGCAATTTCTCGCAGCTCGCGCGATTCTCGGATGCCTGCGGCGCGGAGATCCCGCGCTGGATGCGCATCAAGCTCGAAGGCTACCGGGACGACACCGCCTCGATCCGCTCATTCGGCCTCGACGTGGTCACGTCGCTCTGCGACAAGCTCCTCGCCGCAGGCGCGCCGGGGCTGCACTTCTACACCCTCAACCAGGCGGGTGCGGTTTCAACGATCTGGCAGCGCCTCGGGCTCTAGGCTCGCGTTCTGAGGACCGCCATCAGGGTCAGTCGACCTTGATGGCTGCGTCCTTCACGACTTTCGCCCACTTCACGACCTCGCTGCGCTGGAAGGCGCCGAACTCCTCCGGCGTGCCGGCCACGACCTCCGCCCCGAGGTCTTCCATGCGCTTGCGCACGTCGGCCGGTTCCATGGCTTTCACGACCTGGGCGTGCAGCTTCGGGACCACGTCTCGCGGCACGCCAGCCGGCACCATCATCCCGAACCAGGCGAACGCGGAAAAGCCCGGCAGCGCGGCCTCCGCCATCGTCGGCACATCCGGCAGGGCCCGTGCGCGCGCATCGGTGGTGACAGCCAGCACCTTGAGCCGTCCCGTGCGGACATGCGGCAGGACGACCGGCCCCATGTCCATCGCCATCTGCACCTCGCCGCCCACCACGGCCGCCGCCGAAGGGGCGCTGCCGCGGTAGGGCACATGCAGGATCTGCAGGCCTGCCATGGTCTTGAACAGTTCCATGTTCGTATGCAGCGAAGTCCCATTGCCCGCCGAGCCATAGGACAACTGGCCGGGTTTGCCCTTCACGTACTCGATCAGTTCCTTCACCGAGGCCACGGGCACGCTCGGGTTCACCACGAGGTACCCGGGAATCCTGAGGACCAGAGAAACCGGCGCGAGGTCCTTGACCGGGTCGAACCCCAGCTTCGGGTAGAGGCTGGGCGCGACGGACAGCGCCCCGGACGATCCCATCAGGACCGTGTAGCCGTCGGGCGCGGATTTCGCCACCCGCTCGGTGCCAAGGACACCTCCCGCGCCGGCGACGTTCTCCACCACCGCCGTCTGCCCGAAGGAGCGGCTCATGGTGTCGGCGATGATCCGCGCCGCGAGGTCGGTGGGACCGCCCGGCGGGAAAGGCACGACGATGCGGATGGGCTTGGACGGGTAGTCCTGCGCGTGCGCGGCAGCAACGGCAAGCAATGCGCCCGCAAGTGTCGTGAGGAGCCTGCGTGTCATGGTCGTTCCCTTTCCGTGCAATGCGTTGGCGGGGCAGTCGGGCAAGAGTGTGCCCATGTAAGGCGTCTATGTCCTGCAGTGGTGCGAACCTGCGCGGCATTTCGCGGAATGCAAGCCCGTGCGGACCGCGGGAGGATAGAATTCCCGGCCTCCAACAAGGACGATCTCTCCATGACCCGCCTCCTCGCCGCCCTGCTCGCCCTCTGCCTCGCGGCTGCCGCGCAGGCGCAGACCTTCCCCGCCAAGCCGATCACGATCGTCCTGTCCTATGCAGCGGGCGGCCCTACGGATTTCCTGGCCCGCACGCTGGCCGAGAAGGTGTCGGCCCGCGTGGGCCAGCCGGTGCTGGTCGACCCCAAACCCGGCGCGAACGAGCGCGTGGCCACCAGCTACCTGCTGGGCCAGCCGGCCGACGGCTACACCATAGTGCTGGTCGCCGTGCCGCACGCGACCAACCCGGCCGTGTTCGCGCAGATGCCCTACGACTCGACCAAGGAATTCACCGGGCTCATCCACCTCGTGAGCATCCCGCCGATCCTTACGGTGCGGGCCGATTCGCCGATCAAGAACTTCAACGACTTCGTAGCGCTGGCGAAGTCCAAGCCCGGCGCCGCCACCTACGGGTCCTCCGGCAACGCGACCAACTCGCACCTGACGCTGGAACTGCTGGCAACGCTCTCTGGCGCGTCGTTCCTGCACATTCCCTACAAGGGGGACACGCCTGCACTCACAGATCTCCTCGGCGGGCAGATCGTCGGCAGCGTGAACGCGCTGCCCGCGGCGATCCCGCAGATCAAGGGCGGGCGCGTGCGCGGCATCGGCATCTCGAGCCAGGAACGCCACCCGCTGGTGCCGGAAGTGCCGACCTTCGTCGAGCAGGGCTACAAGGATGCGGTGTCGGCCACCTGGTTCGGGCTGATCCTGCGCAGCTCGGTGCCGCGCGACGTGGTGGCCAAGCTGAGCGCAGAATTCAACGCAGCGCTGGCGATGCCCGACGTGCGCGAGAAGCTCGCGGAGCGCGGCATGCTGATCGTTGGCGGCTCGCCGGAGCAGTTCACCGCGCACATCCGGCGCGAGTACGAGCGCTGGGGCGCCATCATCAAGGCGCGCGGCATCAAGGTCGATTGACCCTTAGAATTTCTCCGGGCGCACCACGCTGACGTCAGCGAAGTACAGCGTCACCGAGTAGTGCTGGCCATACGTGTCCAGCACGTGCGCCGCGAGGCGCTCGGCCACGCCGACCTCGCAGATCACCTTCATCTCGATGGACCGGTCGGCTTCCCACGAGCCTTCGCGCGTGCCGCCGCGACCGCTGCCCCGGACATCCACGACCGTATAGCCAGCCGCGCCCAGCCGACGCGCGTCTTCGGCGAGCAGCTTTTCCAGCGCCGCTTCGCAGATCACCACCAGCAGTGTCCTCGAGTGGGTTTGCATCCTAGAACCTCAGCGATTCGGCAAGCCGCAGGTAGAGCGGGATGCCCAGCGTGATATTGAACGGGAATGTGATGCCGAGCGCCACGCCGATCGACAGCGCCGGGTTGGCTTCAGGGACGGCGATGCGCATCGCCGTTGGCGCCGCAATGTAGGAGGCGCTTGCCGCCATGGTCGCCAGCAGCGCGGTCCCGCCGTCGGACAGTCCCACGGCACGCGCGACCAACGCGCCTACGCAAGCGAAGCAAAGCGGAACGACGACCCCGAAGACCGCCAGGAAGACCCCGGCCCGGCGCAGGTCGCCGAGTCGCCCCCCCGCGACCAACCCCATCTCGAGCAGGAACACCGCGAGCACGCCCTTGAAGAGGTCGATGAACAGCGGCTTGATGGGCGCAATCCCTTCCGGCCCGACGGCCGCGCCGATCGCCAGGCCGCCGAGCAGCAGCACCAGGGTCTTGCCGAACATGACCTCGTGCAGGACGGCTCCCCAGCGCACCGCCTGCAGCGTGCCCAAGCGTGCAAGCAGGATGCCGGTGACGATGGCAGGGGTTTCGAGGAGCGCGACGAACAGTGGCATATGCGCTTCGAACTCGATGTTGTGCTTCGCGAGATACGCCGTAGCCACCGCGAAGGTCACCACGCTCACGGAACCATAGTGCGCTGCGATCGAGGCCGCATCCGGCCGTGGCAGGCGGCCCAGGCCCCTGAGTATCGCGAACGCCGGCAGCGGGAGCAGGAACCCCATCACCACCACCGCACTGGCCTGCACCGCCACCGAGGCGAACGGCACTTTCGCGAGTTCGACCCCACCTTTCAGCCCGATCGCGAGCAGCAGGAAGATGGATAGCGTTTCGTACAGCGCCTCGGGCAACCGAAGATCCGACTTCGCGAGCTTCGCGAACACGCCCAACAGGAAGAAGAGGACGACTGGATCCATGTGGGGATGGTAGCCGCTAGTCGACCCTGGCGCCGGAGGCGTTGACGATCGCCGCCCAGCGGGGCAGCTCGGCGCGGATCAGGGCGGCGAACTCCTCCGGGGTGGTGGACATCGGCTCGCCGCCGCCCGAGGCGAGGCGCTCCTGGGTGTCTTTCTGGGCGACGACCTTCACCACTTCCGTCGCCAACCGCGCGACGATATCGCGGGGCGTGCCGGCCGGCGCGAGCAGGCCGTACCACGAGGTCGCGCCGAACCCCTTCACCGTCTCGCTGATGGCGGGCAGTTCAGGAAGCAGTGCCGAGCGCTTTTCGGACGCCACGCCGAGCAGGCGAAGCTTGCCGCTCTTGGCAAACGGGTTGGCCGCAGGCAGGCTCGCGAAGGTCACCGGGATGGTCCCGTTCACGACGTCGGTCACCGACGCGGCGGCCGCCTTGTACGGGATGTGCAGCAGGTTGACGCCAGCGGCCTGCTTGAACATTTCGGCGAGCAGGTGATTCAGGGTCCCGTTGCCCGCCGAGGCGTAGTTCACCGTGGACGGCTGCGCCTTGATCCAGGCCACCAGCTCCGCGACGTTCTTCACAGGCACGTTCGCATTCACGGCCAGCACGTACGGCGCGGTGCCAACGACGGAGATCGGGTCGAAATCCCTGACCGGGTCGAAGCCCGCATTCTTGTACAGGGCCGGGTTGATCGTGTGGGCGCTGCCCACGGTGAGCAGCAGCGTGTAGCCGTCCTTGGCCGCCTTCGCCGCGTACTGCGTGCCGACGTTGCCCCCCGCCCCCGTGCGGTTCTCGACCACGAACTGCTGGCCCATCGCCTCGGAGAGCTTGGCGAGCACCACACGGGCCACCGTGTCGTTGGCGCCGCCCGGGGCCTGCGGGACGATGACCGTCACCGGCCGCGTCGGATAGGACTGCGCCTGCGCGGCAAAAGGGGCGGCCGAGAGTGTGGCGAACGCTAAAACCGCGATGCTGTGCCGCGTCAATTTGTTGCTATGCATGATCCGATCCGGATGCCTGAATGAGAAATCGGATTGTAGGCGCAAATCGCACGACGTAGACTCGCAGCAGTGGTACTCATAAACGGAGACTCCCGATGGCCCGCTATACCCTCAAAGTCAACGGCAAGGCCCGCACGGTTGATGCCGACAGCGACACCCCGCTGCTCTACGTGCTGCGCGACAACCTCGAACTGCGCGGCCCGCGCTTCGGCTGCGGGCTGGGCCAGTGCGGCGCCTGCACGGTGCATGTGAACGGCGAGGCGGTGCGCTCGTGCTCGATCCCGGTCAGCGCGGTCAAGGGCGACATCACCACGCTCGAAGGCCTCGGCACCGTGGCCAAGCCCGGCAAGCTGCAGCAGGCCTTCATCACCGAGCAGGCTGCGCAGTGCGGCTATTGCGCGAACGGCATGATCATGACGTCCGCCGCGCTGCTCGCGAAGAACCGCAACCCGAGCGAAACCGAAATCCGCGAAGCCCTCGCCGGCAATCTTTGCCGCTGCGGGACCCACCAACGCATCGTCGCCGCCGTCAAGCGCGCGGCGTCGACCTGAGCGGAGGCCGCCATGAACCAGAACCACAGCATGGACCGGCGCGAATTCCTCAAGGCGAGCGGCGCACTCGCCATCGGATTCTCAATGATGGGCGCGGCTAGCGCTAGCACGGGTCCCACGCTCCGCGCGCCAAAATCGGTGGCCAAGGAAGCGGTCGATTCCTGGCTCAGCATCTCTGCGGACAACCGCGTGACGATTTACTCGGGCAAGGTCGACCTCGGCACCGGGACCCGCACGGCGCTCGCCCAGTTGGCGGCCGAGGAGCTTGATGTCGCCTTCGATCAGGTCGAGATGGTCATGGGCGACACCGCGACCACGCCGGACCAGTGGATGACCGGCGCCAACCTCACCATTGCCCAGGGCGGTACAGAACTGCGCCGGGCTGCTGCCAGCGCGCGCAAAATCCTGCTCGACCGCGCCGCGCAGAAGCTCGGGGCGCCGATCGCGGCGCTCGTCGTCGAGGACGGCGTGGTTCGCGTGAAGTCGGATCCCGCGAGGGCCGTGCGCTACAGCGAACTGCTCGGCAACGGCCTGCAGATGCAGGTCGACCCCAAGGCGGAGGTGAAGAAGGCGCCGCAGTACAAGGTGATCGGGCGCTCGATCCCCCGCGTCGATATCCCGGCCAAGGTCACCGGCGAATTCGAATACGTCCACGACGTACGCGTGCCGGGCATGCTGCACGCTCAAGTGGTGCGCCCCGACGACCTCGGCGCAAAGGTACGCTCGGTCGACGACTCGGCCGCGCGCAAGGTCAACGGCTTCGTGCAGACGGTGCGCAAGGGCGACTTCCTTGCCGTGGTGGCGCGCACCGAGTGGGGCGCGATCAAGGCCGCGCGGGCCCTCAAGGTCGAGTGGAGCGCAGGCACCGGGCTGCCCGAGCAGGCCACGGTGTTCGACACGTGGCGCAAGCGCCCGATTGCGAAAGAGGAAATCACGCAGACCGCGGGCAATGTAGCCGAAGCCCTTGCGGGGTCGGCGAAACGCGTCAAGGCGACCTACGACTTTGCGGTGCAGACGCATGCGACGATCGGGCCCTCCTGCGCGGTGGCGGATTTCAAGGACGGCAAGCTGACCGTCTGGACCTCGTCGCAGGCAACGCACTCGATGCAGCATGAGCTTTCGCTGATCACGGGCCTGCCGCAGAGCGCGATCCGGCTGGCATTCATCGAAGGCGCCGGCTGCTACGGCCGCAACGGGACCGAGGACGCGGCCGCAGACGCTGCGCTGATCTCCCAGCTGATCGGCAAGCCCGTGCGCCTGCAGTGGACCCGTGCCGACGAAACGGCGCGCTCGCCCAAGAGCCCGCCGCGCACGATGGATTTCGAGGCCGGCCTCGACGCGCAGGGCAACCTCGCAGCCTGGTCGAGCGATTTCTATATCGCGCTGAACCATATCGTGGCGTTCAAGCCGCTCGACTTCCCGCTGCTGGCCGCCACCGATGTGGGGATTCCCCGCCCGGGCAACTGGATCGGGTTCCTGTTCCAAAACTCCGGCCAACCCTACCAGGTCCCCAACGTGAAGGTGAACACCAGGCATGTGGCCGAGGCGTTCTTCCGCTCTTCGCACCTGCGCAGCCCGGGCCGCATCGAGAACAGCTTCGCCAACGAATCGTTCATGGACGAGCTCGCGACCGCGGCCGGCGTCGATCCGGTGGAGTTCCGCCTGCGCTACCTGAAGGACTCCCGCGCCGCTGATGTGATCCAGGCTGCGACCAAGCTCGCCGGCTGGCAGAAGCGCGCGGGCCCGAACCCGGAAGCGGGGTCAGGCAACATCGTGAAAGGGCGTGGAATCTCGTACCTGCGCTACAACAACGCGACCACTTACGTGGCTGCGGTGGCCGAAGTCGAGGTGAACAAGTCGACCGGGGCGATCAAGGTCAACCGGATCTGCCTGAGCCACGACTGCGGGGAAATGGTGAACCCCGACGGGGTCGCCAACCAGGTCGAGGGCGGCGTGCAGCAAACCGTGAGCCGCACGCTGATGGAAACCGTGAAGTGGGATCGCTCCAAGGTGCTGAGCGTGGACTGGGCGACTTACCCGATCGCCCGGTTCCCCGACATGCCGAAGGTCGAACTCGCCCTGATCGACCGGCCCGGGACACCGGCCTGGGGCGCGGGAGAGCCTACTGCCTGCGCTATCCCGGCTGCGATTGCGAATGCGGTGTTCGATGCGACCGGCGTGCGGGTGCGTTCTATCCCGCTGGCGCCGGACAAGGTGAAGGCCGCGCTGGCGGCCGGACCTGCGCGCGCCTAGCGCCTGATGCCAGGGACACCGCGGGGCGCAGCCCCGCGGGTCAGGCGGCCTTCTTCTTCCTCTGCGCGTCCTTGACGTGCATCTGCGCGTACGCGCCGTGCGCTGCCGATTCCGCGTCGCCCACATGCACCGGGAGGCCCATGTCGGCAAGCACCGAGCCGAGAGCCGAGAGGCACACCATGATGTTCTCCGGGCGGCACGAGTAGCCCATCAGGCCGAAGCGCCAGATCTTGCCTGCGAGGGGCCCAAGGCCTGCACCGATCTCGAGGTTGAATTCGTTCAGGAGGCGCTTGCGGACTTCGGCTTCGTTCACGCCCTCGGGGCACAGCGCCGCGTTCATCTGCGGCAGCTGGTATTGCTCCTTCACGAGGAACTTCATGCCCATCGCCTCCAGCCCGGCCTTCAGCGCCAGGTGGTGCCGATGCGCGCGGGCCCAGGCGTTCTCCAGGCCTTCCTCGCGGATCAGGAGCAACGCCTCGTGCAGTGCGAACAGCGAGTTGGTCGGCGCGGTGTGGTGGTAGGTGCGCGTCGTCGCGCCCCAGTAACCGAGCAAGAGGTTCATGTCCATGAACCAGCTGTGGATCTTGTCCTTGCGCGCCTTCACGTGCTCGACCACGCGCTCGTTGAACGACACGGGCGACAGGCCCGGCGTGCACGACAGGCACTTCTGGCTCGCGGAGTAGATCGCGTCGATGCCCCACTCATCGACCAGCACCGGCGTTCCACCCAATGAGGTGACCGCATCGACGATGGTCAGCGCGTCGTACTTGTGCGCGATCTCGACCAGGGTCTTCGCATCGGACTGCACGCCCGTGGAGGTCTCGGCATGCACAAAGGCGACGATCTTCGCGTCGCGATTGCCCTTGAGCGCGTCCTCGAGTTTTTGCGGCGTGACCGGCTCGCCCCAGGTGTCCTCGACGACAACGGCCACGCCGCCTGCGCGCTCGACGTTCTCGATCATGCGGCCGCCGAACACGCCGTTGCGGCAGACGATCACCTTGGCACCGGGCGCCACCATGTTCACGAAGCAGTACTCCATGCCCACCGAGCCGGGACCGGACACCGGGAAGGTCAGCGCGTTCTTGGTCTGGTAGGCGTAGCGGAGCAAGGACTTCAGCTCTTCCATCATCTCGACGAAGACCGGGTCGAGGTAACCGATGGCCGGCTGGCTCATCGTGGTCAGCACGCGCGGGTGGATCTCCGTCGGGCCGGGACCCATCAGGATGCGCTGCGGCGGGTGGAAGGACTGGATGCGCTTCGCGGGGGCAAACTTGTTCATGGCCTCACTCCCATGGATGGCACCGACGAAATCGTCGGGCCGGGACTTCACTCGTACGGGTTTCCTGGCGGCTGCGTCGTTGAGCACATCGACGGCAAGGACCTGGCCGCCGGTGAGTTGCTCGACTTCCATGGCCCAGCGTGCGGGCACGTAGCCGGTCTTGACCCAGTTGTTGACCACAGCGCGGTCGAGGTGCAGGGCCCGGGCGACATCCGCCTGGCTCCCGAAGATTTCCACAAGTCGTTCCACGCAGTTCATGGAGCAGGATTTTACATGACAAATTTATTTTGACAAACCTGCATTGCGCACAAGGATTGCGGAACACTGGCTTGACGACCCCTGTCTCGGGCGTAGGATGGGTTCAATAGGAAAACTTATGTTCTTCAAAAGAACTTTTTAAATCCACCCGATCCTGAGGAGTCCCCATGAAAACCGGACAACCTGTTGAATTCAAGCCGGAAACCGTAGCAGAAGCCTACCTGGCCCTGCTCGCCTCCCGCGACGTCGATTACCTGTTCGGCAACTCAGGGACGGACTTCCCGCCACTGGTCGAGGCGCTGGCCAAGGGCCAGGCGCTGGGCTGGAAGATGCCGGAGCCGATCATCGTCCCGCACGAGAACGTCGGCGTCGCGATGGCGCACGGCTACTACATGGTGACCGGCCGCCCGCAGGCCATGATGGTCCACGTGGGCCTGGGCACCGCGAACTCGATCAACGGCATCTTCAACGCCGCGCGGCAGAACATCCCGATCCTCTTCACCGCCGGCCGCACGCCGCTGACCGAAGGCGGGCAGCTCGGCTCGCGCAACAACTACATCAACTGGGCGCAGGAACAGTTCGACCAGGCCGGCATGCTGCGCGAGTTCGTGAAGTGGGACTACGAACTGCGCGACGCCTCGCAGGTGGAGACCGTCGTCGACCGGGCCCTCGCCATCGCCAAGAGCGAGCCGTGCGGCCCCGTGTACCTCACGCTGCCGCGCGAAGTGCTTGCCTCCGGCCTGGGAGGCAAGCAGATCAGCAAGCGCACCACCATCGCGCCGATGAGCCCGCCCGCGGCGGACCCCGACACGCTGGAAGCAGTCGCCAAGCTCCTCGGCGCCGCGAAGAACCCGCTGATCATCACCTCCAACGGCGGGCGCACGGCGCAATCGGCGCAGGCGCTGACGCAGCTGGCGGAGACTTTCGCGATCCCAGTGATCCAGTACCGGCCGCGCTACCTCGCGCTGCCCACGGAACACCCGATGAACTGCGGCTACGACCCGCACAGCATGATTCCCGATGCCGATCTCATCCTGGTCGTCGACAGCGACGTGCCGTGGATCCCGGACACCGCCAAGATCAACCCCGAGTGCAAGATCGTCCACCTGGGCACCGACCCGTTGTTTGCGCGCTACCCGATCCGGGGCTTCCGCACCGACATCGCGCTGGCCGGCAGCCTGGCGCCGACGCTCGCAAAACTCGCAGAGCGCACCGAGGCGCATGCAGGCTCGGCGACCAAGATCGCCGCACGCCGCGCAGCCATCTCCCAGCAATCGGCCGACTTCCGGCTGCGCATGCGCATGGGCGCGGGGGCGAAGCAGACCTCCGGTGCGATCACCACCAAATGGATGACCCACTGCATCAACCAGGTCGCCGACGAGAACACGATCCTCGTTAACGAATATCCGCTGGTGCTGGAGGAACTCACGATCGACCAGCCGGGACGGTACTTCTCGCACCCGCCCTCGGGGGGCCTCGGCTGGGGCATGGGCGCGGCGCTCGGCGCCAAGCTCGGCCGGCCCGACGCCACCGTGATCTGCGCGATCGGCGATGGGGCCTACATGTTCGGCAACCCCACCCCCGCGCATTTCATCGGCGAGGCGCACGGCCTGCCAGTGCTCTACGTGATCAACAACAATGCCCGCTGGGGCGCGGTGCATCGCGCCACGCTCGGCATGTACCCCAAGGGCCACGCGGCCGGCGCCAACAAGCCGCCGTTCTCGGTGCTCGAGCCCTCGCCGCGCTTCGAGGAAATCGTCCGCGCGAGCGGCGGCTACGGCGAACGCGTCGAGGACCCGAACGAAATGCTGCCCGCGCTGAAGCGCGCGCTGAACGCCGTGAAAAATGAAAAGCGCCAGGCCGTCCTCAACGTCTGCACCGAGGTCAGTTACGCCAGGACGAGCTGAGGCACCGCCGGTTCCAAAACAACCAAAGAGGGAAACGCCATGGGTTCGGTTCGCGCAGGTTTGGTTCGTTCCAGGGGTCTGATGTTCGCCTTGCTGCCCGCGCTGCTCGCGGCACCCGTCCTCGCGCAGGCGCAGGCCTTCCCGTCCCGCCCGATCACGGTGGTCGTGCCCTACCTGCCGGGCGGCACCAACGACATCATCGTGCGCACCCTCACGCCTAAGCTCACGGAGGCGCTCGGGCAGGCTGTGGTCATCGAGAACAGGCCCGGGGCGGGAGGCAACCTCGGGGCTGCGTACGTCGCCAAGGCCAGGCCCGACGGCCACACCCTGATGATCGCTTCGGTCGGCGTGTTCGCAATCAACAAGTGGATGGCGAAGGAGTCGGGATTCGACCCGGACAAGGATCTCGTGCCGGTGGTGAACACCGGCTCGGTGCCCAACATGCTGCTCGTCCATCCTTCGGTGCCGGTGTCGAGCGTCAAGGACCTGGTGGCCCTCGCCAAGGCGAAGCCCAATACCATCAACTTCGCCTCGATGGGCTCCGGCTCTACCGGCCACCTGTGCGGCGAGATGTTCAAGATGGCGGTGCAGGTGCAGGCCACCCACATCGCCTACAAGGGCAGCGCGCCGGCCCTGCAGGACCTGCTCGCCGGCACCGTGCAGATGATGTTCGACAACTTGCCCACCGCGCTGCCGCGCGCGAAGAACGGCCAACTCAAGGGCCTGGCGGTCACCAGCGCAAAGAGGAATTCCCTCGCGCCGGAGATCCCGACCATGGAAGAGGCCGGCGTGCCCGGCTACGAGGCCACCGCGTGGTTCGGGGTCGCCGCCCCGGCCGGCACACCCAAGGCTGTCGTCGACCGCCTGAACATGGAATTCGTGAAGGCGCTGCGCGACCCGCAGAACGCACAGAAGCTCGAAGCGCTGGGACTCGCCATGGCTACCGACTCGCCCGAAGGCTTTGCCGCCTTCATCGCCGCCGAGTCGCAGAAGTGGCGCAAGGTCGTGGTCGCCTCCGGCGCCAAGGCCGACTAGATGGACGAGCAACTCTCCGCGGCCCTCGCGCCCCAGTCGATTGCGATCCTCGGCGCCTCCGACAACCCGGAGAAGATCGGCGGCCGGCCGATCAAATACATGCTGCGCGCCGGGTACAAGGGGCGGCTCTACCCGATCAACCCCAATCGCGCGGAAATCCAGGGGCTGAAGGCCTATGCGGACATCGCCTCGCTGCCCGAGGCGCCGGACCTCGCGATCGTTGCGGTCGCAGGCAAGGGCGCGCTCGACGGCGTCAAAGTCTGCGCTGCACGCGGCGTCAAGATCGCGGTGGTCGTCACTTCCGGCTTCGGCGAGATCGACGAGGAAGGCAAGGCCGCACAGGCGGAGATGGTGCGCATCGCGCACGCCGCCGGCATGCGCATCGTCGGGCCGAACACCCAGGGCATCGCCAACTTCGCCACCGGCGCGATCGCGACGTTCTCGACCATCATCAGCGAGGTCGAGCCCGCCGACGGGCCGGTAGGCATCGTCAGCCAGTCCGGCGCGATGAGTGTGGTGCCCTATGCCTTCCTGAGGAAGCAGGGCATCGGCGTGCGCCACGCGCACGCGACCGGCAACGAGTCCGACCTGACGGTGGCGGACTTTGCGCTGGCCGTGGCGCTCGACCCGGAAGTGAAGCTGCTGCTCCTTTACCTCGAGGCGATCGCCGACCCGGACAAGCTTGCCCGCGCAGCGCAGGTCGCGCGTGAGCGGGGCCTGCCCATCATTGCGGTCAAGGCGGGCGTGTCGGCACGCGGCGCAGCGGCGGCCAGCTCGCATACGGGTGCGCTCGCGACCGAAGACCGCGTGGTCGACGCGTACTTCCGCCAGCACGGCATCTACCGCGTCGCCGACATCCGCAGCCTCGTGAACGCGGCCGACCTTTACCTCAAGGGATGGAACCCGCGCGGGCGCCGCCTCGTTGCAGTCAGCAACTCCGGGGCCTCCTGCGTGATGGCCGCCGATGCGGCTGAAAAGCACGGCCTCACGCTTGCACAGTTCGATGACGCGACACGCGCCGAGCTGCGCGCGGTGCTCCCCGAGTTCGGCGCGTCCGGCAACCCCATCGACCTCACCGCGGCGCTGCTGTCGAACAGCGGCATGTTCAGCGACCTGCTGCCGGTGCTGGCCAAGCGCGACGCCACGGACGCGGTGTTCGTCAACCTCGCGGCGTCCGGCATCGGCTATGACGTGCCGCGCTTCGTGCGCGACTGCGCGGCTTACGTCGCCCAGACCGGCAACCCGCTCGCGCTCGCGGCGCCGCTGGAAACCACTGTGGATGCGTTCCGCGCCGCTGGCCTCGTCGCGTTCGCCCACGACATCGACGCGCTGTCCGCGCTCGCCCAGTTCGTCGACCACAAGGAGCTCATGCGCCGGCCGAAGGCGGTGCCGCTGCCGTTCCCCGAGGTGGCCCTGCCCAGGTCTTCGGGCCGCTACCTCTCGGAAGCCGACAGCCTCATGCTGCTCGCCGAGTACGGCTTTCCGGCTGTGCCGTTCCGCCTGTGCCGCACCGGCAAGGAGGCCGTCGCCGCGTTCGAAGCGCTCGGCGCGCCGGTGGCGGTGAAGGCCTGCTCGGCCGAGATCCCGCACAAGTCCGAGCATGGCCTCGTGCTGCTCAATCGCAAGACCGCCACGGACACCGCGGCCGCCTTCGAGGAGATCGAAGGCAAACTCGCCTCGATGAAGGTCGCCGACGGCGCCGTGATCGTTGCGGCAATGCGTCCTGCGCTGCACGAGTTCGTCGTAGGCGCACGCGTCGACCCGAAGTTCGGCACGCTCGTGATGCTCGGCGACGGCGGCAAGTACGTCGAGGCGCTGCCCGACATCGTGCTGCTGCGCTACCCGTTCACCGAGGACGACGTGATGGAGCGCCTCGGCACCCTGCGCATCGCCCCGCTCTACGCTGGCGTGCGCGGCGAGCCGCCGCTGGCCCTGGGCGCGCTCGCAAAGCTCGCGGTGCGCCTCGGGGCGCTGGTCCACGGCGCGCACGGCAGGATCGCCTCGTTCGACCTCAACCCGGTGATGGTCGGCGCGACCGACAAGGACACCGTGATCGTCGACGCACTGCTGGAACGCACCGTACCCTGACCTCTCCGTGAACCCGCACCCCGAGTTCCCGATCACCGCGCGCGAGTCCGGCGGGCAGTTCGTCGAGGCTTTCGCGCGCGGGCTGCTGGTGATCATGGCGTTCGGCGAAGGCCACGAGCGAATGACGCTCTCGCAGGTCGCGCAGCGCACCGGGCTCACGCGCGCGGGCGCACGCCGGCTGCTGTTCACGCTCGAGCAGCTCGGCTTCGTCGCGCACAAGGAAAGGCTTTTCTTCCTCACGCCCAAGATCCTGCGGCTGGGCTACGCCTACACCTCGTCCTCGCCGTTCTGGGGCTACGCGCAGCCCATCCTCGAGCAACTGGTCGGCGACGTGCAGGAGACCTGCACGCTGGCGGTGCTGGACGGCACCGAAATCGTCTACGTCATCCGCAACTCCGTGCGCGCCGTGGTCAGCGGCGGCTCGGTCGTCGGCACTCGGCTGCCAGCCTATGTCACCTCGATGGGCCGCGTGCTGCTCGGCGGGCTGACGGAGGCGGAACTCGACGACTACTTTGCCCAGGCCGGTGTCCGGAAATACACCGACCGCACGCTCATCGATCCGGCCGCGCTGCGGCAGGTGATCGCCGCCGACCGGGTGCAGGGCTGGTCGTGGATCCAGGGCGAACTGGAGGAGCATATCTGCGGGCTGTCGGTGCCGGTGGCCGACCATGAAGGCCGTACCTGCGCGGCGCTGAACATCAGCGTCAACTCGCTGCGCATGACGAAGGAGATTGCGCTGGAGACCATGCTGCCGAGGCTGCGGAATGCCGCGGCGCAACTGCAGCGCGGGCTGCAGCTGCGCGCCGCCTGACCCGGCTCGCAGGGTAGACTGTACCAGTACCGATACACCAACTGACCGGAGAGCAGCTCCAGATCTTGATTTTTAAAAGTAAATTCATTGAATTAACACTTAAATCGGCACTGTTTCGCGCTACCTATTGTCGCGCAGCAGCCCCGCCCGTAAGATCGTCTGCACCCCCTGACCCGCCGGAGCAAGCCATGCCCGCCCCCGTACGAGCCCTAGCCGCACTCCTCGTCCTCGCCTGCGTCACGCTCGTGCACGCCCAAGGCTACCCGACCAAACAGATCGAGCTGATCCTCCCCGCGGCTCCCGGCGGCACAACGGACTCCGCCGTCCGGCTGATGACCGGCAAGTGGCAGGAGTTCCTCGGCCAGCCGGTGGTGGTCATCAACGTGCCGGGTGCCGGCGGCGTGATCGGCGCCAACCAGGTGGCGCGCGCCAAGCCTGACGGCTACACCTTGATGGGCGGCTTCGACTCGCTGGTAGTGGCGCTGCCGTTCGTGCAGAAGACCGTCGAATACGACCTCGACAGCTTCACCTACCTCAACGGCTTCGGCCTCGGCGCGATTTACTTCACTACACGCACCGATTCGCCCCACAAGACCATGGCCGAGGCGATCGAGGCGGCGAAGAAGGCGGGCGGCAAGCTCAGCTACGCGTCCTACGGCATCGGCGTGATCACCCACTTCACCGCCGAGCGGCTGTGGGATCTCACCGGCGTGAAGTTGATCTACCTCCCTTACAAGTCGAGCCCCGAGGCGGTGTCCGCGCTGCTCGGCGGGCACGTCGACTTCGCCGTGACGGCCGGCACCGGCGGCGCCGCGCGCAACCCTGCGGCCCGGATCCTCGCGGTAGCCGGCGAGCAGCGCCGACCGGACACGCCCACCGTGCCGACGCTGAAGGAGCTGGGGTTTCCGGTGTCGCTCGATTTCATCTCGGCCGTGCTTGCGCCCAAAGGACTGCCCGACGACGTTCGCGCCAAGCTGAACGATGCCATCCAGAAGACGGCCACCAAGTACGGCGACCTGTTCCGCGAGGAGTTCCCGAAGAAAGCCGACCTGCTGTTCGTGAACCTTCCGGGGGAAGAAGTGCAGAAGACCTGGCGCGAGCGGCAGGCATGGTTCCGCCAGACGGCACCCAAGATGAACCTCGACAAGCCCTGAGGGCGCGGACAAGGAATACGAGATGGCAGGCAGCTACCGAATTGGGGTCGACATCGGCGGCACGTTCACCGATTTCACGATGGTGGACGACCGCACGGGCGACGTGTTCGTCGAGAAATGCCTCACCACGCCGGGCCAGCCCGAGCTGGCGGTCCTCGAGGGCCTGCGCCGCTTTACTGCGCTGCGCGCGGATACGCTCCCCAACGCCGAGGCCGTGATCCATGCCACTACGCTGCTGACCAACGTTGTGCTCGAGCGCAAAGGCGCGCTGACCGGGCTGGTAACGACCGCGGGCTTTCGCGACGTGCTCGAGTTCGCGCGCGAGATGCGCTACGACATTTACGACCCGTTCATCGAGTTCCCCGAGCCGCTGGTCGAGCGGCCGCTGCGGATCGGCGTGCGCGAGCGGGTGCTGGTCAACGGCAAGGTGCACGTGCCGCTGAGCGAGGCGGACGTGCGCGCCGCTGCAGCCGTCTTCAAGAAAGCCAAGGTGCAGTCGGTCGCGATCTGCTTCCTGCACTCGTACCGCAACCCGGACCACGAGCGCCGCGCGCGCGACATCCTCGCGAGGGAACTGCCGGGCGTGGCGTTCTCCATCTCGAGCGAGGTGCACCCGGAACCCAAGGAGTACGAGCGCACCTCCACCACGGTGGTCGATGCGTACGTGAAGCCCACGGCGGCGCAGTACCTCGACAAGCTGTCCTCCGACCTGCGCGCGGAGGGCTACCCGAACAACCTCTTCGTGATGCTTTCCAACGGCGGCACCGCCACTGCGGAGACGACCAAGCGCTTCCCGGTGCAGGCGGTGGAATCCGGCCCGGCCGCGGGAGTCGAGGCCGCCGCGCACTACGGACGGCTCATTGGCGCGCCGCGCCTCCTGTCCTTCGACATGGGCGGCACCACGGCCAAGCTCTGCGTGGTGCTCGACGGCAAGGCGGCGCGCACGCGCACGTTCGAAGTCGACCGCGTGCAGCGCTTCAAGCCCGGCAGCGGCATCCCGATCGCGGTGCCGGTCTACGATCTCCTCGAGATCGGCGCCGGCGGCGGCAGCATCGCGCGCGTGAACAGCCTCGGCCTGCTGCAAGTCGGCCCGGACAGTTCGGGGTCCAGCCCCGGACCGGCGTGCTACGGCCTTGGCGGCGACAATCCCACGGTAACGGACTGCGACCTCGCGCTCGGCTTCCTCGATGAGGCCAGCTTCCTCGGCGGCGAGATGAAGCTGCACCGGGCCGCGGCGGAAAGCGCGATCAAGACGACGCTCGGCGATCCGCTCAAGACCTCCGTGATGCAGGCGGCCTGGGGCGTGCACAATCTCGTCAACGAGACCATGGCCTCGGCCGCGCGTGTTCACATCGCAGAAAAAGGCCAGACCGCGCGCAACCTGACGCTCGTCGGGTTTGGCGGCGCCGGCCCGGTGCACGCGATCGGCCTCGCCCGCAAACTCGGCTGCCCGCGCGTGGTGATCCCGCCGCTGCCGGGCGTGATGTCCGCGTTCGGGCTGCTGACCGCCCCGATGGCGATCGAACGCCCGCGCGCGGTGCGCCAACTGCTGCGCAATGTCGACCTGAAGCAGCTGGAGCAGTGGTCGAAAGAGCTCGAGAAGGAGACTGCGGCCTTGCTGCCCGCGGGCAGCCGGATCAACTTCATGCGCGTGGCCGACATCTGGCGCGTGGGGCAGGACTACCCGCTGGAAATCGAGATCAAGGGCGCATGGACGGCCCGGGGCGCGCTCGAAAAGATCGAGGTCGCCTTCGACAAGGAATACGCCGTCCACTACGGCCGTGTGGACGACGACACGCCGCTGGAAGTCGTCACGCTGCGCGTGAAGGCCTGGCAGAGCACGGCGATCCCGGCCGTGAAGCCCGGCAAAAAGACCGCCACGGTGAAACCCAAGGGCAAGCGCCGGCTTTACGTGCCGAGCGCCGGCGGCTACGAGCAGGCACCGGTCTACGACCGCAAGGCCCTCGGCCCGGGCAGCAGCGTGCGCGGCCCGGCCATCATCGAGGAGCGCGAGTCCACCACCGTGATCGACCGCGGCGACAAGCTCACGGTCGACAAGTTCGGCTGCCTCGTCGTGACCCTCGCCTCACAGGAGGCGCGCAAATGAAAAAGCTCGATTCGGTCCTCACCCAGATCCTCTGGAACCGCGTGCTGTCGGTCGCGGACGAAGCCGCCACGGGCCTCATCCGCACCTCGTACTCGTCGGTGGTGCGCGACTTCCACGACTTCGCCTGCGGCCTGTTTGACATCGAGGGCAACCTCCTCGCGCACTCGACCAAGACCACCACGGCCTTCATCGGCGTGATGCCTTACGTGATGCGCAACTTCCTCGAGCACTTCCCGCTGAAAGACCTCCGGGACGGCGACGCTCTGCTCACCAACGACCCCTGGCAAGGCACCGGGCATGCCTACGACCTGTGCGTGGCCTCCCCGATCTTCCACAAGAAGAAGCTCGTGGCGTTCTCGATCTGCATCGTCCACCACCTCGACGTCGGCGGCCGCATGGCCACCACCGAGTCCAAGGACATGTACGAGGAAGGCCTGCGCCTGCCGATGGTGAAGCTCTACCGCGCCGGCAAGTTCGACGAGTCGATCCGCCAGGTCATCAGCGCCAACGTGCGCGCGCCGGACAAGATGTTCGGCGACCTGCGCGCGCAGATCGTCGCCAACAACGTCTGCGGCCGGGGCCTCGTCAGCATGCTGGAGGACTACAAGCTCGATGCGAAGTCGCTGCTGGCGCTCTCCAAGGAGATCAGCTCGCGCTCCGAGAAGAGCCTGCGCGCGAAGATCGCCGAGGTGCCCGACGGCACCTACGAGAACGACGTGACGCTGCCGACCATCGGCAACGTGGCCGGCATCCGCATCAAGGTGGCGGTGATAGTGAAAGGCGACTCGATCGTGATCGACTACGCGGGCTCGTCGGGAGAGGTGGCGGCGGCGGTGAACACCACGTTCAACATGACCCGCTCCTACAGCATGTACCCGATCAAGCTGGCGCTGGATCCGTCGGTGCCGAACAACGAAGGCAGCTTCCGGCCGGTGACGGTGAAAGCGCCCGAAGGGTCGCTGCTCAACTGCAAGCCGCCCGCGCCGACCTGGGGCCGCACGATGGTGTGCCACAACCTGCCGGAGATCGTCTTCGGCGCGCTGGCCAAGGCGCTGCCGGGCCGCATCATGGCGGGCAGCGGCGCGACGCCGCTCGTGTTCACGTACTTCCGCGCCAAGCGCAAGGACGGCAAGACCTACGTCGGGATCACCTCGAGCATGGGCGGCCTGGGTGCCAACATGCGCACCGACGGCCCGACCGCGCGCGGCTTTCCCTACAACGTCGGCAACATCCCGATCGAGACGGCGGAGAACGACCTGCCGATCATCTACCTGAAGAAGGAGCTCGCCCCGGATTCGGGCGGCCCCGGGCGCAACCGCGGCGGTCTCGGGCAGGAGTTCGAGTTCATCGTCGCCGACGGCGAACTGGGCCCGGACGGCCCGATGGTGGTGGGCATCCGCGGCTCGGGCCGCAAACCCGATTCGCCCTACCCCGTCTTCGGGCGCCTAGGCGGCGGCTACGGCCGCGGCGAGCACCTGATGCTGAACGGCGTCGAGATCCCGCACGGCCCGCAGCAGTCGCTCGGGCCCGGCGACCGCCTCAGCATGGCGCTGCCCGGCGGCGGCGGGTTCGGCCTCCCGAAGGAGCGGGAGCCTGAGCGCGTCGCGCGCGACGTGAGGCTCGGTTATGTCAGCGTGAAAGCCGCGCTGGACGACTATGGCGTGGTGGTCGATGAGCAAGGCGTGGTCGATGCGGCCGCCACTGCGAACGCACGCGCCGTAAGCCGCTGACCTGCAGGTAAGATAGCCCGCATCATGGAACCCGTCGACCGCCTGCCTCTCTCCCCCGACATCTCGCGCGAATCCGTCCCGGTGCAATGGCCGGGCGGGAAGAAGTGCGCGGTGATGATGACCTTCGACTTCGACGCGGAGACGATGTGGTTGTCGCGGGACACCACGAACGCCCGCCGTCCCGCGCTGATCTCCCACGGCACCTACGCGGCAAAGATCTCGATCCCGGAGATCCTGCGGGTGCTCAAGGAGCACGGCGTTCCAGCGACGTTCTTCGTCCCGGGCTGGACGGCCGAGAACCACACTGCGCGCGTGGCCGACATCATCGAGGCCGGACACGAGGTCGGCCACCACGGCTACCTGCATTTCTGGCCCGAGCCCGACAAACCGGCCGAAGAGGAGCGCGAGATCGAACTCGGGCTCGAAGTCCTGCAGAAGCTCTTCAAGCTCAAACCCAAGGGCTATCGGTGCCCTGCGGGCGAAACCACTGACCGCCTGATCCCGCTTCTGCAGAAGTACGGGTTCTCGTATGACAGCTCGTTCATGGATGACATCCACCCCTACGTTCACAAACGGGGCGGAAAGAGCACAGGCGTGGTCGAGATCCCTTGGCACTGGTCTCTAGACGACGTGCCGTACACGGTCTACAGCCTGCGCGGGCAGCGCGCGATCCAGACCAACGAGCACATCCTGACGATCTGGAAAGAGGAGTTCCACGAGTATTACCAGCGTGGGGCGCTGTTCGACCTGATCATGCACCCGCAGGCCATCGGCCGGCCTTCGCGCCTGGTGCTGCTGCGCGAGTTCCTCAAGTTCGTCCAGTCGTACCCTGGTGTGTGGTTCGCCACGGGAGGCGAAGTGGCCGACCACGTCCTCAAGGTAGGCAAATGACCGCGCCACTCTATGACTTGCTGCTGAAAGGCGGCCGGGTCCTCGACCCTGCAAGCAACCTCGATGCGATGATGGATGTCGCAATCAGCGGTGACCGCATCGCAAAGGTTGCTGCGGACATCCCAGCCTCCGCGGCGGCGCAAGTGCGCGACGCCAAGGGCCTAATCGTCACCCCGGGCCTCATCGACCTCCACGTCCACGTCTACCAGCACGTCACCGACTTCGGTCTCAATCCGGACGATGTCGGGGTGAATGCGGGCGTCACCACGGTCGTCGACCAGGGCAGCGCAGGGGCCTGGACCTTCGACGGGTTCAAGGTGTTCCTCGCCGACACCGCGGTCACCGAGGTGCTCTGCTTCCTGTCGGTGAACCTGACCGGTACGCTGCGCGGCTCCAAGGGCGGCCCGGTTGGACAGAACCCGACCCTGATCGACCTCGACGTGATGCAGAAATTCATCGCCAAGTACCCGGCGGTCATCCGCGGCATCAAAGGGCACGGCGAGGCGAGCAGCTGGTCCAACTACGGCAGCGTAATGCTGCAGCGGGCGCGCGAGATCGCGGATCGCACCAATCTGCCGCTCTATATCCACACCGGGGAGCTCTGGAAAGCCGACGAGCGCAACCGCCCACAGCCGGACTCGGTGCTGCCCGAGGTGCTTCATTTCGCTAAGCCCGGCGACCTCCTTGCCCACTGCTATTCGAACCGCGACGACGGCATCCTCGGCAAGCGCGACAAGCCCTCGCCCGAGCTGCTCGACGCGCTTGCCTCGGGCGTGCACCTCGACCTCGGCCACGGCGTGAATTTCAGCTTCGATACCGCCCACCGCATGGTCGCCGCAGGGCTCTTTCCCTACACCATCAGCACCGATGCGCAGGGCGACTTCACGTCGCACAACGACGATTCAAAGCTCGACTTCAGCCTGTGCGGCGCCATGTCCAAGATGATGGCGCTGGGCATGGACCTCGGGTTCGTAGTGCGTGCCACCACGCAGCACCCGGCCGCAGTCCTGCGCATGAGCGACGAGATCGGCTCGCTCAAGCCAGGCTCCCGGGCCGACATCAGCGTGCTCGAACAGGTGCAGGAACCCTGGATGTTCCGGGATCGGCTCGGCGGCTCCCAGCAGGGGAAATCGCGACTGCTCCCGCGGCTGGTCGTGTGCAAGGGCAAGGCCCTCGTCCCGTCCAACCGGTTGCTGCGCGACGTGGTGCAGGTCCGGGACTTGGTCCCTGCTTAGCTCAGCCCTCTTCCCGAAGGAACTGCCATGCCCGTAGACCTGACCCGCCGACGACTGCTCGGCGCATTGGCCGTAGCCTCACTTCCGCTGCCCTTGACCGCGCAGACCGATTTCCCATCGAAGCCCATCCGCATCGTGGTGCCGTTCCCGGCGGGGGGATCGCTCGACAACCTGGCGCGAGTGCTCGCGGCGAAGATGTCCGACAGCCTCGGGCAGAGCGTGGTGGTCGATCCCCGTCCCGGCGGAGCCACGGTCATCGGCACTCAGAACGTGCAGAAGTCACCAGCGGACGGCTACAGCCTGCTGCTGATGGCCAACGGCTTCCTGCTCACCCCGATGCTGATGCAGAAGGCCCCTTGGGACGCGTTCAAGGATTTCGCGCCGGTTTCGCTGCTGGCCCGCGTGAACCAGGTGCTGGTGGCCCACCCTAGCTTCGAGCCACGCTCGGTCAGGGAGCTGGTTACGGCCGCCAAGGCGGCACCCGGCACGATCAATTTCGCGTCGTTCGGCAATGGCACCTCGTCACACTTGGGCGTCGAACTGTTCAAGAAGGAAGCCGGCATCGACATGACGCACGTGCCTTACAAGGGCGTCGCACCGGCGTTGCAGGACCTCCTCGGCGGGCAGGTGAAGCTCTTCCTGACCAACTTTCCCGAAGTACTCCCGCATATCCAGTCCGGCAAGCTGCGCGCGCTGGCCGTCGCTGATGACAAGCGCCTGCCGCAGCTTCCCGACGTGCCTACGTTCGCAGAGCAGGGTTTCCCTGCATTCCTCGTTTACTCCTGGTACGGCTGTGTAGCCCCCGCCGGGACGCCGGAGGCCGTGACCAGGAAACTGCACGCTGCCTTTGCGCAGGCGCTCGCCGCACCCGACACCGTGGATCGACTGACGAAGCAGGGCATGGTGATCCTGAACGCCCCGGGCGAGGAATTGCGCCGCTTCATGCAGGCCGAGCAGGCCCGCTACGCAGAGCCGGTCCGCCTGTCCGGCGCAAAGATCGACTGACCCCCAGGAGCACCCCATGCTGAAATTCTCCGCAAACCTCACCATGCTCTACAACGAGGTCGGCTTCCTCGAAAGATTCGGCCTCGCCGCCAAGGCCGGCTTCAAGGGCTGTGAATTCAAGGACCCGTTCGCCTACGGCAAGGCGGACGTGGTCGCCGCGCTCAAAGACAGCAGGATGGAAGTCGCGCTCTTCAACGCGCCGGCGGGGGACTGGGCCGGCGGCGAGCGCGGCATCGGCTGCCTGCCGGGCCGCGAGGCGGAGCTGCGCGAAGGCATCGCGACCACCATCGACTACGCGATCGCGCTCAACTGCAAGCGCATCAACCTGCTGGGCGGGGTCCCGCCCAAGGGCACCGACCTCAAGCTGGTGCGCCAAACCTTCGTGAGCAACCTCAAGTACGCGGCGGCCGAGCTCAAGAAGTACGACATCCGCCTCGTGATCGAGCCGGTGAACACCTACAACTCGCCGGGCGTGTTCCTGACGCGCACCGACCAGGCGGCCGACATCATCCGCGACGTGGGCGCCGACAACCTCGGCATCGAATACGACGTGTACCAGGCACAGCTGATGGAAGGCGACCTGACCAATACGATCCGCAAGTACCTGCCGCAGATCTGGCACATGCAGGTGGCCGACGTGCCGAGCCGCGCCGAGCCGGGCACCGGCGAGATCAACTACGACCACGTGCTCGGCGTCATCGAGAAAGCCGGCTACCAGGGCTGGATCGGCTGCGACTACGAGCCGTCCACCGCGACCACGAACCAGAGCTTCGGGTGGATGAAGAAGTGGGACCCGTCCATCGGGTGAAACAAAACTGCCGCGGCGTTGACGGCAGGTGGGGGGTACAAATAAGATACAAGTAGCCACAGTGTGTTTCATTTTTTGATACATGCAGCGTGGCCCCCGACCGAGGACCCTCCGTCATGTCGCTACGCAAGTCCGGCCGCCGCATCCTCCTCAAGGCAGGCCTCGCGGCCTGCGCCCTGGCGCTGTCCGGCACAGCCGCCGCTCAGGCCTTTCCCGACAAGCCGATCCACATGATCGTGCCGTTCGCCCCGGCAGGCTCGACCTCGATCCTCGCGCGACTGCTGGCGCAGTACCTCTCGCCGCTCTACAACCAGCCGGTCATCGTGGAGAACAAGGCCGGCGCCGGCGGGCACCTCGGCGCGGAATTCGTCGCCAAGGCGCCGCCGGACGGCTACTCGCTGCTCCTCGGCACCATCGGCATCCACGCGGCGCATGCGCTGTACGCGAAGCTCCCGTACGACCCCGCAAAGGACCTGCAGCCGATCCTCGTTGCCGTCGACCTGCCCCTGGCGCTGGTGGTGAACCCCGCCTTCCCGGCCAAGACCGTCCAGGACTTTGTAGCGATGGCCAAGGCCAAGCCCGGCGAGATCAACTTCGGCTCGGCCGGTTCGGGCTCCTCGACCCACATGACCGGCGAGCTCTTCCAGCTGGTCGCGGGCGTGAAGCTGACCCATATCCCGTACAAAGGCAGCATGCCGGCAGTGCAGGACGTCATGGGCGGCCAGACGCAGGCGATGTTCGAGCAATTGCCGACGATCCTGCCGCAGATCACTTCGGGCCGCCTGCGGCCGCTCGGGGTCACCGGCAAGACCCGCGCCCCCGCGCTGCCCACCGTGCCGACCATCGCCGAGTCGGGCGTGCCCGGCTACGAGTCCACTGCGTGGTTCACCGTCGCCGTCTCGGCCAAGGTGCCCGGCCCGGTGGTGCAGAAGCTCAATGCCGGCCTGAATACGGTGCTTGCCAACCCGGAAGTGCAGGCCAAGCTCAAGGACCTCGGCATGTCCGCGGTCGGCGGCAGCACCGACTCCGCCAACAAATTCTTCGCGTCCGAAACCGAGAAGTGGACGCGCGTCATCAAAACCGCCAACCTCAAGGCCGACTGATGGTTCCCCGGCGCGGGCGGACGCAGGCGCTTGGGACGGTGCTCGCCGCGGCCCTCGGCGCGGCCATGGCTGTCGCGCTTCCTTTCGCGGCCAGTGCCCAGGCCTACCCCGAGAAGCCGATCACGATCATCGTCCCCTTCCCGGCCGGTGGCGCGCCGGACGTGCTTGCCCGCATGCTCGGGCAGAAGGTGTCAGAGGTCCTGAAGCAATCCATCCTGGTGGACAACAAGGCCGGCGCCACGGGGGCGATCGGCCTCAACTTCGTCGCGCACGCCCCCGCCGACGGCTACACGCTGACCATCGCGACGGCGAGTTCGCTCGGCACCAATCCGGCGGTGAGCAAGGTGCCTTTCGACCCGGTGAAGGACTTCACGCCCATCGGGATCATCGCGTTGGAGCCCATGGGCCTCGCAGTGCATCCGTCCGTCCCGGTCAGGAATGTGCGCGAACTGATCGCGCTGGCGAAGACCAAGCCCGGCGCGCTGAACATGGCGTCGTTCGGCAACGGCTCGGTGTCGCACCTCTCCGGCGAGCTGTTCAACTCGATGGCCGGCACGAAGATGACGCACGTGCCGTACAAAGGCGCCGCGCCGGCCACCGCGGACCTCATCGCGGGCCAGGTCGACCTGATGTTCAACTCGATCTCGGTATTCGTCGCGCCGGCCAAGGCCGGCAAGCTGCGCCTGCTCGCCACCGCCGGCACTTCGCGCTCGCCGGCACTGCCGGACCTGCCCACGGTGTCGGAGTCGGGCATCTCCGGGTTCGAGGCCGCCACCTGGCATGCGCTGCTTGGCCCGGCCAACCTGCCGCCGGCCATCGTGACCCTTCTATCCCGCGAGTTCGCCCGCGCGCTGAACCTGCCCGACGTGAAGGAGAAGGTCGCCGCCATGAGCCTCGAGGCGCAGGACGTTACCCCCGCGCCGCTCGCCGCCACGCTGCAACGTGACGTCGCCAAGTGGAAGAAGATCGTCGCCGAGGCCGGCATCAAGGTCGATTGAACCGGACACACAGGAGCCCGCAATGTACGTCGAAGAACGCATGTACCAGCTGCATCCCGGCAAGGTGCCGGAGTATTTCCACCACTACGAGACCCACGGCATGCCGGTGCAGCTGCGCCACCAGCCGCACATGCTCGGCTACTACACGCCGGAGATCGGGCCGCAGAACATGGTGGTCCACATGTGGGCCTACGACGACCTCAACCAGCGCGAGCGCTGCCGCATCGCCCTGTTTGCCGATCCCGAGTGGCAGTCCTACCGGCCCAAGATCCACCCGCTCATCATGAAGATGGAAACGCGGATGATGAAGTGCGCGCCGTTCTTCCTCGAGCGGCTGAAGCGCATGCTCGCGGCTGACAAGGCGGGCTGAAGATGCTGCGCCGCCTGTTGCCGCTGCTGCTGGCCGGATGCGCGCTCATCGCCTCAAGCGCGGCATTCGCCCAGGACTTCCCGAACCGCCCGATCCGCCTCTATGTGGGCTTCACGCCCGGCACGGGCATCGACGTGATCGCGCGCATCGTCGCGGCCGAGCTGTCCAAGACCATGCCGCAACCGGTGATCATCGACAACAAGGCCGGGGCCGGCGGCAACATCGCCGGCGAAGCGACGGCCAAGGCCGCGCCGGACGGCTATTCGCTGCATTGGGCGGCGCCCGGGTCGGCGGTGATCAACCACCACCTGAACAAGTCGATGCCGTACGCCTACAAGGACCTGGTCCCGGTAAGCCTCATCGGCATCGTCCCGCTGGTGGTGATCGTGCCGACGCAATCGCCCTACAAATCGCTGGCAGACCTCGTAGCCGCGGCCCGGGCCACCCCGGGCAAGCTCAGTTACGGCACACCCGGCATCGGCACCTCGAACCACATGGCCACGGAACTCTTCCTCCACCAGGCGAAGATCCGCGCGACGCACGTGCCCTACAAAGGCTCGGCCGCGACGCAGGACCTGCTCGGCGGGAACCTCGACTTCATCTTCGACTCGATCACCACGGCCACGCCGTTCATCACCAGCGGCAAGATGCGCCCGCTGGCGCTGACCACTGCGATGCGCTCGCCGCTGCTGCCCGAAGTCGCCACCATCGCCGAACAAGGCTACCCGGGCTACGAGGCCTCCAACTGGTATGCCCTGATGGCACCCCTCGGCACGCCGAACGCCGTCATCCA
>Ga0214919_10001626_pt1 | contig 36361 bp, 35 predicted proteins | sample LL1503_MetaG_FD_177994 | JGI IMG/M metagenome (GOLD analysis project Ga0214919, IMG submission 177994) | Freshwater microbial communities from Lake Lanier, Atlanta, Georgia, United States - LL-1503 | ecosystem: Environmental > Aquatic > Freshwater > Lake | place: USA: Georgia | collected...
CCAGGGTTGCGGCAGAACCAGAACTGGAGAGGGATGTACAGCGTCTTCGCGGGGGTGCCCTGGCGAGACACGCACGAGATGGTCGTCTCGGACGCAGCGCAGGTCGCATCGAGAGCCAGACCGTTCGCGCGCTTGGTGAGCACAAGGTCGTGGGTGTTGCCAATGATGGCATCGAGTGCCTTGACCGTGCCCGCATCCGTGGAGAGCTGGGTCCAGATCTGCATCCAGTCACCATACTGGCGATCAATGCGCTGACCGCCAATCTCAACCTCAACCTGCTTGATGAGGCGGTGACCGATGTAGTTGAGCCAGCGGAAACCCGAAGTGTTAGTAGCGGGGGGGTTGAACGTACCTCCAGCTGCGCTCGTGCGCAAGTCAATCTGGGGGAGCACAACCTGAACGTACGTCTTGTACATCAAATCGGCGTTACGATTGATGACGGCCGTCACGCGCTTGTTAAAGTCGGCCTGACCGTTGAAGGTGACTTCAATGGCCTCCACCGCGAAATTGGTATGGCGCTTGTACAGCACCTTCCAGAAAGTAATCTGGGGGTTGCCCGAGATGTAAATGTCCTGCGCACCATAGCTCACGAGCTGCATAAGACCACCGCCCATATTGTGTTTATACCTATGACTTGGAAAATATTTTCACGCAATATGCCCGCATCGACCGCGGACAAATATTTTAAAAACACTACCTAAAATATACAATGACCTTAGAATTGGACCCACGCAGTTATATAAAAGACGGTTTCGAGATAATTTCATATGACTGCAGAAATCCAGACGGGTCTACTCCGCTTATTAAGATAGGCAAATATTGTTCAATCGCAGTTCATTGTAAATTTATATTAGCAAATCACATAATGAATACAGTAACAACTTTTCCAGCCCCACGTAATGTATTTAATCATGGACAAGGTAACGGGTCAGGTTATTCAAGGGGCGATATTAATATAGAGAACGATGTATGGATAGGCGCGTGTGTTAGTATTATGGATGGGGTTCGTATAGGGAATGGAGCAATTGTTGCTGCGGGGTCAGTAGTTACAAGAGATGTAGAACCGTATGCCGTAGTAGGAGGTGTTCCTGCACGACTCATTAAATATAGATTTCCAGAAAATATAAGAATCCGCTTACTTGAATCAAAGTGGTGGGATTTAGTAGAAATTCATGAGAATGAACTCGATATGTGGACAGAAGACATAGAAGGATTTCTGTCTACAGTAGAAAAAATAAGAAATAAAGACAAATAAACATCTTTCTTCTTCCCACCTCCAATCCAGTATTGAAGACATTCTTACGGTCCATAGTGTTGATTCTAGCAATGGTGTTTGGTTTCAATACATCTTCGTACACTGCGTATTGGAGTGTAATCATTAATGACACAATCTCATTCATTCTGATTTACCCGCTCGTTTAACGAACATACCCTAGACTGACACCTCCGTCCGTAGAAGCTCCAGTAGATCCAAACCCGCCAGTTCCGCGAGTATCGGAAGCACTCGGTAACTCGTCCATATACTTCACGAGAACGATCGACTTCCAAGGCAAAAAGTTGTGCTGGCAAATCTGGAAGAGACGAGACCCATCAGGACCGTCTTCAAACGGATTCGCATCTGTGTCTACTCGACCATAGTTCAAAACATCCATCTTTGCTTGAACTTCGCCGCGGTATCCCGAATCCACAAGCCCAATCGAGTTTGCCATACGGAATCGAGTCTTGTAAATAGAGGACCTAGGAAGTAGAAGACAGGGCATCGGGTTCCCACCAGCATCTACAGCCGCAACACGAACATTCAGAGCAAACGAGTGACAATGAACAGACACCGGAACATGGTACGCACCTATGGGAATATCGAATCCAGAATCCGTATATCTGTGGCTCTTCAGTTGAGACTCGATACGGGCATAGGCAAGCTCATCTGTAGGACAGATATATAGCGTCATGTTAGATATATCAATCCGTATCTCTTAAAACCTTGCATCCGCCTTGATCGCCCTGAATTTGGGACAAATCTTCGCGATAATAGGACATCTGTTTGAAGACATGTTTATTTGTATAATAAATGCTAAACCCGCCATGAACGGCTGCCTCATCGATTATGTGGTCGTAAGGGAGACTTAAGTCCATACCTCTCGTGTTCTCGATAAAGTCTAGCAACTTCAGGACACCTCTGTACGAATACAGGGATGAATCGGCAAGCCAAGTAAACGGCATGCGAGTTACAACTATATTGTCAGGATCTGCGTCTCCAACCGCAGGGTACGTACCAATAAGTATATAATCCCACGAGGAGTCTATTTTTGCTACAGCGTCTAGTATCAGGGGAATATCATTCACATCTCCAACGAGTCGTATATCGCTTTCACAAATGAAAAATACGCCACTCGTATACTTGTTCCGAATCGTGCGCAGAATATCTATGAAATTCAGAGATATGGATACTTCAGACTTCCGTAGAGTAACAGGTCCTCGATGAGGAGAATGCGGAGACTTGGTGATGAGTTCTGGATCCTTCACATATTTCATATACATTTCATCAGTAATCGTATGCTTGTATGTGGATGCCATGTAAGTTACGTCCCAGGTAAGATGATCAAACATCTTTGTAATTCGAGAATATCGGTCTGGTTCAAACTTTTCATTGCATACGCAAAATGTTTGAGTTATACCGCTCTTAAATAACATACGCTTTGTTTCTTCTATAATGTCTTGAACAGTACGGCAGTTCTCGACGAAGACCGGTTCCTTCAGAATCGTCCTATACGCATCATCATCAGCCATTAATTCCGAAATCCTCTTGGAAAGTAGATTTAAGGATTCGGTAGACGTGTCGGCTAATCGCAAGATCCGTTTCTCGTTAATATAATCCTTTATGTTGTTCGTTCCGAAATATATCGGAATCCGATTGGATAATATCGCATTGAATATCTTTTCAGTAATGTAGGTGTCTCCAATAGAATTTTCCATCGTGAGAACGAACTTGAATTTTCGCATATATTCCTGAAAGTCAGGACTGTTGTAAAAAGGACCAAACGCTCCTCCGATTGTATTGCGAAACCGACCTATATGTTCAACCGCAAATTCGGTTTCTAGCCTATCTATAATTGCATTTCGATCATTCCCAAATGGGTTCGAAATACAGGAAACTAACATATCTTTCTTAGCACTGTCCAGTTTGAAGAGTTCTGGGTCCTCTAGGTGAATAGTCTGTGCCTTTTCAGTGAAATTATTGCAGTACAAATACGGAATATAATGAGGGACGTTTATAATATTTCCTCCAGAGGACTGACAGCACAGTATTGCGCTATACTCTGCCGAGAAAGAAGGAAGTGCGAAGGATTCTCCAGAGTAAAGAAAGCTATGTTCCCAGTTCTTTTTACTTAATATAGACCGAATTTCGGAATCTATTTGAGAGCAGAATGCCTCTACCAACACTGTAGCTTCGTCGATTGAAGAAACAGATACAGGTTCTGAAAATATGCCTTCAAGAATATCAAGAAAAAATTGAATATGGACTGGGTTTACCTTTTCAAAGAACCCCCACCAGAATCCGTGAAAGTGTACCTTCACCATTTCATTTCAAACAACTATACATGTTTAAACGACTTGTTCGCGTTACATACAATGGTGAAAACGCTTGTTCTGCGCATCTATAACTCAACCCCAATCTACGATGCAATGAAGAAACTCCACATAGAAAACGACGAAAGTATTTTTGTTACCTTTAACCCAGATATAGACACTGAGTGGAAATATACGGAGTCAGAACGGTTAATAGAGGTTCGTGGACACGAGTCATATATTCCAGGAATTCTCGACAAGACGGTTGTTGCAATGCGGGCATGCTTGCAACTCTTTGATTTCGATTTTCTTGTTCGTAGCAATGCATCAACGGTCATAGACACAGTGGAACTACACTCTCAGCTTTCATCTTATTCGAGGGATATACACTTTTGCAGTGGCCACACATGGCCAATGGAATGGATCAATGGCGAACTACAGTTTACTACCGTAGAATGGCTAGGTAAAGGGTTGCCTCTGATTACAGGAATAGCAATCGTCATGTCGAGAGTCACGTGCCAATACATTGTCGACAATGAGAAGTTGCTGGACAAATCCCGAATTGATGACGTATCCATCGCACTCATGTTAGAAAAAATGGAAAAGGTGCATTTGAACATGCCACGGTCCGAGGAGGTTGGTATTGTCAATGGAGTATGCTTCTATAGGTTCCGCACAGATGGTCCAAAACCTTGGTTAGGAATTGAAAGTGGAAAACCTGGTAGGACGGACGACGTTATCTCGATAGAGAAACAATACAAACTGCTCGCAAAAAAGAATTTACTGAAACCTTGTTCTTAATTCATACATGCCAGGTATACATTTTGTATCGTACGGGAATGATCGCTTCGCCAAGAGCATTCAGAGAATCTGCAAAGAAGCCGGAGATTTCCGAGAGTTTTCTAGTGTAACTGGTTACACCGAGACAGACCTCCGCGGAGATACAGACTTTTGGGAGAAACACGGTGAATTCATACAGCAGAATCGTAGAGGGGGCGGGTATTCGGTATGGAAACCGTATTTGATAGAAAAAAAACTGAATGAGTTGAAGGATGGAGAATTTCTTGTATACTGTGACGCAGGATCTCAAATCAATATGAATGGTAAGGAACGGTTTCTAGAATACATTCGGATGCTTGAAACCAATGAATCTGGTTACGGAATACTATCGTTTGCACTTCCTTGCAAGGAAAGACAATGGACGAAGAAAGCTGTATTTCGGCATTTTATGTCGGATGAATCCATAACCAAATCCTCTCAAAACATAACAGGAGTCATACTAATAAAGAAAAATGCACATTCTATGCATGTAATTGATATGTGGAACAAGTCCATGTTACATAAATTGATTAACGACGATACCGAAACTGAACACCCCGAATTTTGTGAAAACCGACACGATCAATCAATATTTTCAGTTTTAGTGAATACACATGGCTCTGTCAAGCTAGTGGATGAAACATATTTTACAAATTGGGATGACGGAGAGAACTACCCATTCTTAGCAAAGCGTATTTGGGGGTAATTACTCAAACACCATTCGAGGTACAATGTGCATCGCCTCAAGCTCCTGAGCCCACAACTTAACGGCATACGGAATCGTCTTTAACTCGAAGTGCGTCTGTGCGCCACAGGACCCACAATGATAGATATTCTCCTTCGCGTTCACGACGGCAAGTGTTCCGCATGACTTACAGAATCCTGTTGTGAATGGATCCGACACATCCATAAGCCTCTCCTTGGTGAACATTGCCGCACCGTGAGACAGCATACAATCACGCTCCATCTCTCCGACACGCAGACCACCGTCACGAGACCTGCCCTCGCAAGGCTGCCGAGTGAGAGACACAATCGGGCCACGCGCGCGTGAATGCTTCTTGTCAATCACCATGTGCTTGAGGCGTTGGTAGAATGTGGGGCCCATAAAGATCTCGGCCTCCATCATTTCGCCTGTCTGACCGTTGTACAGAATCTCGTTGCCATACGGATGCATTCCCAGGGCAATCATCTGCTCACGGAGTTCTTTCTGCGTGAGATGCGAATACGGAGTTCCATCTCCAAGAGTGCCCTTCATCGAGCACACCTTTCCAAACATCGTCTCCATGAGTTGCGCAATCGTCATGCGTGATGGAACTGCGTGAGGGTTCATGATGAGGTCGGGACGCAGACCGGACGAAGTGTAAGGCATATCATCCTCGTTCAGCAGGATTCCACATGTTCCCTTTTGGCCGTGGCGACTGGAGAATTTGTCTCCAATCTCAGGCACGCGCTCGGACACGACACGCACCTTGACGAACGGATAGCCGTCCGAGTTCTTGTCCTGCCACACGCCATCCACTCTACAAGTCTCTGAGTTCTTATGAGTCGTCGAAGAATCGCGATACGCATACCCATTCGCATCCTGCTTCAGATTCGTCACCTTTCCAATGACAACATCGTTCTCCTGAATGATTGCTCCGACTGCAGGCAGACCGTCTTCGCGAACAGCATGATACGAAGAGGTCTTGAATCCGCGAGTGTTGTCGCGAGAAGGCCGCATGAACTTCTCCTCCTTACCGGAGGTTACATTTCGGTGCTCCTCATCCTTATACATCGTGTAATACAGTGTGCGAAACAGACCGCGATTCACAGCAGACTTGTTGAGAATCACGGAATCCTCCTGATTGTACCCCCCGTAAATCCCGATTGCCACGATGGCATTCATTCCAAAGGGCATGTCCTCTGTCTTCAAAATGCGCATAGTGCGGGTCTCTACGAAAGGCCGCGCAGGCTGGCAGAAGATGTATCCGTTCTTATCGAGTCGCTTGGCGTAGTTCCTAGCAAACATCCCGATGGCCTGCTTACCCATCGCAGACTGATAGGTATTACGAGGTGACTGGTTATGGTCCGACATTGGAATACTCGATGCCATATGTCCCAGAATCATTGTAGGGTGAATCTCGCAGTGCGTGTGGAACTTCGTGATCTCCTTTGGTGTCATTGCAACCCGGACATTGTCAGATTCTGATGAATCAATGTACTCAATGCACGATTGGACCCAGTCGTTCCAGACAGTAGAAGCAGGCGCAGACATACATGACTCTTCCTTTACGCGGAACAGGGGGCGCGCAACACGACCACCGTCGGACTCCACAGCGATCTTGTTCTGAAGAATGTTCCAAGAGATTCCCGTGTGAGGGTGGAGTTGGAACTTCAGCTTTGCCTCCTTGAGCTTGGAATTGACCAGCACCGGGTCGAGCGTGTATCCCACAATCACTCCATTCACGAGAATCTCCGTTCCAGCATAATTCTTCGCGGTCCGAACCCACTCAATACATCCAAGGGACTCAAGAACTTGCATTGTTACCACAGAAGGCGTGTGCTGCGTAATGGAGGTGAGCATTGACATAGACTTGACAATACCTACCGAATGACCCTCTGGAGTCTCGACGGGGCACATATATCCCCAACTTGTTCCGTGGAGCTTACGAGGCGCAAGCAGCTTTCCTGACTTCTCCACCGGCGTCTGGATTCGGCGCAGATGACTGATTGTCGCAAGATAGGACATGCGGTTGAGAACTTGAGACACGCCAACCTTGGTTGCGTTGGACATAGACGCTGAGTTGGAAGTTCCGAGACCCTGGACCGTGAAGTTCCCTGTCGCAAGTGCCTGCTTCAGCTTACCCTCGATAGTCGATACCTTCAGGATCTTGTAGAGGTTGTTGACATTGAGAACATCGAGAGGTTGAGGCGTCTCGCCGCGCTTCCATGTATCGTTGTTCACCTCGTTCACAAACTTCCCCCGAATGTCCTTACACACCTTCTGGAACAGCTGGCGGAAGAGATGGGTGAGAAGAGATCCAGTCGTGACAATACGCTTATTGGGATACGCGTCTCTGTCGTCAATGGAAACCTTACCTTGCTCTGTGAGAATGACACGACGCACCATCGATGCGATGATCATACACTTGCGCGCCTCCAAAGTCTTGGAATCTGCCGTATCTCCGCCGAACTTCACATGGGGAAGACACTCTGTCTCGAGAAGCGTGCGAGCATAGGCACACTTATCTTCATGCGATGTCACATACTGGAGATGACGGGAGAGATACTCAATAGCATCCTCTCGAGTATACACGGATGCATCTGCACATTCCTTGAACGATGCAACAAGCGTCTCTGTGTTTTGAAGATCCCCCTTCCAAATCAGGTTCGCGATATCTTCGTCTGTCTCAACTCCCAGGGCACGGAAGAACACGAGGAGGGGAATGTCTTCGCGAAACCTTGGAACGCAAATCGTGAGCGGATATCCTAATCCGTTGAACTTGGATGAAATACGAATCTCCAACTTCTTGGGAGGAGTTGTGAAGGACTCGTGGAGAGACTTGGTTTCCACAGAGTGCGTATACTTCGAAACAGTCTTCTTGTTGGAGAACACCATGACGCGATTGTCCGCCACCTTCTCCTGACACAGAATCGTCCGCTCGCTTCCATGGATAACGAAGTAACCCAGGGGATCATTGGGACACTCACCCATCTCCTCGCGTGTCATGGGGTAATCGTTGAGGATGCAGAGAGACGAGCCTAGCATGACAGGAATCTTGCCAAGAGACACGCCAGAGAAGACGCGAACAGACTCATCAAACTCTGTAAGCGCCGCACCCTTATACGCCCTTGCAGTGAACCGGACATCGCAGAACATCTGTGCAGCGTATGTGAAGTTGCGTACCCGCGCCTCCTGAGGGAACATGGGCTTGACGCGCCCCGTGGCTTCCTGAATACGAGGCTTCATGTATGTGATGTTCTCAAATGAGAGACGGAACTCATACTTGTACTTCTTTGTGGTCTCGTCCTGCTCGTGCCACACCACGATCGGGGCAGTGGACGAAACAATGAGTGGGATCTTATTGCGAATGAAATCCTCAAAGGACTCAATCTGGTGCTCCACAAGGCGAGACACACCCTTCGCATCAAAATATGACTTAACGGCGTTCCAGTCCATCGTGATTCTTAATTACATCCTCTCCGTAAATGTAATCTAATTCGTTTTTAAAGAGAGAATGAGTGAAGGCGGCAAAATCGTCATTGTAAAAGATGGATACACTCCTCTAGTTCCTGCAAAGACGAGTCGAGTTCCGGTGACAAAGGGCCGCACTACGCTCAAAAAACCCCTCAAGGGTATTTTGAAAGTGAAAGGGGTTGCGGACCCTGCCAAGTCTCCGCCCCTTCGTAAGACGGCGAAGCGTAGGCGTGTTCAAATAATGACCGAATCAGGGTCCAAGAATTACCGAAAGACGATTCGGAGGAAGTTGGACCGTATGAGCAATAAACAAGTCAAGGATCTTGCTGATAAACACGGACTCGTAAAAAGCAAAAACCCTCCACCGGAACTTGTTAGACATATCGTGGAAGGCGGAATTACGGCAGGATTCATTTCCACTCCATAAATAACGGTATGACAGCTTTATGGGGACCCATGGGTTGGATGACTTTACATTCGGTTTCTATGCTCTATCCAGAATCGCCGAGTAGCGCTGATATGGCGATATTGAAGCGGTATGTTGAGCTTTTTCGAGATACGCTGACATGCATTCATTGCCACAACCACTTCAAGGAATTATACGAACGATATATTCGAAGGCATCCTGATTGGTTGAGCAGTAGATTCGATTTATTTCTCTTCGTTGTTCGAGCACACAATGCTGTCAACTTGCGTCTCAATAAACCTAGACCATCCAGTGTTCAAGAATGTATAAGTACATTTCAGTCGAATACGGTTGTTACGAGCGCACTTACCTATCGCACCAAATACACTGAGTATCTTCTCAGAACTTGGGCACGAGAAATGTCAGGAGAGTCTATGATGAAGGTTGGATTGGTTCGGGAACTCAAACGAATCACAGACGAGTATTGGAACAAAAAGCATGATAGTGGAGTGGGGACATTCAATATGTCTGCCGATGTGTTCGATGCTGGAAGCGATGACTCTTCTCGTCCGAGCACTATCTCGCAAATAACGTCCCAACAAGTCAATATTGGCTTCAAAGGGGGCAGACTTCAGTTAAGACGCTAGTTGGATTCCAAGGAAGCGAGATGCGTGGTTTCATCTCCCATTCATGGCGCTTCATCCAAGGATGTCTTGTTTCCGCATACATCTCGTCAGGAAACTTCACGAGTTTCTTCGATGCCCTTAAGGATGTTGCAGGTAGAATGAATTGTAGTTGCTGAGTGATTCCAAACGTCCGCATACCCTTTTCTGCGATCGTTTCGGGAAATTCTAAAATATGCTTCAAAAGAGGTGCGTCGGGATACGGATATACCCAGTCCCAGCTGAGAGGCGTATTCGTCTGAAAATAGTGCAAAGTCCAGTGGAACGTCTTCCAAAACGCTTCGACAACCTTTTCTGTATTCTGAACCCCGTCCAAGTTATGGAGACAGTATTGGCGATAGAATGCTGCTCCATCTCTACCCATCAGACCTTTCTCTTCCGGTCTCCTACGCAGAGCAATTCGCTCCTTCAGAACTGACACCTCAGACTGCTCTGAAATATCCAGAAACGCATCCCGTCCTTCGAATGTAAATAGATCGGGGTTTCCTGCTTTCTCATAGACTTCAAGAGCACGTTCGTACCCCCCTTCACGCAAAGAAAACATCGCTAAATTCGGCATGAAATCGTTCCCGAAACACAGAATCATGAGTGCGACATACTGCTGAATCGGTAGAGGAATTTGAGTTTTGAGAATAGCGATATTTAAGACTGAGAATTCTGCAGAAGCAAGTTTCGGGTCATTAAACTCTGCGCTCTCCCGAAGCAATGTCATTTCGGAGGCCACTGAAAAATGCTGAAGACAAATGAGAATCAAGTCGGCATCCAATCCATAAATACACACATTGCGGCGCTCGGATTCTGGAAGAGTTCGCAACATAGTGAACAACTTGTGCTCGCCCTCACCTTCTTCCAGTGTCGAACTCATCGTGGCATATGGGAATCGGGCCCGCAACGCATTCTCGAGGTCGCGCATATACGGAGTGCCTGGGGAGATTTGGTTACGATCAAACCCCTTATCGTCCTCTGTCTTCATGCGCATACGCCTATACCGCTGCTGCACAATCTTGGCATAGGGAACCACTCCGTCCATCGCGATCAACAGGTGTTTGGGTCTACACACGGTTTCCAGCATGTGAGCGAACGCGTCCACGACAGATCCGATAGGATTGTCCTCCTTCAAGTATCGATGAATAAGGCAATTGAAGTCTACTCCAAGAACATCCACATCCAATCGTTGCTTGACGGTGCGTGTAATGCTTCGGTGAGACTTGATTAAGCTGGCAAAGTAAAAAGGGATGCCCATCTATAGTAATTATTCCTGCGCTGTTTAAAGGATGAACGAGTTTATCATACAATGAACGTAGGGTTCTTTATTCGCCACTTTACGGAAAGGGGTACTGAAATATCTGCTTACGATTACGCCCACTATAACGAAACTATTTTGGGAAATAAGAGTTTTATTATTTGTTTTACAGAAGAAGCACAACAACGCAATTGTCATTTCGGAGACCGAGTATCGTTTTCAAAATTTGAATCTAGATTTCCAATCTTGCAGATATACGATATGTCGGAAATGAAGGACATTATTTCCAAGTATAATCTCAGTTTTTTCTATACGCAGACTCATGGCGGGCAAGATTTCTACCAGTTTGAGAACACTTCGTTATGGGGGTCTTGTAAAACTATCAAACATTGCGTTTTCAATACAAGCTGTCCGGAAGGCAACTTTTACATCAGTATATCGAAGTGTTTGAATGATCGATTCCATACGAGTATTCCTGTGATCCCATATATTGTCCAGCTTCCAGACTGCAATGAGAATCTTCGTTCTGTATTAGGAATACCCAATGATGCTACAGTGATAGGACGTCATGGAGCGAAAGATACATTCGATATTCCGATGGCTCATCATACGATTCAAGAGTTTTTGTTGAATAATTCAAACACATATTTTCTATTCATGAACACTGACCGGTTTCATTATCATCCTAAGATTATCTACTTGGATCCGACTCTTGACCCTATCGAGAAAACAAAGTTTATAAATACGTGTGATGCTATGATTCACGCAAGGAGTATCGGAGAGACATTTGGACTTGCAATTGCTGAGTTTTCTTTGAAGAACAAACCAGTTATAACTTGTCGCGTAGGAGATACCGAGCACTTAGATATTCTTGGCGATAAAGCATTGATTTATAATTCCAAAGACGAGCTCATGAATATTTTCAAGAACATTCGAGACATCATCAAGACGAAAGATGACTGGAACGCGTATAAAGACTTTCGTCCGGAAAATGTCATGAAGATGTTCAGAGATATGATTTTTACACGGGGGAATTAGGTTCGGAACGATTCCACTCGGAATCCAGACCCCTTCTTTGCAAACAAGATATCTAGTTGCAGAGAACTGTATCCGTATATATTGTGCATTTCCAGAATATCGATGGCTTCAAAACCGTGGTCATCCATATACCGAACGACCTCGGCAAACAGAGGGGCTCCAGCATTGTATCTGTGAAGACTCACCTCTAAGAGGACCATTGTCGCATGATTCAAAGATTCCTTAGCTCCCTCCAGAACATCCAACTCTGCTCCCTGTACGTCGATCTTCATAAAATCCGGAGGAGGTATTCCGTGGTTAACAACATAGCTATCCAGCATCGTTATTTGCTGACGACGCGTAGAGCAATTGCTTCCTACGAAATTATCAGTTAACTCTAGGTAAATAGAGTTCCCCGTGTTGCCATACTTGTAGTCCGGGTTCACACAGTGGAAATCTACGACAGACTCTTCCTTTCCTAGTAGAATATTGTGATACGACCGTTCTGTATTGCGAGAATTGTTATCGGAACATCCCTCAAACAAATGGAAGGACGCATCTGGAAATATGTTCCTTGTTTCGCGCGTCCAATTCCCGTGATGGGCGCCAATATCGTATATTATTTTCGGAGAAAACCCCTTATCTTTCCAGAACTGAAACTTAGAATACATCATTTCATTGAACATCACTGAAGCATCTAAACATCTAACAGCATCTCGTACTTGTCAGGAAGAGATGTCATATCTAAAGGGCAATTTACAACAGTCACCCAATTCCTGCCATATACATCGGTATTAGTCTCTATTCTCCGTTTGATATTGTCAATGTCCGTGAAATCAACAGAATTGAACTCTTGGTGTGCAAAGTTCTTGATTTTGTTTGCAATGAATTCTGGACTTCCAAAATACGAGAAGTGCCATCCTCCGTTTTCAATAGTTTCTACAGGATTGTGATGGCGAATACTATTCGGGCGACACCCTTCGGCCTTATATATCTTGTATGTAACTACCTTAGCATGAGTCCAAGGAATATGTACTCGTCCAGAGAGATTGTAATAATACATGTGTTGGTCGAGAGAACACACAGTCTCTGGAATGTTAACTCGAAGAGATTGTATAGTATGTTTGTTTGGGATTTCGTCTGCATCGGATATAAGAATCAAGTCGTTGTCCGTTAAGGATAAAGTTTTGATTCCGCGATCAATACAATCTCGTTGGAAAGTTTCTGGGACCCAGGCATCTGCGTTTTGCGGCATGTCATCTACAACCACATGCACTATCTTTCTGATATACTTTTCGAACATTTCTTCATTGTCTTTGAAGAAAAGAGGCTTTGCATGTCCTGCGTGAGTGGTTGTGGCCTCGACAATGACAAAGTGATCGACCGTATCCCACAGGTACTCTAACCGAAACAACAGCATCTTTAGTTCATTATAAAATGTGAAACAATCAACGATCATTTTGTGATATTTTATCCAAGTATGAAAACTCATGTTGAGATAAATGGACTGGACGTGGATTGTGCTTACTCTGCTTGCCGTCGGGATGTTTGTTGCTGTAGCATATTCGAAGATTCAGGTGGCCAAACCTGGATGCTCTTCGTGCTCAAAGAAATCTTCCGGTCTAAATGAGTAAATGGACCTCATTAGTAGTCTTCTTGCTGCAGCACTGTTCGTTGCGTTCGTGCCAGGTGTTTTGACTCGCATTCCTCCTGGAGGAACCAAGGCGACCGTCCTCGTAGTTCACGCCATCCTCTTCTCTCTCGTGACCTCCGCGGTCATGTACATGTATTGGGGCTGGCGCGAAGGGTTCGGGAATTACGGCGAGGTGTGCCCGAACGGATATCTGAAGACGGAAGGAGGCGATTGCATAGCAGCCGGAGGTCCCACGTACAGTCTCGCGTAAATTTATGCGCCTAAAACAAACATGTGGGTAAATCTGTTGCTGAAAGCACTTCTGTTCATGGTACTTGTGCCCGGCGTCCATATACGCATTCCGCCAGGAGGAACTCTTCTTGAACAAGCCGTGATTCACAGCCTGTATTTCACGGTCGCGAACTATTTCATCTACATGTATATTCGCCCCCTTCTCGAGAGGTTCGAAAATCATCCGGACACGAAGCAAGATGCCCCTTGCCCTACTGGATCCGTGAAAGGCAAGAACGGAGACTGCCGCATCGCGTCCGATATCCACGGACCTTTTGCTTGACCATCGAAAATGGATTTTAGATGCTCTAGTAGTAGAACGCATAATGAAGCGTGAACGAGACACTGACGAACTTATCACCGACGCACCGCCCCCTAAGAAACACAAGACCGACTAAAATGTTGTGGTCCACTATCTGCTCCAAGATCGGCATCCCCGATTATGAGTCGATTGGAAACCCTCCGCCGGCAGGAATGATCATTGAGTCAACCGTACTCGAACAGAGCGAGAAGATGTTCGCCCTGTTGGAGGAGTATGACCCGAAACCTGACCTTCTGAACACCGCATTCTACATCTCGGATGGCGAGAGTCTGGACGAGGAAGAGGAGCGTATCCTGGAGGAGGACTACGATTGGTAATATAAAAACTGTAAAATCTCAACACCTAGAACTTTTTCACCGTAGTTCAGGTGCTTGGCGCACAAGGAAACGAGTATTCACCTCCGCAGGTTTGAAGTAGTCCGCAATCACGCCCACAACCACATGAGGATCAAACTCCTTGCAGCTGAATACGTCCAAATACATGTCGTTTGTCTCTTCTACGAAGTGGGCGCAAATATTGGAGGTCTCAATGAGTTGAACGAGGGTATATCCCTTTTTGTTTCCAGTGCCGAACATGACAATCTGAGGAGGGCCGTATGCGACCATATCAATTTTCTTCACCAGTTCAGCGCTAAAGTTATAGATGTTGGCATGACAACGAATCGTGTGAGGAGCGCAACGAGCAACGTCAACAACGAGATGGGTTCCCCACATAATTTTTAGGTATATGTTTGTCGTGTGAAAATATCACACCAACTCATAATGGACCTCGTCGCGATCGTGGCGTGGGTCTTGCTCGGTATGCTTCTTTGGTATACTTTGAAACCTATGTATGAACATTTCTCGGTAAAGTCATCCGATGTATGGCTCAACAGACTCTTTGGAGAGTTCGAAATGCTCGGATTGTCTTATACACAACTGCGAGTTGGTGGCACCCCGATTGTTGGTATAACACCTAGTACATGCCCCAAAAGCAACCCGGATCTAGAGGGTGGGTTGTGTTACGTGAAATGCCGCCCAGGATATCATGGTGCCGTAACCATGTGTGTGGCAGATACTTTCGGAGTCGGAATTGGAACTCCTGTCGGTCTTGAAGATTGTCCTAAAGGATGGACGGACGACGGACTCACGTGTCGTGCAGAATTGAAATGGAACGGATGTAAGAACAAAGGTTTGTTCGGAGAATGCTACGGGGGTCTTGAAGGAGGACAAATCGTCGGGCGCCTTGACCATGGCGGAGTATGTCCTGGTCCTGGGGGGTCTGAATACAAAGACAAGGTCGACGGATTGTGCTACAAGAAATGTCCCAAAGATTACCCCATTCATCTTCCTGGAATGCCATATCTATGCTACAAGGGCGGACCCCTAACATACGATCGAGGGGTCGGCAAGATTCCTCACTTTTTCCAATTGCTTGGAACCACTTCCTACGAAACGAACATCCTGTAAATTTTCTGCGTTCAATTATAAAAATGTACGCCAAGCTCCTTGTCCTCGCTGCACTCTTCTTTGTCCTCACCCCCGGCGTCGTCGTGTCCCTGCCCCCAGGAGGTTCCACCCTCACGGTCGCGGCCACTCACGCGGTCGTGTTCGTGGTGGTGTACGTCCTCGTCGCCAAGGTGCTCCTCAAGTCTGTCCTGCGCCGCTAAACAGACTGTATGAACTCCCACTTCAAGTAATCACATATCTTCTTCCATATTTCGTCGTGGGCAATCAGCCGGTCTCTGGACTTTAGCAGTGGGAAATACACCTTGTAATCGTCTAGTTCCAGCAACTCAAAGAACTTATACAGAATGTACGAATACGAAAGGAAATTCGTCCTGTCGTCCGGACAGTACATTAGAAACGGCGCCTGAATTTCCTGAAACATCGCACGGACCTTTTCCTCTATTTCGGGGGTAATGGTCGGAGGCGGATTTCCATTCAATCGCGATAAAATATGCGTCGCGTGCTCATAAAACTTGGACCTATTGAGTTTCTTCAGGATTTCTCGCATATCCTTTTCTGTCAATTCAGCGATGTTTTGAATCCGTCGTTTCTTGATTTCGCATACGACTTCATGCATGACTTCGTCCGGTATGATCGTAGACTCCTTTGCCTGAAACTGATTGAGAATCTCGTTCAAGTGATTGATCTTCTTGTACGCGTAATTGTTCCTGTCTTTCGGAGGATCGCGGAAACTCGGGAAATCTGACACGACCAACATATGTTCTTCGGACCCACATAGCGGACAAATGAGAATACCTTCCGAACTCAATTCTTCTCGTGCAACATTACACGCTAAACAGTGCTCGACGGAATCTGTCCTATCCAGTTCTGTAGGTTGAACCGTATTCAATTTCATTCGAGACGCATATGTGTCAAACAGTTCCTTCTTGGAAACGGCAGATTCTGTAGGCAAACTTGCATTCAAATACTTCATGAACGTGTTGTTGTTCCCTGGTATAGACGCAATCTGCGCCTTTTCCTGCGTTCCGTAATACTTCATCATGATATCGGCGTTCTTCAAATAATAGGATTCAATAGCGTTTGTTTCTCGTAATACAGATTCGCACGCCTCGAGTTCCGCAATGAGTTTCGACACGTCCAAAATATCTTCGAGACGAGACGATGACCTTAATTCAGATACCCGTTCTCGGATCTCTACACATCTTGCTTCCAAGCCAACAGAATCTGCGTCTTTCAAAGACGATACTATAGATTGATGGATAGAATCTAGCGTTCCAGTGATGAGCGGATGCGTTTTGGCACGAAACGGCGTATCACGATATTTCTTGGTTCTGAAGACGTTGTCCATATGAATGGATGGAGAGTGTCGTGTGAAAGTATTAATGATTGCAAAAGTGGAAAACTTGGAGTCTGTATTTCGGATTCGTCAATGCACATGGACGCTGCTTTAGGATGCTGTGGACAACATCATTGTAAGAATACCCAAGCTTCCGGCAGGCAAATGCAAGACACAAAAATCCGCTTCGGTTGATTCCGCACTGACAGTGGACAAACACGGTCTTACATTCCCGGTCTTGGAGAAATCTCTGCATAGTCGTCTCGAACTCATCATACCAGTGTAGAATGAAGGCGTCTACACTATCCACAGCGTTCAAACACACATACTTGTCCGGATGCTCGTTTCGGAACCATTCAGGGCAATCTTCGTCAAACGCGCAATTGATGACGTGTGTGATGGAATTCTCTCCTATAAACTCTCGATTCTCTAGCCAAGATCCGGGTCCAAACAGGATACGTGGATGAATACGGGCAGGAGGGTCGTGAAGATACCCCCTCGAATACCGTCGTGCCGTCGACCAGATGTCGGACAGGTGACTCATTGTATCTATATTACCTGATCGTTTAAAACGGATTTTTTGACCGAATAGCTGAGATTGTAATGTGAAGATGATGGATTTTATGAAGGTCCATAATACGGAGTTTCATGTCGCAACAATACGACGCAGGAATAAGATTCTTGCGGAAGCAAGGAATGTTTTGGGAACCCGATCTCGAGGTTCAGGGTGGTCAGATCATAGTATGCACGCGGAACGAGCAGTTGTGAAACGTCTTGGAGATATTTCACAACTGAACGGATGTACGCTAGAAGTTGTCCGTCTGAATAAGAGTGGGGAAATTAGAAATTCGAAACCATGTGAGGATTGTGAAATGTTTCTTCAAAAATGTATGAAACAGTATGGATTACGAAAGTACGTGTATTCCGAATGATATGGGTTACATATATCTCAATACTACTATACAATGTTCATCCCTATCGGAGCAGACTGTGGAACTGCATTCTTTCTACGACTTATCGACAAGCGATCTTGTTCTCTTCCCTTGGACTGGCTGGTGTCCTATAGTGGGGTATCGGACGCGTTTGAAAACGACTTTGCCGACTTCCTACCTGCAGAATCTGAAAATCTCAACAAATACAACATGCTCTTTTTGCACGGGGTTGACCCTGACAAGTTTAAGGTTCGAATCGATCGTCTCTTTGATATTCTAATCAAATCTGAAGAGAAAATCGTATTTATCCGCAAAGGACACCATGCTGATCATCATACTGAATCAAAATCTTGCATAAACGACATAACGGATTCTGAGAAACTCGCAGAGATTCTTCATCGAAAATATCCAACATTAGATTTTTCCATCGAAGTGTTTCTTATGTGCAGCTCATGCTTCGTTGAAAATCAAGAGTATACAACCACATCTCCAGATGTAAAAGTCTATAATACCTCGTGCGTAATGACTACAGGTAGCGAAATACTAGAATCTCGCACATTTCGGGATAAGTTTAGAGAACTTCATTAAATCAACACGTTGAACAGCGTGCTGAGGATATAGGAAATGGCCACAGCAATGAGACCAAGGATTCCAGCGCCCATATAAGACACAACGCCACCCGATGTATACGTGTTCGGAATGTACTGGAGGAACAGGTGACGAGGTACCGGAAGAGAAATGATGACTGCTGCAACAAAGAAGGAAATGTAGGTAAGAAGATTTTTGAATGCACGATAGACCATGTACATATTCGCGTCATTGCTTTTGAGAGTCATTGCCGGCTGATTGGACGGTTGAGGAGAAATAAAAGGGTCTCCTCCGCCCGTGACCATAGGGGCAAAAGCAGGCGACTGGACAGGTCCGCCGCCAAGAAGAGAACTCAGATCCGTTGCTCCGTCTGACATGTTTATTTAGAGCCAGAGACTTCGCACTCGGCATCTTCTGCGCGATACTTGTAGCACTTACCGTCCGACTGGATGGTATGTTCTTCAACGTCCTTTACAGTCACTCCAAGCGCAAGTTCGGTCTCAAACGGTTTATGGAAAATCAGGATGGCCAGTCCGAACCCCACAATGAACGAAAGGACCTTTATACTGTGAGGATTATGTAGGAGTTTCGTGATTTGGGGAACGAACATCCTATTTGTCTGAAGACGCGATGAAATTCAAAGAGGTTGCGTCGTCAGAGCACGAAACTTCTTGCGTCTTGAAGCGAACACATCCTCTAGGAGTCCTGAACACGGACTTTGTGAATGGAGTTGGTAACTGCATGTCGGCGCGAGCAGGAGGAGCAATCACCGAAACTAGTAAAAGACCGACAATGACACCAACGAATATCCACTCGATGGCAAACATATTGCTTTAATAGCAGGAAAACATCCTCAATAAGTCCCCACCGTTGCAAAGAACGTCCCTGTCCCTGGATTACCAGTCGTAACCAGAGTTGTCGACATTGTATCTCCTGGACTGAACTTGACAGACTGAGTTGTTATTGTTTTGGTTGTTTGTCCTGCCGTGAGCGTAATTACGAGGGGGGTTACGACTCCGCTCTTGTATATAGAGAATGTCAAAACAACTCCGGCCCCTATGGTTCCCTTGAAACTGATTGTGAATGTATATATTATCATAGTTAGATTGATTGAAATTGGGAATTCGTTGGTTGTCGAGAATGAATTTGAAGACGCTTCGTTAGTTATGCTACCAATAGGAATGACTCCAGGAATTAGATAATATCTCCTATTCGCGGTAGGATCTCCTATAAGTCCGAAGTAGATATTGGACGGCTCTTGTGTCGTCGTGAAAGAATTCACGCCCGAGTCATTAAATACTAAATCCGTCGACGAGAGTTCAATGATCCCAGCACTACGGTTGATGTCGAAGTGTTTCGTCTGGTCTACGTTCGTGGAATCTCCCATGATAGTGGATGTCTTCAATTCAACTACGGAGTCTGCACTCGCACACTGCACGCCTACGTTGTCTGCGCCAGACCCAGAACAAAACACCACTGTATCGCGAATGGAGAATCGGTTCTTTCCGTTCACATATATCCCCCGGTTTGCTCCTGAACCTGATGAAACGACGTTTATAGTACTTCCACGGATTGCGTGTGATGACGATATTGTAGTGGATGTAGAGGTGCCGATTGCCTGCACTCCCAGCACGGTCGAGGAGGATCCGCTAGTCGAAGTCACATTAACGACGCAGGTTCGCACCTTTGCGTTTTGACACGTGTTTACCGGGAAATCAATTCCTGTTAGGTTCACTCCACTTGTCGCAGATGTCAGGTTCAAAGTAATGTCTTCCACTCGTGTATTCTGGCTCATTGTGAGAAGGGTCCTGTTAACGGTGACTCCGAGCATCTGAACGGTTGTCGTTTGAACGCTCGCACCTCGCAATGAGCACGTGGCCGGAATCGTGATTCCTGTGCTTAAGTTGTAGGTTCCTGGATGCACGAATATGTGAACGTTTGTCAAACTGTAAGTGTTTATATACGCAATGGCGTTCTCAATTGTGTTAAATGGTAATCCATTTACGCTACCGCCGCTCGATCCATTCGTTGAGTCTACGAATACAGTATTCGAGGCTATCCTTGCGCCATTCACGCCTGCCTTTCCGGTTTGGTAGTATATAACGTTATTGAAGGTATAATTGTTATTCGCGTTGTTTGTGTTCGCGTACAAATATACAGGATCGAAACCGTAATTCCCAACGAAATCAGAATAACTTACGGGTCCACCGGCGTACCCATACCCTGCTATCGAAATATTCGCACTGCTTCCATCGAAATATATGTTGAGAGGAACTTCAGGCTGATAATAGGCTAATGTGAGTGGGTTTCCCAGATAATCAAGTACAGTAATCTTGCTTGACAGTCCAACACCAGCATAGTACTCTAGTTTGACGGCCAATACAGTAATATTGTTGTTGAGAGACTTGAAAGTCAAATATACAATGTCTCCAGCAGATTGTATGACTGGAAGATCACACGCAAAATAGGCTCCTCCGTTTAGGAAATTGAGACCGGCAGAAGTAACCGAGGATGTATTCCCTGGCGCAGAATTCAATCGCAAAGTCTTTGAGTCCACAACCACGCCATTCGACCCGGCTTGTAGTTGCGCAGAAGCAGGGCCAAGTGCTCCTTGGGGTCCTGAAGGACCCGAGACAGTGCTCGGTGCTCCTGATGGACCTGATGGACCGCGCGCTCCTGATGGGCCTGATGGACCCGAGACAGTGCTTGGTGCTCCAGACGGACCTGAAGCACCCGATGGGCCAGAAAGTCCTCTTGGTCCGCTTGGACCTGAAACCCCAGTAGATCCTACTGGACCAGAAGTTCCCGTATTTCCTGTAGGATAAAACAGTATGTTCGAAAACTGAGCGGACCCTTGCCAGGCGTCTGTCTGTTCAATCCTACCCTTCACAATTGTATTTCCAGGAGTATAGTTCGAAAGAAAGTCTGTTGCAATGAGATTTCCGGCTAGGAAAACATAGACGCGTACTCCGTCCGACTGGAACAATAAAACTTGTCCAGCGGTGTAACGAGTTGCTACAAGAACGGTACCATTCGCACTGGTTATTGTCAAATTTTGTGAATAATCAAAGTCTGCACGCGTGCATATGTAATTATTCGCACTGTTCCACAACGATATTCTACCAGAAGGATCGATAAACGGAATTGTTGTTTGGAATACAACTCCCTGACGAAGCAAATCAATACTCTCGTTTGTAGTCACTTTACCTACGCCCCCATATGTTGAGTTTATGATAACAGACGTTGGACTGACGAATGTTGAACTTATAGCTCCGATATCGCTGAGAGTGAAGAATGTCGCTCCGCTTGACCCTCTCGGCCCGGATATCGTGCTTGCTGCACCGACAGGTCCAGACGGACCTGAGATTCCTACAGGACCAGAAGGACCAGCCACAGTGCTTGCCTGACCCGTAGGCCCGGATGGTCCCGACACTCCTCTGGGTCCACTCGGTCCAGACACTGTGCTTGGGGCTCCAGATGGTCCGGATATTCCTGAAGGTCCAGAGGGTCCAGATATCGTGCTTGGAGCGCCAGATGGACCCGAAGCCCCAGAAAACCCTTGGTTACCTTTTGGTCCAGATGGCCCTGAAACTCCCCTTACACCTGATGGACCCACAGGTCCACTTGGACCTGGATCGCCTCCGGGCGTTCCGGCCTTCCCCGTCGGATAAAACCGGAAGTTGTTGAATGTATACGGAGCCGAACTGGTGTAAGGTTGGCCATCAGGAACAAAAGCTTGGAACCGAATCGTTTGATTCGGTCTGTATACGAACGAGTAGTCTCCATTGCCAAACAAGACTTTTGCATTCAATCCGTCGAAATACACCGACAAGCGGCTGTTTCCAGGGTAATAGTAGGATGTAAGGACAAGATCTCCTAAAGAATTGTATAATTTCCAAGATACCGCATAAATATTCACCTCCAACCACCACGAAGTGTCACTTACAGACTTACCTAGATTAGAACCTTGAAGTGAAGCGTAACGCCTACCTTCAAATCCAACTACTTGTCCTTCAACATAATCGGTAGCGTAGTCCCATTCAGCCACTGGAGTTCTGTTGAGTGATATTGTAAGAAGAGAATCTCCAATATCTGACACAAACGATAGGTTAACACTGTCTTCTTGAAAAATAACGGGCACTTCACACTGGAAGTAAACACCTTCCTGCGTAGCATTGAATAATTCCGTCGTGTATACCGCATCTCCGGGGGTTTGTCCAAGGACAAACCTTGTCGGATCAACAATCGTAGAAGTCACACTGTTGGTTACCGCAAGTGTGCTAAAGGAAGGACCCATCGGACCAATCTTGCCCGTAGAATAGAACTTCACGTTCGTGATATCATAAGGTCCGGCGACGCCATCAGAATGAGTCTGACAACGCATCGTAAATGTGTCATTCTCATACGGGCTTAGTGGGATATAGGGTGTATGCGCAATAAGAACGCCATCCTTATAATAATTCACCGTAGTCCCGTCGATCGTTATAGAGAACACTGTTGTCGGCGTATACGATGTTGCATTAAATACGCCCTCCTCTCCGACTCCATATCCGACCGTCGAGTCTGTAACTGCATACATATTGAAATTTCCTAGCTGAGCCTTTAAAGGGAAAGGACCACCGTAAATCTGAAACTCAGGGTCAAGCGGATTTGTTATGATGTAACGACCGTATGGTTCTCCGATCGTGAAAGAATAATCAAGGTTATACCGATCAGGAGTGTTTTGACGAGAAAGACCGATAGTATAGCCATCAGCGAGTCCAACTTGCGTAAATGGTGTGAACTGAAATACAATCCCTTGAGTGCCTCCGCTGAGCGTTTCAACAGACCGAGCGCCAAAACTCGATCCTTCTAGGTATTGACTAATCGGAACCCATTGCGTGCGAAAAGAAGTAGGTGTCAACACGTGCGAATCGCTGGCTGTTGTATACACAGATGCAACTGCATTGCCGTCAATGTCAACAGGAATTCCATCTACTCTGGGAACAAGACCATTTGTTCCGTCTGTATCAATTGTCGTAAGTGTAGTGAAACTCTTTCCATCTTTTCCAGGGTGACCGGTAGGATTGAACAATACTTCTGTGAAGTCAATATTCGTACCACCCGATATCAACTCAGCGTATAACTGGTAGGTTCCAGAATAGTATGAAATAAGTTTTGTGTACTGTTCCGTATCGTTCTGCGTAACGATAAATTGCAGAGGGTCCATATACATCGTAAAGAGGTCTCCAGGAGTATACGGAGTAGTGAAAACTGGGTCTCCAGTAGTAAAGTCAGTTGCGATGGGTTTTAGTGGATGGTAGACTCCCGCTGTTGCAAGTGCAGGAGTACCTCCGACAGCTGCAGTATAGTTAAATTTGATGAAATAACTGAAAAATGTGCCTTGTCCGACGGATCTCACCCCGACAGTCGCGCTATAATTTCGCGTATTACTGATCGGAACACGAAACTTCAAGTAAATACCCTCTGTCATCGTAAGCGACTCCTCTGTGATAATCGTATCTCCAGGGGAATTCAATGTGAATGATTTTGCCGTGTTCAAAAACGCCGACATGTTATTATATCTAGAGACAGTATTCTCCTTAAGTATGAATTACACAGGGGTACCGCCGAACGTTTCTGAAACTGTGATAATTGCCTCTCCAGCAACCAGGTTGCCGTAAGAACTTACTACGCTCAAGAGATAGTATAGTCTGTTTGTATCAATATCCGTTATTCCTGCTCCCACCGTATTGAAATATAACGCCTGTCCTATATTCACCAAACCAGTTGTGAATAACGATGTGTCAACTGACCCCCCAATAGTAATCTGAGTCGAATTCTTTGTTGTAGCATTCGTAAGTAGAACCACATTCGGGCCATTTAGAGTTGAAGATACCTGAATAGTTCGTGTAGAAGAAGAATTCGTCAACGAGTAATACGAAATAAATCGGTTGAGCGGAGGGGGCGTGGACACCGCCGTGAACTGAACTCGTTGACCAAGTGAAATCGCTATCGCAGGATCTCCACTACTAATATTAAATATGTTCGTTCCTGTAGTAAGAGTCACAGCTGGATTAATGGTGAGTGACGTTGCAAGTGTCGTGTAAGTACCAACCGGACCTGCTACGTTGATATACACCAATTCTCCCCAAGTTAGTGAACGCTCAGGACTATTGGGATCAATAGCACCTATTTTCAGTTGATTCGTGGTAGTATTGAAACAAGGTTCTCCTGGAAGAGGTCTAGATTGAGCTTGTTCAGGAGAGTTCCAATACGCGTCGGTTCCGCGCCTTAACTGGAACCGTACCTGTTGTGTAGTGTTACACGACATTTATTCTATTCTGACATTATACGCCACCATCAAGAACGACAATAGGAGGGGCCGACGCATTTGTAGTTCCATCCAACGCGATGGAGCAATCATTGTTCCCAGAATCATAAATTGTCACTTGAACTTCGCATGCAGGGCAAATAATGACTGGTTGGGGTTTGCAGCATGGGGTAATGTATTCGACTGGTATAAAGACATCGGAAGTGTTCGCACAAACGCCCGGCAATCCAGGTCTGTACGTGGCTGACACTCTGCCAGGATACTGAACTTTGGCATTCTTTGCCTCCGATTGGAATCTCATCCTGTTTGTGTATGCAGATGCCGTTCGCATCTTTTACTTCTTAGCAGGAAATCGTAGTTTTCGCTTTACGGGGATCGCAGGAGGAATATTTGATTCCTTCAGTTCACCAAAGCGTGTTCGGGCCTCCTCTGGCGCCAAACCCCTGTACACCATCTCCAGTTTCAGTTTGAGGAAGTTGTCCATATTCTGTTAGTGGGACATTTCTCACGGCGTTATTCCATAATCTAGGTTGGAAAGGAATGCTTTTTAGTTCGTCTGGCACGGCAGTTCCATAACTGGAATACAGAAAGAACCCGAAGGATCCAACGACAACAACAAGAACAATTGCGTTCATCCACCATGCAAACACGGCATCGCGGACGGACTTGACCCAAATAAGGTTATTTTCAATACGTGATAAAGTTCCATCTACGAGATGTTGCATTCCGTTATTCTAAATTATGAAATATAGAGCAGATAAATAAGCGTGAAGCATGGCTTTATTATACGGCATCCCACTTATACTGGGAAGTGTAGGAACATATTTTGCAGGAAGCATGTTCGATGAATCTGAAGAATCTACGACCACACCTACGGATAGTGCTGCGAGTATTCTGTCCCCGCAGTCCACAGAGAGTGCGCCTGGAGCATCTTCGAACGTCAATGTCACAGGAGCACCAAACACGAACACCAGCAGTTTCATGCCATCGATCAATATCACGACTCCTTCTTTCATGGGAGGACCTGCCCAGCAACCCCAGCAGTCTTCTTGGTTTGGTGGACCTGCGCGGCCGCAATCGTCATGGTTCGGTGGGCCTACATATCCCCCTCAGCAACAGTCTTCTTTCTTCGGAGGTCCTACTGTGCCTCCTCAACAACAGTCCTCTTTCTTCGGAGGTCCTGCTGTGCCTCCTCAACAACAGTCCTCTTTCTTCGGAGGTCCTGCTGTGCCCCCCCAGCAACAGTCTTCTTTCTTCGGAGCACCCGCTAGTGCGCCGATCCAACCTGCTCCCACGGCCGTTATCAACAGCCTCCCTCCTGGTCCTGAACTAAGCGGCGAGAGTGTTCTCAACACTACAAATACTTCTGGTCCTACAGGACCTAGCGTGATTGAGACAGCAGACCTGTCTGGACCTACAGGACCTTCTGCGATGGACGATTTCCTTGCTGCTGCACAAAAGGCAAAGGACGCGTTGGCCACGAGTGCTGGAAATAACACGGCACTACAACCGTTTGTGGACGAAGCAAATAAGCAGATTGATGATTTGACGAAACAGACTGGGATCAACGCATTGCCGGAAGCACAGGCTGCTCTCGAGAGCATCATTGGAAAGTTCAACAAAGCAGTGGAAGATGCAACTCCGCCACCACCACCAACTGCCCCTCCTACTCCAGAAGAAGCACCGCAGAGCGCCGATCAAGCACCCGTGGTCCCTGTGGAACAACCTCAAGCGGTTACAGTGGCGGATGTTCCGGTCGGAGAACCGGCAACGCAAGCTCAAACTCCTCAGCAAGCAATGACAGAAACAGTACCCGAAGCCGTTCCGCCACCCGAACCGGCACCCGAACCGGCACCCGAAGCTCAAGCCGAAGCTCTACCTGAGACTGTTGTAGTCCCTTCTCCGCCAGAACCAGAAGCACAAGCCGAAGCTCTACCTGAGAATGTCGTAGTCCCTTCTCCGCCAGAACCAGCAGCCCCCCCAGCTACAATTCCGTCCAGTATTTTGCCAGACAACCCATTTCAGGCTATGACCCCGGAAGTTATTCAAGAACTTGCTATTGACACCAAGAAAGAGAAAGACCCAATTCCCGTCTTTACTACAGGACTTACGAAGCGGGATACTGCAAAAATAGTAGCGCGTCAACAAGAACTTGAAAAGCAGCGGAAAGAGGAAGCAAAAGCTAAGCAATTGAACGAGCGCACAGATCGTGCGGCACAAGTACCTACTTCAGAAGCATTTGGACAAAGTCCAACTCCTGTGAACAAGCAGGGGGTAACTTTGAGAGAAACTAGGCGAGCAAAAGCAGCAGAGTTAAAGAAACAAAGCCTTGCGAACCTAAAAGAATATACCAGTAAACTCGGTGGGCGGCGTCCTAACCGTTGGACGCATCGTCGTAAGCGCTAACACTCTCTCTTCTCAATCCCTAATTTCAATAAAATAGATTCCACAAAGTGGTTCGTTGCTCCGTGCGAGCATACACACACGTCTTTCGTTCGCGTTGCGAGAAAAAGGCGTATACATTCATACTGCTCTTGCGATGTCAACGTTTTCATACATATGTGAACCTTGTTGTCGTTATACATGACTTGTTCACGGATCTGTTCCATTACTTAGATGGAGTTCAACTTCTGTGTATACGGATTACTCTGGAAGGCACTCAAAATTTCACTTCCGTTGCGCTGCATATTCACATCTTCCTGCAGAGGCGCATTGAACCGGTACGAACCCACCTGACTGGACTCCGTTGTCAAAATCTGCTGGGGCACATTGTAGCGCGTCGCGGATTGGAGCACAGAGTCCATATCGAACTTCTTCTGGACCGAATACTGCTCTCCGCCAATCGACTGACCGACTCCAGACGATCCAGCAGGTCCAGGCCGTCCCTGTGCCGTCAAGCGCATGAACTCCTGATACGGCTCCGTGAAAGCCCGAATGTACGACGTGAATGTAGACACCGCTCCTCCGTGGGGGTTCACATGAAACACCGAAGTCGTCTCGCGATCCTGGACCTTCATCGGCTGATCCGCATAAATACGAGGAGCAGTCTGTGCGCCCACCGCCGTATTCGCCCGTTCCATACCATATACCGCAAACCGATCGGGCTTGTTCTTCTTCACGTCGGCTTGAATGCCCGGCTGTGTTACAATGGATGCGCCAGGAATCACAGGAGGTTCGTACGACAACTTTGGCTTCGTCTCAACGCGCATCTCGTCCGTAGTCTTCGGTAACTTGTATTCGTACAGTTCATCCTGCTGGTATCCGCCCTTAGGGATGTTCGTGTATCCATCGTTCGCGCCAGGACCCACTTGAACCTGATCGATCGGGAAGGTGTTGTTCATGCGTTGTCCAGTGACCATGCGCGACTGCATGAAGTCTGACTCGTTTGCGTTTCCAAAGGGATTGCCGGTTGCCGGTTTTGCATCGTACATGGACTGGACTTCTTTCTTCTGGAAATACTCTTTGCCTGCTCCTATGCGCTGATCCAAGATCCCGTTCGTGCCTCCAGAATAGGTAGACTGCGTAACCCTAGCACCAAAGAACGGAACTTCGTTTGCGTGTCCTTCCGATTCCTCCTCCTGTTCCTTTGCAGTCAGTGGCATTGGCCGAAGTTCTTGGAGAAACCCCTCTTTCGTAGTAGGAGTCTGGTTCGCAAGGACATACCCCAGCGTCCCGAGTCCTAACAAAAGTCCGAGTTCAATCATCTTTGTATCTCCCAACTAGTTTTTATTGGGTTTAGAACCCCCATTGAGACCATCCAGAACGATTGAACGGAGACACCTTGATTGCTCCTGAGTTCGCACGCAAGGACTTCAATTTCTCGCCGTCGACACTCACATCCAGCGGGATAGGATACTTTCTGTTATTACATCCAGGCTTGGTGCCATAACAATTGACTCCGAACTTTGTGTTGGGGTCAAAGTATCCGCCGTTCACTCCAGGACGGCCACACCTCGTTCTCTTGTCTGAATCACGCTCCTGCTGCAGCCTTTTCCAGGTTGATTCTTGAGTAGGGAATAGGGCCATTCCACCCATAGTCCATCCATATCCACACCATTCTGCGCCTTTTGCGAATGCATCCGCAACTTGCTCGTACGTTGCAAGCTCTGCGTTATACACAGCACATACAGCAGGTGCTTCGTCATACGTATACTGGTCTTGTGAGATATAGAACACTTCCTGCAAGGACGCAGGCGAGGATGCAGTCGTTGTGCCAAAAATGCCCTGGACAGCTGTAGGAAGCGCAGACAAATTAATGTTTAGCGGAAGATCGGGTCCTTCTACTAAATTCGCCATATATACGGCAATTGCAATCATAGTCATTGCGACACCAACTGCCATTGGATTTTGTGTAAACACTCCGACACCAATAATAAGGCCGATGCACGCAAAAAGAAACCCGTAGGATGAAACGAGTTCCTTATACATTCTTGTTATTCATCTAGACGATAATAAATCAATACCCGCATTGCGGCAGACACTGGGAACTGCTTTGGACCGTGTTCCACCACATGTGTGTCATCCAGAACAAACCAAGACGAACCCGGAGGCATGTTACGACCGTACGTCCACCAATGGGCTCCGTTATAGCAGACAACGCTCAAAAGTCCATACTTCTTCCCGTTGAGAATCAGAATGCTCGAGTAATCCACCGTCGTGTGTGGGAGAGGAAGATGGAACATCATATACTCTGGAAACGATCCAATCAGCTGCTGTCGTATGCCACCACGCTTCTTACACTTCTCGCACTCCCATTCATCGATATTGTAGGGTTGAACGGTTTTTGTTATACATGTGGTAATGGGCACATTGCGTCCATCTACAGAATCCAAAGTGAATTCAATGACAGAATCACGTGTAGTTGTTTTGGCTTTACAGTGCATACATTCCATCGAGTGCGCAATCTTGAATCGACAAAGTTCGTCCAGAAACGGCAGTTTGTCACACAGATAATTCAGCAGCTCATGACTATCACCTACATTCAGTCCGGCAGGCATGGTGTCTGTCCTCACTGCTTCGTGAAACTCTTGAAGACCAACAGCACCTTTACTATTCCACATTTTCATCAAACATTCATCAATCACATTCCCAGCTTCAAACGTGTTGGACGAATAGCGTTTTTGCACATCGGGGAATCGAAAGATTGCCTGAAGAGCAGCATTGACCCAGCAACTTCCGCTGCGGTTCTGTAGACCAAACATTGTTTCTTTAGAAGATCAGTTTCTCTAAAGTCTAACGCCGAATATTGTCGAAATTGTTCAAGTATGGTTCTGGTGGTCCATCGGTGGGGAATGCCATATCTAGACTAGGGCTATACGAATATGTGGGCAAGCAATTTGGGTTTCTAGAAGAACTATCCGAAGAGCACTTTCCATCGTCGTTCACCGGTTTGTCGTTCCGCACGCTACACCCTGGATGATTAGATTTTGGTTGACCAGGAACGAAAGGTCCGTCTCCAGGTCCATACAATCCAGGGCGGGTATATCTAGGCCCGTATAAAGGATGTATGGATGTCATCGGTTCACTTGTTGGACTCTGTAAGACTACGACGGCAAGTAGCATGAAGGCTAGGAATAAAAGGAACCAAGAAAGCATTCCTCCCTTTGTTCAATAGAGATGGATTTGAATACGGGTGCCATCATCGTGATGGGCTCGATGCTATTATACGCAGTTTACGAGACTTGGAAAGTACATCCAAACACTGTTCCAAAAACTTTGATAACGCCGTGGGGTGAACAAGTCGGACGAACAAGACCCATCCAGTCAAAAACAGGAGATGCATCTATGTCGACAGAAAGAATACGAAGAAGAACGATTCAGTCAGCAACTTCGGGTGATTTTTATAAACTGAAAGAAACTAGGACATCTACTGGATCAACAACAGGCGCGATAGAAACCCATTTCATAAGCGATATGCGTAAGAGATAAAGATATTTTCACGCGTCGGCACACTAGTTACAAAGGTTTACTGTATAATAATTAAGATGTCGTCGCATTGTACGACGATCCCAATAAAAATCAAGATACGTCGAGGTACGACAGCACAGTGGCTTGCTACGACTATTCCGCTAGCAGACGGAGAACTTGGGTTAAACACCGAAACAAACGAACTGCGGGCTGGTAAGCTCGACACCATCACAAACACATTGCTTCCGTGGGAACAGCTAACACCTATCTCAGGGGGATCTTTGAGCGGGCCTTTGGGTGTATCTGGGCCGTCAGGATCGTCGGGTCCATCTGGATCATCGGGTCCATCCGGCAGACCGGGGCCATCCGGTGTAACTGGACCATCTGGTGTATCTGGACCATCCGGTGTGGCAGGTCCTTCTGGTCTACCAGGAATATCGGGTGTAACAGGTCCATCTGGATCATCGGGTCCATCTGGGGCATCCGGTCCGGCTGGTGTAACTGGACCTTCAGGTCTATCAGGTCCGTCGGGGGCATCAGGACCTTCCGGGAGATCAGGCCCGTCCGGAGCATCAGGTCCATCGGGTGCATCAGGCCCTTCCGGAAGATCAGGTCCATCGGGTCCGTCAGGCCCTTCCGGAAGATCAGGTCCATCGGGTGCATCGGGGCCTTCTGGAGTAACTGGACCATCTGGTGAATCGGGTCCTTCTGGCCTAACTGGTCCATCCGGAGCATCGGGACCTTCCGGCCTAACTGGTCCATCCGGAGCATCTGGGCCATCTGGAGCATCTGGAGCATTTGGACCATCTGGACCTTCAGGTGCAACTGGTCCTTCCGGAGCATCAGGACCATCTGGAGCATCTGGCACAAGTGGTCCCTCTGGATCATCTGGACCTTCCGGCGGTTCAGGTCCATCTGGATTAACAGGCCCATCTGGTGTAACTGGACCGTCCGGTGAATCGGGGCCAAGAGGACCATCTGGACAATCAGGACCATCCGGAGTAAGTGGCTCATCCGGTGCATCAGGTCCTTCCGGTGCATCAGGCCCTTCTGGTGTCACTGGACCATCTGGAGCATCAGGTCCATCTGGAGCATCAGGACCATCAGGTGTCACTGGCCCGTCTGGAGTAACTGGGCCATCTGGGGCATCCGGGCCTTCTGGCGTGACCGGCCCTTCTGGAGCATCCGGACCTTCTGGAGCATCAGGCCCTTCAGGCGTAACTGGACCTTCTGGAGCATCAGGTCCATCAGGGGCATCAGGGCCTTCAGGCGTGACTGGACCGTCTGGAGCATCCGGGCCATCGGGTGCTTCGGGTCCATCAGGTGTCACTGGACCGTCAGGAGCATCCGGTCCTTCAGGTGCATCAGGGCCTTCTGGAGTAACCGGACCGTCGGGTGCATCTGGCCCTTCTGGAACATCAGGACCGTCGGGCGTGACTGGACCGTCCGGAGCATCTGGACCATCTGGTGCATCTGGCCCTTCTGGAGTAACCGGACCTTCCGGAGCGATAGGCCCATCAGGTGTAACAGGACCTTCTGGCACGACGGGTCCATCTGGAGCATCAGGACCATCTGGGGCATCTGGCCCTTCTGGAACAACTGGCCCATCTGGTTCATCTGGACCTTCAGGAACATCTGGAGTAACTGGACCTTCTGGTGATTCTGGACCAAGAGGACCATCTGGACAAAACGGGCCATCTGGTGTAAGTGGTCCTTCAGGTTCATCAGGTCCATCTGGATCATCTGGGCCGTCTGGCACAACTGGACCATCCGGAGCATCCGGTCCTTCGGGTGAGTCAGGCCCTTCTGGCGTAACTGGACCATCTGGAGCATCGGGTCCATCGGGTGCATCAGGACCGTCTGGCACAACTGGACCATCCGGAGCATCCGGACCATCTGGAGCATCAGGTCCTTCTGGAACAACAGGTCCTTCCGGAGCATCAGGACCATCGGGAGCATCAGGCCCGTCTGGCGTGACAGGCCCTTCGGGTGCATCAGGGCCTTCTGGAACAACAGGACCATCTGGAGTAACTGGACCGTCAGGAGCATCAGGGCCTTCTGGGGCATCAGGTCCTTCTGGTGTAACTGGACCGTCAGGAGCATCGGGACCTTCTGGATCATCGGGGCCTTCTGGTTTAACAGGCCCTTCTGGCGTAACTGGTCCTTCTGGTTCATCAGGACCTTCTGGAACAACAGGGCCGTCAGGCGCATCAGGGCCATCTGGATCATCGGGGCCTTCTGGAGTAACTGGCCCTTCTGGAGCATCAGGACCATCTGGCTCTTCGGGTCCTTCTGGAGCGACTGGTCCTTCAGGAGCATCAGGACCATCGGGAGCATCCGGAGTAACTGGACCGTCTGGTGATTCTGGGCCAAGAGGTCCATCTGGACAAAACGGACCATCTGGTGTAAGTGGTCCGTCGGGTGCATCAGGTCCGTCGGGTGCATCAGGTCCTTCTGGTGTAACTGGACCGTCAGGAGCATCAGGCCCTTCTGGTGCGTCAGGTCCTTCTGGAGTAACTGGACCGTCAGGAGCATCAGGCCCGTCGGGTGCGTCAGGTCCTTCTGGAGTAACTGGACCATCTGGAGCATCAGGTCCATCGGGTGCATCAGGTCCTTCGGGTGTAACAGGCCCTTCAGGAGCATCTGGGCCATCTGGTTCATCAGGTCCTTCTGGCGCAACAGGTCCTTCCGGAGCATCAGGACCATCGGGAGCATCAGGTCCTTCTGGAACAACCGGTCCTTCCGGTGGATCGGGGCCATCTGGAGCATCAGGTCCATCTGGAGTAACTGGACCTTCTGGTGCATCAGGTCCATCTGGAGCATCAGGTCCATCAGGTGTCACGGGACCATCTGGTGCATCTGGGCCATCTGGATCATCGGGGCCTTCTGGTTTAACAGGACCTTCTGGCGTAACTGGTCCATCTGGAGCATCAGGACCTTCTGGAACAACAGGGCCGTCAGGCGCATCAGGGCCTTCCGGCACTTCAGGACCATCTGGAACAACTGGTCCATCTGGAGCATCTGGGCCATCTGGGGCATCAGGACCGTCTGGAGCGACTGGACCGTCGGGAGCATCCGGCCCTTCAGGAACATCCGGAGTAACTGGACCCTCCGGTGATTCTGGACCAAGAGGTCCATCTGGACAAAACGGACCATCTGGTGTAAGTGGTCCTTCCGGAGCATCAGGTCCGTCTGGTGCGTCAGGTCCTTCTGGTGTAACTGGACCGTCAGGAGCATCAGGCCCGTCGGGTGAATCAGGTCCGTCTGGTGTAACTGGACCATCTGGAGCATCCGGACCATCCGGTGCATCAGGACCGTCTGGCACAACTGGACCGTCAGGAGCATCCGGGCCTTCTGGAGTATCAGGTCCTTCGGGCACAACAGGTCCTTCGGGAGCATCAGGCCCAACGGGCGCAACAGGGCCTTCAGGTACAAGTGGCCCATCTGGAGCACCCGGACCATCAGGTGCATCAGGTCCTTCTGGTGTGACTGGACCATCTGGTGCATCTGGGCCATCTGGATCATCGGGACCTTCTGGAGTAACTGGACCTTCTGGTGCTTCGGGCCCTTCAGGAGCATCGGGCCCTTCGGGCGTAATTGGCCCATCTGGTGCATTTGGGCCTTCTGGTTTAACTGGCCCTTCTGGAGTAACTGGTCCATCTGGAGCATCCGGTCCTTCTGGGGCATCTGGTCCGTCGGGTGTGACTGGACCGTCTGGGTTATCAGGTCCTTCAGGAACAACTGGAGTAACTGGACCGTCTGGTGAATCAGGACCAAGAGGACCATCTGGTCAATCTGGCCCATCTGGCGTAAGTGGTCCATCTGGTGTAACTGGACCATCGGGCGCATCAGGGCCGTCTGGAACAACTGGACCGTCAGGAGCATCCGGACCTTCTGGAGCATCAGGTCCATCTGGTGTAACCGGTCCTTCCGGAGCAGCCGGTCCTTCTGGCGCATCAGGGCCTTCTGGCACAACCGGTCCTTCCGGAGCATCAGGACCATCGGGTGCATCAGGTCCATCTGGTGTAACAGGACCTTCTGGAGCATCAGGACCTTCTGGAGCATCAGGACCTTCTGGCGTGACAGGACCATCGGGTGCATCAGGGCCATCAGGAACAACAGGACCATCTGGAACAACTGGACCTTCAGGAGCATCAGGACCATCCGGAGCATCCGGTCCTTCTGGAGTAACTGGACCTTCTGGAGCGTCAGGACCATCAGGAGCATCGGGACCATCTGGAGTAACCGGACCATCAGGAGCATTCGGGCCTTCTGGAGCATCGGGACCATCTGGCGTAACCGGACCATCAGGAGCATTCGGGCCTTCTGGAGTAACAGGGCCTTCTGGCACAACCGGGCCGTCTGGAGCATCAGGACCTTCTGGCAGTTCAGGTCCATCCGGAGCAATTGGCCCGTCTGGTTCATCTGGCCCATCAGGAACTTCAGGCGTAACTGGACCATCTGGAGCATCGGGACCATCTGGAGCATCGGGACCTTCTGGGGTAACCGGTCCTTCCGGGGCATCTGGTCCGTCAGGTGCATCTGGCCCTTCTGGTGCAACTGGTCCATCTGGAGCATCAGGACCTTCGGGCGCAACTGGACCATCTGGCGAATCAGGGCCAAGAGGGCCATCTGGACAATCCGGTCCATCTGGTGTAACTGGACCTTCGGGAGCATTAGGACCTTCAGGCGCAACTGGACCTTCCGGCGCATCGGGTCCATCTGGAGCATCAGGTCCATCTGGAGTCACTGGACCTTCTGGAGCATCGGGTCCTTCTGGAGCATCGGGTCCGTCTGGCACAACTGGGCCTTCAGGAGCATCAGGGCCTTCTGGATCATCGGGACCTTCGGGAGTAACCGGACCGTCAGGCGCATCGGGACCTTCAGGTGCATCTGGACCTTCTGGCACAACTGGACCGTCAGGAGCATCCGGTCCTTCTGGCGCGTCGGGACCGTCTGGAACAACTGGACCGTCAGGAGCATCCGGACCTTCTGGCGCGTCGGGCCCGTCTGGCGTGACTGGTCCTTCTGGAGCATCCGGACCATCGGGAGCATCAGGACCATCTGGCACAACTGGACCTTCGGGTGCATCGGGACCATCTGGAGCATCTGGGCTTTCTGGAGTAACTGGACCTTCAGGCACATCCGGGCCATCCGGAGCATCAGGACCTTCTGGCACAACCGGACCGTCTGGATCATCAGGACCTTCAGGAGCATCAGGACCTTCTGGCACAACTGGACCGTCTGGATCATCCGGACCTTCAGGAGCATCCGGTCCTTCTGGAGTAACCGGACCATCTGGAGCATCTGGTCCTTCTGGGGCATCTGGTCCTTCTGGTGCAACTGGCCCTTCCGGGGCATCTGGTCCTTCCGGGGCATCTGGTCCTTCTGGTGCAACTGGCCCTTCCGGGGCATCTGGTCCGTCAGGTGCATCTGGTCCTTCTGGCACAACTGGTCCATCTGGCGCATCAGGACCTTCTGGTGCAACTGGACCATCCGGTGAATCAGGGCCAAGAGGTCCATCTGGACAATCAGGGCCATCTGGTGTAACTGGACCATCCGGTGCATCAGGACCGTCTGGAACAACTGGACCGTCAGGAGCATCCGGACCTTCCGGAGCATCAGGTCCATCTGGTGTAACCGGTCCTTCTGGAGCATCCGGACCTTCTGGAGCATCAG
>Ga0214919_10001627_pt1 | contig 36356 bp, 32 predicted proteins | sample LL1503_MetaG_FD_177994 | JGI IMG/M metagenome (GOLD analysis project Ga0214919, IMG submission 177994) | Freshwater microbial communities from Lake Lanier, Atlanta, Georgia, United States - LL-1503 | ecosystem: Environmental > Aquatic > Freshwater > Lake | place: USA: Georgia | collected...
TAGTGGGCAGATGGTAGTGAGCGAGGGCTTGAAAGTTAATACTAACCACCCACGGCGTACTGCTCGCTCTGTCGACGTCGTTCTCCACCAAGCCGCCTTGGGCAGCGTGCCTCGCTCCATTAAGGATCCGTTGAGCACCCATGAGGTAAACGTAACTGGATTTATGAACATGCTGATCGCGACTCGGGATGCGGGGGTGAGGCGGTTTGTGTACGCTTCTTCGAGCTCGGTCTATGGCGATAGCCCTGTTTTGCCGAAACGGGAAGACAGGATCGGCAGGCAGCTTTCTCCGTACGCCGTTTCTAAATATACAAACGAGCTGTATGCGGGGGTTTTTGGGAGATGTTATGGATTGGAAACTATATGTTTGCGGTACTTTAATGTGTTCGGGCCACGCCAAGATCCGAACGGACCTTATGCCGCCGTAATCCCGCGGTGGATTGCCGCAATCAAGAAGGGTGAGCCGGTGCAGATTTACGGGGATGGAAAGACGAGTCGGGATTTCTGTTATGTGGATAACGCTGTGCAGGCTAACATTCTCGCAGGAACAGTACAAAATAAAAAAGCCCTGAATCAGATTTATAATGTCGCCTGCGGCGCACGTACTTCGTTGAATGAGCTGCACGGGCTGATTGATTCAACGATTAACAACAGTCAAGGCTTACCTCCTAAAACAAGAACTCAATCATCAAGAAAAGTCTACGTGAAATGTAGAAAAGGTGACATCCGCCACTCTTTAGCTGATATTACTAAACCGAGACTCAGCTTCGGTTATAAACCAGTAATTCAAATCAAAGAAGGAATAACACACTTATAGCATTACTTTCTAATTTTTGGCCAGCCGGTTCTGGGTAAATAGTTCCGAGAACTCGGCAACATGATGAAACTTAAAGTTGAAAACTAGCAACCAATGCTCCGTGCTTAGGCAAGTGCTTCGAACGCGTTCTGCAAAAGTATTAACATAATCTGAAAAAATGATCTGGATTCTAGGTGGATCAGGCTACATCGGCGAAGCGTTTGTGGCAGAAGCTAAAAAGCGAAAACTGGATTATCGGTCGGTATCACGGCGAAACCTCGATTACACCGATTTCAGAACTCTTCTCGGGGCACTAAAGAAAGAAAAGCCAGATTTTGTGGTTAATGCCACAGGGTTTACCGGAAAACCAAATGTGGATGCCTGTGAGAACCAGAAAGGGGAAACAGTTACGGGGAATGTGACTTTGGCTCAGACAGTGGCATCAGCTTGTGATGTGGCTGGCATCCAATTGGGATTTGTCTCGTCTGGCTGTATTTACACTGGGGCGAAAGTTCGGCGTGAGTGTGGCACGTGGGCCATCGAGGATAACCTTACTGAGCCGCTAGTAACCGAACTACTTTCCAAGCGATCGGAACGTGTTGCTGGCTTTAGCGAGATTGATGAGCCCAACTTCTGTTTCGCCCAGAACAATTGCAGTTTTTACAGCGGAACTAAAGCTTTGGCCGAAGAAGCGATGAAAGGATTTCCGGACTTTTACGTGTGGCGCTTACGTATTCCCTTCGACGAGTTCGACGGCCACCGTAACTACCTCTCTAAAGTGCAACGCTACGCCAAGGTGTATCAGAATTGGAATTCGGTGAGCCATCGAGGTGACTTTGCTGCAGCATGCCTTGACTCATTAATTCAAAAAGTTCCCGCGGGCGTCTTCAATATAGTAAATCCTGGTTATATCTCGACTCGGGAAGTCGTGGAAAAGATTCGTCATAAGCTCAAGCCAAAGTGGAGCCCCGATTTCTGGCAGAGTGATGATGAGTTTTATCGTTTCGGAGCTTTAACACCAAGGTCTAACTGTATCCTTGATTCTTCCAAACTTCTTAATGTATCAGTCAAGATGCGAAGTGTTGATGAAGCCCTTGAAGACGCTCTATCAAAGTGGAAGACTCAGTAGAGTCACGGTAAGTAACCTCTGGTTTTACAGTCTATGAAAAATAAAAAAAAAGGATTCTTTATCGGGAAACGTTTTGTTGGGACAGAACACCCTCCACTCGTCATTGCCGAAATTGGAATAAACCATGGAGGCTCTTTGGCTGTTGCGATTGAAATGGCAGACGCGGCTATACGAGCTGGGGCAGAGGTTATAAAGCACCAAACTCATATCGTCGGTGATGAAATGTCAGAAGAAGCGAAGTCTGTGATCCCAGGCAACGCAAAAGTCTCGATATATGAAATCATGGAAAAGTGCTCCTTATCGGAAGAAGAAGAGTACGAACTGATGCAACACATACAATCTAAAGGCGCAATTTTTATAAGCACTCCTTTTTCAAGAGCTGCTGCAGACCGACTGGAGCAATTTGATGTTCCCGCAATAAAGATAGGATCAGGTGAATGCAATAACTATCCCCTAATCCGACATATAGCAAAAATGAGGAAGCCCGTGATCTTAAGTACTGGTATGAACAGTATCGATTCAGTCCGGTCCTCAGTAGAGATATTGCGGAATGAAGAAATTCCTTTTGCACTGCTTCACTGCACAAACGTGTATCCTACTCCGCCAGAACTTGTTCGTTTGGGTGCAATGACGAAACTAGGGGAGGCATTCCCGGACGCAGTGATTGGATTGTCTGATCACACCACATCCAACTACACATGTTTGGGCGCAGTCGCACTTGGCGCATCGATCCTTGAAAGGCATTTCACCGATAGCATGAAGCGGGAAGGACCTGATATTATTTGCTCGATGGATCCTAAGGCGCTTTCCGAGCTGATCGAAGGTTCTTCGACCATCTTTCTTGCGCGTGGTGGAGAAAAAAAGGCAGTAAAGGCCGAGGAGCCAACTATTGCTTTCGCTTTTGCTTCTGTAGTCGCAATAAAGGACATCCAGCCCGGCGAAAAACTAAGCGAAGAAAACATCTGGGTCAAGAGACCCGGAGGCGGGGACTTTAGTGTTCGGGAATACGAGAATCTTATGGGCAAAACTGCCAAATATTCAATCATAAGCGGACAACAGGTAAAACGATCACAGATCACTTATTAAGAAATCCAAGATCATGCCACCCCAGAATAAAATTTCTGGGTAAGCGCATGGATTTAACGCTGCATCGTAATCGTTCATAGCCTCACGTCTTTCTCTTAATTGCACTTAATGTTTCAATGTCGCAATGATGGCTATCTGGGCTAATATGATTAGAATCAGGCTTTGATAAACTACAATAATAACTGTGGCTAGAGTTGTTGTAACTGGTGCCTCTGGCTTTCTTGGAGGCGCTTTAATAAAGCTTTTAAGGGGAAATAATATTGATTGCATAGGAATCACTCGCAAAAAGTCATTAGATCTTTTCACTGTAAAAAGTTATGAGGAGTCCCCATTAGGCGATATTCTCATCCATTTAGCCGAGCCGAGTAACCGATCAGATGTTGAGAAGAGTGGCACAGAACAGGAGCTAGCTTGCTACGAAACTTTTAAAGTATTGCTCAAAAAAGGTTATCGAAGGGTAATTTACGCATCATCGGCGACCTTATACGCAGGTTGCTCGATGACTCCAAGAAAGGTCACCGACCCAATTGAGGGCATGGATGCCTACACGCGTATCAAAATGTCATCCGAGAGCCTAGCACTTTCAAGCGGAGGAACAGTCGTGAGAATGGCCAATTTATATGGGCCGGGAATGTCTACAGAGAATGTTGTCAGTCATATTCTTAACCAGGCAGGTTTAGACAGGGCTATCACCATGCGCTCGCTTGGCCCTGTGCGTGATTTTCTTTGGATCGAGGATGCCCTAACAGCATTTCTCGCAATAATCGAAAAAGGAGCATCAGGAGTATTCAATGTGGGTAGTGGGCGCGGAACCTCTATTCGGGAACTCGTAAGCATGGTGCAATCTATATTTAAGAACAAACAGGATGTAATAGAACTGTGTCCACTAAAAGAATCTTCAAATCTAATCCTTGATATCGAACTTACAAAAAAAACTCTCGGTTGGACTCCTAAAACAATCTTGGAAGAGGGGATTCGCAAAATGGTTGCAATGAAAATTAAAAACCATGCCTAAAAAAAAGCGAACAATTGCAGTCTTTACAGGAAACCGAGCCGAGTATGGCCTGCAGTTTCCAATCTTGCGCGCGATCGATCGGCATTCAGCTCTGGATTATCGGTTAATCGTATCCGGGGCGCACCTGGATGCTAACTTCGGGAGCACCCTGGAAGAAATCCGCAAGGACGGCTTCCGTATCGACGCTGAGGTTAAAATTGAAATGGATGCAGGATCTCTGTTTTCCACGGCGCAGGCAATCGGATCTGGTGTGATTCAAATCAGCAAGACTTTGGCACAGATCAGCCCAGATATGATGGTGGTTTACGCAGATCGTTTCGAGGGACTTGCTGCAGTAATTGCGTCGAGCCAGATGAATATTCCCACTGCTCACGTTGAGGGCGGGGATTTAACGGAAGGTGGGGCTTTGGACGACTCGGTTAGACATGCCATGACGAAACTGTCGCATCTTCACTTCACAACAAATCAGCAAGCTACTAATCGAATTCTCGGAATGGGTGAAGAGTCTTGGCGTATTCATACCGTGGGCTTTCCGGCGATTGATTTGATATCAGAAGGCCGATATGCCCAACCGGACGAGATCGTTGAACGACTCGGGCTCGACCTGAAGCGTCCTATTGTTTTATTTACTCAGCATTCTGTTACAACAGAGTTCAACCAGGCTGCTGCGCAACTGGAGCTCTCTTTAAGCGCACTTGAGGCTACCGCAAATGATGGGATACAGATTATCCTGACTTATCCCAACAATGATGCAGGGGGAAGACAGATCATCGAGCGGCTTGAGGTATTCAGCAAACGCAAGGTTGCCAATATCCAAATACACCGATCTCTTGGGCGTCACCTTTATCACGGGGTTCTGGCTTTAGCAAAAAATCCTTCGATGCGTGTTGCCTGTGCGGGCAATTCCTCCTCCGGACTGAAGGAAACGCCTGCATTTGGATGTCCCGCAGTTGATATCGGTTCTCGTCAAGAAGGCAGGTTGCGCGGAGGAAATCTGGTGAGCGTCGGATATGACAGCCAAGAAATTATATCCGCAATCAAGCGCTGTCTTTTCGATGAAGACTTTCGCGCCACGTGTCGAACAGCTGAAAACCCATATTGGTTAGGGGATGCCGGACCGAAGATAGCCAAGGTGCTTGCAGAGGTTACGCTGGATCAAAATCTAATTCGCAAAAAAATGACTTTGAGGGGCGAGGTCAGGGACGGTTGGTTTCGTTGAGCTTTATTTTTCAATGATCTATAACTCGACTATAAAGTTAAATGCAGTCCTCATGGATGCGGTCCGTGCAATCGAATCCAGTTACCGTCGTATCGCCATCGTCACTGATGATGATGGAAATCTGCTTGGCACACTCACCGATGGGGATGTGCGCCGATGCCTATTAGCGGAAGGCAACCTTGAGACACCAGTTTCAGAGGCTATGAATCACTCCCCCTTGGTTGCTGATGAGAGGGCGTCTAGTAGCTACCTTATGGATCTTATGCGTAAGCGTAATGTGATGGCGGTTCCTATTACCGACAATAAAGGGCGCTTTCTACGCCTTGTACACCTTGTGGATTTGGAGTGTCCGAAAAACTTATCATCGATAAGTTCTCAATTTGAATTTGCTGTCATCATGGCTGGGGGCGAAGGCAAAAGGCTGCGCCATGTCACTGGGCCAATTCCAAAGCCTATGGTTGATATTGGGGGTGCACCTCTGTTGGAGCGCCAGATCCTGCGTTTGGCGAAAGCTGGCCTTAAACGTGTCTATATTTCCGTGAATTACCTCAGTCATGTTATCGAAAGCCATTTTGGGAATGGTGCAAATTTTGGAATTGAGATTTTATACCTGCGCGAACAGACAAAGCTGGGCACTGCTGGTGCGCTTGCCCTACTGCCCGAAAGGCCAAGGGGTGCGATCGTTGTAATGAACGGCGATGTCCTTACAACCTCGGATTTCGGCAGCCTCCATGCCTTTCATCAAAACCATAGTGCCCATATAACAGTCGCGGCAGTAGATTACCGGGTCAACATACCTTATGGCGTCATTAGCAGTGAAGGACCCCACGTGAGAGGGATTGTTGAAAAGCCTTCGCAGAGATACTTATGTAACGCAGGTATTTATGCCGTCTCCCCGGAGGCTCTGTACTTGCTGCACGGAATCGGCCCGCTTAACATGACAGATATTATACAAGCGTGTCTGAAGCAGGCGATGTCAGTAGCCGTTTTCCCTGTTCACGAATACTGGAGTGACATCGGAACACCGGATGACCTCGAAAAAACCAGGGCCTTTTTTCAAAAGGAACAAAACAATGACAGAAACAATTAACGGAAAAAGAGTGTTTGTCACTGGAGCAGATGGTTTCATTGGCAGCCATTTGGTCGAACAGTTGGTAGCGGCAGGTGCCCGGGTGCGTGCCTTAGTCTTCTACAATTCCTGGAACGAGAAGGGCTGGCTACGAGACGTAGCAAAGGAGACGTTAGACGAGGCGGAGCTATGGGTGGGTGATGTCCGCGATGCAGAACGCATGCGGCAAGGGGTGAGGGATTGTGAATATGTTTTTCATCTGTCCAGCCTGATTGCTATTCCCTACAGCTATGATGCACCCCGTTCGTACGTTGACACTAATGTGACCGGCGCCCTGAATATTTTGCAGGCCTGCCGAGAGAGTGACGCTCTAACCCGCTTGGTCCACGTATCGACATCCGAAGTTTATGGCTCAGCGCAAAAGGTGCCGATTTCCGAAAACCACCCGCTAGTTGGGCAATCACCATACTCTGCTAGCAAGATTGCGGCAGACAAAATGGCCGAGAGCTTCCATCTTTCCTTCGGTCTCCCCGTGGTTACGGCTCGTCCATTCAACACCTACGGACCGCGGCAGACTGCGCGGGCGGTCATTCCCACCATAACCAGCCAGCTACTGGCAGGGAACAAAGTGCTGAAACTCGGGGCTCTTTCGCCGACGCGAGACTTCAACTTTGTGACGGACACGGCAGCTGGCATGCTTGCGTTGGCCCTATGCAAGAAGGCAGAGGGGCAAGTCGTCAATATTGGTTCAGGGGAGGAATGGTCGATCGCCCAGACAGTGGATCTGCTGTGCGAAATCGTGGGTCGAAAGGTCAAAATTATCTCGGATGAGGAGCGAATCCGACCTGCGAAAAGTGAAGTCAATCGCTTACTGGCAGACACCAGTAAGATCAAATCACTGACGGACTGGAAAGCTCTCGTGTCTTTCCCTCAAGGTCTGGCAAAGACGATCGAATGGATTAAGCACAATTTAATTCATTTCGAGGCAGACAGGTACACCAAATAGAGGACTGAGGCCTATTTTCAGCGAAAAAATCTTGTGTGTAATTAGCGCACGCGGCGGCAGCCAAGGGGTGCTTAACAAAAATATCCGCCCATTATTGGGCAAGCCTGTCATCACGTGGGCCATCCAAAAAGCTAGGGTAGTTCCTGGAATTAACCGCGTGGTTGTTAGTACTGATTCGGAAAAAATTGCCGAAGTCGCAAGGGCAGCTGGAGCCGATGTGCCATTCGTCCGCCCTGCAGAGCTCGCCTCATCAAATGCCGGCAAGTTTCAGGTTTGGCAACACGCACTGCAGGCTTGCGAGCAGCAGGACAGGGTCGCGTATGATCTCTATATCGACATCGATTGCACCAATCCGTTAATTGAAAGCAGTGACATAGAGGGAACGATACAAAAGTTTAGGAGGCTAAGGCAAGATGGTCTTAGTCCTGACGCTATTTTCACTGTGTCCGTTGCTCGACGCAACCCGTATTTCAATCTGGTTGAGCCCGATATGGAGGGCGTACTAAAGATGAGCAAGTGTGACAAAAAGAAAGTGATTCTTGCCCGTCAGCAGGCGCCGGCCGTTTTTGAGCACGTAGCTGGAGTTTACGTTCTTGCTGCAAAATACCTCAAGTCATCCAACCATCTTCTTGATGGCAGGGCATTCGGCTACCAAATACCTTGCGAACGGGCCTTCGATATCGATTCGGAGCTAGATTTCAAGATCATCGAGTTTCTATTCAGGCGACAAAAGGGCCTTTAATCTAGTGAAATGGAAGAGCAAAATTGAAATATTTCTTTCTACAGTCAAAGGGAGGAAATTCAGCTTTTTAATTGTTTTGGCCTGCTCTGATAACTAAGTTGTATCTGAAAGCACAGCTGCCAGAACTTACTACGCGATATCTGGGATTGGTGGTCGATGGGCAACCCAGTTTTGCAGAGAACGACGGAAGTTATGTTCTGCGTGCACTTGATGCGTATAAACTGTGTCAGCTTTCAGAACCTAAGAGTGGCATTGCTGAGCAATCCTGTTTCTAGCGCTACCGACGAGCCTATCCGACTTAGATCATCTTACATTTCTATGCTTGCCAAAATTTCTGCCCATCCTGTTTCTGCCCGCCGAACGGTGATTTCGGCCACCGTAACTGCGTGGCTTTATCGGGGGATCAATCTGGTCACTGGGATCGTAACGTTGCCCCTGATTGCTGCCCACCTCGGCAAGGAGGAGCTAGGCGTGTGGCTTTTGGTAGGGAACTTGGTGTCTTTTATCAGTCTCTCCGACATTGGGGTAGGGAGTAGCATAGCCCGCTTCGTCGCGCGGTATCGTCAAACCGATCCGGATAAGCTCCCTGTCCTGCTTAGCACCGCTGTTGGGATTCTGGCCGTGATCACCGTCCTACTCTTGTTGTTGACGTTATCACTTGGCGGGCTGGTCCCTAGATTGCTGAAAGTGCCACCAGTGCTGGTTGAGAACACTCGTTTCACGTTCCTCTTCGGGGGCGGTGCGGCGGCTCTGCTGCTTTTATTGAGGGTCGGAGGCGGCATTCTAGCCGGTCATCAAAGATATGGTCCACACGGCACCGGGAAAATACTTGAGGCCCTGCTGTCCTTCTTCGCAGTTGTAATGCTGGCAAAGGCGGACCGGCTTGATTTGCGCCACCTTGCAGTGACGACTGCTGCCGTGGCGGTGGCGGCCAATATCGTGCTGGTCTGGGTTGCGTGGAAAATGACCGGCCCTTGGGGGCTACGGAGTTCGCGAGTGCGGGTAGACATGATACGCGAGATTTTCTCCCTGGGATTCAGCTCCCTCGGGTTAAGTCTAAGCACAGTGCTCTATTCCCAAGGTATCGGGCTCCTAGTTGGTGTCACTTACGGTTTGCAAGCCGCGGCAATCTACGGTGTGTGTTTCTTGCTGGTTAACAACATTCAGGCCCTGCTCTCCTCCCTCGGTGTGTCCTTCTCGACACTCGCTAGCGAGTGGCAGAGTCGCAAGGAGCTGACGCGTATCGTGGTGCCAACCCGGATCGTAAGCGCTGCCACCTCGGCGCTTGCCGCTTGTGCCTTAGCCGGGCTGGTTTCGTACGGCGATCCCATCTTGCGGCTCCTGTTCCATCGTTCGGATTGGTCTACCGCAGATTACCTGAATGCTCAGCTATTGCTGCTGACAATGACCATGGGCCTGATGATCGGCCTGCCCTACACCGCGATTAAGTCGACCCTGCTAGGCACGGGTCAGCATTGGAAAGTATTTTTATGGTCGTTGGGTTCCGCTGTGATCGCTTTGGCTGCAGCCCTTGTGGCCGGGAAGCGTCAGGTTCCGTTATGGCAGATCGGCTTATCTTGGTCCCTCTTCTGGGTGTTGCCCTCCATGAGCATCTTTCTGGTCGCGCAAGCACGCCAAGCCGGGTTGAGCTTGGTTCGTGTTGCGTGGCAGGTGCATGCTCCCGCGGTTTTCGCCGGCGGCTTGCTGGCGTTGTTCAGCCTGGGATTGCGCAGCTGGTGGCAGCCTTACAACCTAGCCGTACTGTTGGGGCAAATTCTGATTTGCGTAGCGGTCGGTGGCTTTCTCACGCAGTTATCGATTCGTGGTGTCGAAAGGCCCAGAATCACTTTCAAACCATGAACTCCCAAGATTTTGAACTCTACGCAAAAACCAAGGCGATGAGCGGCCAAATCGCCCAGACTTGGATCAATGCTTTCGAGCAACACATTTGTCCCGGACTATTGCCCGGCGCCCGCGTGCTCGACTTTGGGTTTGGAGACGGACGTTACTACGAATTTTACCTTAGTCATTTTGAGGCCGATAAAGTCCACGGGGTGGAACCGTCCCAAACTCGCACCCAAACGGCCCAAAAACGCGGATGGCAGCATGCGATCTATCTTCCCTTGCACCAGCCCTTGCCCTATGCGGACCGCACCTTCGACTTCGTGAACATGGTGGAGGTGATTGAGCACATTCCTAAGGGCGAAATCGCTTTTTACCTCAAGGAAATCAGCAGGGTGCTGAAGCCAGGCGCGCACCTCCTGATCACCACCCCGAATTATCCCATCAAGCGCCTTTATGATGTCTTGGATGCCGTTGCATTGAGGCAGTGGCGCCGATTGTTAGACGATCCAACCCACGTGACACGCTACAACGCAAAACGGCTCACACACACCCTCGCACCCTTCTTTTCCCGGATTGAACTTTCTCCCTACAAGCGTGGTCGCTTTTACCGCACCAACCAAGAGCGCCATCGGTGGCATAAACTGCTCGCGGTCTGCTCATGAGCAAACACTTGGGAACTCTTATTGGGACGCTTTGGAGCAGTCTGCGCCATGAAGCGGCTCGCCGGCGCGACTGGTTGCGGCTCGCCGCCTCTTTGCCACCTGGGGCCTCGCTCGGATGGAGAACCGAGGTCGAAGGTGGGGCGATTTCGCTCGGTGAGCGTACTCGGATTGAAAACAACGCATCGCTGCACTGTCCGCTCGGTAGCAGCGACCGCTGCCACATCCGGATTGGGGCGCATTGCCGAGTTTGGCCGGGAGTGGGCCTATATAGCGCTGGAGGCTGGATCGAGATCGGAGATTATTCGTCTTTGAATTCGCACGTACTGGTCTACGGCACGGGCGGCGTTCGCATCGGCAATTGTGTCAGAATCGCGACGCATACCGTGATCGTCGCGTCGATGCATCGTTATCAGCGCACCGACATCCCGATCAAGGAGCAGGGTATCGAGGCCCGAGGCATTCTGATCCAGGATGACGTCTGGATCGGCGCTGGCGTGACGATTTTGGACGGTGTTGAGATCGGCCGTGGCTCGGTCATCGCAGCCGGCGCCGTGGTCACAAAAAATGTTGAGCCCTTTTCAGTCATGGCCGGCGTCCCCGCCCACGTTCTGAAACGCCGCGGAGGTTTAAACATCCTTCCAGAACAACATGCCTAACCGGGTGCGTATCTTCTTCAACTATAGGACGGTCGCTAGCCCATGGGGCGGCGCCAATTCCTTCCTGCGATCCCTACAAGCAGCTTTAGCCGCCGACCCTGAAGTAGAAATCGTATCGGGCGAATATGCCGAATGCGACGTGTTTTTCCTCAACCAACTTTATCGGGGTCCGGGGCGGCCCCGATTTAGCCGGAAGTTTCTGTCGCCAGCGCAGATACGCCGGCTTAGCCGATCGGGGACAACGTGTTTATGGCGGGCCTTGCGCCACAAGGTGGCCCGCAAGGTCGTACAGCCCCCTGCGATCGTATGCCGACTCGTAAACCACGCGGAGCACGCCTACGGGAAAGTCAATCGCGAGCAGGCCGACCTTTTTGGCGCGCTGACGTTCACGACGGCAGACATTTTCCAGACGCGTTACCTCTACGAGGTCTTTCAGGCCTCCGGCTACAAGAAAACCGATCCCGTAGTGATTCACAATGGCGTGAATCAAGAGATTTTTCATCCGCGCAGAAGGGTAGCCTGGCACCCTGGCAAACCGCTGGTGGTTGTTTCCTCGGCCATGACGCTCCGGCGAACCAAGCGATTTGACCTGATCGCTGCGGTTTCACTCCTCCCTGGGGTTGAGAGCCATCACGCGGGCATTTGGCCCGAAGACGTTCCACGCGGCCGGGTTCGGCTGCTGGGACGATTGACGCACGATGAGATCGCAGGGTTTTTCAGGGAGAAGGCTCACGTGTTTATGCACCCGGCTGAGAGAGACATCTGCCCAAACGCAGTGGTCGAGGCCATGTCGTGTGGTTTGCCGGTCTTTTTTTCCCAGCTGGGCGGAACGGTGGAACTTGTGGGGGCTTGCGGCATCGCTTTGGTGGATGGCATCGAAGCCGCGGTGAAAAAAATGCAAAACGATTATAGACGGATGCAGGAGCTTTTACAGCAACGCCAGCCTTATTTTTCAATCGCGCGGGCTGCGGCTGAATACAAGGCGGTATTTCGTCGAGTCGCAGCGTCGAGATCAGCACTACATAATTTATGATCATAGAGCCACGTATCCCATCGGTTCCACGCTATCTCAAGCTCCTCCGTGGGAAAAATACGTTGTTGAGGGATTTGCAGTACGAAGCCATTGACGGCCGCATCCTCTGTGGCCGTATTCTCGATATCGGCGGCGGGCAGATGTTTGATTACTACAGACTGCTTCGCATCAACGGCACGCTCAAGAGCATCAATGCCGGGCCAGAGACCCAACCCACCTATATAGGTGACCTAAATGGAGCGCTACCGCTGGCTGATGCGATATACGACGCTGTTATCAGCTTAAACACTTTCGAGCACCTGCGCCGTGACGGATTTACGTTGCGGGAGATGTTCCGAGTGCTGAAGCCCGGTGGACAGTTTCTCATCATTGTGCCTTTCCTGCACGGCGTGCACGGTCGTTATGGAGATTTCCATCGGCACACAGCCCATTGGTGGGATGACTTTTTCCTCCGACACGGCGCGACACCCGGATCGCTCAAGGTTGAGCCGTTGGTTTGGGATAAATGGAGTACTGCTGGTTCTCTAGTGCATGGTTTGCGTACCCGCTTGTCCAAGACAATCGTTTTGCTCCTTGGATTATGGTGGGCCCGGCACCGCAGACAGGATTATCTGAAGAAAACATCAAACTACGCACTCTCTTACCTGATTGAGGGGAGTAAGAGTCAGGCCGATTTTCAGCATCTGCTATCAAATCGATCATAGATCCAATGAACTTTCTCTATCTTACCCAATCAGGTTCGCTGCCGATGTTTCATAGATTAGATGACGCGTTGCGCGGCCGAACCGAACCTGGTCGTCGCGGGTTTTATGTTAGCGACCGCCGGCAGTTCGACGCTTATCTACGCCGTTGCCCAAATCTGGTCGGGAACGACACGAAGTTTGTTCGCGAGTGGGAAGTCGTTCAAAAGGGGATGCGGCGCAGTCCCGATCCTGATCGGATCGCAGACTATGAGAGACAAATCGGTGACCCATCGCTCTGGTCCGCGCTGCTGGCCGACCGGCGACTCTACCAGGGCCGGCTGGCCTTTCTTCGGCAGGATTATACGAGCCCTTATACCCACGAGCAATTGCTCGGCATCCTTGAGGAAAATCTTGATCAATTCCAGTGGTTTTTCGATGAGGTCAAGCCGGATGCGGTCTTTTCGTTCATCTGTGTGACCTTAGGCGATTATCTCGGCTACCTTTTCGCCCGCGAGCGTGGGATTCCCTTTCTAAGCCTGCGCTCCACGCGCGTTGAAAACTACGTCACTTGGGCGACGGACGTCTTCGAGCCTTCGACGATCATTCGCGCCACCTACCAAAGCGGGATCGCTCTGCATTCGGACGCACTGCGACAAGCAAAGGCCTTCCTCACCGCCGCTCAGGGCCAACATCTCAAGTATGAAGGGGTTCTTCCGGCATCGGATTGCCCCCCCAAGACCCGCTTGCTTCGGCGCAGTATCCTTCGTTCAGGTGCTGATTTGATGCGGCACTCTGCGCAACAGTTGGTGCGGTGCGACTTCGATCCTAGCTACTATCACAACCCGATCCGGGTCGCTTTCATCCAACAGGTTTCGAATCGGCTGCGAGCTTGGCGCATGAATCATTTTTTGCGCAACTATTGGGTGGATATATCAGATACGAAACTCGCTCCCTTTGCGTTCTTCCCGCTCCATACGGAACCAGAAGTCAGCCTGCTTGTCCAAGGGCGCGGTTTACTCAATCAGATCGAGGTGATCCGTTCGCTAGCGAGTAGCCTCCCTGTGGGATGGCAGTTGTTAGTAAAGGAGCATCCGGCTTCGGTCGGCAAGCGTCCGGTCAGCTACTACAGGAAATTACTGGCGATTCCCAATGTCCGTCTTGTACGAACAAGCTGCAAGTCGAACGAATTGATCGCTCGTGCCTCCCTTGTGGTGACGATTTCTGGCACGATCGGTTTTGAAGCTATTCTTCAAGGCAAGCCGGTCGCAGTCTTGGGCAACACGCCGTTCGAGTTTCTTCCGGCTGGTATGATTCGGCGGCTAACGGCCCCCTATCGCTACGCTATCGAGATCGGCGAACTACTGGCGCAGTACTCGTTCGATCCTGCCGCTGTTGAGCGTTATGTCGCGGCGACCATTGCTTGCTCGGTCCGCGCCAATCTCTATTCCGATCTACTTGCACGGGAAGGGGGCTATGTGGGGCAGGCAAATAGTGATGGCCAAACCGCCGGACTTGCCGCCGTTGCGGATCTTGCTCTAAAATGGTTATTTTCGGTCTCTAAGCACTCCGGCCGCCAGTGACTATGCCATCCGCTTGGCTCACCAGAACCTGACCATGTTTGGAATCTACCGATTCATATTAGCGTTGCTGGTGCTGGTGACCCATATCGGCAAGGTGGAGATTTACGGTGGCTTTGCGGTGTGGGGTTTCTTTATGCTAAGTGGCTTTCTCATTACGGGCGTCCTGAATCGGCGTTATGGCTTCACAAAGGATGGCCTAGTTGAGTTTGGTTGGAGTCGCGCTCTCAGGCTTTATCCCACTTACTGGCTGTCCATTGCTTTGGCCTGGGTGGCGGTGTTGATGGTGGCTCCCCGAATTGACCCATTGATGGTAAATGATAGTTTGGCGGTGCCATTATCTTTGCGCGATCGACTGGCGAGCTTTTTCATTTTGGGGAATACTTTCATGGGGCTCGGGCGGGCAGAACTTGCGCTGAGTCCAAGTGCGTGGGCGATCGACGTGGAAATTCTCCTTTATGTTGGATCTGTCGTTTGGCTGTCACGAACTCCCAGCAATGCTTCTCGCGCGGTTATTGCCTGCGCGCTTTTGTTTCTGCCTTGCTGGCTGGTTGGGAAATTATTATGGAGGCAGGAATACTTTGAGATTGCGAACCAAATGACCTACAGCTTCCTGCCGGTGGCGCTGTTGCCGTATGCAATTGGTGCTTGGCTGTGGCATCACCAAAAATGTTTTTCGAATTTCCATGCGACCAAGACACGGCTGCTCGTTGGTGCGCTGTTGTTGATCGCCTGTGCCTCGGGGCTCAGCCGTGTTAGTATCACTTTGGCCTATTTGGCCGCATTACCGATACTGGCCCTGATCACTGCCATGCTTGCGGGCGACGACCGAATGGGCAATTGCCGTGAGGTGGATAATTTTTTCGGCCACATGTCTTACCCCATTTACCTCACTCATTGGCTGTGTGCGTTGCTAGTGGTCTGGGCCTGTCCCAGTGGGATCGATGGGGCAATCTATCAGCTCGATAAGACAGGCATGATCCTTTTTACTCCTCTTGGGTTCGGCCTAGTCACACTGGTCACGCTACTTCTTTCCGTCGCAATCGCAATTGGATTTGAGACTCCCATTGAACGCCACCGGCGTGCATTCGCCAAGCGGCTTGCCAAAGCGATGGTAGGCCATGCGCGGAAGTCCGGGAGGGAACCGTCGTGACCGCGAGTGTGCAACGCCCTGTCTTTGGGCGACCGGCGCCCCGCCTTTGGCTTTGTATCGCTTGGGGGGTGCTGCTCGTGGCCCTTTCTTATAAGCGCAAAATCTTGGGCGAAGAAGGGGTTCGGCCTTGGTACCTCTCGTGCATCGTCCTAGGCGCTTTGCTAATGGCATGGCTGGTGGTGAATTATTCAATCTTGCGCCGACTCCGTTTTCGGGCAGGGGTTGAGCTTTCCCTTATTGGCCTGTTGTACGGCTTTATCGGATACATAGCAGTGCAATCGACTTTTTACCCAGATTCGGTTAGGCCAGTTCTGTATTCGACGGCGACGGTATTCCTGATCTTCACGTTAGCCATCCTCAGCATCTGCCTTATCGGCTGGCACGACTTCATACTAGCCATCACCCGTCTCCTGCTTTGCTATGGGCTCATTAATGTGACGCTGGTTTTGGCTCAATGTGCCTGGCCAGGCCGCCTGAGCTTCCTGCTTGTGCCTTTTAACGAAAGTGGGTTTGGCATGCGCATCTCCGGTTTGCCTGGCGACCCAACCCATTTGGGCTCCTTCCTCGCGATCGCGATATTGCTTTGGTTTGTCCAACGAAGAAGTTTATCGATCTGGTGGTTGCCCGTAGTGGCTGTTTTGTTAGCCACCATGATTGCCACTGGCACGCGTAATGCCATTTTGTCGCTGGCAGCGAGCGCCACGGCCTCGATCCTGGCTGGACCGCGCGGCAGGTCTGCTCGTTGGATAAAACTCTACATTTTTCTATCTGTGGCGGGGCTATTATCATTCTGGGCATTTAGCTATACACCCTACGGGCTAGAGTTTCTGGCGGATGTGTACCGGGTCGGGGATGAAAATGCCTACTCACGCTTGAAAATCTGGCAAGACGTCCTCTCCTTGGGTGCCAGCTTGCCTCCTATCAGCCTACTTTTTGGTAGCGGCTACCTCTTTATTCAGGATAATTACGGATCGCCCTACAACGCTTTCATTAGGATTTTCTTCAATCATGGCGTTTTATTTGCAGCTGGTTTCATGTTGGTTGTCGCGGAGTTTTTTTTTCTGGGCCTAAAGGACCGAGAGGTTCTCTGGCGGCAGACGGTCCTTGGACTGCTAGTTTACTGGTTTTCTTTCTCGATGTTTCTTGATACGGCCTTTGCTGAGTTTTTTCACATTACAGAGCTTTGTTTCTGGCTGGCGTCGGCACTTGTCGTCACCCACAGGATTTACGCTTCGAAGATCCCACTAGGCCATCGCAGCAGTGCTTAAAGAAGGGAACATCCGTGCGGGGTATGCCGGGTTTATCGCCTCATGTAGGGCGGGGGATGGCTATTCGCTCACTCCCGGCGCCCCGGTTAGCCCGTATGCCCTGTGCTTCGCCATCTTTGGGTGGCAGCTCCTGCGTCAGGACGAAGTGTTGACGACGCATCGGCAGCTCTGGGACCGCGAGCTGCGCAACGGCTTGGCTACTTTTCGCGCTCGGCGTCTTGTCACGCACAGCACTTTGGTGCGGGACAAGGCTTATCTCCAGTTGCTCACCTTTACACTGAGCAGCCTAGCTATCTTGGGCACTTTGCGCGAGGACCCTTTAGAGGAGCAGGTCTGTGCATTACTGCCAGACGATCTCGGGAGCGAACTGGCCGAATCGGGGGTTTTTGTTGGAAGGCCGCGCTCGGGCAATCATGCCATGTTCATGGCCATCTTGCTTTGTCATGCTCAGCAATACTTGGGACATGACACTACGGCGCAACTGGAGCAATGGGTCCAGCTTCACCGCGTCGCCCGCAATCAGATTGGTTTTTGGGGAAACTCCCGTGGCATGACTCACCTTCAGTTTCAAAATGGCTATCACCAGTATGAGATCCTAAAATACCTAGGTATTCATAATTGGGATTGGGAGGTTCCGGCTGATGCGGTTGCCTCCCTCGCGGATATGGACGGTCAATTCGCTCCCTATCCGGGAGGGGGAGGTTGTTACGATTATGATGCGATCTTTATGCTCACAGGTGGCCAAGCCACGGCGGAGCGGCACCGCTTGCTTCTAGAGCGGACGGCGGCAACTCTGCAACGCAATCGGAATCCCGATGGAGGGTTTTGCGAGTCACACAATATTCGGCCCCGCAATCGAAGAAATTGGGGCACTGCCTGGAGTCACATCGTTCGGGGACGGGGGCCGGCTCGTTGGGAGCGCCTGCGCCAATTTCTCAGCCTACAGAGATCTAGGCATGATCGGGTGAGGAACCATTGGACTGAGGAGCCCTATGACTGGAGCAGCTCAGACTTGTGGAATTCATGGTTTCGCATGTTGACATTGGCGAGGATTGAATCGGCCTTTGAGCCAACCTTGTCTACCCGTTGGGGTTTCATTAATTACCCCGGTATTGGCTACCATCACTCCCTGAGGGCAGAGGGCTAACAATAAGAAGTTTCCACTACGTCACCCCCTCGTTTCTTCCATCCCGTGCGGCAAACGCGGTGCATGTGGTGATGCAGGTCGAAGGGCTGCGACAATGCGGCGTCAACGTTACGGTACATGCCCAACGTGCGGTGCGGGACTGGCGGAAGCTGGATGCAGCCTTGTATGAGACTTACGGAATCGATCTATCAGCGGTGCGCAAAGTTACTGGTTGGAGCCGGTCTGCCCGCGCGGCAAGTCTGCGGATCGCATTCCGGGCACTGGCCCACCTAGTCGGGCAGCCGCGCACAACGGCTATCCTGTCGCGCAATCTTTACGCCGCCTTCTTGTTCGGCGTGGTCATGCGCCGACCCTTGATATTCGAAACGCATCAGTTGGAGTCAAGTTGGCGCCGGCATTTGCAGGCGCGGTTGCTGGCCAGTCAGCACATCATCACCGTCGTAATTTCTAAACGGCTCATCGAATGTCTGGCGCGACACCATGGTTTTGCACCCGTTCGCACGCTTGTTTTGCATGATGCCGCACCAGCGGGAATCTTGCCTTTGCCGCCGGAGGAGCGACGGGCGCGACTCATCAGCCTGGCCCCGCAGGCTTACGGGAACTGGCGACAGGTGTGCGGTTACTTCGGTCACCTTTATTCGGGCCGCGGGTTGGAAGTTATCGAAGCCATGGCAGATGCGCGTCCTGACGTGCTGTTTCTCGTGTTCGGGGGCAATAAAAGCGACGTGACGGCACGCCTTCGAGCCAATGTGCGCACCAATCTACACTACATGGGGTATGTGCCCCATCCGGTAGCCCAAGAGGCGATGCGATCTATGGATGTCTTATTGATGCCCTATCAGAAGAGTGTCTCCATTGGGGTCGAAGGGCAGGACACCGCCGAGTGGATGTCCCCCATGAAAATGTTCGAATACATGGCCAGCGGTGTGCCACTGGTTTCATCTGATTTGCCAGTTCTGCGGGAAGTGCTGGAGGAGGGGAGGAACGCCTTGCTAGTGTCCCCGAGCGACCCGCAGGCTTGGGTCGCGGCGGTTGATCGGTTGGCGGTTGATCATGGTTTCGCTGCCCATTTGGGTGCCACTGCGCATACCAATTACCGGGAACACCACACTTGGGCAGCACGTGCACTTCGGTTGTTGGAAGCGGCCGAGGAATTGCAATGCGCTCGATCTTTATCCTAATCCCCTCCTTGAGTCCGGCTGGGCCGGTCAAGGGCGCGATTGCTATGGCGAATGGCATGGCTGGCATTCGCGACGTGACTCTGATCTCAGTCAAGCCCGGCCCCGGGGCCAATGCTCTCCTAGATCCACGGGTGAAACAGTTGTCGCTAGCGCACGTTTCCGGCGGGTGCGCGGGTAAATTGCGGGCCTACCAGCGGCTGCTGAGCGCGGCGGGCGGCCGGAACCATGTGGCTTCTATCTCCATGTGCTTTTCCGCAGACCTCCTCAATCGTTTCTGTCGCGCCCAAGCCTTCACCTGCGCAAGCGTGCGTGGCAACCTGCAAGAAAACTACTGGTTTGATTACGGCGTTTTAGGCGCTGCGCTTGCCTTTCTCCACATGCAAATTTTAAGGGGTTTTGACCAGGTGACCGCGCTGAGCTCAGCCATGGCCACGCAACTTGCCCGGCACCTAGGGCGTGTACCAGTAGTGATCGGTAATTTTGTGGACGAGGTTGCATTGGAGGCGCACCGACAATTGCAGCCCTCTGGAGCCGGGCTCGGGCTGGTTTTTGTCGGGGACCTGTCGCGCCGCAAGCAGCCCGATCTGGCAGTGCAGGCACTCGGCGCCCTGGGTTCCCGCGCACGCCTCGATGTCATTGGGGACGGGCCATTGCGAGGGGAACTCGAACAGTTGGTGAGAAGAGCGGATTTAGACAAGCAGATTGTTTTCCACGGGTATTTGGCCGACCCATTGCCCTGGGTCGCTAAGGCGGATGTCTTTGTGCTGCCGTCATTTTCCGAGGGCATCGCCCGAGCGGCACTCGAGGCCCTGCACTTGGGAGTACCTTGCGTATTACGCGACGTCGACGGTAATCGAGAGCTGATTCGGCCGAGACATAACGGCGCGCTTTTCACCAGAAACGAGGACCTACCCGACGCGGTGCGCGCCGCTGCAGCCATTGCCGTTACACCCAACGGCCGATCGCGTGAAAGCCTGCTTCCTGACGCATTTAGGCAGAAATCCGCTGTCGATAAATACCTGCATCTGGTCGAAAGCCGATGACGAACTACCAAGAATACTGCACCTACCTAAAGGGTCGCAGCCTCATGGGCAGACTTTATCGTAACTGGTGGCTGTACCCGCGTCTCGTGCGGCATCTTTCGGGGCGGGTGCTCGATGTCGGCTGCGGCATCGGCGACATGCTTCGGTTCCGACCCAATACAGTGGGTGTGGATATCAACCCGGAGACGATTGCATGGTGCCGCAAGCAGGGCCTAGACGCTCATCACATGGAGAGGAACCGATTGCCGTTTGATGCCGAGACATTTGATGGCGTGATTCTCGACAATGTGCTCGAGCATATCGCTGCCCCCCAGCCGCTTCTGGCCGAGGCTAAGCGGGTGTTAAAGCCCTCGGGGCGATTACTGGCAGGGGTGCCTGGTCTAAAGGGTTACCAATCAGATCCTGACCACAAGGTTTACTATAATGAGGCTGGCTTGATCCATCTGATGCAGAACAACGGCTTCAGCTGCCGGATGATCCTGCCCATGCCTTTGCGGTTGCCCAGGCTGTCTGAGAGAATCAGGCAGTATTGCGTCTACGGCGTGTTTGATATGAATCATGGCTAAAAACAACCCCTTTCGTCCACGCGTTGCGGTCTGCTTAGCGGCCTACAACGGCATGTCTTGGATCGAGGCTCAGGTCGACTCGATACTCACACAGGAGAATGTGGACATTAGGATCATCGTGGCGGTAGATCATTCCGCTGACGGTACTGAAGAATGGTTGCGGGCCTTTGCGGCGCGGGATCCGCGCGTAATCCTACTGCCCACCGCACCGGCTTCTGGTGGCGCAGCGCAGAATTTTTTCCGTCTGCTTCGCGAAGGGGATTTCGCCGGATGCGACTATATTGCCCTTTCGGACCAAGACGACATCTGGCTGCCGGACAAGCTCACCCGCGCTGTCGCACGACTAAACGAGGCGCATGCACAGGCTTATTCCAGCGATGTGCTTGCGTTTTGGCCAAATGGCCGGCGTAAATTGATCCGCAAGTCTCAACCGCAGACGATTTGGGACCATATTTTCGAGAGTCCTGGCCCGGGTTGCACATTCGTCCTCGCACCCAGCCTGATCGCATCTCTGCGGGCACACCTCGCAAGCTGCCCGCAGGATTTGGCGCATATTTCATTCCATGACTGGTTTATTTACGCTTTTGCCCGGATTCGGGGGTGCCCATGGGTTATTGATAATCGTTCGTATCTGCTGTACAGGCAGCACGCGAGTAACGTGTTTGGCGCGAATCGGGGATGCCGGGCTTTTCAGCGAAGGACCTTGATGGCTATGCAAGGCTGGCACTTAAAACAAGCCAGACTGATTGCTCGCGCGGTCGGGGCTGAGCATCTGGAGTTTGTTCAGCGGACGCTCTTTGCTGGCCCATTGGGTCTTTTTCACCTTGCTTGTCTTGCTGGGCAGTGTCGCCGCAAGCGACGGGATCAGATTATGTTGGCTCTTTCGTCAGTGTTGCTTGGCGTAAAGGAACTTTTTGTTGGTGATAGCCGTGCCTGACTTATCCGTACGAAGCGCTTTTAGGATATTCTGATAATTTCACCTGAAAAAATAAGTATCTCAGTTCTTCGGAGGTGGATGTTCCTTTCGCTGTAGCAAAGACTTTGGCATGCTCATTTATGAAGTCTCGCGCCTAAAAGAGAAACGAATGTAATGGATTTTAGAAACGTGGCAGTAGATATGCCTAACTATTAATTTTGAAAAGCTATTGATGTCACGCCTTCGGCAGCGAAACTTTTGTCCCTCATGTGGATCATTTCTTGGCGACGAGATTCTATCTCTTGCCTACGAGACCGATCCGCTGCGCTCTTTTCTTACTGCCTACTATCCCAAAATAAATCTTAGTTACCTTCAAGGAGGAGTGTATTCCCTTAGGCACTGCGATTACTGTCATCTTATATATCAACAAGGAGTGCCAGACGATGAACTGGTGCGTGCGCTTTATGAGGATTGGATCGATGCGGCGGCATCAAGGGGGAAAAAGGATCTCTTCGGGCACTGGGGTCGTTATCGACGCCTTTCCGAGGAGTTAAGTTTAGCTAAGGCGCTCCTCGGTCCTATCCGCTACACTCCGCGGGTTCTCGACTTTGGCTTGGGTTGGGGCGAATGGCTCAAGATGGCAGCGGCCTACGGCTGTGAGACATATGGGGTGGAACTATCGCGTCAAAAAGTGGAGCATGCGAAGGCCGCGGGGATCAGGGTTATGACCCTAGAGGCTTTACCAGCGGAGCATTTCGACTTTATTAATATGGAGCAGGTGCTTGAACATTTAATAGATCCATGGGAAACGGTGAGGCGGTTGGCAGCCAGCCTTCGATCCGGAGGGCTTTTGCAAATTTCTGTGCCCAATGGTAATGGGATGCTAAAAAGGGTTGGGAGGCTGAGTTGGACTAATCAAGGGCGTGCAGCAAGTATGGCCGTACATCCGCTAGAACATCTCAATTGTTTCTCCCACCACGCATTGGTCAAACTGGGTGAGCGGGCAGGTTTGCGCGAAGTGCAGCCAAGCTTACGTCTAGCCTACCGCACTCAGCTAGCTTTCGACGATCTGCGAGTACTCGCTCGCAGCATCCTGCGGCCAATGGTGCGGAAATTCATTAAAGTCCCAAAGGTGATTTTTCAGAAACCCAAGGATCGAGAGAAGGCAGCTAGCTGAGCGACCCCAGTTGCAGGCTGCTTCTGGCCCAATCCGTCGCACCAAAAAATCTGCTATGAACTTTTGGGAAGGGATTGAGGTTCTTGCAGAACATCCGAATTCTATTTTACTGACAAGCGATAATCAAAAGAAACTATGAGTACAATTTACCGCAAAAGATGAAAATGCGTAGACGTCACATCGCGGAAGAGTATCAGTCGAATATTGCTACCCAAAGGGGGCAAGTGCGGTCGACAATATTGGGGATCTGCATTCCTGAAATAGTAGTCAGAGAATATAGGTGGGCAATCTAGTGAAACGGGTAATGGTTACGGGTGCAAGTGGCTTTATTGGACAATCCCTATGTGCTGAATTAAAACGGCGGCGTATAGATTTTATCCCTATAATTAGATCTAAAAAAAAGGCCCCGGGTGCTGCTATGGTTGGGAATATCGATGCCGCTACAAAGTGGCTGAGTTTACTTCAAGACGTAGGCTCGGTAATCCATCTTGCTGCGAGGGTTCATGTCATCCGTGACTCGTCGAGCGATCCGCTCGCTGAATTTCGCAGTGTGAACACCGAGGGCACGCTTAACCTAGCTCGCCAGGCTGCTCAAGCTGGAGTGCGGAGATTTATCTTTCTCAGCACCATTGGAGTGAATGGAGACTCAACATTGCGTGGAAAGGTTTTCGCGTCAACCGGTACTCCCACTCCGCACGATCCGTACAGTATGAGTAAGTATGAGGCGGAAATCGGGCTTCATTCCATCGCTCAGTCAACTGGGATGGAGGTAGTTATCATCCGTCCTCCTCTGGTTTATGGCACCAACGCGCCTGGTAATTTTGGAAAGCTCACGCGCGTAGTTGCCAAAGGCCTCCCTCTTCCACTTGGGTCCATCAACAATCGGCGAAGCCTGGTGGGTATAAATAACTTGGTGGACTTTATTGTGATGTGTCTTGAACACCCTGCCGCCGCGAATGAGACCTTCTTGGTGAGTGACGGCGAAGATCTTTCCACGCCAGATTTAATTCGGCGAATGGCTTGCGCCATGAACCGTCCTGCGCGTTTACTGCCGGTTCCAAAGTCCGTGCTTATGGCCGGTGCCATCATTCTAGGTAGGCGCGACATGGCACAGAGATTGTGCGGTAATTTGCAGGTCGATATTTCTAAGTCGCGCACACTCCTTGGGTGGAATCCGCCCATCTCCGTAGAAGAAGGATTGAGGAGGGCGGTGGGTGGGGATTAGTTAATGGGACCCGCAGTTGCGGGACGCGCTCACGAGCGGATTGGTGAAGAGTAACGGCTAGCGAGAAAGCTTGATGATAGAATGATTTACCTAAATAAAATACTTCCAGTAATCTGTCTGCCGATCGGACTTACGATGGTTCTGGTTGGAGCGGGACTGATTCTAAGAAGAAAAGTCTTATGCTGGACTGGTTTTGGGCTTCTTCTTTTGCTGAGCACGGAATTCGTCAGCGGGAAACTGATGAGGTGGATAGAGGGAGTGGAAGACAGAAGTGCCATTCAGAACGTGCAAACCGCTGATGCAATTGTTGTCTTAAGCGGAATGATTGAGGAACGAAAGAACGCCCCTCTCGGCGAGTGGTCGGGTGCGGTGGACAGATTTGAAGGTGGAGTTGATCTTATACAAGCGGGGAAAGCGCCTTTGCTAATCTTTACGGGTGGATGGGTGCCGTGGATACCGAATGCGAAGCCCGAAGGGGAAATTCTGGCGCAAAGAGCCGTTAGGCTGGGAGTTCCAAAAGATAAGATTCTGGTAACGGGGAGAGCGCAGAATACGCAAGAAGAGGCGACTGCTGTGAGGCAAGTTGGCAGAAACTGGTGGGTGACGGGAAGTAATCCGAGGATTATTCTTGTGACAAGTGCATTTCATATGAAAAGGGCGAGAATGTTGTTTCGGAAAAGCGGATTTGAGGTGACGCCGTTTCCAGTTGATTTACAGACCTCGGGGAACAGCGGGATTACACCTCTCAGCTTTCTGCCATCTGCCCACGCGTTGGCGAGGAGTGAGATAGCGATAAGGGAGATAATCGGATTCGCATATTATTGGGTAATTGGGAGCTGAGAAATTGGTCAATGGGGATTAGTCCCCGCAGTTGCGGGACGCGCTCACGCGCGGATTGGTGATTAGAGGAAGATCGGCGCAGGACTAAGCACTGATGGATGTACGATAGTAAGTCGGTGGGTGGTAAACCCTTAAACTTTATGAAACGCATCTTTGATCTGCTGGCGGCGCTAGTATTGATCCTTAGCTTTGCGCCGCTTTTTCTTTTGGTGGTGTTGGCGGTCAGGCTGACTTCTGTTGGACCGGTCCTATTCCGTACTCAGCGAGTTGGCAAAGGCAACAAACTGTTTACGATGTATAAATTTCGCACGATGCGGATAGATACCCCGCAGGTGGCAACCCATCTCTTGAAGGAACCTGATCAATTTCTCACACCGATCGGAAAACTTCTTCGCCGTACTAGCCTCGATGAACTGCCGCAGTTGATCAATGTTCTGAACGGCGAAATGTCGCTGGTAGGACCTCGACCCGCGCTGTTCAATCAGGATGATTTAGTGGCCTTGCGAACCGCAAGAGGAGTTGACGCGCTGGCCCCGGGAATTACGGGCTGGGCGCAGGTCAACGGACGGGACGAGCTACCGATTCCAGAAAAAGTGAAGCTTGATGAGTGGTATCTGAAGAACCGAAGCCTCTGGCTTGATCTCAAAATATTAGGGATGACAGTTTTCAAAGTGATACGGAAAGAAGGGGTGGTGCATTAGAGATTGGTGGTTGGTGAATGGGCCCCGCGTCACCGCATTCGCGGGACACGCTTTCGCGTGGTTGCGGCCCCGACGCAGGTCGGGGTAGAGACGCACGCGGTTCCGGGATGCGCGGATTAGTGAATGGAGAAGGGATGAAAAAAGCTGTTACAACCTAATGCCGAACTACTTATAGCATTGCAAGCTAGAACAAGGCCCTTTGCCTTTTGATTGCTTAATAAATCAAAAAGAACGATTATAGAAAGACTATGTTTGTGTGGAATAAGGCAACTCGAGTCTTCTTGCTGTGCCTGCTTTATGGAGCAGTGCTCGCGGGGTCGCTTTATGTGGCGTTTCAGCTGAGGTTCGACTTCTACCCCGCCCCCTACATGGATCGGTATAAGTTGGGTTTAGGTATTAGCTTAGGGCTGACCCTCCCCCTCCTCTGGCTCTTTGGACAGTTCCGATCTCTTCTTTCTTATTTTGGATTGCCCGACGCGCAAAAAATTCTTGCCGCTACTTCTTTGGCCAATTTGGGTTTACTTGCCATCAACTATTTCAATCTAGGGATTCTCAACCCGCCCCGTGGGGTGGTGGTGATCAACTTTGTTTTTGTCACGATTGGATTGATTGGGGCGCGTCTAAGCATCCGCATTTTGCGGGAACGGTTCCAAGAGAAAGCCCCCTATGGCAGACCTAAAAAACGGCTGGCGGTCTATGGCGCGGGTTCCGCAGGGGCTGCCTTGGTGGAGGAGTTGATGGCGAGGCCTAATTTGCGGATGCAGGTTTGCGCAATTTTCGATGACGACAAGCGCAAGGCGCAAACCAGAATCCATGGGGTGCCGATTTTTGGCGACTTGGCCAACCTACGCAAAGGGGCAGCTGAATTAAATCTTGATGAGGTGATTCTTGCCATGCCCACGGCAGACCCAGCTAGAACGCGGGCCGTGGTGGCCCAGTGCCGGCGACTGAACATTCCTGTTCGCACGATTCCTACCCTGCATCACGTGGTCAATGGGCATCTGCATCTGGATCGAATTAAGCCGGTGGAGTTTGAGGATCTGCTCTGCCGCGAATCGGTAGAAATGGAGACTCCTCAAAGTTCGGGTTGGATTGCGGGAAGACGAGTACTGGTGACAGGGGCGGGTGGGACCATTGGATGTGAGCTGGCTCGGCAGGTGTGGGCTTGCCATCCCAAAAGCATCATCTTGGTTGACCGAAGTGAGCCGGCACTTTTCGAAATTGAGCAGGAGCTAAGAGAGGACGGGGCGGGCAGTGAGATGCAAGCAATCGTGGCCGATGTGGGAGACACACACAGGGTCGAAACTATTTTTGCCCAGCAAAAACCCGATTTAATTTTTCACGCGGCGGCCCACAAGCATGTGCCGTTGATGGAACAGCAGGTGGCGGAGGCATTGACCAACAACTCCTTGAAAACAATCGCTTTGGCGCAGCTCGCTGCTGCTCATGGAGTGAAGGATTTTGTTATGATTTCGACAGATAAGGCGATTAACCCAACGAATGTGATGGGAGCCAGCAAGCGTCTGGCTGAAATCGCTCTGCAAGCCTTACAAGAAAAGACCCTACAGATGAAGATTACTTCCGTTCGTTTCGGCAATGTTTTGGGCTCGTCGGGAAGTGTGATTCCCACATTCCGACGTCAGATTGCGGCAGGCGGGCCGGTGACGGTGACCCATCCTGAAGTGACGCGGTACTTCATGAGTGTAGCGGAAGCGGTGGGGCTTGTTCTGACGGCAGGGCGATTAGGCAAGGGAGGAGATATTTTCGTTTTGGATATGGGAGAACCTGTGAAGATCGACGAGATGGCGCGTCAGCTGATCGAACTCAGCGGGTTTGAGGCTGGCAGAGAAATCGAGATTCGTTACACGGGCCTGCGACCTGGGGAAAAGCTGTATGAAGAGCTGAGCCATAACGAGGAGGTGACGGAGAAGACGGAGCATCCGAAGATCTGGAAGCTTAAGCCTATTTCTAGTAGCCAGCATGAGGAGTCTAATTTCAAGCGGTCGCTCGACTCGATCATTGAGGAGGCGGCGAAGGGAAATATCTCGCAGGCGAAGCAGCGAATCAAGGAGCTGGTGCCAGAATATCAGCCGTGGCTGGGGTAACACTTCGCTGGTGTGCAGAAGTTGGGTAGATTGTGGACGTGGACTTTTTCCATGAATGTGGTTTGAGCACTGAGAGGTTCATTAGGGCTAAAAAACCATTGGTTTGGAACTTGCCTTCTAATCCTTACCTCCTGTCTTGATGCCTAATGACCGATAAATCCAATTTCGAAATCTCCGACTATTTTTGGGCATTAGGATTGGAGATGTTGACGGGGTGGGTGTGTATGTATCTATTTCTGGCCCAGATTCTGATCCATGGGGTGAAAAACTAAAGTTGGCATGGAATCTTTTTAGTCATTGTTGCATTTGTCGGAATTTGGATATCAATAAGACTTCAAATAAGTTGGGCTTAAAACTGAAGGTGAAATCGCGGAGGCGTAAGGGGCAATGGTTTAAGGCAAAATACGAAAGGTAGCGGATGATGATTAGTAGCCGGAAAGACGAGAAATTGAATAGCAAAAAAGCCGATGCAATAGCAGATGCTGTGTGGATCGGGTGTGTGGCCATGTTGGTCGGATTTGCGGCGCTTTATTTCCCAACGATGGCTCTGTTCCGTCTGGGAATTCCACTCACACTCTGGCACTCATTTCTATTCCTAGGGGCCTCAATGGCGGCGGCTTTAATTATGGCCAAAGGGAAAGAACCTTGGTGGGGGGGATGGGCAATCTGGGGAGGGGTTCTGATTGCCGTTGGAGTGACCGTGCTCCTGGCATCGCCTTTTCATGATTTCAGCTGCGATGGAATGTTGGTACGGCAAGGGTATGTTGAAGATCTGCTTCAGAAAAACTGTCCGCCTGCAGTGCCTCTGCCTCACCTGCTTTCCGGATGGCTGGGGTTGATTGGTGGTGGGGTCGACGCTGGAAAGTCGATCCATACACTTCTGATTCTATGTGCCTTTGGTTTTTGCGTCCGGACAGGTCGTGAGATTGGACTTAGCGGAATTTGGTTATGGGTGACCTCCCTGACGATCTCTCTGAATCCTGTCTCTGTCTACCAACTGTCATCTTTTTATATTGATGGAAACGCGGGATCTTTACTGACCTGTCTTTGCGCCATGTTGATTTTAAACTACTTCAACTTTAAACAGCTGTGGGCTTGGATGCTCTCCGCAACTGTTTTTTGCATCTTGGCTGCTTCTAAAGTATCGGGCTTTGCCTACGGGTCGATTTTCATTCTAGCACTTTGTGGCAGCGTGTTTTTTAACAAAAGAGGGCTCACACTCCTTCAGAAAAGTGCATTCCTTGTCGGGTTTTTGATAATATTATGCTTTGGATGTGCATCACATTTACTGGAGAGAAGTGAGGGATACTCTTGGACAAGTCTTGCCACCAAAACCAAGCTTGCAACACCCTCGTACGGTGTGGGCCTTTACTCCCATGCGCCGGATTCAATGGCAAGAATGAGCAAAGCTGAAGCCTTTTTGCGGAGTCATTTTGCTCCGACGGCAACCATGACGGAGGAGTGGCACTGGAAATTTCCTTTTTGGTTAAACCGAAGGGAGCTTGCCCTCTTTGAGGATTTAAATTCGGATCCCCGATCAGGAGGCTTTGGGCCGCTTTATGGCGGCGTGTTTATCCTCGCATTTCTGGCATTTCTTCTTGCGCTATTCAGGATGACGATTCCCTGGGTCGCTTGGGTTCCTGCTCTGGGAATTTTGGTAAGCTGCCTTTTATCCCAAGCTTGGTGGGCCAGATGGGTTCCCCAAGGATGGCTTGTGCCCATGGCCTTTGCAGTTCCTGTGCTGACCCTGAGGCCGATGGGTCTGGCGGGAGGATTGGCGAGGGCTTCGATTGCAGTCGCCCTGCTTAATTCCACCCTTATTTTCGCATTTTACACGTCTGGATGCTTCCAAAACCAAGCGGTACTTACCAGACAACTCGCATTCCTGAAGAATATGCCTCAACCGTTGAATGTTTACATCCCCACTTTCCACAGCAATGAAATGTGGCTCAAGGAAGCGGGTTTGAGATTCAAAAAAATCGATCAGGAGCCACCCATGCCACGACTAAAGCTGAATAGGACTAACTCGAAAATACAGTTGCCGGCGGACTGGACGAGTGCTCCGGTCTCGGACCAAATTTTACAAGAATGGCGCAAGAGAGACCTGCTCGAGACAAAATAATTTATCAAGGATCTTCTGCTCAGTGCAAAAAAAAGTAAGCCTCTTATCCTTCTGCCCCAAAAGCTAAGAAAGCTCAATCGCAGGTCATTCTTTGCAAAGTGAACCAAGAAAAATTTGATTGAAAAATGAGGATAGAACCCAAAGGAATAACTATGAAAGGGAGGCGACCGATAGCAATTCTGACGAGCGTGAGTCCTCAACTCGCAGCGGAAAAACGGCAAACAGCCGGATTAAAAAGCTGGAAGTGCGCCGGTTTTCATGGGGTCAGTCTCAATTTACCAAAGGAGGTTGAGACAATTCGACAGCGGTATGGACAGTTCGTGGAAGTTGTGGGCGTGAACCAAGCGTGTCGCGGGCGGAATAAACGGCCTTTGGTAGCGGTGGCCGACCTGATCGAGACATCATTTGCCAGGAATAATGGCAAATTTAGTCTTATGTTAAATGCGGATATTCTTCTCGCTGAGAACGCGGGGACAACCCTCAGTCAGGAACCGAGGGGGGTGACTATGATCCCTCGCTGGCAGATTGATCGCTATGAATAGGGGGGTGAAATGGAGAAAATGGAGAGAGACCCTTGGGGCTACGATGGCATGCTCTTGGGACCCGAGTTGCACGGAGTTTTCTTAAATCGTTACTTTGGGCTGGGGCTGCCCTGGTGGGATTATTGGATTCCGTTTCGGGCGCTCCATCTGGGGCATCGAGTCCAGGTTCTGCAGGAAACGCTGGCCTTTCATGTTCGACATCAGGAACTGTGGGATGAAAAAGACCGGGCCCGATTGTCAGAGGAAATGTGGAAAGAAGTAGGTGTGCCTCCTTGGAAAAGATTATGGAGGAAACACTTTGGACCAAAAGGAGAGCGCAAGCTTTACGGTTACCATAACCACTTAGCTGGGCATATAAGAGAGGCTATCCAAGCAGTGGCTCGTGGTTAGACTTTAGAATTTCCAAGCAAGCTTTTTGCCTATATTGTTGAGGGTTGATTTTATGCAGCTTTCCCAATATTTGATATCCCTCCTTTCGGAAAGTCATCAGGGGGTTTTATAGTGCGACGCAACTTCAACAACTGATTGTGTGTAAGAAAGCAGAAATAAAAGACAATAGTCTATCGCCATTTGCCAAATTATATGCTTCAAAAAATTAAAAATAAGCTTTTTCGCACACGACAGCTTGTCAAAAAAGCCCAAGAAGATCTGGACATCTTAAAGCAGACGATTGAGCGCTTGGAAGAAAGTTGTGCCCGTACTGTCGATGGGCCATTGGCCTGGAGTCCTTCTCTGTACCATCGATGGCAGAGGGTCTTGGGGTGCCTTCGGATGCGCAGCCTTGGGCCTGAAGGCAAAGTCAGAGTCGGTGCAGATGCTGATGGGGGCTATGTTATTCCAGCAGATTGGAAAGCAGTGCCCATGCTCATTTCCCTCGGAATCGGTCCAGAAAACAGTTTCGACATGTCGTTTGCAGAGGCAGGAATTTCAGTGGAAGCTTATGACCCGACGATTTCCCAGTTGCCTCAAATCCATCCTAAAATTCGATGGATTCAGAGTCTGGTGGTAGCGAATCCCAGGCATAGCAATGAGGTCTCCTTGGAAAATGTGCTTGAGAGAGTCTCTTTAGACAATTTGCCAGTGCTGAAGATGGATATTGAGGGTTGGGAGTATCCCGTACTCCTATCGTGTTCAGAGAGGTCTTTAGGTAAAATAAGGTTCTTTGTTGCGGAATTCCACGGCATCGCAGATGCGATTATAGCAGATAAAACTGCAACACTTGAAGCTACTTGGAATAAATTATCGAACGTATTCGACACAGTTCATGTTCACGCTAACAATGCAGGCGGGGCTCGAATATTGGGAGGTGCTCTGGTCCCAAATCTCTTAGAGGTCACAATGGTGAGCAGAAACATTTACAAAACCTACGATGACCACGAGGATTACCCTGGCACGTGCGATCGACCGAATATCAAAGGAAAGGCAGACATTCAGTTGAGTTCGCCTTTAAGGCATAACGAAAGAGCTAATTTAAAAGCCTAGTCATCAAAGAGTGATGATTAATTAAAAATAAGAGAAGCGTTCCTGCTTGCTTTTGATCCCAATAATAATATTTATGCAGCGTTCAGTGTCTTCAAGAACCAAGACTTTCTATGTTTAAGAAAATCTCTCGATTATATAAACTACATCTTATTAGGAGTTGCTTAAGCCAAAACGGCTTATGGTATGTTGATATACCTCGAACTGGTTCCACTCTTTTGCGGGAATTGCTCTTTAAGGAGGTTGGTTGGCCACACGGGAAGGCCTGCATCAGCGCAAAGAAGCGAGAACGATCATCGATGGAGTTTTTCGGTGCGCATTCGACCGCTGAAGAGGTGCGTCAGATTATAGGCAATGAACTGTGGACTTCGCTTTTTTCATTTTCCGTAGTTCGCAATCCTTTTGATCGATTGGCAAGCCTCTTCCTTTACTATAAAAACACAGAAAAGCTTGCGGCTGGTGATTTCAAGGACTTTTGTCAAGCAATCCAAGGATCACTTTTCTGGAATGAACAGAGTCGGCCCCATCCTCCTTTGTGGAGGACCCAAAAGAGCTATTTATTTGATAGTCAAAACAATCTTTTTGTAAAGGAGGTTGGAAGATATGAGAACCTCGAGGAATTTCTCAATGTTGTGCGAAAAAAAACAGGGCTATTACTTCCACGTGGACAAATTGTTAATCCATCAATAGGTAAACCGCAAGAGGGGCTCCGGGCCTTTTATGACTCTGATACGGCTAGATTTGTTGCTGATTTCTTTGAGGAAGATTTTGAATCTTTTGGATATTCCACAAGACTATAATAATGCTGGCTTACTGGGAACGATCTTTGATTATATTTAGTTCGCCCAAGCCTCGCAATGATCAGACCGAGGCAGTGCAGATCGCTGCTTTTCGAAGCTGGCGGCGGGCTTTCCCAAATGCATCTATACTCCTTTTTGGGGATGTTGCTTCATGGAATGATGAGATTGAAAGCTTAGTTATGCAACCTGCAGGCCCGCTTGTTCAAGGTGGGGAGGGAGGTGAGATAATTTGTGATATGTTCCAAGATGCGTCCAAGCGAGCTGCTGGAGAGGTACTTCTTTATCTGAACTCTGATATACTGCTAGACGACTCTGCGGTAAAGGTTGTGGAGAAACTTCGAGCCCGCCCGGGGCCTTGGCTTGGGTCGGCGCGGCGCTGGTGTTTGCCAAAATGGTCTGATGTGGTGCCTGAATCCGAATTGGAATGGAGGAGTTTTTTTAGTAGCGCAGAGAAGAGTGGTAGATGGGGAGAGGCTTGCGCCCTCGACATGTTCTTATTCCGGGGACTATCCTTTGAAAGGATGCCCCCCTTTTTTATTGGGCATCGGGGCTGGGATAATTGGATGATCTATCATGCGCGGAGCCAAAATATCTCGGTGATAGATATTTCTGCAGCCATGCGGGTGATTCATTGCGACCATGATTACTCCTACGTAAAAGGAAACAGTGCTCCCAATCGCCGAGATGGGCCATTGGAGGAGGTAAACTTAAAAATGCTAGGGGGGGAGGAGCGGCTGTTTCATCTGGGCTATGCTACCCACGAGTGGGTGGAGGGCATAGTGCAACCTTGCCGTGGGTGGGGTTCGATGCAAAGAAACATAGAACTCTGGCGCATCATGCATCCTGAGCATGATTGGTGGGTTCGAATACTAAGGCGGCTTTTACATCCGGCCATTAAAGCGTTAGAGAAAAGCACCACTCAGCATGAAGATTGGCGAAGGCATGAGCCGAATATGCCTCGAAGTCAGTCAAAGACCTTGTCATGAAAGACGAATTGTTATTCTCCGTTATTATACCGACCTATCTTAGGCCGATAAAGTTGATCAGCTGTCTTGAGGCACTGCTGCAACAATCCCTGCAAAGGAAGGAATATGAAATTATTGTTGTCGACAACGATTCAAATGGATCAGCAGAGGATGTTGTAAAAAAGACGAATGCAGGCGGGCATGGGGTCATCTACGAAAAAAGAACTTCGAATAATGTTTCCGAGGCCAGAAATCTTGGGGCGCAGGTAGCAGGAGGACAGTGGCTGGCCTTTTTGGATGATGACTGCGTTGCACCCCCGTTCTGGCTGGAGCGGGCTGCATATATGATTCGCAAGAACCCGGGAAAAGAGATGGTCCTAGGCGGGGATTACCTCCTGCCGGGCGAGCAGGTGCCACCCGAATCCGCTTCGGTTCCGGGAATGATGCCAGAGGGCAGATACCTCCCGGAGGGAAACCTGTTCATGCCGCGCAAGCTTTACCTCAACTTCGGCGGAATGAATCCAGAGCTGGGGCCCAACGAAAAGAGGTTTGGTTATCATGAGGGCACGGACTTGCAGATCCGTATCGAGCAGCGGAATCCTAAAGGCGCGCCTCGTATCTTGGCGAGGGAGCTGGCGGTATATCACTACCAAAAACCGAAGAATCACCTAATCACAGCATTTCTGTCTGGGCTAGATCTAGGAAGGCTTAAGGGCGGCCGTGCTCAGGGGGATCTAGTCTACACAACCAGCAGGATTGGATGGCTATCGGCACGGCTGGTTGGTCGTATTATATTTGAGAGGGGCAAGAAGTCGGTCAACAGCGACCTCCTCAGGATCGGCGAAATCTGGGGCTCTTTCCAGTTTCAGAAAAAAAAGGTAGGCCCGGCGGCGGTGCCATCACGGACAGCAGGTCTAGAACTTAAGCAAATCCGAGTCCGTATTTCACAAAAATTGCGATTATTGGGTAGAAGGGTTAGTTTGTGGGCTTGCGCCCCGATTCGCGCGGTCGGATGCGAAGAGATTGGTTTATTTCGAGGCAAAAAATCCGTTCTTTTTGAGGGGCCTGCATCTTATCCGGTCTTGCCGCAAAGCCACCCGCATTTGGGTGAAGGCACTTTTGGGGATGGCCAATCTTGGTGCGCCTTGCTCGAAAGAGTAGCTGTGTATGGCCCAACCATTTCAATCGTCGACAACCAGCGAAGACTTTTGTCGGATGTTTCCATCGAATGGGGACAACCCCCAGAGCTGAATTGGACGATGCGGAGCGTGTGGATGCCTCCGGCCAGATTCTTAAAAGGGAGGACCTTAATTTTGGCATCGACGGGTGGAGAGAGCTATTATCACTGGATGATAGATGTGCTTCCGCGAATTGGGTTGGCGAAAAAAAACGGGTATAAGATGGAAAGTTTTGATCACTTTGTCCTTAACGATATCACGAAACCGTTCCAGAGAGAAACCCTAGAGGCTTTTGGAATCCCCCAAGAGAAGTGCCGTGTCTTTGGAAAAAAGAAAAATGCATATCTATGTCAAGAGGCGGTCTTACCCAGCTTGCCGGGGCCAATGGGAGTACCATCTGCCGAGTCTGTGAGTTTTTTAAGGAGCAGTTTTCCTGCTGATCCAGAAAAAGGAGCGGAGTTTCTATTTGTTGGCAGGGATAAAGGAGGGCATCGTCCGCTCCTGGAAGCTGAAAAAATCTGGACTGGTCTTCAGGGGGTCGGGTTTGTCCAAATTGAGCCGGAGAAGATGAGTGTAGCTGAGCAGGCTCGCACCTTTCGATCGGCCCGAGTGGTCGTGGGAGCCCATGGTGCGGCATTGGCCAATCTGGCTTTTTGTCGCCCGGGCACACACGTAATCGAGCTTTTTACCCCGCATTATGTCAATCCTTGCTACCGGAGCTTATGTCTAGCCGCAGGGTTATTGCATGGGGCGGTGATCGGGAACGGCAGGGATTGGGAGTTGTCCTCAGGCTTCGATCAAGCCTCTGCGCCCATTACTGCAAGTTGGGAGTTGGTAAAGAAAGCATTAGGGATACTGGCCTCCTCCCCTGTGTCGTAAGATTCTTGCAAGACCCGAGCGTGCAAATGGAAGAGCCTATTAATTTCCGCTGCAGGAGAAGTCACTCCGGTAAAAGAAAGGCATAACTGTGTCGAGCCTTGTAAAAGGCGGTTCAACAAAACAACTTTTGGCAAAAGCAGGGCTTTTTGTAGGGACCTTCTTCTTGATGATGGTTGTTTTGGAGGTGGTCTTACGGCTCACGAAAGAGCCGCCTTGGGAACCAGATCTTGTCCCATTCAAAGTTGAGCCTGGCGGAAGACTTTACGAGGACGATCCGATTATGGGTTATTGTCTCAAGCCAGGGCGATTCACCGTCACTTTGGCCGATGGATTTCCAGTGCAGACTACGCATTTGCCCAGCTACGAACGGGCCACGGGAGGGGGCGAGCAGCCACCTGGAAGGCCCGAAATCTGGATCTTTGGCTGCTCTTATACCTATGGATGGTCAGTGAATGACGGGGAAACTTTTCCATGGCTGACCCAGCAGGCGTTGCCGTCATTCCGAGTTCGCAATTTTGGCGTTCCCGGATACGGCGATCTCCAGGGACTTC
>Ga0214919_10001628_pt1 | contig 36350 bp, 34 predicted proteins | sample LL1503_MetaG_FD_177994 | JGI IMG/M metagenome (GOLD analysis project Ga0214919, IMG submission 177994) | Freshwater microbial communities from Lake Lanier, Atlanta, Georgia, United States - LL-1503 | ecosystem: Environmental > Aquatic > Freshwater > Lake | place: USA: Georgia | collected...
AGATCAGACTGGTTTCGCTCCAGTCATACCGGTGCAAAACAAAAGCGGGCTCTTCGGTGATGCGTTGGGTGGCCATGTCAATCGGTTAGGCGCAATGCGCCCGCAGCGCAAAAGCGTCCGCCCCTTTACTCATAACCAAAAGAGCGCACACGGGTCTCGTCGTCGGCCCAACCCGAGCGGACTTTGACCCAAATTTCGATGAACACCTTGGCGTCCAGCAATTTCTCCAGCTCTTGCCGGGCTTCGGTGCCAATGCGCTTGAGGCGTTCGCCTTTGTCGCCAATCACCATGGCCTTGTGGCCATCGCGTTCGACCACGATGGTGGCGGCAATGCGCACCAAGCGTTTGCTGGTGCGCCCCTTTTCTTCTTCAAACTTTTCCACCACCACGGTGGAGGTGTAGGGCAACTCATCGCCAGTAAAGCGGAATAATTTTTCACGCACGATTTCGCTGGCCAAGAATTTCTCGCTGCGGTCGGTCAGTTCGTCTTCGGCGTAAAACCACTCTTGCTCCGGCAGGTATTTTTCGCAAATCCCAAACAAGCGTTGCACATCCTTGGCATTTTTTGCCGACATGGGCACAAACTCATTGAACGGATGGCGTTCCTGCATTTCACGCAACCACGGCGCAATGTCTCCCCTGCGGTTGATGGTGTCGAGTTTATTGGCCACCAACAAGCAAGGCACACCCGGCTTGAGCAGCGCCAGTACTTTGGCATCGGCCAACTGAAAGCTCCCCGCCTCTACCACAAACAAAACCAAATCCACATCGGCCACGGCACCCAGCACAGTTTTATTGAGCGACTTGTTCAACGCCGCACTGTGCAGCGTCTGAAAACCCGGTGTATCCACAAATACAAACTGGGTCTGACCCTGCGTTCGAATGCCGGTGATACGGTGGCGCGTCGTCTGCGCTTTGCGTGATGTGATGCTGATCTTTTGACCCACCAAGGCGTTGAGTAAAGTCGATTTGCCCACATTGGGTTTGCCAACGATCGCTATCAAACCGCAGCGATGTGCCGCGAGGGGGTCTGTCTCCGATGCCGTACTTTCTTCAGGTGTCAAAGGCTGAACATTGACACCTGGAATCTGAATCGATCTGCGAACAGGCGCAGAGAGCGTGACACTTTCCCGGAGTTCGTCGTCCGCTTGCTTTGTCATGTTGAGGGGCAACTGATCGGCATTTTTTTTATTCATCAGTAAGCCTTGACTTTGAGTATTTCGAGCATAGCCGCTGCTGCAGATTGTTCACCGGCTCGGCGGGAAGTACCCAAGCCCAATTGAGAAAGTCCCATTTCACGAATGTCACAAGCCACCTCAAACATTTGCTTGTGCGCAGCGCCACGCGTGGCGACCACGGTATACAGTGGCAATTGCAGTTTGCGCCCTTGCAGCCATTCTTGCAACTCGGTTTTCGGATCTTTAGAAGCTGCCTGCATTTGGGGGTTCACAGCAACATTTTTGAACAAACGCAAGACCAAGGCCTGCGCAGCAGGATAACCTGCATCCAGGTAAACCGCACCAATCAATGCTTCTAAAGCGTCGGCCAGGATAGAAGGACGCTTTTGTCCCCCGGAGCGCAGTTCGCCCTCCCCGAGCCGAAGAACAGTCGACAACTCCAAATCAAAGGCCAATTGGAATAAGGTGTCTTGCTTCACCAAGTTGGCACGTACACGGGAAAGATCGCCTTCGGTTTGGTCGTTCAACTTTTCGAACAGCCAATGGGCGACCGACAGGTTGAGTACGGAGTCGCCTAAAAATTCAAGACGTTCGTTGTGGTCTGCAGAAAAGCTCCGGTGCGTGACCGCTCTTTCGAGCAAAACCTGGTCTGTGAAATCGTGCCCCAAACGCTCTTGCAGGGCTTTCAATCCGTCACTCAAGGCCATAAGGCGTTGTTCTTATTTGTGCAATCAATGGAATCCGCCAATTCGCTTGATATTGCCAAAATTCATCCAAACAAAAAATGCACGGCCCACAATATTGGCATCAGGTACAAATCCCCAATAGCGAGAGTCCAATGAGTTGTCTCGGTTATCTCCCATCATGAAGTAATGGCCCGGCGGCACTTTGCACACAACACCCTCAACGCTGTAGCGACAGTTTTCATGGAATTTGAATTGATCTGCACCAGAGACAAACACAGGCCTGTCATCGTCCTGAATCAGCATATGCGGCTTTTCGCCTAGCGCTTCATCAAACTGTTTGAAGTAACGCATCACAGATTCATCAAAGAATTCTGGCAAGTTATTGCGCTTGACCACTTGGCCGTTGATGCTCAGTTGCTTATTCAAATAAGAGACTTCGTCGCCAGGCAAACCGACGACCCGCTTGATGTAGTCCACACTGGGTCGTGGTGGATAGCGAAAAACCATCACATCACCGCGCTGGACGGGCGTACCTTCGGTCAGCTTGATATTGACCACAGGCAAACGAAGACCATAATGAAATTTGTTGACCAAAATCAGGTCGCCAATCCACAAGGTCGGAATCATGGAGCCCGATGGAATTTTAAAAGGTTCGAACAAGAATGAACGCAGCACAAAAACCACCAAAATCACAGGAAACAAGCCAGCAGTCCAGTCCAGCCACCAAGGCTGCATCAACAATTTTTCACGCGCAGAGGCGGTATCGGTGTCCACTTTATGAATGCCCATGCGGGTCAGCTCTTGTAGTCTGGCACTTGCTTCAGAGTCAAGCTTAAGAACTGCAGATTGTCTGTGCGGCAAAAAATAAAAGCGCTCTGCCAACCAGTAAATGCCCGTCACGCAAACGGCCATTAAAAGTAACAATGCAAAATTACCTTCTATCATTCCGACATACCAAGAGCCGGCGTATCCCGCAAAAGCAGCCAAGACCAAGCTAGTTAAATATTGCATTTTTTAATCTTCCACTTGCAAAATGGCCAAGAAGGCCTCTTGTGGCACTTCCACTGAGCCAATTTGTTTCATTCGTTTTTTACCGGCTTTTTGCTTTTCAAGCAACTTGCGCTTGCGCGAAATATCGCCACCATAACACTTGGCCAAGACGTTTTTCCTTAATGCTTTGATAGATTCACGGGCAATGATGTTAGAGCCAATCGCTGCTTGAATTGCCACATCGAACATTTGACGGCTGATGATTTCACGCATTTTGGCAACGACCGCACGGCCACGGTATTGCGACTGTGTTCGGTGCACGATGATGGACAAGGCATCCACCTTTTCACCATTGAGCAAAATGTCAACTTTCACAACATCGGATGCTCGAAATTCCTTGAAGGTGTAATCCATCGAGGCGTAGCCACGCGAAACCGACTTGAGCTTGTCAAAGAAGTCCAGCACGATCTCACCCAATGGCATTTCATAAGTGAGCATGACCTGGCGGCCATGGTAAGCCATGTTCATTTGCAAACCTCGCTTTTGATTTGCCAAGGTCATCACCGGCCCCACATAATCCTGGGGCATGTACAAATGCACCGTCACAATGGGTTCGCGAATTTCTTGCAACTTACCCTGTTCGGGCATCTTCGAGGGATTTTCAACCATGACGACTTCGCCGTCTGCTTTGACGACCTGGTAAACCACACTGGGTGCTGTTGTGATCAAGTCCTGATCGAATTCACGCTCGAGTCGTTCTTGCACAATTTCCATGTGCAATAAACCCAAAAAGCCACAACGAAAACCAAACCCCAAGGCCTGAGAAACTTCAGGCTCATAGTGAAGGGATGCATCGTTCAGCTTGAGTTTCTCTAAAGCGTCACGCAGTGAGTCGTATTCACTTGATTCGCTCGGATACAAACCGGCAAAAACCTGCGGTTGAATTTCTTTAAAGCCAGGCAAAGCGACTGTCGCAGGTCCCAAATTATTGGGCAGCTTCTTTTCAAGGGTGATCGTGTCACCCACTTTGGCAGCCTGAAGCTCTTTGATGCCGGCGATGATGTAACCCACTTGCCCTGCTTCAAGGCTGGGCCGGGCTTCGTTGGCCGGCGTGAAAACGCCTAAGTTGTCTGCGTTATACACAGTCTCCGTGGCCATCATTTTGAAACGCTCGCCTTTGGCCAAGCGCCCATCAATGACCCGCACCAACATCACGACACCCACATAGGTATCGAACCAGCTGTCAACGATCATGGCACGCAAAGGCGCATTGGGATTGCCTTTGGGGGCTGGAATCCTGGCAACAATCGCTTCCAAGATTTCATCGACGCCCATTCCCGTTTTAGCAGAGCAAGGAATCGCATCACTCGCATCAATACCGATCACGTCTTCGACTTCGGCCTTGGCATTCTCAGGATCGGCTTGCGGCAAATCCATTTTGTTCAGAACGGGCACCACCTCCACACCCAGGTCCAATGCGGTGTAGCAGTTGGCCACCGTTTGCGCCTCAACACCTTGACTTGCATCGACCACCAACAAAGCCCCTTCGCATGCAGAGAGGGAGCGCGACACCTCATAAGAAAAGTCCACATGACCAGGCGTATCGATCAAATTCAGGTTGTAAATTTGCCCGTCTTTGGCCTTGTATTGCAACGCAGCCGTTTGCGCTTTGATGGTGATGCCTCGCTCTTTTTCAATGTCCATGGAGTCCAGCACTTGCGCAGACATCTCCCGGTCTTGAAGGCCGCCACAACGCTGAATGAGTCTGTCGGCTAAGGTGGATTTGCCATGATCGATGTGCGCAATGATCGAAAAATTTCTGATGTTATTCATCAAGGAGTTGCTACAAGTGATTGAAATTGAAAGGACCGATACAAGAAAAAAGGGCGCGTCAATTTCGACGCGCCCTGAACCAACAATCTATGGCAACTGCGATAGTTGGAACTTTATTGTAGGCAAAAAGCCCTGGGCTCACATCCTGAAAATAGCGCAGAGCACAACGTTGTTGCACTGCAACATATAAATTATTCACAACTTATTCACAGTCACACATGGAATTCTATTGAACAAGTTGTGGGTGGGCTGTGGATCAGTGGTGGACTGAAGTGGAACATCCCACATCATGGATCTTTACCTGCACTTTATGCGTTGAATCAAGGATCAAGTTGGATGATTTTAGCCATTTTTGTTATGAGCAATTCTAAAAGTTAGCGCCTGCATACTTATTAAAAAGTACATTTTTTTAAATTTACAGCATCTTCGGTGTTGCATTGGTGCAATGGACAACGCCAATGCCCTGCTTGTGTAAAGGGGTTTAAAGGGTTTTCAAACGCCTCAATACAACAAGCAATGACTCAGCGTCCGGGGCGTATCAATGCGTACTGCGCCACATCAGAGCGGCGAAACAACACATTGAATGGCTTGTTTTTGTCGATCTTACCCATGGCCAACTCAAAGTCACGCAACTGCGTAATTTCAACATTAGCTATAGACAAAATGACATCCCCTTCGCGCAAACCCGCACGGGCAGAAGCCTCTGTGACGGACTCAATACGCACACCGCCTTTGAGTTTGAGTTCCTTCTTTTGCACATCCGTTAAATCAGCCACAACCAAACCCATTGACTGGGCTGTACCTGCAGATTTTGGTTCCGCTGCAGGTTGCACAGTCTTGCTTGTTTTAACGGGTTCCAACTCGGCGATGGTCACAGCCAGTTCTTTGCTAACCCCGCGCCTGAAAACAATAAGATTGCTCCGTGTCCCAGGCTTGGTGTTGCCGACCAAGCGCGGCAAATCAGTGGCTTTTTCAATCGGTTTGCCATCGAAACGGGTAATGATGTCTCCCGGCTCCAAGCCCGCTTTGTCGGCTGGAGAACCCGACTCAATGCTGCGTACCAAAGCGCCTTGGGCGGTCCCTAGTCCAATCGACTCTGCCACCTCTTTCGTGACATCACCAATTTGGACGCCAATACGACCGCGAGTAACGCGTCCGTTCTGCCGCAGTTGTTCGCTCACTCGAATGGCTTCGTCCATCGGAATGGCAAATGAAATGCCCATGAACCCACCCGATCGCGAATAGATCTGGCTGTTGATACCTACGACCTCACCGCGCATGTTGATCAGTGGCCCCCCAGAATTACCCGGATTGATTGCCACATCAGTTTGAATAAAAGGCAAGTAGTCGCCGGTATCCCGTTGCTTGGCACTGACAATGCCGGCTGTGACCGAGTTTTCAAGACCAAATGGTGATCCGATGGCCATCACCCACTCGCCGACTTTCAAACGCGAGACATCCCCCACTTTGATCGCTGGCAATCCGGTGGCCTGTATTTTTACAACAGCCACATCGGTCCTTTTGTCTGCGCCAACAATGCGTGCTTTGAACTCTCTTTTATCGGTCAAAGTCACCAACACCTCATCTGCACCCTCCACCACATGGGCATTGGTCATGATGTACCCATCCGACGACAACACAAATCCAGAGCCAACACCCCTAGGCTGGGAAGGCTCTTCTGAGGGTTGGGATTTATTGGGGCGCGGATTTTGCCGAGGCGCATTCGGCATGGGGACACCAAAAAACTTCCGAAAAAGCTCCTGCATCTCTTCATCGGAGCCCGCACCTTGGGCATTCGCTTTGGCTTTTTCCAAGGTGCGTATGTTCACGACCGAAGGTCCAACTAACTCCACCAGTTCCGTGAAATCGGGCAAGCCTTTGACTACCTGGGCTTGGACTGCTAAGGGAGATATCGCCCCTGAGACGAAGGCTAAAGAAGCCGGTAATGCAGCCACAAAACTGAACGAGGCAATGCCCATCCATCTCGAGATACTCATGCAAGTCCTAATCATTCATACGCTCCGTCGTAAAAAGCCAACATTTCACTCATATGAGGTCTAACAGCACAACTTTCAAGCGCTCTGTCACTGTTTAAGGCGAGAATACACCGCGCAACGGATGTCATGCCATTGCGCAGGTGCAAATCCCTTGTAAAGCCAGACCCATTGTTGTAACCCTGAAACATCTAAGGATGAACCAATCAACCGTAAAAGCAAGGCCTGCTGAACATCCAAAATCACGACGACATTAGAAACTTTCTGCGCAGTTTCATTTTGGGCATGATCCAAACAGCGCCAAACGTGTCCATCCCAATCAAGCCAGCAGGTAGGCGGGGTTCGCAAAGCAAGTGGCAAGAATGCAGTGCCGACGGCGAACAAAGTACACATGGAAATTCCAGCAATCCAAAGGCCGATCTGCCCCGCATAGAGTAGCCACCCCGTCAAAATGGCACCGCCTAACCACAGACCACCACATAACCAGAAAATCCATAAAAAATGCCCCACCGGGTACATAACCAATGGGGCGTTTCGCATGAACAGTGCGTCGCGTTAAATGCGTTTGAACACCAAGCTGCCGTTGGTTCCACCAAATCCAAAATTGTTTTTAAGCGCCACATCGATCTTGACGTCACGGGCCGTGTTGGCACAGTAGTCAAGGTCACACTCAGGGTCCTGGTTGTCCAGGTTAATGGTCGGAGGCACTTTCTGGTGATAAAGCGACAACACGGTAAAAATACTTTCCACACCGCCTGCGCCGCCCAGTAAATGGCCGGTCATGGATTTTGTGGAACTGACCACAATATTTTTTGCGTGGTCGCCTAATGCCGCTTTGATGGCACTGGTTTCATTCACATCACCCAAGGGTGTGGAAGTACCGTGCGCATTCAGGTATTGAATCTGGTCCGGATTTACACCCGCATTGCGCATGGCCGAAACCATGGCACGACGTGGGCCGTCCATGCTGGGTGCAGTCATGTGTCCAGCATCCGCGCTCATACCGTAACCACTCAATTCAGCATAAATTTTGGCGCCACGGGCCTTGGCATGTTCGTACTCTTCGAGCACCATCACACCGGCACCTTCTCCCAGCACAAAACCGTCGCGGTCTTTGTCCCAAGGGCGGGATGCGGCTGTTGGATCGTCATTGCGGGTCGATAAGGCACGCATTGCAGCAAAGCCGCCAATACCCAGGGGCGATACGCACGCCTCCGAGCCGCCAGCTACAACGACATCTGCATCGCCGTATTCGATCATGCGACCTGCCTCTCCTATGCAGTGCAAACCCGTGGTGCAGGCAGTCACAACAGCCAAATTAGGGCCTTTGAAACCGCACTTCATGGAAACGTGACCCGCAATCATGTTGATGATCGAAGCAGGCACAAAAAATGGAGAAATGCGACGTGGCCCACGACTTGTGTACTCGGCGTGCATGCCTTCGATCATGGGCAAGCCCCCGATACCCGAGCCGATCACACAACCGATACGAGTGGCCAACTCATCATCCAGCGCTTCACCCGTGGGCAAACCGGAATCTTGCACTGCCTGCATGGCCGCCGCCACGCCGTAATGGATGAAATGGTCCATCGTGCGCGCATCTTTAGAGTTGATGTACGCATCCAGATTAAAGTCTTTGACTTCACCCGCAATCTTGCAGGCAAACGCAGAGGCGTCAAATTTACTGATCAGGCCAATACCAGACTGACCGGCGAGAAGCTTGGACCATGCATCGGCGACCGTGTTGCCCACGGGGCTGATACATCCCAAACCCGTAACTACAACGCGGCGCCGGGTCATCGTCGATCAGGCCTTTTTGCTTTGCGCGTAATCAATCGCGGCTTGAACAGTCGTGATTTTTTCTGCGTCTTCGTCTGGAATTTCGATGCCGAATTCGTCTTCGAGTGCCATCACCAATTCCACTGTGTCTAAGGAGTCTGCACCCAGATCGGCCACAAAGGCTTTTTCATTGGTCACTTGTGACTCTTCAACGCCGAGTTGTTCGGCAATGATTTTTTTGACACGTGCTTCGATATCGCTCATGGTTCCCTCTGAGGGTTGTGAAAAATGAGATTTTAACCGCCTCAGACCACCCAAACCTGCCCGGTGGCAAAACGGAGACTATAAAAAGCCAATTCAAGCCATGAACATACCACCATTGACATGCAATTCTTGGCCCGTGACATAGGCAGCCAAAGGGCTGGCCAGATAACTGACAGCGTGTGCAATGTCTGCAGGCAAGCCAAGGTGTCCTAGGGGAATTTGATTCAAAAGTGCTTTTTGTTGCGCCTCGGGCAAGGCCGCAGTCATGTCCGTCTCGATGAAACCCGGTGCCACGCAGTTCACAGTAATGTTGCGGCTGCCCAATTCTCGGGCCAATGCTCGGGTCATACCCGCCACACCCGCTTTGGCGGCTGCATAGTTGGCTTGTCCCGGGTTACCCGATGCGCCCACCACGCTGGTGATGCTGATGATGCGGCCGTAGCGCTGCTTCATCATGGGGCGCATCACAGTGCGACTCATGCGAAACACGGCTTTCAGGTTGGTGTCCAGCACCGCATCCCAATCGTCGTCTTTCATGCGCATCGCCAAAGTATCGCGGGTAATGCCTGCATTATTGACCAACACATGCAAAGCGCCGTGCTCTTTGACGATCCTGTCAATCAAGCCCTCGGCTGCGGCTGCATCATTGACATCTAAATTGGCACCACGGCAACCCGAAAAGGCAGACAAAGCAGCACTGATGCGAGCGCCACCTTCATCGGTGGTCGATGTACCAATAACTTTCAGTCCTTGCTCGGCCAATTGCAAGGCGATTGCAGCACCAATACCGCGTGTAGCGCCAGTCACCAAGGCCACTTGACCTGCAAATTGAATTTCGCTCATGCCAACTGCCCTTTGACTTCATTCAATGACGCAATATCGTACACAGCCAAGCCCGTCATCTCGGCGTCGATGCGCTTGGTCATGCCGGCCAATACTTTGCCAGGGCCGCACTCAACCACAGTCAAAATTCCTTGCGATTTGATGGCCTGCACACACTCGACCCATCGCACCGGACCGAATGCCTGGCGGTACAAGGCGTCTCGAATCCGCTGTACATCGGACTCTGCCTTGACATCAATGTTGTTGATCACCGGGATTTGAACTTTCCCGAAAACAATGTCCGCCAATTTAGCGGCCAATTTGTCTGCGGCCGGCTTCATCAAGCTCGAATGAAAAGGTGCCGATACTGACAGCAACATGGCACGTTTGGCGCCATTGGCTTTTAAAACTTCACAGGCTTTATCGACGGCTGCCTTGCTGCCTGCAATCACAGTTTGGGCTGCATCATTGAAGTTCACCGCCTCAACCACCTCCATACTTGCAGCTGGAAAAGTAGCCTGCGCCTCAGCACAACCTGCGATCACCTGTGCCGATGGCATACCCAATATCGCCGCCATGGCACCAACGCCCACAGGCACCGCTTCTTGCATGGCCGCAGCGCGAAAACGCACTAAAGGCGCCGCTTGCGCCAATGTCAAAACGCCAGAAGCCACTAAGGCGGAATACTCTCCAAGTGAATGTCCAGCCAACACATCGGGTTGAGCGCCGCCTTCGGACCGCCAAGCACGGTAAGCGGCTACAGCGGCGACCAACATCACCGGCTGGGTATTGGTCGTTAAAGCCAAGGCCTCTTTAGGACCTTGTCGAATCAGTTCGCCCACATCTTCGTTCAAGGCGTCTGAGGCTTCTTTCAAAGTTGCAAGAACCGCGGGATGACCATTCCACGCATCCAGCATACCAACCGACTGTGAGCCTTGACCTGGAAAAACAAATGCAAATTTTGTCATGGTGTTGTTCATGAAAATTACCCCCCCAGCGCTGTCCGATTTTTGCAACTGCAGCAGCGCCCCTCCAAACTTTTTAGCCTAGTCTCACAGCTTGAGCAGAACCGAACCCCAAGTGAAACCCCCGCCCACGCCTTCCAGTAAAAGGGTTTGCCCTTTTTGGATGGTGCCGTTGCGCACCGCATGATCAAGTGCCAAGGGAATGGACGCGGCTGAAGTGTTGCCATGCTGATCAACCGTGACAATTACCTTGTCCATGGACATTTTGAGCTTGCGGGCTGTGCTTTGCATGATCCGGATATTGGCCTGATGCGGGATCAACCAATCGATATCAGCTTCAGTCAATTGCGCTTTTGCCAAACTGGCGCGAGCGGTTTCTTCCAAAACACCCACAGCCAATTTAAATACAGCCTGACCGTCCATCTTCAAGACCGGATCGCCCAGCACAGAGCCACCTGAAACATGACCTGGCACACACAAAATGGCGGAATGTTTGCCATCGGCGTGGATATCGGTTGCCAAAATTCCAGGAACATCGGAGGCTTCGAGCACGACAGCACCCGCTCCATCCCCAAACAAAACACAGGTTGTGCGGTCTTTGAAATCCAAGATACGACTGAAAACTTCAGCGCCAATCACCAAGGCCTTGGTTGCAGAGCCACTTTGAATCATGGCGTCAGCCACGGTTAAAGCATAAATAAAACCGCTGCAAACAGCCTGAACGTCAAATGCTGGGCATCCGGCAATGCCCAGTTTGTGCTGCAACAAGGTGGCCGTTGATGGAAAAACCATGTCAGGCGTTGAAGTAGCGACAATGATCAAGTCAATTTCTTCAGGCTTCACACCTGCCGCTTCTATCGCCTTGAGTGCAGCTTTTACGCCCAAATCACTGCTTGCCGAACCGGCATCGACAAAATGACGGGCACGAATACCGGTTCGCTCCACGATCCATTCATCTGAAGACTCGACGCCTTGAGCGGCCAATTCGGCAACCAAATCGGCATTGGTCAAGCGACGGGGAGGCAAGAAACTGCCAGTGCCAGTGATACGGGAATAAGGTCTCATTCGTGTGGGACCTGTGCGACAGCCTCTGACTGCATGCTTGCCAACAAAAGGGCTGCATGCGTAATTCGGGCCTGCACTCGGTCCAGCAATTGGTGACGAGATGCATCATACGCTCGGTTCAATGCGGCTTCGAAAGCGAACGCATCTGCCGATCCATGGCTCTTGAAAACCAAACCACGCAGTCCCAACAAGGCCGCACCATTGTAACGACGATGGTCCACACGCGACTTAAATGCAGATAAGATCGGATAAGCCAAAAAAGCAACAAATTTCGTGAAAATGTTGCGCGTAAACTCAGCAGTCAAAAAACCACTGACCATGGTTGCCAGCCCCTCACTGGCTTTGAGCGCCACATTACCCACAAAACCGTCACAGATCACGATGTCAACGGTTCCTTTGAAAATGTCATTGCCTTCCACATTGCCATAGAAGTTCAACTCTCCAGCCAGACCCGCAGACCTCAAAAGTTCACCAGTTTTCTTGATGACGTCATTGCCTTTAATGACTTCCTCGCCCACATTCAGCAAACCCACGGTAGGATTCTCGTTGCCTTGAAGCACAGATACCAAGGCCGAACCCATCACCGCAAACTGAAGTAAATCCTCAGGAGAACAATCCACGTTGGCTCCCAAATCGAGCATGGTCGTGCTGCCGCCTTTGAAGTTTGGCATTTGTCCCGCAATGGCCGGACGGTCAATACCCTGCATGGTTTTAAGCACGTACCGTGCTATGGCCATCAAAGCACCCGTATTGCCAGCCGAGATAGCCGCCTGCGCCGCCCCTTGCCTGACCTGCTCGATGGCAATCCGCATCGAAGAGTCTTTTTTGCGGCGAAGAGCAATTTCAAGCGAGTCGTCCATGCCAACCTCTTCACTGGCATGAACAACTTTGCCACGGGGCTCTTGCCACCCAGAGAAGGCTTCGGGCAAGCCGACCAACAACAAACGCGCATCGGGGTGCTTGATCAAAAAACGCTGACAAGCCGCCAAAGTCACACGGGGACCGTGATCGCCACCCATGCAATCGACGGCCAGTGTGATCACATCAGGAGTTGACATAGAAGGGATGCATCAAAAATAAAGGCCCGAGCTACGCAAGAAGTAGCATCGGGCCCTTGAAGCCAGTGTGAATTAGGCTTCAGATTTGTTTTTCAACACCTGACGGCCACGATAAAAGCCATTCGGGCTGATATGGTGACGCAGGTGTGTTTCGCCCGTGGTCGGCTCCACGGCGATGCCCGGCACATTCAGTGCATTGTGCGAACGGTGCATGCCGCGCTTGGACGGGGACTTTTTGTTTTGCTGAACGGCCATGGTGGCTCCTTGAATGCCGCGCGTTCGAAGAAGGACGCAGCTTCTGAGTTAGAAAAAGTACGCCCAGATAATCCGAGCGAAGCCATTGATTATAACCTAACTTGGGCTTAATTGGACTTTTTAAGCTTCAACCCGGCCAAAGCCGCAAAGGGGTGCGGTCGTTTTTCCTCTTCTTGTTCAAACTGAGGGGCTTCAGCTGACATGTGCAAAGGCTCCGGACAGGCTTCATGCAGGGGCACCAAAGGCATGGCCAAAATCACCTCGTCCTCCACCAGATCGATCAAATTGAACTCTCGGCTTGTGACCAAAAGATCCTCTTCCACCTCGTCATCCAGCGCCATGGCCGTGGCCTCGTCAGCGACGAAGCGGAAAGATCTGTCCACGGCTACAGCGGTCAATACAGGGCTGAGGCAGCGTTGGCACAACAGCGGCAAAACCGCATTGACCTGCAAATGAAGCCACACTTGGTCTTGAGCCCCCGCTTTGGAAACAGCTTCGCCTCGGGCTTGCCACTTCACAGGGGGCGACACCAATCCGTCTTCGGACTCTTCTGTAAGACGCTCCCATTGCACCAGCGGTGCCTGGCCTGAAAGGACAGACCCGTCGCGAGAAAAGGCACTCACATCGAGCCTCTGAGGGTGCCACTTGGCATCGCTTTTGTGTTCCATGGTTGCAGTGTAAGAGAATTACGGCATGTCATACGCCGCATTGCACACCCACTCACCCGAAAGTCGCCGCCTCGTCTTGGGCTCTACATCACGTTATCGACGTGAATTGCTGGAGCGATTACGCATCCCATTTGTCACTGCCTCGCCAGAGGTTGACGAGACACCCCATAGGGGTGAAACACCCCCACAACTGGCTCTGCGTCTGGCACTGGCCAAAGCGCAGGCGGTGGCCCTTCAATTTCCGCAAGCCGTGGTCATCGGGTCTGACCAGGTCGCCGATTTGGATGGCGAGCCCCTGGGGAAGCCAGGGCAACATGACCGCGCCGTGGCTCAACTTCGTCGCATGCGGGGTCAATTGGTTATTTTCCAAACTGCAGTCTCTGTGGTGTGTTTGGCAAGCCAATTTGAACAAACCCAACTGGCCCAGGTCAAGGTGCGCTTTCGCGATTTGAGCGACGCCGAGATCGAAGCTTATTTACGCGCAGAAGAGCCCTATGACTGTGCAGGCAGTGCCAAAAGCGAAGGACTCGGTATCGCACTGCTCGACTCAATTGACAACGACGACCCGACCGCACTTGTGGGTTTGCCTTTGATTCGCACCTGCCAAATGATCCGGGCAGCAGGCGTTCGAATTTTATGAGCGCGCCCACCACACCGCTTGGACGCTTGTTCTTGGTTCCTGCACCTTTGGATTTTGGCTGCGACAGCGACACGGCCTTGGAAGAGGTCATGCCCCTAGGGACCTTGAAAGTCGCGGCCCAACTCAGCCACTGGATTTGTGAAAACGCCAAGTCCACACGCGCTTACTTAAAGCGGGTCGATGCGCTGGTGCCCTTAGGCACACCCATCCAAAGCCAACAGATCACCGAGTTGCCTCGGCAAGTGCATAAAAAGGGGGACCACCTGGGGGATTTCGATGCCAAGCCTTTGCTGGCTGATGCCCTTCATGGGCATGACGTCGGATTGGTCAGCGAAGCCGGCATGCCCGCCGTGGCCGACCCCGGGAGCTCGGTCGTGCGTGCTGCGCACACTTTGGGCCTAAAAGTCGTCCCCTTGATCGGTCCAGTTTCATTGCTCTTGGCCTTGGCCGCATCAGGACTGAACGGTCAAAATTTCGCCTTTGTTGGCTACCTTCCACAAGACAGTGCAGAACGAAACAAACGGATCCGGGAGCTCGAAACTTTGGCAATCCGAACAGGACAAACCCAATTGTTCATTGAAACGCCTTACCGCAATGCCGCAATACTTCAAGCTTTACTGCAAACCTTGCAAGCCCAAACGCGGCTCGCCATCAGCAGCGGCTTGACGCTTGCCACCGCACAATCACGCAGTGCAACAGTCAGCCAATGGAAAAAACAAGCCGAGGGACCGAACAACAGCACACCCGCAGTTTTTGCCATCGGACCTTGAAAGGCGGTTGAAAAAATCTCAACGCAGAGTGACCGACGAACGCATGGCTTGCCATGCACCCACGCCAACTGCGGCGCCAAATCGTTTGGCCAAGCGCTCTGCCACGTTTTCACGACGTGTGTAGTCGGTGATGTCTTCGGCTTTGACCACATCACGGGCCACCATGTCCAGGCTGCCCATCGCATCGGCTAAGCCCAATTCGACCGCTTGCTGGCCGCTCCAGAACAAACCGCTGAACATTTCGGGGGTTTCTTTCAAACGATCACCACGGCCTTTTTTCACCGCCTCAATGAATTGCGCATGAATTTGATTCAGCATCAACTGCCCATGTTTGCGTTGGGCTTCTGTTTGCGGGCTGAACGGATCGAGAAATCCCTTGTTTTCACCGGCCGTCATCAACCGGCGCTCTACGCCCAATTTGTCCATCAGCCCGGTAAAGCCAAAACCATCCATCAACACACCAATACTCCCCACAATGCTGGCTTTATCGACATAAATTTTATCTGTCGCTGCGGCAATATAGTAGGCAGCAGAAGCACAAGACTCTTCGACCACCGCATAAATCGGCTTTTTATAAACTGCTTTCAAACGGTGAATTTCATCGTTGATGATCCCCGCTTGAACAGGACTGCCGCCCGGGGAGTTGATGACCAGAACTAAGGCCTTCGAGCCCGAGTCTTCCAAGGCACTGCGCATGGCCATTACAATATTTTCTGCACTTGAATCAGCACCTGAAGCAATTTCGCCTTTGATCTCAACTGTGGCGGTATGAACCGATGTCGGGTTGTTGGCAGGCGCATTGTCATTGCGTAAAACCCAGAAAACCGCCACGGCAAACACCAGCCAAGCCATTCGCAAGCCGATGTTCCAGCGGCGAGACACCTTGGCTTCTTGTAAATTGGAAAAAACAAGCTTTTCTAAGACTTGCCTGTCACTTGCTATTTGTGACACAGGCGTTGCAGCGGCGGCCGTCTCAGGGTTCACAGCGGCGGCCGCTGGGTGCAAGACAGGTTCAATAGATTCAGGAGTAGGCTCGTGCATTTCAAAATTCAAAAGGTTTCAAGTTGTACTCAGTATGCCAGTGAACTACTTCATTCTGTTCGGCTAAGGTGATTTTCACCAAGCCTCCTCGACAGGGGCCGCCTGCGCACTCACCTGTCACGGGGCTGTACGTCGCCCCATGGGTGGCGCACATCAACCATTGCCCTGATGCATCAAAAAACCGGTCCGGCTGAAAATCCAATTCCATCGCCACATGGGTGCAACGATTGAGGTAAGCCTGCACACGGCCTTCATGACGTACAGCAAACGCACGACAAGTTTGCCCCCCGTAAACCACATCAAAGGGGACTCCTCGCCCTCCTTCTTGTAGATCGGCTGAATTGCACAGTGGTACCCAATCACTCATTCAGTCCCCCTCAGGCGTGATTTTTCAGCCAAGTATTCAACTCGGCCACCGAATGCAAAACAGCCAAGGGCTTGAGCACATGAAAGGCCTCAGGCTCATGGGCGCCATAGCTCACACCGATACTGGGGCATCCCGCGTTCAAGGCCATTTGCAGATCATGGGTTGTGTCACCGATCATCAAGGTACGCTCCGGCTCCGCACCAAATTCACGCATCAACTCTTGCAACATCAAGGGGCTCGGTTTCCCAGCCGTTTCGTCAGCTGTGCGGGAACCATCAAACACCCCTTTCAAGGCCACATCGTGCAAGGCTTCGTTCAGACCTTTGCGACTTTTACCGGTCGCCACAGCGAGCCAATGGTGGCGCGACTTGAGATCAGCCAGCATGGGCAAAACACCCTCAAACAAACTGATGTCATCTTGGAGTTGAAGGTAATAGTGCCGGTAGCGTTGACCCAATTCGGGATATTTGTCTGGCGAGACGTCGGGCGCCGCATGCGCCAAGGCCTGCGGCATTGCCATACCAATCACATAGGAAGCGGCTTCCCGAGTGGGCTCTTGACCACCGACATCGACCACCGCCCTCTGAATGCAGCGGGTAATGACCGCAGTGGAGTCAAATAAAGTGCCGTCCCAATCGAAGGCGATCAGGTCAAATTGGCGGGGTCTGGATGCGGACATGGTCTTTGAATTGTTGAAGTTCAGTCGGTAACTCGGCGTTCAACTCAACACGTTTCCCCGACACGGGGTGGTTGAACTGCAAGCGCCAAGCATGTAGGAACATACGTTTACGGCCTTGTTTTAGCAGCATTTTGTTCCATTCAAAATCGCCGTATTTGTCATCACCTGCAATCGGATGCCCCTGCGACGCCAAATGCACTCTGATTTGGTGCGTCCGTCCGGTTTTAATGGTCACTTCCAGCAAAGTGCATCCGTTCAGGCGTTCAGCCACTTTGACCAAGGTGATGGATCGCATACCTTCAGGGTCTTCTGCTGTGGTCACTCGCACGCGTCGCTCCCCATCGGGCAGCAAAAACTTATGCAAAGGCAGATCAATGACTTTATTTTTTGCAGGCCATTGACCCCGAACCAAAGCCAAATAAGTCTTGCCCGTTTCACGTTCGCGAAACTGATCTTGCAGGTGCTTCAATGCGCTGCGTTTTTTGGCAACCAGCAAAATACCGCTGGTGTCGCGGTCTAAACGGTGTACCAACTCCAGCAGTTTGGCCTGCGGACGTGCCTGACGCAATTGCTCGATCACTCCGAAACTCACGCCAGACCCGCCGTGAACAGCCACACCAGCAGGCTTGTCTAACGCCAACAGCGCCTCGTCTTCCAACAAAACCGGAAACTCGCGCCCCGGGGCTGGACGGGCCGCTTTTTCGGCCACTTTCTCTGAAATTCGCACAGGAGGCAGCCTGACCAAGTCGCCCGCCGTGACCCGACTCTCGGCCGATGCCCTGCCTTTGTTGATCCGGACCTCGCCGCTGCGGATGATCCGGTACACATGTGTTTTGGGAACGCCTTTGAGGTGCCGGATCAGGTAATTGTCCAGGCGTTGACCGGCCGACTCTTCATCGACGGTGAGCCATTTCACTTCCAGGGAGACAGGAGCTGGGTTGCCCCCTATAATGTGTTTCACCAGCGATTGGTTGTAAGTAGTTGATTTGAATGGAAATGAATTCCTTAAGGTAAGGAGTTTAGTCCACACACCACCCCAACCGCGCTGGAAGGTCGATGCCACCTCCCCTGTTACTGCAGACTGCAAGGCCAACGCCCGCAGTGGCAAAACCAGTCAGAGGATGGGCAGACGCATTGAAACCCCGATACGGAATACCTGTATTCACCAGCCCTCGGCTGTTGAATGGAACGAAGCGAAATGATGGTGCTGATGGGAACTTGGATGACTTGGCTGCAGTGGCTCTTTGAGCCGCCCGGCCTGTTCACGCCCATGACCCCACCCCGAACAGTGAAGATACCCTCTTTGCTCGAGCGGCGACCCAGTGCCTCCATCCCCTCGCCTCATCCACGCGCCCTCTCCACTGTTCCTGAGCCAATGCTCAGCTGAACAGCGGACACTTCGGCAATTCCTTTCGTTTCAAGCGTCTTCTCCGGCATCGTGTGCCCTTTGTGGGCCAGTACAAGCCAGCGTAGCCAGCGGGTCCTATGATCCTGCGCCGCGCGGCATTAGAAGAAGGACTGCATCATGAAACGGATGCTCATTAACGCTACGCAGGCAGAAGAACGCCGCTTGGCCATCGTCGACGGACAAAAACTCCTCGACTACGAAATCGAAATCGAAGGGCGCGAACAGCGCAAAGGCAATATTTACAAAGCTGTTGTGACCCGGGTCGAGCCCTCACTCGAAGCTTGCTTTGTGGACTACGGTGAAGACCGTCATGGCTTTTTGCCCTTCAAAGAAATCTCACGCCAATACTTCGCCGAAGGCGTCTCGGTCAGCCAGGCCCGCATCAACGATGTGATCCGCGAAGGCCAAGAACTCATGATCCAGGTCGAAAAAGAAGAGCGTGGCAACAAGGGCGCTGCCCTGACCACCTTCGTCTCCCTGGCTGGCCGCTATGTGGTGCTGATGCCCAACAACCCCCGTGGCGGTGGCGTCAGTCGCCGAATTGAGGGTGACGACCGGGCCGAGCTCAAAGAAGCCATGGACCAGTTGGAATACCCCAAGGGCATGTCCATCATCGCGCGCACCGCTGGCATTGGCCGTTCAGCGCCCGAATTGCAGTGGGACTTGAACTATCTGCTCAAGTTGTGGACCGCCATCGACGGCGCCACCAAAGGCGGCAAAGGCGCTTTCTTGATTTACCAAGAATCTTCGCTGGTCATCCGCGCGATTCGTGACTACTTCAACAATGACATCGGCGACATCCTGATCGACACCGACGACATTTACGAACAAGCTCAGCAATTCATGAGCCACGTGATGCCTGAATTCGCGGCGCGCGTGAAGCGCTACCGCGACGATGCACCCTTGTTCAGCCGCTTCCAGATCGAACACCAGATCGAATCAGCCTATGCCCGCACCGTGCAATTGCCGTCTGGCGGCGCCATCGTGATCGACCACACCGAAGCTTTGGTTTCCGTGGACGTGAACTCGGCCCGCGCCATCAAGGGCGGCGACATCGAAGAAACCGCCACCCGCACCAACCTGGAAGCCGCTGACGAAGTGGCGCGCCAGATGCGTCTGCGCGACTTGGGTGGCCTGATCGTGATCGACTTCATCGACATGGAGGAGTCCAAGAACCGCCGTGAAGTCGAAAACCGCTTGCGCGACGCCTTGCGCCAAGACCGCGCCCGTGTGCAGTTTGGCTCCATCAGCAAATTTGGCCTCATGGAAATGAGCCGCCAACGCTTGAAACCGGCCTTGGCAGAAGGCTCTTCGATCCCCTGCCCACGTTGCGGCGGCTCCGGCCACATCCGCGACACCGAAAGCTCGGCGCTACAGATTTTACGCATCATCCAAGAAGAGTCCATGAAGGACAACAGCGCAGCCGTGTACGCCCAAGTGCCGGTGGAAGTAGCTTCTTTCTTGCTGAACGAAAAGCGCTCCGAGATCGCCAAGATCGAATTGCAACAACGCATCAACGTGCTGTTGGTGCCCAACAAGTCGATGGAGACACCGCACTACAAACTCGAACGTTTGAAGCACGATGACCCGCGCTTGGACCACATCGAAGCCAGCTACGCCATGGCTGAAGTCATGGAAGACCCGACCACCGTGACACGCCGCTCACAAGAGCCGACCAACAAGCAAACACCGGTGATCAAAGGCGTTTTGCCAGACGCACCAGCGCCTATGGCACCGGTCAAGGTGGAAGCGCCTAAGGTCGCGCCAGCGGCCAAGGCGGCCCCTGCCGCGCCAGTCGCCACTGCGGCAACGGGTGGTTTCTTCGGCTGGTTCAAAAACCTCTTCGGCGGAGATTCTGCTTCCGCACCAGAAGCGGCACCCGCCCAAGAAGAAAAACGCGAAGGCCGTAATGCACGCGATGCCAAAGGAAACGAACGTGGCGAAGGCCGAAATGGCGAACGCCGAGAAGGTCGCGACGGTCGCCGTGGTGGTAACCGCCGTGGCGAGCGTTCGGGTGAGCGCTCAGGCGAGCGCAACGAGCGCGCAGAAGGCGCACCGGCACAAGCGCGGGAAACTCGCGAGCCGCGTGAACCCCGCGCCCCGCGTGAAGGCCGCCGCAACGATCGCCAAGGTGAGCGTGATACTGAACGGGGTGGTGAGCGCCCTGAGCGTGCACCGCGTGAGCGCCGCGAAGCCATGACCGGTCAAACCCAAGACGCCCAATCGGTCGCGATGGACATTGCTGACAACACACTGGGCGAACGCGCATCGCGTGGCGAACGTTCCGACGGTCGTGGCGAGGGCCGCCGTGAACGCGGCGAAGGTCGTCGTGAACGTGGCGAGCGTCGCCAACCCGACGCCCAACGCCCAGAAGGCGAAAACGTGCAGGCCCAAGAAGGTGCCGCACAAGAAGCCCACACCGAAAACGGTCAAGCCGCGGGCAACGAAGGCGAAACACCTGAACGCCGCGAACGTCGTTCGCGCGACCGTTACGGCCGTGATCGCCGTGAACGTCAGCCCGAGCAACGCAGCGACGCAGCAGGCGAAGCGGCTTTTGTAGCCCATGATGCAGCCCAACCGGCGTTGCATGACGGCGCCTCCAACGCCGAAGCACCAATCCGTTCGTACTTTGAGCGTGCGGCCACAGCAACAGCTTCAGCCGCTCCCGCAGAACCCGTGGCACCGATCACCGGCATGTGGTCAGCGCAACCGGCTCCAGCTGCAGCACCAGCGCAACAAGCTGCTCCAGCAACTGAAGCGGTGGCCCCGGCCCATGCTGAAGTGGCTGTGACCACACCTGCACCGACTGTGGCACCAGCACCAGCAGCATTAGCGGTGGCCGTTGCACCTGCAGCCGCAGCAAGCCCAGGCTTGCCCAAGGTCCAAGCCTTCGCCCTGCCGGTAGAGAGCCTGATTCAAGTGGCCAACAGTTCCGGTCTGCAATGGGTCAATTCGGACCCTGCCAAAATTGCCGCAGTGCAAGCGGCCATTGCCGCTGAGCCCAAGCCAGCCCACGTGCCCCGTGAACGTGCGCCGGTCGTCGTCTCAGACGATGGCCCGCTGGTCTTGGTCGAAACCCGCAAAGACCTGAGTGAAATGAAGCTGCCCTTCTAAAAACCACTGTGCTTGCAAAGCAATCAAAAATGCCGGACTTGTCCGGCATTTTTTTTCGTCAACACCCCCAGCAAGTTTCAAACAGTTGCGGCGCGTTTCCAAGCTGCGGCAGCGGCAGCGGCATCGTCACGTTGTTCGGCCAATTGGGCCAAAGCAGACCAAGCTTGGCGACGAAGTTCAGCGTCCTCCAGTTTCTGCGCAGATTGAGTCAACAAGGTCTGCGCCTTGCCCCAAAGCTGTCGCTTCATGCAAGCCATCCCAGCCAAATATTGCAACGATGCGTCTTGGGGCTGTGCCAATTGTGCTGCCTCGATTCGAGCCAACCACTCACGCTCAGCAGAGTCTTGTGCATGTCCAAGACTGCGGTCAATCAAACGCACCAATTTGACTTTTTGAGCAACCGACAAAAGCGTTGGCATTTTTAAAAACCGCTCCCAAATCGGCAGCAACCAAGTACGGGCTACTGCAGCATCACCCTTCAAATTCAGCCAATGGTTTGCGGCATGCACAGCCAACTCTGGCATGAGACGCTGAGAAGCGCCCAGGCTCTGCCACACACGTTTCAATTGAGAAATTTCGTGGGTATGCGCCAACAAATCCATCACCAAGCCCCGCACAATGCTGTCTGATGCTGCAGGAGAAAAGGCGCGGTGTTTGACCAATAACAAAGCAGTTTCCAATGCTTGAGCAGGTTGATCCGCCAAGCGCGAAGCCTTTAAACGCAAACGCATGGCCACCGTTCTGCGAGCAACCCCTTGCGGCAATTGGTCCAGCCATGCCAGACTGGCAACGGCATCACGATCGTCCAATGACCAACGTGCCGCCCGCAGCAAACCACCCTCTTTGAGGGTTTGTCGCACGACAGTTGTACCGTGCTCGGCCTCAGCCAAGGCATCGTTCAAATGTTTATGCCGATTGGTTTTGTCTTGCAATGCATGCGACGCTTCGGCAGCCAATATATGGGCCAGGGCTTTCAAAGAAGTGGCGTGTGGCAAATTACCTCCCGCATTGGCCAACGCACGTTCGTGATCTATCACCAATTCGGCTGCTTTGCGTGCGCGTAAAAAACGACCCGCCATGTAATGCGCTGAAGCGTCGAGCAAAGCGCCATGGGCAGCCCTTTCCTTTTGCAACAAGCGCCAACGCTTGGCTTGCTTTGGCAACGCCAGCATGGCTGACAAAGCACGCTGTGCTAAGTGCATCAACACCAATATAGATACCAGCACGAGCAACACCAAATTCAAGGACAGGTCTATGCGGTAGGGAGGCCAAAACACCATCACGGTGCCAGGATTGCTGCCCGCCAGCAACGCTACGGCCACAGCCACCGAGAACAGCGCAATCAGCCAAATAGCCACACGCATGAGGTTTACCTTCCCGCAGCGGCCGTAGCCAACGCAGACAAGGTGCCATCCAAGCGGGGCATTTCAGCTTTACGCAACTGCGATTGGGATTGCTCGATCAACTGCAAAGCCTGCTGCGACTTGCGAGAGTTCATATCGAAATACTTGCGCACCAAAGCAGCGGAGGCCGTCAAATCAACTTGCAAGGATTCGCTTTGCCGGGCGAGCAAGCCTATGCGTGCATTGAGTAATTTAAGTTTGAGGTTTTCACGCAAAAAGAAAGTTTGATCCGGAGACAGCAATGCAGCTTCTGGCGAATCAATGCGACTGACGCGCAGCAAACCACGTACTTCTTGCCAAAATCGATCCACCCCGATTTGCCACCAATTCGGGTTGACAGGAGAGACTGCTGTGCCTGTCGTTTTAAGCGCTGTCGTGGACATCGGTTGATTGGCCATGGGCAATTCATCCACCAAGGCCACCAGCTCATCCAGCTTGATCAACAAACCAGGCAAGTCGGTAACCTGCGACGACTTGACTTGCTCAAGGTCTTTTTCAATGGCCCGTTGCACAGGCATCAAGCGGGGTTGACTGACCCGCTGTAAACGCAATTGGGCAGACTTGAGCGCCGCCAGCATGGGCTCCAGACTGCCGGTCAACTGCGATTGCTGCTGCGCCATGCGCAATGCCGCTTCAATATCGACCACCAGATTTTCATCACGCGAACGCGATAGGCTTTGCATCAATTCATCCAGTTGACCGCGTTGCAAAGCAACCTCTCCCAAACGAGACTCCACCAGACTTAAACGCGCCGCGCTTTCCTTGACCGTCTCTTGGGCTTGTTTGGCCCAGGCTTTGGCCTCCAAAGACTGCTGCCCGGCATCCGCACTTTGGCGGGCCAATTGTCCTTGAATGCGGGACAGCTTCTCCCATAACAAACCACTGCCCACCAAGCCTAACAAAGCCAACAGCGTCGGAATGGCCACCGACCAACTCCAACGCAAAGCCATGGGACCGGGTGGATGCTTAGACGCTGGATTTTCAGAATTCATGACAGGATTTTATAGAGGACGCGACCGCTTGAAGTGCGGGTTGCGCAATAGCCACAGACCCCCAGCCTGCTTGCTTTGCATTGGTGGCAATCCGAGGGTGCGTGGCAACCGCTTTGGCGCCCTGCCAGTCCTGGTCAGGCAAGGCCTCTTTCAGATTGAAAATCGCTTCAGAATTACTGAAAAGCCAAACCGCACCCCCCTCAACCGATTGACGTATGGCTGCCAATTGCGCTAGGCTCAATTCAGGTTTTTTCCTTTGGTAGGCCGCAATTTGGTCCACCTGTGCGCCTGCTGCTTGCAGTTGGGTCACCAACCAATCGCGCCCTGTGACTTGACCTTGGGCATCACAACCGCGAACGACCAGCACCCGCAAGCCAGCGTGAATTTGAGAAGCCACAACTGACCACAAGGCCTCCGAATCGAGTTGCACCGCATCCCAAGGCGGGGCGTCAATCGAATGCAGGGGAAAACCGACTTTCAACAAGGCGTCTTGACTGCCAGGCCCCGTGACCCAGGCGCGCAGCCCGCCCCAAGGTAAAAGCCCTTGCGAAACGGGATTCGCTTGCCGAAAATACCTCACCGCATTGGCGCTGACGAACATGACCGCATGGTACTGGTCAAGGTGTTGCCAGGTACTGCGCAGAGCCTGCTGATCGGGGGCCGGGCCAATGGCCATCAAGGGCATTGCTTGCGCATCAAAACCCATGTCCTTCAAACCCAGAATCCAAGCTTGCGCATCTTCTGGCGCCCGCGTGACCCATACCCTAATTTTGGCCAGGCATTCAGTCGACCTCATGTTCGTGGGAATGCACTGGTCGACGGGGTCATCCATGGGCACCCGCCTGCCTCAAACTGTGCGCGACCTGTTCACCCAATTGCTCGGCGCTGGCATGCGCCGGATTGTTCAATGTCGCCTGGGCGGTCACCAAGACCCCATCCCCTTGCGGATCGCCCCAAGCGGCTTTCAAGGTCAAAACACCAGCCGTCAAAGTTGCATGAGCGGCCAAGGGCATGGAGCAACTGCCCCCCATGGCGCGGCTGACAGCACGTTCAGCCGCCACGCGCAGCCATGTGGTTTCATCCACCAAAGGGGCCAGGGCATCTCTAAGATCCTGGCGATCGGCACGAATTTCAATACCCAGCGCGCCTTGTCCTGCTGCGGGCAACATGTCCGCTTCCTCAAAAACATGGCGAATGCGCTGGCTCAGGTTCAAGCGCTTCAACCCTGCAGCAGCCAGCACAATACCGGCATATTGACCTTCGTCCAGCTTGCGAAGCCGTGTGTCCAAGTTTCCGCGCAATGGCTCAATTTTCAAATCAGCACGTAAAGCACGCAGCAACACAGTGCGGCGCAAGCTCGAGGTACCGACCACCGCGCCGTGGGGCAAATCGGCCAAAGTGGCGTATTGCGACGAGACCCAAGCGTCACGCGGGTCTTCACGCGCCATCACGCAACCCAGATCAAACCCTTCAGGCAAATCCATCGGCACATCTTTGAGCGAATGCACCGCAATGTCAGCGCGACCTTCTTGCAGAGCCAACTCCAGCTCTTTGACAAACAAGCCCTTGCCACCCACCTTGCTCAAACTGCGGTCCAGAATTTGATCCCCCAGTGTGGTCATGCCCAACAAGGTCACGGCATGGCCGCGAGCTTGCAACAAGGCTTGTACGTGTTCAGCCTGCCACATCGCCAAACGGCTTTCGCGTGTGGCAATGACAATAGACAGTGGGGCAGGAGCAGAAGCAAAAACGTTCAAGGCAGTAACTCTTTGGTAATTTTCAGGACGTTGTCAATGCTAGCATGGGGACCCGTCATCTCCCATGTGCATTCATACCTTGACCATGAAACAGGCACTGAAAGAAATCCCTATTCGTCAATCACGCGACAACGAACGTCCTTTGGTTGAAAACATTCGTTTACTTGGCCGAATTTTGGGCGACGTGATCCGCGAACAAGAAGGTGCCCCTGTTAGATAGGATTGAAGACTTGGCGCATTCTGCCGCCCTCATGCGTGATTTTTTTCGCCCTCACCGGTGTGGCAGCGCTGGTGCAGCGATCGGGTGAAGAGCAATACACCATGCTCGGCTATTCAGACAGCAACAAAGACGGCGGCATTTTCACCAGTAACTGGGCACGTTAGCGAGCCGAATAGCACTGCTAAAAACTTTATGGCATGCCAGTGGGACGTTACCGTGCGGGCATTGCGGCGGGATTGCGCAACACGGGTTAATGCGCATGGTGTGACACCGCTTAAAGCGCCATAATTTTCTTCAACCCAACATGTGGTTGGCCGTTCTAATGAAAGCCCTGAATGTCCCACATTTCAGCCGTGCCCACGTTTCCCGCAGCCAAAGACTGCGACCCTGTTCTGTTGGGCTGGATGCAAGGCTCGCCACCGCCTGCTGACAAATGTATTCAGTTTCAGGACTCGACCAGCTACCGCTTTCCGCAACTGCGCTGGAGCTTTGCACACCAGCGCCAGTTGGTGCCTACCGTGGTCGTCACACAAGGTCATGCAAGGCCATTGCCGGCCTCGGCAAGTGAGTTACCAGACATTCAATACACCGCACTGGGCGGTCAAGGCGGCGGCGACTGGGCCAACATGATGGAGGCCAGTTACACCGACGCGCTGATGGTCATGCACAAGGGCCAGGTGTTATTTGAACATTACAACGGCGTCATGACGCCCGCCAAACAGCACATTGCCATGTCAGTCTCAAAGTCCTTCATGGGAATCATGGCCGCATGCCTGGTGGCACGAGGCCAGTTGGACGCTGCACAAGGTGTAGGACATTACGTGCCTGAGTTGGCGGCCAGTGGCTTTGGCGATGCCACTGTGCGGCAAGTCATGGACATGACCACCGGCATTGATTACACCGAAAACTACGCCGACCCTCTGGCTGAAATTTGGAACCATATGCGCGCTGGCGGCGTCATGCCGCGCCCCGCAGGATATACCGGACCGACACACTTTTACGACTACCTGCCCAGAGTGCGCAAACTGGGCGAACACGGGGAGAAGTTCACTTACCGAACGGCCAACACCGATGTGTTGGCTTGGGTCGTGGCCAGGATCACAGGCATGCGTACCGCGGACTTGTTGTCGCAACTCGTCTGGCAACCCATGGGTGCCGAAAAAGACGCTTACTATTCTGCAGACTCCATCGGCACCGCCTTTGCCGGGGGCGGACTGAACACCACCCTGCGAGACTTGGCCCGTTTTGGCGAATTGCTGCGCAACCATGGGCGTGTGGGTTCCACCCAGGTCTTGCCAGAAGCGGCTGTGCGAGATACCTTCGCCGGTGCAGATCCTGCTCGCTTTGCGCCCAATGGCCCGCCCACTCTGCCCGGCTGGAGCTACCGCAACATGTGGTGGGTGTCACACAACCCGCACGGTGCCATCATGGCCCGAGGGGTGCACGGCCAAAACATTTACATCGATCCAAAGGCCGAGATGGTCATCGCCCGCTACGCCTCGCACCCAATTGCGGCCAACATCGGCAACGACCCGCACACCCTCCCCGCCTACCATGCGATGGCGCTGGCTTTGCTCGGGTAAATGGCAGATTCAGGCCTTCTGTGCCGGGGCTTAAGGTCGGGCCCGTGGAAGCCCGATAAAATCAAAAGCTTATGACAAACCAACTCGACAAAAAATCCCAAGCCTGGTCAGCCCTGTTTTCTGAACCCATGAGCGAGTTGGTCAAGCGTTACACGGCCAGCGTGTTTTTTGACAAACGCCTGTGGCAGGCCGACATCCAGGGCTCTTTGGCCCACGCCGAGATGCTGGCCGCGCAAAACATCATCGGCGCCAGCGACCTGGCCGACATCCAGCGCGGCATGGCCCAGATCACCCAAGAAATTGAATCCGGCGCTTTCGAATGGAAGCTGGACCTGGAAGACGTGCACCTGAACATCGAAGCGCGCCTGACCGCACTGGTGGGCGACGCGGGCAAGCGATTGCACACCGGCCGCAGCCGCAACGACCAAGTGGCCACCGACGTGCGTCTGTGGCTGCGCGGCGAGATGGACCTGATCACCGAGCTGCTGGTGGACCTGCAAAAGTCGCTGGTCGATGTGGCCGAACACAACGTCGAAGTCATCCTGCCCGGTTTCACCCATTTGCAAGTGGCCCAGCCGGTGAGCTTTGCGCACCACCTCTTGGCTTATGTGGAAATGTTTGCCCGCGACGCCGAGCGCATGGTCGACGTGCGCCGCCGCACCAACCGCCTGCCGCTGGGCAGCGCCGCTTTGGCCGGCACCACCTACCCGCTGGACCGCGAACGCGTGGCCCGCACCCTTGGCATGGTCGATGCCGATGGCCAGGCCCAAGTCTGCCAAAACAGCCTCGACGGCGTGAGCGACCGCGACTTTGCAATTGAATTCACCGCCGCCGCCAGCCTGTGCATGGTGCACGTCAGCCGCATGTCTGAAGAACTGATTTTGTGGATGAGCCAAAACTTTGGCTTCGTCAAGATTGCAGACCGTTTCACCACCGGCAGCTCCATAATGCCGCAGAAGAAAAACCCGGACGTGCCCGAGCTGGCACGCGGCAAAACCGGCCGCGTGTTTGGCCACTTGATGGGCCTGCTCACGCTCATGAAAGGCCAGCCCCTGGCCTACAACAAAGACAACCAAGAAGACAAAGAGCCGCTGTTTGACACCGTGGACACGCTCAAAGACACCTTGCGCATCTTCAGCGAAATGATCGGCGGCCAAATCAACCCGGCCACCGGCCAGAAAGAAGGCGGCATCAGCGTGAACGCCGAGGCCATGGAAGCGGCTGTGAAAAAAGGCTACGCCACGGCCACCGACTTGGCCGACTATTTGGTGAAAAAGGGCTTGCCGTTTCGCGATGCGCACGAGACCGTGGCCCATGCTGTCAAGGCCGCCAGCTCACACCACTGTGACCTGTCCGAGTTGCCGCTGACTGTGCTGCAAAGCTTTCATGCATCGATCGAAAAAGACGTCTACGAAGTCCTGAGCCTGCGTGGCTCACTGAACGCCCGCAACACCTTGGGCGGCACCGCGCCCGCGCAGGTCAAGCTGCAGATTGCGCGGCATCGGGCACGCTGGGTATAACGGTCAGATCTCAACACATAAAAAATGAACTCCAGCGCACAATGCGCTTCAACCAAGGAAACACATGGGCGCGCAATGGAAAGCCAAAGGCAAAGAACTGGCAGCCAATGCCAGGGGGCAGATGTTTGGCAAGTTGTCCAAAGAGATCATGGTGGCGGCCCGTGGCGGCGCAGACCCGTCGCTCAACTCCAAGCTGCGCTTGGTGTTGGAGCAGGCGCGCAAGGTGTCTATGCCCAAAGAAACTTTAGAGCGCGCCATCAAAAAAGGCGCGGGCCTGACCGGTGAGGTGGTGAATTTTGAGCATGTGATGTACGAGGGCCACGCGCCGCACCAAGTGCCGGTGATGGTCGAATGCCTGACCGACAACGTCAAACGCACAGCGCCTGAGATGCGGGTGCTGTTTCGCAAAGGGCAAATGGGCACCTCCGGCTCAGTGGCTTGGGACTTCAACCACCTGGGCATGATCGAAGCCGAGCCCGCCGCCCCAGGTGCCGACCCCGAATTGGCCGCAATTGAAGCGGGCGCGCAAGATTTTGAAGCCGGTGAAGACGGTGCGAGCTTGTTTTATACCGATCCGGCCGACCTGGATTTGGTCAGCCGCGCCCTGCCCGCACACGGCTATACGGTGTTGTCGGCCAAGTTGGGCTACAAAGCCAAAAATCCTGTGAGCCCAGCCAACCTGACGCCCGCGCAATTAGAAGAAGTGGAAGCCTTTTTGGCCGCCATGGACGCGCATGACGATGTCCAAAACATGTTTGTCGGTTTAGCCGATTAAAGCACCATGACCACCACCTTTACCGCCAACATTGCACCTTTAACTTGGTCCAAGGATCTGCATACCGGTGACAGCCGCATGGACGACACCCACGAAGAGTTCGTGACGATGCTCAACCAGTTGCTGGCCACACCGCAAGATCAGCAATTGCCTTTGTACAAAGCCTTTTTGTCCCACACGGTCGAGCACTTTGCCCAAGAAGACCGTTGGATGCTGGCCACCGGTTTTTCTGCAGACAATTGCCACGCCGGACAGCACACCACCATTCTGGAGACCATGCGCGCGGTAGAGGTGCATTACGAAGGCGGCGACAGCGAAATCATCACCCGTTTGGCCGAAGCCCTGACTGAATGGTTTCCGGGTCACGCCAACAGCATGGACGCCGGCTTGGCGCAGCACCTCAAGTCGGTGAACTTTGACAGCGTGACCGAAACCCTGGCCGATCCTTCGGTCATCCACAATGTGACCCTGTCCGGTTGCGGCAGTATCAGTCGCAGCTGACAGAGCGTTCTCTTCGATACCGCTAACATAGTGCCTGCTTCATGACCTGTGATCCACAGGTTTGGCGTACAGATTCACCCCCTCCCGGAGACATTGGCCCATGACCGTCATCACCACCATCGAAGACTTGCGCGTATTGGCCGAGAAGCGGGTCCCCCGCATGTTCTACGACTATGCCGACAGCGGCTCCTGGACCGAGAGTACCTACCGGGCCAATGAAAGCGATTTTCATAAAATCAAACTGCGCCAGCGGGTGGCCGTGAATATGGAAGGGCGCAGCACCGCGACCACCATGATCGGTCAAGCTGTGGCTATGCCTGTGGCCATTGCCCCCACCGGTTTGACCGGCATGCAACATGCCGATGGCGAAATTTTGGCGGCCCGCGCCGCCCAAAAATTTGGCGTCCCTTTCACACTCTCGACCATGAGCATTTGCTCGATCGAAGACGTGGCTGAGCACGCCGGAGAAGGCTTCTGGTTTCAGTTGTATGTCATGAAAGACCGCCCTTTCATTGAACGCCTGATTGACCGCGCCAAGGCAGCCAACTGCGCTGCCTTGGTGCTCACACTGGATTTGCAAATTCTGGGGCAGCGCCACAAAGATTTGAAGAACGGTTTGTCAGCGCCGCCAAAACTGACCCTGAAGAACATGATCAACATCGCGAGCAAACCGCGCTGGGCTTTGGGCATGCTGGGCACACCTCGTCGCCAGTTTGGCAACATTGTGGGACACGTCTCTGGTGTCGCCGACATGAGCAGCTTGAGTTCTTGGACGGCTTCGCAATTTGACCCCTGTTTGAATTGGGGCGATGTGGAGTGGATTCAAAAACGTTGGGGTGGCAAATTGATCCTGAAAGGTATTCAGGATGTGGAGGATGCCAAACTCGCGGTTCAGTCAGGCGCTGACGCGCTGATCGTGTCCAACCATGGCGGGCGTCAACTGGACGGCGCGCAAAGCAGCATTGAAGCACTGCCTGCCATCGTCGACGCTGTGGGCACACAGATAGAAGTCCACATGGACGGCGGCATCCGAAGCGGGCAAGACGTGCTGAAAGCCTATGCCTTGGGGGCCAAAGGGGTTTACATCGGTCGCTCCATGCTTTACGGACTGGGTGCCATGGGTGAAGAGGGCGTCACCAAAGCGCTTGAAATCATCCACAAAGAATTAGACTTGACCATGGCCTTTTGCGGTCGCATGCTGATGGACACCGTCGACAAAAGCATTTTGTTGCCGGGGACGTTTCCGGTTTGAACCCCATTCGACAAGCTTTGCGCAGCATATTGCCCGAGCCATCAACATTTGAACTCAGGCCCAGGGTTTAAAACGCCAAAGCACCTTGCCTTGGGCATCCCGCAATTCCAAAACACCCTTTTCGATGCGTGCTGAGCGTGTGCTGTTCAAGGCGCTCATATAGCGGCTCTCTGTGTCCATCGACTCTGGCTCGCAGAGCATTCGCGTCAATCCGATTTGTTTGAATGCCACCGCCTCACCCCTGATTTCGATCTGGCCAAAGTAACCGTTGCAGCCTGCGTGTCCAGCCACACTCGCGGCATCTTTGAAGTCTAAAGTGACGGGTTTACGGTCCTGCAAGGCATCAACATCCACCCACTTTGACTGCGTCAAGATGGCGACGTCCAAAGGAGCTGAATTGGCTGCACCCATGGGCAAGCAACCCAAGACACTGAGGGCTGATGCGGCGCACAGGGCATAAACCCAGACCAACGAAGCCGATGTATGTTGGTATATTTTTGGAACTTTCATAGTGATCTTGTTCAAATTTTGAAATGAAATTTGAATCTTACTGGCCCACACGGTCACACCTGAACTTAAACTGTTACAGCCCGTTATCCTGACCCTGCCATCCGCCATCATGCCCACCCTGCCCCGCCGCATAGCCCACCTTGACATGGACGCGTTTTACGCCTCTGTCGAGTTGCTGCGCTACCCGCAGCTCAAAGGCTTGCCGGTGGTGATTGGCGGGGGACGCCGAAAAGAAGACGATCTGCTGGGCCGCCTGCGACAGGCCTACCCTGAACAAGACTGGAGCGCCGAACACCTGGCTGAAATTCCGGCGGACTTTTTTCCGCGCATTGGCGGTTACACCGGCCGCGGCGTGATCACCACAGCCACTTACGCCGCCCGCAAATTCGGTATTGGCTCGGCCATGGGCTTGATGAAGGCCGCCAAACTGTGCCCTCAAGCGATTTTGCTGCCGGTGGACTTTGACCAATATCGGCATTACTCCCGCACCTTCAAAAACATCATCACCGAGATCGCCCCGCTGATGGAAAACCGGGGGGTGGACGAGGTCTACATTGACTTCACCGATATGCCTGGCGGCCAACGCGATGGTGGCAGGGTGCTGGCCCGATTAATCCAAAAAACCATTTTTGAAGCCACCGGCTTGACCTGCTCGGTGGGTGTGGCACCCAACAAATTGATTGCCAAAATGGCCAGCGAGTTCAACAAACCCAATGGCATCTCCATCGTTCACGAGGCCGATCTGCAAACCCTGATCTGGCCGCTGGCTTGCCGCAAGATCAATGGCATTGGCCCCAAGGCAGATGAAAAGCTCAAAAAATATGACATTCACACCATTGGCAACTTGGCCGCACGCGACCCGCTCTGGTTGAAAGAACATTTTGGCAAAGTGTATGGCGCCTGGCTGTATGAGGCCGCCTGGGGCCGCGACGACCGGCCCGTGAGCCTGGAGAGCGAGCCGGTCAGCATGAGCCGCGAAACCACTTTTGAAAAAGACCTGCACGCGGTGCGTGACCGCGAGGCGCTGGGCCAAATCTTCACCCGCTTGTGCGAACAGGTGGCCGCAGACCTGCAGCGCAAAGGCTACGAGGGCAAAACCATCGGCATCAAGCTGCGCTACGACAACTTCCAAAGCGTGACCCGCGACCAGACGCTGGACATTTACACCGCAGAGGCAGCCACCATCCGCCAAGTGGCAGGGCAATGCTTGAAACGGGTGGATTTAACGCGGCGTCTGCGCCTCTTGGGCGTGCGGGTGGGATCGCTGGTCAAGCAAGGGACAGCGCCCGCCGCCGCGACGCCCTACAGTAAAACGATTGGCAACTCCTCTACACCGGTGAATGAACATGGACAAACTCAGCTGCTTTTCCCTCTCGATTGAGCATCATGTCGCGCACTTGGTGCTGAACCGCCCCGAGGCTTTGAACACCATGGGCCCGACCTTTTGGAAAGAGCTGGACGCGGTGCTCAAACACTTGCACACCTCGGCCACGGCTCGCGTGTTGGTGATCTCCAGCACGGGCAAACATTTCACCGCCGGCATGTCGCTGGACACCTTCAGCAGCGCCATCCAAATGGACGACAACAGCCCCGAAGGTAGGGCCGCCATGTTCGACTCGCTCACCGACATCCAAGCCACCTTTACCCTGCTGGAGACGATGCGCATTCCGGTGATTGCGGCCATCCACGGCGGCTGCATTGGCGGCGGGGTGGACATGGTCACCGCTTGCTGCATTCGCTACGCCTCAGCCGACGCCTTCTTTTGCATCCAGGAAATCAACATTGGCATGGTGGCCGATGTGGGCACACTGCAGCGCCTGCCCAAGCTCTTGCCTATGGGCTTGGTCAAAGAGTTGGCCTACACCGGTCGGCGCATGCCCGCCGCCCAAGCCCTGGCCCACGGCCTGGTCACCCAAGTGTTTGACACCCACGAAGCCCTGGTGGCCGGTGCCCTGCAAGCGGCGAAAGAAATTGCCAGCAAACCCCCGGTGGCCATTTGGGGCACCAAGCAAGCCCTGAACTACGCCCGCGACCACAGCGTAGAAGACAGCCTGCGCCAAATGGGCTGGCTGCAAGGCGCGATCTGGAGCACCCCGCATGTGAAAGAAGCCATCACTGCGATGAAGGCAAAGCGTGAGGCCAGTTACCCAGACCTCACGCCGCTGCAGGGGTTCAAAGAGTTTGGTTGAACTGACTGCGGTATCCCCCCACCCCCTTCACATAAGCCAATAACTCCCCAAAAAACGGATGGCTGCACAGCGTGGACGAATCGCCCACCAGCAGCAACTTGCGCCGTGCGCGGGTCATGCCCACGTTCATGCGGCGGATGTCAGACAGGAATCCGATCTCGCCTTGGGGGTTGCTGCGCGTCAAGGTGATGGCAATGATGTCGCGCTCTTGGCCCTGAAACGAATCGACGGTGCCCACGCTGAGTCTGCGTTGCAGCATCAAGTCGTTCAACACCGCGCTGTCTTCGATGGCGTCTTTCAAATAATTAATTTGGGCGCGGTAGGGTGCAATCACACCAATGGTGAGAGGGCGTTGGTCTGCTTCAGTTGCGTCAAAAGGTGAAAGCAGCTGCGCCAGGCGCTCGAGCAGCAAGTGAGCTTCTTCGGGGTTGGCCGTGGAGCGGCTTTCGGGAATGGCTTGCTCCATAAAACCGCAGCCGGCCATGTCGATGAATTCCACAGGCAGGTCGGGTGCAAAACGCAAGTCGTAATCCTCTAAGTCGGCATGAGCGACGCTTTGGTGCGGCACCAGTTGGCCACCATAAAACTTCTTCGAGCTGAACCCCATGATGTGCGTGTGCATGCGGTACTGCACGTTCAGCATGCGGGCCGTTTGTGGTTGGCGCTGTACGCACTTTTCAAACAAGGTTTCGCGCAAGCCTTCACGAGCGGCTTGTTCGCTTTTCACGGTGGGCGGCAGTTGGTGGTGGTCGCCCGCCAACACCAGACGCTGGCCCTTGGCAATGGAAATCCAGCAACCGGGCTCCAGGGCTTGGGCGGCTTCGTCAATAAAGACGGTTTCAAAGCTCAGGTGGCGAATATGGCGGTTGCTGGCGCCCACCAGCGTGCAGGTGATGACCTGTACCGATTCGAGCACGTCCTCGGTCATGAAGCGCTCCAAATCGTCGGCGGCTTGGCGCAGCGTGCGCGCTTCTTCACGTAGCCATTGGCGCTGTTGACGCTCCTCAAACCCAAAATCGCGCACATATTCGCTGGCGGTTTCACGGTGCTGTTCAGCGGTTTGGCGCATGGCGTGCATCTTGGCGTAGCTGGGGTGGGCCATCACACCGGCGTCCAGGGTGTGCTTGAGCAGCAGCTCAGACACGCGGCTGGGGTTGCCCAGGCGAATCACATTCACACCGCGCTCGGCCAACTTTTCAGTCAGCAGATCCACAGCGGTGTTGGAGGGGGCGCACACCAGCACGCGCCGCTCACGCCTGACGGTTTCCAAAATGGCTTGCACCAGCGTGGTGGTTTTGCCGGTGCCGGGCGGGCCGTGGATGATGGCCACGTCTTGCGCTGAAATGACATGGCGCACCGCGACCAGCTGCGAGTCGTTGAGCGCACTCGGGTAGAACAAATCGTCGGCTTGGAGCTCGCGAAATCTGGCGGGCTTGGCGCCCAGAAGCACGTCGCGCAATTCGGCCAAGCGGTTGCCGTGTGCGGCCATGACGTCGTTCATGGCTTGGTGCATCTCGCGGTAGCTCACCTCGTCAAAGGTGAGGTCTATGCCTAATGTGCTTCCGTTGAGGCTGCTGCCGTTTCGCACCCAGTCGGGCAGCGCTTCTTTGGTGGTGGCCAGCAGCAGCTTGTTGCGCCGCACGTTGGTGATGACGCCGCTGAGCACGGGCCGGTCAGGCCCTGAGTAGCCGGGCGCATTGCTGAACACACAAGCGTTTTTGCCCACTTGAAACAAGTGCAGGTCTTGCCGATGCGCAGGGCGCTCCAGCTCCAGCACAACCTTGCCACCAAAGCCGATGTCTTCTTGGGTGATGGTGACGGGGTACCAGGTCAGGCCGCGCCTGCGGCGCTCTTTGATGCTGGCACTGGCGTTCTTGAGTTTGAATTGCGCCTGGTCTTCTTTTTGCTCAAGTTGCATGAGTGCACGCACATGGCGTAACTCATGTTGAACATCACGTTGAACAGCGAAGAATGTAGAAGGGGCGATGGGGGTCAGGTCTTGGTCACTCACCCGGATTGTCTTGCGTTGTCTGTGATGAGCACTTGCGCGGAAATGCCCAAACCTTTGTTCA
>Ga0214919_10001630_pt1 | contig 36308 bp, 33 predicted proteins | sample LL1503_MetaG_FD_177994 | JGI IMG/M metagenome (GOLD analysis project Ga0214919, IMG submission 177994) | Freshwater microbial communities from Lake Lanier, Atlanta, Georgia, United States - LL-1503 | ecosystem: Environmental > Aquatic > Freshwater > Lake | place: USA: Georgia | collected...
ATTTATTTTACTAAATTTATTTGCTGGATTTGTGAGGTAAAACTCATGATTTCTTGCAAATAAATTTAGGTTAAAACTGGTTTGGAGTCAAGTGTTTATTGGGGTTAAGGGGTATTTCAGGATGAACAAAATAGACAGGAAAAAAGAGAAGATCATCAGGAAGATAAGCAAGAAAAAAGAGAAAATCGTCAGGAAAATAGACAGGAAAGAAGAGAGGAAAGAAGAGAAGATCGCAAAGAGAATAGACAAGAAAGAATAAAAGAGCGCGGAGGCAGAAATAATTCTGGATCTTCTACTAACGGCTAGATTTTGGGTTTTTATAAAAAACTAATGCTGGTCGGGTTTTGCAAACCCGACCTTTTGTTTGTTAAAATTTAGATTTTTTAACTTTTATAATTTTAATAAACATAAGTCGGCATTGCAAATACCAACTAGCCAGAGAGCTTTTATTTTCGTGTATGAATTATTTAAAAATGCGTCAAAACTTTACTTCCTTTGCCAATATTAAGACTCTTCAAGATTGAGCGACTAACATATTTATTAGCATTTCTAACCGCATTTACCAAATCCATTTTTTTAGAAATATTACAAGCAATTGCGCTGGCTAAAGTACAACCTGTGCCGTGAATATTTTTATTACCGATTTTTTTATTGCTGATGATGTAGAAATTTTCTTTTTCATTTAATAAAACACTTCTAATTCTGCCGTCCAAAAAATTCAAATGACCGCCTTTTATTAAAACTGATTTACAACCTAAAGCCTTTATTTTCAAAGCCGCTTGCTTCATATCATTGAGGTTTTTTATTGGCATTTTTGCCAAAACTTGAGCTTCGTCAATATTTGGCGTAACAATGTAAGCGCATTTAATTAGTTTTAATTTTAAAGCTTCCACAGCATTTTCTTTAAGCAACAAATCGCCTGAAGTTGCCACCATTACAGTATCTAAAATTAGAGGAATTTTTTTGGCTTTTTTTTGTAGAATATCAGCAACACAATTAATGATTTCGGCAGTTCCAAGCATGCCAATTTTTATAGCGTCGAATTGAATATCATCTAATACAACTTCGATTTGTTGGTGTAAAAAATCAATTGATGAATTGTGAATTGCGAAAACTTTTTGGGTATTTTGCGCGGTGAGACAGGTGATTGCAGCGGATGCGTAAACTTTATGGGCGCTGGCAGTTTTTATGTCAGCTTGAATTCCTGCGCCACCGCTGGGGTCTGAACCGGCTATTATTAGGAGTTTGGGGATATTTTTCATAAGAAAAGTTAAATACAAAATTGTAGTCACATAATACATTCTTGTCATTCCCGCGAAGGCGGGAATCCAGTACTTACCTTATTTAAAACTGGATTCCCGCCTTCGCGGGAATGATAAATAACCATATTTACAATTCAAAAACCGTCTTGCCAGCCACAACAGTTCTAACCGCTCTGCCCTTCACCGCAAAACCACCAAAAGGTGAGTTTTTTGATTTACTGTAAAATTTATCAGTATCAATTTTCCATTCGTGATTGAGGTCGATTAAAACTAAATCAGCTCTGGCACCTTTTTTAATTACACCGCCATCAAAATTAATAATTTTTGCAGCATTACAGGTCATTTTAGCCAATAAATCTTTTAGACTTAAAACTTCTTGATGGTACAAAGACAAAGAAAGTGGCAACATGGTTTCAACACCAACAATTCCAAAAGATGCTTCTTGTAGTGGTTTTTCTTTTGAAGCCAAATCATGTGGCGCGTGATCTGTAGCAATTGCATCAATCAAGCCAGATCTTAAACCTTCGATTAAAGCTAAACGATCTTTTTCACTTCTAAGTGGGGGGTTCATTTTAGCATTAGTGCCGCTTTTTAAAACTTGTTCATCACTTAAAGTGAAGTGATGGGGAGAAACTTCAACTGTAGCATTTAAACCTTTTTCTTTGGCTCTACGCATTGCTTCTAGGCTTTCAGATGTTGAGACATGAAGCAAATGATAACGCCCACCAACGGCTTCTAAAATTGCCAAATCGCGTTCAACAATTATTGATTCAGAAATATTGTGAATACCGCGTACGCCAAGTTTGTGAGAAACTTCGCCTTCAGTGATACAGCCTTTATTAGTAATATTTAAATCTTCGGCATGTTGCGAAATAACTAAATTCAAATCTTTAGATTCTTCAAAAGCGCGACGCATTACATGAGCATTCATTACCGGCAAGCCATCATCAGTAAAGCCAACTGCACCAGCTTCTTGCAGAGCTTTCATGTTGGTTAATTCTTCGCCTTTCATACCTTTGGTGATGCAAGCATAAGTTCTAACATTGCAGTAAGCGGCTTCTTTAGCTTTAGCATGCAAGTTATTGAGAATTTCTACTGAATCTATTGTTGGAGATGTGTTTGGTTGACAAACCACCGTTGTAATGCCTCCAACTACTGCGGACTGACTTCCTGAAGTTACATCTTCTTTATGCAATTGCCCTGGATCACGAAAGTGAACTTGAATGTCGATTAACCCCGGAGATAAAACTAGGCCTTGGCAATCAATAATTTCAGCATCTGTTGGTTTTGTAATATTCTCACCAAAATCAGAAATTTTATCACCAATGGTTAGCAGACTTCCTAACTTGTCATAGCCAGATTCGGGATCAATGATTCTGGCATTTGTGTAAATTACTTTTTTATTTGGCGAGATTGGTTGGTTGTAAGGTAGTTCGAATTTTGACATGTGATCTATTAAAATATTAAAGATTTTGTAAATTCTACCTGCGGATATTTTGATATGCTATTAAAACCTATTTCCCTTTGCTCTTTTAATTTAGAATCACCTCCAACCAAACTAATCACAGAATCAACTAATACCATTTTAACCTGAAAACACCATCCTTAAATCTTTGTTCAATAATAGTTGTATTATTAACCTCTCCTACAACTGCAACTTAATTAGTTTGTAAGTAAAAAACTCTTACAATTTCAAATATTTGAGTATCGTAAAAATGAAGATTTAAAACTAGCTTGGAATGACCAATCCACTGATCACGCTCTTTTCCATAAACACCAAATAATGTTTTTACTTTTAGACCTTTATTGTGAAGCTCTTCTAGAATATATTTTCGACGCTCATTGATACATCCGTAAAACAAGACATCAATTTCATAGTCATTATTCTTAACTAAGTTTCTTAATTCTGACTGATATCCAATATTTAACTTTTTGACATTTTTGATGCCAAATTGCTTAAGATATTTGATGTTTTTATCGCTGTAATCCCAAAGTTCTAAATTGGATTCAAACCATTTAATAATATTTTGATTCCAATCTAAAAAAACTCCTCCTAATTGCTAGGTATTTAAAATTATTGATGTAGCAGGAATTTGACCGATACAACTATTAAAATCAAAGTGATGAATTATCTAATGTTGTCTAATGTAAATATGATCTGGATCTAATCCATTTTGATATCTTTCATACATAGCTTCGTAAGCTTCTTCAATATGATTAGTAAAAATATTGGTGTTAAATAGAGGTGTAGTCAATTTATTTTCCTCAAGTTTTAATTTGATTTCTTTTAGTTTTTCTGAATTGGTTGCTAGTTCAATTGCAAGATTTTCATATTCTTCTTGGGTATTGGTAATAAGTTCAGGCAGATTTACTGCTTTTAATAAACTAGCAGCTACTCTACCTGCAAATGATTGTCCTATTAAGGTAAGAACTGGTAGTCCTGCCCATAATGCATCACTACAAGTTGTGTGTGCGTTGTATGGTAATGTGTCTAGAAATAAGTCCGCTACTTTATGTCTTGCTAAATGCTCTTCTAACTTCATGCGACTAGCAAAAATCAATCTACTTGAATCAACGCCTCTTTTCTTAGCTTCTTTTTGTAAGTTTTCGGTAGCAATTATATTATCTTCAAATAACCATAAAACACTACCTTCTACAGCTTTTAAAATTCTCATCCAACCATCAAATGTTTTAGGTGTAATTTTATAATTATTGTTGAAACAACAGTAAATAAAGCCATCCTCTGGCAATCCAAGCTCTTTTCTGCTGTACGCTGTATCAGATATTTTGCGCTTATCATCATTAACTTGATAACTATCTGGAAGATAAACAATTTTTTCTAAATAGTATTTTTGGTTTTCTTCGGGAATTAGTGTTTTATCAGCTATTATGTAATCTATGTAAGTTGCACCCATTGTTCCTGGATAACCTAAATAATTTACTTGAATTGGAGCGCAGCGCCCAGCAAATATTCCAAGTCTCATATCTTGGGTGAAGCCTTTTAAATCAATTGCCACATCAATTTCTAACTCTCTTGAAAGATTAATAATATCAATATCACTTTTTAGCCTTACATCGTAAAATTTATCAAAAGATGCCAAGACTCTATTTTTCATATCATCGTCTTTATGGGGTCCAAAAGAGAAGGCAATTATTTCAAATTTAGATTTATCGTGAGACTCAAATAATCCAGCCATTAGATAGGAAGTGGCATGGCGATGGAAATCTGCTGAATAATAACCTATGCGTATTTTTTTACTTCTAGGTCTTTTGGATATGGCGCCAAGAGTATTTATTTCTGGATAGTTAGATTTGGCGTATATTTCGGCTGCTAGTAATTGTAAATCTAAAGATTCATTAACTGATAATACTGAAAATGGCGTTGAAACTTGTTCTTTATTACGAAGCTTAATTTCTATGTCTGCAGAATCTTTATCATACGAACTCCAATCACAAATTTTATTCTTCGTACGCAAAATTGCGCCCAGTAGAAATTTGTAATCTGGCTTTAACTTAATGACCTCATTATAACTAATAATCGCTAAATCTAATTGCCCATTTTCAAATAATGCATTACCACAGTTATGATGCGCCTCAATATAATCTGGCTTTAGCTCAATAGCCTTGTTGTAATTAGTGATAGCTAAATCTATTTTTTTAAGTTCAACAAATGTATTGCCAAGCTTGAAATAAGCCTCTGCATATTCTGGATTAAACTGAATTGCTTTATTATAATGAGAAATTGCTGAATCCCATTGCTTAAGATCAAATAATGCATTACCGCAATTGAAATATCCTTCATGATCTGGATTCAACTGCATAGCTTTATCATAGCTTGCAACAGCTAAATCTAACTGCTTTAATTTCCTCAACATGTTACCACGATTGTGATAATATTCTGCATTATTAGAATTTAGCTCAATTGCCTTATCATAGCTGGCAACAGCCAAATCAGCTTTTCCAAGCTCTCCTAATATGTTACCACGATTGTAATGAAAATCCGCGTTATTGGAATTTATGGCAATTGCCTTATCATAACTAGCAAGAGCTGGCTCTAAATGTTTAAGCTCCATCAGTGCAACACCAAGATTTGAATAAAATGCTGCACTATTAGGATTTATTGTTATTGCCTCACTAATTAAATCTACAGCCAACTGAGAATCTCCCGTCTGATGAGAAATAACACCTAAAAAATGCAAACTATTAGCATGCTTCGGTTTAATTTTTAGAATCTTTAGATAAAGAGATTGTGCTTCAGCCCATTGCTCTGCTTGATGAAGCAATAGAGCTTTTTGGAACTTTTTTTGTATTTTCTTTTCTAAATAATTAGTAAAAAACTTAGAGATGAATTTGTTTATGATTTCAGACAAGGCTTGTTTTAATAATTATTTTTGAAAGTTGGCTAGAGTTTGTAACAATTTATACCAATTACTACTAAACATCTTGTCATTCCCGCGAAGGCGGGAATCCAGATTGCTTAATCAACTTCTTGATTCCCACCTTCGCGGGAATGACAAATTAAGTTATGCAGAGTATAATAATTTATGTCTTGATACATATTATGTATTCTGACTCAAATCTTTAACCTCAATATGATCAGGCAATAGATCATTCTGATATCTATCATACATAGCTTCGTAAGCTGCTTCAATATGATTATTATTAAAGCAGCAGTAAATAAAGCCTTTCTCTGGTAGCCCAAACTCTCTTCTGGTAAATATTTTATCAGATATTTTACGACTATCATTAACTTGATAACTATTTGGAAGATAGACTATTTTTTCTGAATAATATTTTTGATTTCCTTCAGGGATTAATATTTTATCAGCTACGATATAATCAATATAAGGCACGCCCATTGTTTCTGGATAACCCAGATAATTTACCTGAATTGGCGCTGCACGCTGAGCAAAGATTCCCAATCTCATATCTTGCGTAAAACCTTGCAAATCAACCGCTATATCAATTTCTAATTCTCTTGAAAGTTTAGTTATTTCTATATCGCTTTGCGCAGTTACATCAATAAATTTATCGAAAGAAGCCATAACTCTTTCACGCATTTTGTCCTGAGCATTTGAACTAAAAGAAAATGCAATTATTTCAAATTTAGATTTATCATGAGTTTCAAATAAACTAGCCATTAAAGAGACTGCATGACAACGGAAATCTGCCGAATAATAACCTATGCGTATTTTTTTGCTTCTGGGTTTTTTTGCTTCTGGGTTTTTTTGATATTGGGTTGAGAATATTAACAAAATTTTCTGATTCAGCACATATTTTAGCTACCAACAATTGTAAATCTGGAAAGTCATGTATTAATAATATTGGAAATAGCACTGAAACTAATCCCATCTTTACTCCCACTCAATTGTTCCCGGTGGCTTAGATGTGTAATCATAAACTACGCGGTTAATTCCACGAACTTCATTAATGATTCTACTAGTAACATTACATAAAAATTCTGCAGTGAATGGATAAACATCTGCAGTCATACCATCAACAGAATTAACTGCTCTTAGAGCTAAAACATTTTCGTAAGTTCTGCCATCGCCCATTACACCAACAGTTTTAACGGGAAGTAAAACTGAAAAAGCCTGCCAAATTTTATCGTACAAACCTGCTTTTCTAATTTCTTCAATGTAGATTGCGTCGGCTTCTTGCAGGGTTTTTATTTTTTCTGGGGTTATGTCGCCAATAATACGAATGGCAAGACCAGGGCCTGGAAAAGGATGACGACCCACAACATGAGCTGGCAAACCAAGCTCTTTTCCAAGTACACGAACTTCGTCTTTAAACAACATTCTTAATGGTTCAAGCAATTTCAATTTCATCTTTTTTGGCAAACCACCAACATTGTGATGCGACTTGATTGTGTGACTGGCGCCTTTATTTGGATGAGATGATTCAATAACATCGGGGTACAAAGTTCCTTGCGCTAAGAAAGTTGCGTTCTTAATTTTTGCTGATTCTTTATCAAAAACTTCAATGAAAGTTTTGCCAATAATTTTGCGTTTTTTTTCTGGATCAGAGACACCTTTTAACTTAGAAAGAAAAAGCTTTGAAGCATTCACATAAACCAAATTGGTTTTAAATTTTTTAGCAAAAACCTCTTTTACCTGTGCACCTTCATCTTTTCTTAGAAGCCCATGATCAACAAAAATACAAGTAAGCTGCTTACCAATTGCCTCATTAATTAAAGCTGCAACAACTGATGAATCAACGCCACCACTAAGTCCGCAAATTACATGATTTTCACCAACAATTTTTTTAATCTGTTTAATTTCATCTTTCTTGAAATTTTTCATCGACCATTTCGGCTTACAACCAGAAATTTTAACTACAAAATTTTCAATAATTTTTTTTCCTTCAATTGAATGAACAACTTCTGGATGAAATTGCACTCCATAAATATTTTTTTCTTTATTAGCAATTGCCGCGTAAGGAGCTTTTGGGGTTTTGGCAATAACATTAAATCCATTTGGAATTTTACTGATATGGTCGCCGTGGCTCATCCAAACTTGGGTATTTTTAACTCCGTTAAAAAGCTTTAAATCAGAAATTATTTCTAATTCCGCCTTACCAAATTCTCTTTCAAAAGATTTACCAACCTTTCCTCCAAGTAAATGACAAATTAGTTGTTCGCCATAACAAATTCCAAGAATTGGCAAGCCTAAACCAAAAACCTTTTTATTAATTGTTGGCGCACCTTTTTCATAAACTGAATTTGGACCACCAGAAAGAATAATTGTTTTTGGATTTAGTTTTTTAATTTCTGCCAATGAAAAATCTGGATTTTTAACTTCGCAGTAAACCCCTAATTCTCTAATTCTACGAGCAATAAGTTGGGTAACTTGGCTGCCAAAATCGATGATTAAAACTGTATCTAACATGTGCTTATTCTAAGATTGCTTTAGTAATTTTTTCTTTAATTTCTTTGATTGAAAAATTTTTATTTAAAATTTCTTCAATTGTTTCGCATAATTTTAGCTGTAACTTCATTTTCTTTGCAAGTCTAACAATAGATTTTACTGATATTGCGCCTTCAAAGGTTTTATGAGCCTTGGCATCAATTTCTTTGAAGCTTCTGCCTTTAGCAATTTCATAGCCTAAAGCATTATTACGAGATTTAGTGGTTGAACAAGTAAGGAAAATGTCGCCAAAACCAGCAGCGTTATTAAGATTTCCGCTGCCTTTTAATTTTTTGCATAACAATAAAATCTCTTGAACTCCTTGATTTAACAAGGCTGCTTTGGCATTTTGCCCCAAATTTAAACCATCAACAATGCCGCATCCAATTGCGATAACATTTTTTAAAACAGCGGCAATTTCAGTGGTAATTGGATCGTCTGAATAATGAGCTTGAAAATAATTATTTTGTAAAACTTTAATTATTTTTTGAGCGAATTTTTTATCTTTAGAAGCAATGGTGGTAATTGTTGGAACTTCTTGAGCTACTTCTAAGGCAAAATTTGGACCTGAAAGAATAGCGAATTTTCTATTTGGCAAAAATTCTTCGAAAACTTGGCTGAAAAATTTTAATTTATCTTGGTCTAAACCTTTAGAACAAATAACAAAACCTGTTTTTGTATTTAATTTAAAAGCGGAAATTTCTTTTAAAATATCCTCAACAGTTTGCGAAGGAGTAACAATAAAAACCAGATCAGAACCTTGCAAATTAGGTTCACTCAAATCTTTTACCGCAAGTATTTTTGAGCTTAGTTTGATTTTTGGTAAATATTTTTGGTTGGTTCTTTTTTTGTTAATTTCCAAAACCACTTCTTGGCTGTGAGCAAAAAGTGACACTGCAAAAGAGTTTTTAGCAATTAAATTTGCAATTGCCGTACCCCAAGCTCCTGAACCAATTACTGAAATTTTTAAATTCATTTTATTCAAGAAAAGAAATTGTAACCATTGCCAAAGCTGAGTCTGCTTCGTCAGAAAGTGAAAGATGAACCGCAAAATTTTTAACTGCGAAATGCTGTTTTATAAATTTTTCTTTTCCGTTAAGAATATTTATAAATGGTTTTCCTAATTTGTCATTGTCAATTTCAATGTCTCTAAAATCAATTCCTCTGCCAATTCCAAGCCCAAGAGCTTTTGAAAAAGCCTCTTTGGCAGCAAATCTTTTAGCGTAAAATAAAGCTTGCAACGAAAGGTTTTTTCTATTTTGGGCCTTTATAATTTCAGCCTCTGTAAAGATTTTATTTTCAAATTTTTCATCAAATTTTGAAATCAATTCTTTAATTCTATTTACAGAAACCGTGTCGATTCCAATCCCTAATATCATTTTTATTGAAAAAAAATTGCATGTTTAGTTATTGTTTTTAACTTGAGCTAGTGATTTTTTTATCATAAACTTTAATGCTAAAGTACAAGTAACCGATCTCTTATAAAAAGGGGTTAAAACCATCAAAATAGTTTCGCCTTTAAATGTTGTCTAAAAAAAATTTTGTTATTACAATTGGAGACTTTGGTGCTATTATTGCTTTGCACAATGGGAACACAATTAAAAGCACTTTCATAGCAACTCTAAACGACGAATCAAAAGTTACACTAAAAAACTTATTTGATGAACACAAGTCAACTCCGATCAGAATTTTATTAGATAATCTTGATCAAACTTATAAAAATAAATCTTATCCTTTAATCAGCCTTACAAGTTTGAGAAGTATTGCTAAAAGAGAAATTAATTCTGATGGCGACAGAAATAGCTTTAAAAATTACATACCATTCATTCCTAGTAAATCTTCTGGAATTAAAAAATCTGAATGTTTGTTTATTTCAATATCAAGATCAGAAATGATTGATGAATGGGTTAAGATATTGCTTGAAATTCCTAATCGCCTAGTTGGAATTTACGCACTTCCAATTGAAAGTTTTAGACTATTTAACATTTTAAAGAAAAAAATTACTCAGCCTGTTAATTTTAAAAGCAAATATCACAACCTTAATTGCCTAATCATACAAAATAAAATTGGCGGCACTAGGCAAATTGTATATTCTGAACACGGCATTATTTTTACTCGTATCGTTAGCTACGACATTACAGAAGTTGATTGGTTAGAAAAATATGAGCAAGATATTTACAGCACTTTTGAATATTTAAAACGCTCATTTCCAAATATAAATATTACAGAGCTTCACATCACCAACATATTGAGTGAACAAATTTTAGTACATCTTAGAAAATTAGATAATATTGAACTAAAAATTATTAATTACACTCCATATCAAGTTGCCCAAGAAATTGGATATAAAAATCTATTAACTCCAGATGAGGTATATTCTGATTTATTGATATCGAAAGTTTTTTCTAAAGAAAAAAAAGTTCTAAAATTTACCACTCCACAAATTATTGTTTTGGAAAAGCTTTTTTTAGTTCTTATGTCTTCTTATGCCTTGAGTGGCATCATCACAGTAACAATATTTGTTACAATTGTATCGATAGCATTATTTTTTGGAAAAACCAGATCTCTTGTCAAGGAGGCAAATAATAAGAAAATTGCAGCCACCCAAAATATGAGTCAAGCCATAACTATGGCTTCTAAAGAAGATTTAGAAGAGAATAATAAATCTTCTGATTTAGAAAATATTATAGATCTTGGAAAAATTGATGAACATTTAAAATCCGTTGGAAAGGATTTTACAAAGATATATTCAGAATTAAATTTTATCAGAAGTTACAACACTGAATTAAATAACTTTGGATACACACTGCCCGATTTTACCTATCAAAACCCTGAATCATTAATAAGATATACAGTCAATATTGGTGGTAATATTCTTAATAAAACTGGAGATATTGACGACTTATTTAAGGGCTTTGACAGATTATATAATATCACAAAAAAATCATTTCCAAACTCAGAAGTAACCTACAAAGAAATACCACGCAGTATTGATTTTACTAAGAAATATTATGATTATCCTATCGAATTTACGATATCAGGCACAGAATGAAAAGTACTCACTTAAAAAAACAAATTATTAGGCACTTTTCCATATCACTTGCTCTGGCTTTATTAGCCTCTATTATTATTTATTACAGACTAAATCAAGAACAAAAAAGTAATGATGCTATTCACGCCATTGAATTAGATACTTTAGATATCACAAATAAAACGGCAGATTTGGAAAGAAAGATTGGAGAAGTAAAAAAATATAAAGAGATATTTAAAACTATATCTGAGAATAGAAAAAATTCTAACGGTATTAAAATTAATGACATTAATTCCAAATTAGAAGATATTGGAAATCGTTACAATATTTCTGATTCAGCAATTAAAGTCAGCTTTCCCGAAACTCTTAAAGAAGGCATTTTTAACATGACTACAATTGAAATGGTCTATAGCTCTGTCGATTTATCTTTTAAAGCAATTAACGATATTGAAGCTTTATTATTCGTCTCACAATTTACCAACTCTCTTCCTGGATATGTTGTAATTAACAAGTTATCCATAGCAAAATCAAAAGATTATACCGATGCAGACCTTGTGGGCATTAGTTCTGGTCAAAAAATAAGATTGATCTCATCTCAGGTTAATTTTTATTGGTATGTTTATAAACCAAAGACCGAAAAAAAACCTGAACCTGAAATTTAGATAATATAATATGATGAAATATCTAATAGCCATCTCACTATCTTTGTTCACAACCACCCTATTTGCTCAAGATTCTGGCAATGTTCAAAAATCGGTTTTACTTGATAAGATAGAAGAAGTAGTGCGCAATAATATTTCTCAAGTTAAATTGACATCTTTGATGTTTGATGACGCAGAAAATGAGGCAATCAACAGAGCTCTGGATTCCTTTAAAAATGGCAATACTTATTTACCAGAAGAAGCTGCAGAATCTAAAGATGATAATGTCACTAATAAAATGTCTTATGTTTATCTGGCATCAATAATGTATTTAAGTGAAGAATATTGGGCAGTCTGGATTAACGACGAAAAAATTACTTCTGAAAGTAATCAACCTGGTAATGAGCTGTATTTACAAGAAGTTCAGAAAGATAAAATATCAGTTTTATGGACAATAAGTGCCAGTAAGTGGAAAATTCTCATGGGTAGAAAATCAGAAGAAATGGCTGAAAAAATTAACTCACAAAACCAAGTTGAAGCTAAATTTGAGTTAAAGCCAAATCAAACTTATCTTTTGATCTATGACAATGTGATTGAGGGTAATGTGCAAACTAATGAGTCTTTAATTCAAAAAGAAGAAGTTAAATCATCTTTTACATTAGCACCAATGGCAACATTGGCAGCACCAGCTTCACAGTAGAATAATTACTTTTTTGTTATTCCTGCCCAATGCTGGTCGGGTTTTATAAACCTGACCAGCATTATTACCTAACATCAGCATCAATTGAAACTTTCCAAGTAAGTCTTAGTGAATTTAATATTGCTAATACATCAATTACCTCTTGCAATAAAGCTCCGAAAACTGGACTAATCGCACCAGTGGCGGCAAATCCCATGCCAACTAAACTCAAAGCCATACCACCAATTGCACTTTGCAGAGCAATTGCTCTCATTGATTCACTAATGTGAATTAACTGATCTACTTTAGCCAAGCTATTATCCATGATCACCGCACCCGCAGATTCTGAGGTAACGCCATTGTGCTGACCAAAAGCAATACCAACGGTTGCCGCAGTTAAAGCTGGTGCATCATTAATACCATCTCCCATGAACAAAGTTGGAGCTTTAGCATTTTCTGCTCGCACAATTGCTAATTTTTGTTCTGGAGTTTGGCTTGAATGAGTTTCTTTAATTTCAAGAAGCGAGGCTAAATATTCAACTTCGCTACTGCGATCTCCTGAAACCAGCATGATTTTTTTAAAATTATGAGCTGGTCCAAGATGATTAATAAAGAAATGTCCGTCATGGCGTGGAGTATCCCTAAAATGAAACACTGCAGCAATTTTATCATCAACCACAATCATACATTCTAAACCATGCTTTAAAGGTGGTAATTTTTCTGCCTGCTCACTTAATTCATTAGTAAGTTTTTTACGATGAGTTACAAAAACTTTTTTTTCCCCAATATTTCCAACTAACCCTTGTCCTGCATTTTCAGAAATATTTTCAACTTCCAATAATTCCAAATTATCCTTCTCAGCCGCTTCAACTATCGCGCCCGCTAATGGATGACGAGAATAACGCTCTAAACTTGCCGTCATTTGCAAAATAGTTTTTTTATCAAAATCATTTAAAATAATAATATCTGTCAGCTCTGGTTTTCCAAGTGTTAGAGTTCCCGTTTTATCAAAAATTGCTGTTGAACAAGTTGGTAATTTTTCTAAAATTGCTGGATCTTTAATAATAATACCATGCCTTGCCGCAATTGAAATGGCACTAATAATTGAAATTGGAATTGCGATTAAAAGTGGACATGGAGTTGCTACCACTAAAACGGCTAAAAAATTTGTTGCACTTTTAGTGATTAGAAAAGTTGCAATGGCAAAAATTAAAGCCACAGGCGCAAAAATCGCACCGATTTGATCTGCTAAACGACGCATCTTAGGGCGATTATTTTCAGCATTTTCCATCACTTTAACAATGGTTGAATAGCGAGAATCTTGCGGCAATTTCTCGGCACGAATTGTTAAAGCTGAGCTACCATTAATTGCCCCTGAAAGCACTAAAGAGCCAGAAGCTTTAGCAAGTTGGTAAGGCTCTCCCGTAAGATAAGATTCATCCATTTCGCCCTGCCCTACAACAACTACGCCATCAACTGGGCAAGTTTCGTGAGGATAAATTTCAATTAAATCACCAATTTGAATTTCTGAAATTGCAATGTCTGTGGTTTTATTTTCCACTTTGCGATGAGCAATTGAGGGCATTCTTTTTGCCAAAGCCTCTAATACGAAGGATGCTTTGCGGGCAGCGTAAACTTCTAAAGCCTGGCCACTTGACAACATTAAAATAACTAAAGCTGATGCTAAAAATTCATCCAGATAAACTGCCACAATCAATGCAATAAAAGCCAATAAATCCGCACCCAAATCGCCTTTGAAAGCCTTTAATGAAATTTGCAACATCAAAGGAAAACCGCCAATGATGAGTAAAAAAACCAAAGGTAAGTTTTCTACAGCAACTCCAAAAATAGCTGTAGAATCTGTTGCAATGAAAGCCTGCAAAATGAAGTGTATCAGCATTGCAGCAAGAGAAATAACAGCAATAATTTCGTGCCATTTTGATTTTATAAAAGCTTTTGTTGGCATTGTTTTTGATTTTTTATTATTAGTAAACTTATTGCTCCTTGAGCACAGCGAAGAATCTCTTCAAACAAGCGCTCTTTCTCAAGAGATTCTTCGCTGCGTTTAGGATAACTCTTGTATGTAAACTCTAAAGCAAAGGCTTAATAAAATTCTCCAAACCCTCTTTAGACAAAATATCTTCACCATTCACATTTTGTAATTTGCCATTCTTGTCAAAAACATAATTTCTTGGTATTGAATCAGACTCTGAAAAGTCATTTACAGTTGCATTAATTGACATGGCATTTGGATAAGAAATATTTTTAACTCGATTTAAAACATGTTTCAAATCTCTTTTTCTATCAACGCTGACACCAATAATTTCAAGACCTTGATTATGATATTGATGATAAAGATCATCCAGAACCATCATCTCTGTTACGCAATTTGAACACCAATGCACCCAAAAATTTACAATCACAACTTTGCCTCGCATTTTTTCTAAATCAAAATTCAATCCATCCAAAGTTTTAATTACCAAATTTGGATTTTTTTCTACAGCATTGGCATTTTTAACATTAAAACTTTGCGTAATTATTGAGAGAAAAATAAAACAAAATGTGAATGCGGAAGAAAAAAACTTTTTCATAACTTGATGACCAATTCTTAGAATAATTTTTAAATAACTAATGGATAAAATAAATGTACTTCTAATATCATTTTAACCTGAAAACACCCATTTTCTTCAAAAAAATTATGAGCAGAAATTGCGACGAAAAGCATAAGCTGTATCAGGCGATACAGCTTATGCTTGCCGAGTAATTTATGCCAGAATTTTGCAGAAGAAAATGGGTGTTTTCAGGTTAAAATGGTATAATTGGAGAAAGCACTGAATTAATGCGCCCTATTCTCAACTCTTCTTTAAGATCTAAATTCAATATTAATGTTATTACAACTACTTTAATCAGATTATTAGCTCCAGAAAAATAATGTCTGCTTCTTTTTAAAATCCATAACCTAAATTAATAAATTCTATCAACTTAAATTTACAAAATATGACAATCTCAATGTATCAATCATCAGTTCCTGTTTTTATTCGCCAACTTAATAATTTATCTAACATTCTTAACAAAGCCGTAGCTCACTGCGAAGCCAAGAAAATTGACCAAGCTGCTTTAATTACATTTCGTTTATTTCCCGACATGCTTCCCTTGTCACGCCAAGTACAAATTGCTTGCGATTCTGTAAAAGCTGGCGCGGCAAGACTTGCTGAAGTTGAAATTCCAAGCCACGAAGATACCGAAACCACTTTTGCTGAATTGCAAGAACGCATCACTAAAACCATCGCTTTTTTACAAACCATTAAAGCTGAACAAATTGATGAAAAAGAAGAATTGAAAATTTCTTACACTCAAAGAAACAGAGAAAGTAATTTTATTGGTCAGCCTTATTTGCTGCATTATGTGCTGCCAAACCTTTATTTTCATATCACCACAGCTTATGCAATTTTGAGACACAATGGTGTTGAGATTGGGAAGAAGGATTATCTTGGGAGTTTTTAGTTTTATTTAAAAAGAATGAGCGTGCAATAAACACCTCCCCCAACCCCTCCTTATCAAGGAGGGGAATGCTCTAGTCTCCACCTTGATAGAAGAGGGGAATGCTTTTAGTCCCCCTCCTTGATAGAAAAGGGGAATGCTTTTAGTCCCCCTCCTTGATAAGGAGGGGTTAGGGGCGGTAGATTACACAAACCTCAACCTCCCAATTACAAACCCTAACCCCTACAAATAAAAAGGTTCCACTAACCCTTTATCCAACAAAAGCTGATTCAAATAAACCCCTTCATCAGCAACCTTCTGCACATCACCCTCCCCAACTCCAGCCAAAAAAACATCAGCAATGTAACGACCATAAATATCCGTAGCTGTAGTTTTTACTACCAAAAATGGCACTTTTTTTAGAATATGTTTTAAAGCAGCTGAACTTTTTCTACCTTCCTGCGTCTTTGAATCTGGTGCATTAACTCCCCTCAAACGCAAAATCTCCCGATGTTGAATTTTAAAACCCAAATCAAGAATCACATGCAAAGTATCGCCATCAACCACTCGCTCTAGATAGGCTTTGTAAATATTTATTTTACGCTGACCCATCTCTAATTTTTCAAAAGAATATTCGTCATTTTTTTTAGTTGTTTCAACAATCTGATCTCCGCTTTTCAATTGCTTTAGAAGGTTTGATTGTAAGCTTTCTTCAACTTCTCTAAAAATATTAAAACCACAATCAATGTAAGTTTTTTTACCTTCATTTAGCCTTGTTAAATTGCAACAAAATAACCTGCCTCTTTTTGGGTAAAGCTTTGGGAAAGTTTTGTTTTTCTGAGTTTTATTTTGCTTATTAGCTATTTGTTTAACTTTCTGATTTTCTTGAATTTGGGAGATTTTAGATTTTTTGACTTCTAGCTGCAAATCATCACTATTCCACCCATGCTCTTTAACTAAATCTTCTAAATATTTCCTTTCATCATCTTTTTTAACTCCACTTAAAACTCGGTAATGGCTCCAGTTTAATACCTCATTATCTTGCGGAATTTTTGGATAGGATTTGTAAAAATTGCGCATTTTGTAAAGCACACTTTGAGTAATGCCAATGTCACCTTCAAGCTGCCCAAACAAATTTTCTCCGTAGCCTGATTGATTATTTTCTGACAAATGCAGCGAAATTGATTTTCCAATTTTCCAAGCCATTTCTACTTTTTGCCTAGTAACAATTTTAACCACATTATTTTGAGTCTCAGTAATGTGATTACGAACTTCAGAAAGAAGTTTGTTGTAACCATTTAACGCTATTTCTTTTTTAGTCATTCTTTGCCTTAATTTGTTATTTTTTGAATTTTTGCCGTGCGGCTAAAATTAATCTTTTTTCTAAATGCATTAAAATCAAGGATTTGAACATGTTACTGTTTCAAAAAGACACTTGATCTTTTGAGATTTTAAAATAGTAAATGTTTTAAGGATTTTAAAATTGGTTAATAAATCACTCCTAAAAATAATAAATAATCAAAATAAATGGAATCTTACAGCAAGCCCATTCAAGAACAAATTTTAGATGCTGCATTTGAAATTGATACTGAATGTCTCAATAAAATACTTGAAAAAACAACAGACAAAACATTGCCTGAACTAGATTTAAATCTAGCTACAGCTGTATCATACTTAACCTCCAAAGGGGATGTAGAAAATGCAAAAAAAATAATTGATAAAGTTGATTTAACAGCATTATCCAATCGCGATCATTACGAAATGCTGTGGGGCATTGCAAATAATAGAAGAGGTGGTGGAGCCGAAGACCCAGCTTTCTTGGTCATTAAACATATGCTTAAAGCTGGTTTTAAAGCTGGAGTTATTCATAAAAGTGAATATGGAGATAAAAAAACTAATCTTTTTGATCAAATAGTTAAACAATCTCGATTTGGATCAGACAATTATTCTACTGATTTAGTAATTATTGAAGCTATTCTTAAAACAGGGTCAGTGGCTGGTTTTCCAGAGCTCTCACCTATCACCGATCAAACCATAGAAGGTCTTAGAAACAACACAATTGAAACAAGATCTTTTCACGATAGACCAGCTCTTCAAGAAAATGTTCGGCCCAGTTCATCAGTTGAAAAGCCTGAATTGGTAATTGTAAAACACAACAATTCATGCTGCATAGTCATGTAATACCAATTCCCATCTTTAATTAACTTTTTAGGCGAAATATTTTTGAGGATAAAATTTAGAAGAAAAGCCGCATGTACATAGATGCACATAAGGTTTTTATTCTAAATTTTAGACCAAAAAGATGAAGCATAAAAAGTTAATTAAAGATGGGAATTGGTATTATACCATTTTAACCTGAAAACACCCATTTTCTTCAAAAAAATTATGAGCAGAAATTGCGACGAAAAGCATAAGCTGTATCAAGTGATACAGCTTATGCTTGCCGAGCAATTTATGCCAGAATTTTGCAGAAGAAAATGGGTGTTTTCAGGTTAAAATGGTATTACTCATTGCCCAATAAAAAAAGCTGGATTCCTCACCTAAGCAGGAAATCCAGCTCTAAATAGAACCCGTCATCCTTAGCGAAGCGAAGGATCTCTTGAAAAAAACTTCTATCTCAAGAGATCCTTCGCTTTACTCAGGGATGAAAACTTATTTAGCAAAATGGAATTAATAACCTCCCATTCCACCCATGCCACCCATGCCGCCCATTGGGTTTCCACCACCAGCATTGTCTTCTTTCTTGTCAACAATTGCCGCTTCAGTTGTAATTAACAACCCAGCAACAGACGCTGCACCTTCTAAAGCTGATCTCACAATTTTAGTTGGATCAACAATTCCAGCTTTGAACATGTCAACATATTTTGGATTTTGAGCAGTACTAGTTTGAGCATCGAAGCCATAAGTAGCATCATTTTTAGAAAGAACTTCATTAGCAACAACTGCGCCGTCAAAACCAGCATTTTCAGCAATTTGACGAATTGGAGATTGTAGAACTTTTCTAACAATATTGATGCCAGCTGTTTGATCTTCATTAGCACCTTTAACTTTATCTAAAGAACGAGTAGCAAAAAGTAATGCCGAACCGCCACCTGCAACAATACCTTCTTGCATTGCAGCACGAGTTGCAGCCAAAGCATCGTCAACACGGTCTTTCTTTTCTTTAACCGCAACTTCAGTTGTACCGCCAACTTAAATAACAGCAACGCCACCTGAAAGTTTAGCTAATCTTTCTTGAAGTTTTTCACGATCATAGTCAGAAGTGGTTTCAGCAATTTGAGCTTTAATTTGAGCGCAACGAGCTTTCACATCAACAGATTTACCAGCACCATCAACTATTGTTGTGTCTTCTTTAGTAATGATGATTTTCTTAGCTTGACCAAGTTCTTTCAATGAAACAGTTTCAAGCTTCATGCCTAAATCTTCAGAGATCAATTGACCACCTGTTAAAGAAGCAAGATCTTCCATGGTAGCTTTTCTTCTGTCGCCAAATCCTGGAGCTTTTACCGCAGCAACTTTCAAGCCACCACGAAGTTTGTTTACAACTAAAGCAGCTAAAGCTTCACCTTCAACATCTTCAGCCACAATTAAAAGTGGACGACCAGATTGCACCACAGCTTCAAGCAATGGCACCATTTGTTGTAAGTTAGACAATTTTTTCTCGAATAAAAGAATGAAAGCATTTTCAAGTTCAACAGTCATTTTTTCAGCATTAGTTGCAAAATAAGGAGAAAGATAACCGCGGTCAAAATTCATTCCTTCCACAACATTAACTTCAAATTCCAAACCTTTAGCTTCTTCAACTGTAATTGGACTATCTGGTCCAACTTTTTTTACAGCTTCAGCAATTTTGCTGCCAATTTCAAAATCGCCATTAGCAGAAATTGTTGCAACTTGAGCAATTTCTTCTTGATTGCTAACTTTTTTGCTCATTTTTGTAAGTTCTTTAAGAACCGCTTCCACAGCTAAATCAAGACCTCTTTTAAGATCCATTGGGTTAATTCCCGCTGCAACTGCTTTTGAACCTTCTTTCACAATTGCTTGAGCAAGAACTGTTGAAGTTGTTGTTCCGTCGCCCGCAACATCATTAGTTTTGGAGGCAACTTCTTTAATCATTTGCGCGCCCATATTTTGAAATCTGTCAGACAGTTCAATTTCTTTAGCCACAGTAACTCCATCTTTAGTGATGCGCGGTGCGCCAAATGATTTTTCAATTACCACATTACGACCTTTAGGTCCTAAAGTTACTTTTACTGCATTAGCAATAATATCTACACCTTCGCAAATTTTTGCGCGAGCTTCTGCTCCGAAAAGGATTTCTTTTGATGCCATGTTTTTTTACCTGTTTTTGTTGTTAATTGTTTAATTTTTTATTTTTACATCTTGTCGTTCTCACCCGTTAATCATTCTATCTCTTATTATCTAAAATTCTCACTTGTCATCCCCGCGAAGGCTGGGATCCAGTGTGTTAATCTTAAAAATTCTGGATCCCCGCCTTCGCGGGGATGACAAGTTAAATTAATAAGAGTAAAACAAATACCGAAAAGAATTGACCAATTACTACTCAATCACCGCTAAAATTGCCGATTCCTTCATCATGATCAACTCTTTACCGTCAATCTTAATTTCAGTTCCACCCCATTTTTCAAATAGAACTTTGTTACCCTTCTTAACATCAAGAGCAATTAATTTGCCTGATTCATCTCTATTGCCATTACCAACAGCAACCACTATTCCTTCTGCTGGTTTTTCTTTAGCAGTATCTGGAATAATAATGCCTCCAGCAGTTTTGCTTTCAGCTTCAATTCGTTCAACAAGGACACGGTCGTGCAAAGGTCTAATTTTATTAGCCATATTTTAAGAAAATTTAATTGATATTGAAAAGATTTTAAAACTTAAGAAATTCAGATTTGGTGTCATCCAACTGATAACACTGCTAATGTAGTAACTGTTAAAGTTTAAACAAGGGCAAAAAATAAATTTATTTCAACAACTCATCAAGTTTACCAGCCACATCCAAAGCACGCAAATCATCATAGCCACCTATATGCTTCTCATCAATAAAAATTTGCGGAACTGTTAAGCGTCCACCAGATTTTTTTATCATCTCATCTCTGATTACTTCATTGGTAATTTTAATTTCAGTGAAACTGGCATTCTTTTTTTCTAGAAGCGCTTTTGCCCTTACGCAATAAGGACAAACATCTTTGCTATAAATAATTATTTCTGACATTTGTTAGCTAATAAGTAGTAGATTGATTGGAGATATTGTTTTGATATAAATCGTTATTGTAGTAAGTTGGCGGAACATAATATTGGTCAGCATCATAATTTGGATAAGCTGGCTGCGCTGGAAAAGCGTAAGGGTTAGAATAATTACGAGAACCACCGTAACCTTGTTGAGGATATTGGTTGTATGGCTGCTGATAAGCGGGTTGTTGATATTGAGGATAGGTAGGTTGACGATAATAATAATCTGGCGCAACTCTTACAGGAGCACTTGGATTTGCGGCTACTACTGGTCTAGTTCCGTAATCGAATCCTGTTCTGTCATAAAGATAAGGATCTTTGCTTGAACAAGAAGCAATAAACAAAATCACAAAAACTAATAAAATTTTTGAGAAAGATAAAGTATTTAAATTGGTATTTTGAAATCTTGTATTAAGCATTAAAAATTTGGAATTATAACTTTGAATCAGATTGAAGTACATTATCTCCATATCCGTATCCATATGGTGGAACATAATACTGGTCGTAGTCAGTAGGGTATCTCTGTGGCGATATTGCGTAGGGTCTACTATAGTATCTTGAATTTGGTTTGTATGTTTTGTTAGGATAGTGCGAATAGTTGTACTTTCTAGCGTCTTCGTAATAATCATCTTTAACACAAGATGAAGCAACAGACACAATAAAAAAGCAGATCAACGCTTTAAAATGCGCTTCTAAAAAAACTTGGCAAAACTTTTTCAACATTATTTAATTTTTTCTTAAAAACCCCCCCTCCTAAAAAACTTTCTCGCCACAAAAGGGGGTTTTATTCTATGCAAGGAAGATATAAAAACAATAAGAGATTGCATAATTTACTTATTACTTTTCACTATACTCTAAAACATGACAACTTACCTGCAATATGACAAAACATACTGACCAGAAATTCATTTCCTATGCATTAAATTTGGCCAAGAAAAACCTTGGCACAACTGCGCCAAACCCTGTTGTAGGATGTGTAATAACTAAGAATAATGAAATAATCTCAACAGGAGTTACGGCAAGAGATGGTCGCCCTCATGCTGAAAAAATTGCCATTGATAAAGTTTTATCACATAAAAATGGGTCGCAACTCTTAGAAAACTCAAGTCTTTATGTTACTTTAGAACCTTGCTCTCATTTTGGTAAAACCGCCCCTTGCGCTGACTTAATAATTCAAAATAGAATTTCAAGAGTTGTAATCGCATCTAAAGACCCCGATTCAAGAGTTAATGGAGATGGTATAAAAAAACTTCGCGATGCTGGAATTGAAGTGGTAGTTGGAATCATGGAAAAAGAATCTCAAGAGTTAAATAAAGGATTCTTTAAAGCTAAAAAAACTGGATTGCCTTATGTTACACTTAAATTAGCCACTAGTTTAGATGGAAAAATTGCCACTAAAAATTTTGACAGCAAATGGATTACAAGCGAAAAGGCTCGACATTTCTCTCATCATTTACGAGCCACAAATGATGCCATAATGCTTGGCTCTAATACTGTAAGAAAAGATAACCCAATGCTTGATTGCCGAATTTTAGGGCTTGAAGAATATTCACCAAAAAGAGTAATAGTTGCTGGCAATATTAATTTTGATGAAGAGCTAAAAATATTTCAAACAGCCAAAAATATTCCAACCATAATTTTAACTTATGAGCAAGATTATGATTTCACAAATCTAAAAAATCTTGGCGTTGAAGTAATTTTTTGCCAAAAAATAAATGATCAAATTGACCTAAAAAATGCATTACAAAAACTTTATGAAAGTGGCATAAATTCTCTATTAGTTGAAGGAGGACAAAACCTTGCAACACAGCTTTTAAAAGAAAATGTAATTGATGAATTAATATGGATCAGAAATAGAAAAATCATCGGCGATGATGGAATATCAGGAATTGGAAAAATGGAATTTTCCAATATTAGCGAAACCTTGCGCAATTTTATTAAAAAAGATATTTTTGAGTTAGAAGAAGATTTGATAGAGATATTGGTTAGCCCCACGGGCTATAACAAAACATAAATCTTTTGTTATATTCACTTATTTTCTCGCCACACTATAGCATACTAAGCTAATCTTATTCATAAGATTCTTGACACTTACGCTTCAAAGATGACGAGTGCTTTGCAGCAAATTGTGCTTAATCCCTATTTGAAGCATTTTTAAGTATTTTTTTACAGCTAACTAAAAATATTTTGCAAAACCAATCTTGCCTAGCTAAAAAAATAAATTCTAGCAACATAATATGAACTTTTTTTAAACAAAATGAGCAATAAAAAATTCCTTATTTCCGTAGCCTCGGTATTTACTTTTACTTACATTGTAGACTTTTTCCTACATAATTCATTTTTAAAATTAGCCTATCAATCAACCGCTAACCTGTGGCGACCAGAATCAGAAATGTCAACGCTTTTACATCTAAGCGTAATAGTTCACCTAATATTCGCTATTATTGTTATGCAGTTTTTTAAAGAATTTGTTTTCTCTAAAAAGAAACACTTACTTCACAATTCACTAGGCGCTGGATTATTGATTGGTGAAATGGTTGGTTTGATTCAATTAGCCAGCTACATCTTCATACCAGTCCCTCCAGTTATTGCTATCAGCTGGTTCACCGGCAGAGTTATTCAATGCGTTGGTGCTGGATATATTTTATATCTCATAGATCAAAAAGTTAAATAGATCTCTAAAATATAAATAAAAATTAATGAAACTACAACAAAGAACGATAAACCTTCAGCGTCTCTTCACACATTTTTTCATTAGAGAAATTTTCTTCAACATGCTTTCTGGCTTCTGTACCAATTTCTTTAGCTTCTTCTTCCGATAAATTTAAAACTTTATCAATCACTTCTGCGAATTTCTTACTATCATTCAACTCAACCAAAAACCCAGTTTTTTTATCAATAATAGTTTCAAGAGAGCCGCCAATTTTGGTAGCAATAATAATTCTTCCCATAGCCTGCGCTTCAATTGCAACGCGACCAAAAGCTTCTGGTCTAACGCTTGAAGATATTACAGCATGAGAAACTGCATAGGCAGCGGACATATCTTTGCAAATTCCCATAACTCTGACTTTTTCAGATAGTTGAGATTTCACAACTTTGTCTTCAATTTTTTTTCTGAATTTACCATGACCATGATCTGAACCTACAAAAATACAGCAGAAATTTCCTTTAACTTGCGCCAAAGCATCAATTAAAAATTCATGTCCTTTCCAAGCTGTAAAACGAGCTGGCAACATAATAATTTTTTTATCTTCTGGTAAATTCCATTTAGTAATTAAATCAATGATACGATTTTTTGAAACTTTCTCAGCGTCAAAAGATTTAAGATCAACTCCGCGTTGAATAACCACAACTTTATCAGCAAAGCCAGCATATTTTCCATAATAATTTTCAACCAAATAATTTTTGATAAAATTAGAAACCACAATAATTTTATCAGCCCTAAGCATTACAGAATTGTAGAATCTTTTAGGCAAAAAATTATTCCAACGCAAAAATTTTAAAGAATAAGTTCCATGAACTGTTGAAACTAATTTTGTACCAGTATTTTTGCAGGCATAATAAGCACTCCACATTGGTGCTCTAGATCTAACATGAACTATGTCAACTTTGTGTTCAGTGATTAATTTTTCTAGTTTTTTAATATTACGAAAAATTGTTATGGGATTTTTACTATTAACTGGAAGTGTGATGTGATTAATTTTAGCTTCACGCAATTGATAAACTAAAACTCCACCAGCAGAAACCACGATCGGTTCAAATTCAGCTTTTTTTAGAGTTTTAGCAATATCAACAGTACCTCTTTCCACTCCGCCGCTTTCTAAAGCTGGCAGGATTTGCATCACTACAGTTTTTTTATTTTCAGTCATTTAATTTAAGATAAATCTTTTAGAATAATCGTTTCTTCTCTTTTAGGGCCAGTAGAAATAATAACTGATTTTACACCGCATAATTCTTCAATTCTGGCAATGTAGTTGCGTGCTTTTTGTGGCAATTCACTTACTGATTTTGCCCCAACTGTAACTTCCCTCCAGCCTTCAATTTCTTCATAAACTGGTTCAATTTTGTTCCATAAATGATTGGCTTGTGGCAAGTATTCATAAACTTCACCATCAATTTTGTAACCCACGCAAATTTTTATTTTTTCTAACTTGTCTAAAACATCTAATTTGGTTAAAGCAATTTCTTTTACTGAAGAAATTTTAATTGCCTGTTTAACTAAAACCGCGTCAAACCAACCACATCTACGGTCGCGACCAGTTACAGTCCCAACTTCTTTACCTTCAATGCGCAAGAAATTTCCAATTTCATCATTTAATTCAGTTGGAAATGGCCCCGAGCCAACTCTGGTTGTGTAAGCTTTTAAAATACCAATAGTGTTATGCAAATCAGCAGCTCCCATACAAGAACCAAGAGCAACTTGACCTGACATTGTATTTGAAGAAGTCACAAAAGGAAAAGTTCCGTAGGTCACATCTAAAAGCACACCTTGCGCACCTTCAAACATTACATTTTTGCAAGCAGAAAGTTTTTTATAAATTTCAAAAGAAGGTCTTGTGAAAGATAAAAGTCTTTCGCGAATTGGAGCTAATTCAGAAATAATTTTTTCAACAGTAACAATTTCAGCGCCCAAACTTTTACGCAAAAGATTGTGGTAAAAAAGTAAATTGGTTAATCTTTCTCTTAAAACTTTTTCATCAAGTAAATCACAAATTCTAACCGCCCTTCTGCCAGCGCGATCTTCATAAGCAGGACCAATTCCACGACCAGTTGTACCAATTTTATTTTCACCTTTTTCTGCCTCTAAAAGCTGGTCTAAATCTTGGTGAATTGACAAAATTAAACAGGCATTGTCAGCAATTGCTAATTTTTCTGGAAGAATTTTTAAACCTTGATCTTCCAATTTTTTAATCTCATTAAAAAGTGCGATTGGATCAACAACAACGCCACTTCCAATCACTGAAAATTTATCTCTGATAATTCCTGAAGGCAGTAAACTAAGTTTGTAAGTGTTATCACCAACTTTGATAGTGTGACCAGCATTGTGACCACCTTGAAAACGCACCACAGCATCAAATTTGTCAGATAGGCAATCAACAATTTTACCCTTTCCTTCATCTCCCCATTGTAGCCCTACTATTGCGATATTAGTCATGTTTATGTTTTATTTTCTTATCATTATTAGAATTATCTAAAGTAAAATATTTGCTACAATATGGACAAACCACATAATCTTTGCTTCCCATGTTTAAATAAACCAACGGATGACCCGCGCTTCCTTTGCCACCGTCACAGGAAACCTTTTTAGAATCAACATGCACAACTTCAAGCGCATCTCTTTTTGGGCTATTTTGAAAATTCATTTTAAAATATTATTTGGAATTAAAATGTTTTAGGGAAACTTTTTAGGAATTATATCGAAACTTATAAAGTAACTTAAAAAAATATGGTAAACTACATATGTGAAAGTTACTTATAACCAAAGATTATTTCAAGAAACAAAATAAAAATTTAATAAGCAGCGAGAGATTCTGAACTTGTTTCGGGATCTCTCTGCTAATAATAAAAAATTACAATGAATTACAAAAAATATCTAACTCTTCTTCTTACAGCTTTCTTTCTTTGTACTAATAACGCCAATTCTGCCACAACCAACTGGCAAGAAAATGAAAGCAAAGCCTCAAGAACAAGGCTTGTAGCTAGTTTTTATCAAGATGATTCTGGGCAAAGAAAATTAATTGCTGGCTTACATTTTAAAATTTCTCAAGGCTGGAAAATTTATGGCAATGGTTCAGATGGTATTGGACTACCTCCAAGCCTTGATTTTACTGGCTCTCAAAATTATCTAAAACATGAAATTATTTGGCCACAAGCAATTAACGAAGAAGAAACAATTGGTACAGAGGTTTTAAAATATACGGTTTACCATAATGAGGTAATTTTACCAATTGAAATTGACTTACAAGAGAATGGAAAACCAACCGAATTAACTCTTAAAATAAATTATGGTCTTTGCAAAGACATTTGTATTCCGGCTTCTGAAAGCTTTTCTATAAAAATTTCCGAAGAAAATGACGAAGAAGCCTTGGCGTTAATTCAAAAATTCTATCCAAAGAAAATTTCTAATGATGACGCTAAAAATGATGTTGTTCAAAAAACTGAGGATCAAAGCAACTATTCAATGCTAATTTCGGCTATAATATTGGCCATAATTGGTGGTGCAATTCTAAACATTATGCCCTGCGTGCTTCCAGTTTTATCAATAAAATTATTATCCGTAATTAATCATTCGGGAGCAAAAGTTTCACACATTCGTTTGGCATTTTTTGCTACAATTTGCGGTATTATTCTATGCTTCTTGGCTTTTGCTGGCGCAGCTGCTGCAATAAAAATTACCGGCAATTCTTTAGGCTGGGGTTTACAATTTCAGAACCCATATTTCCTAATTTTCTTAATTGTAGTTTTAGTGTTTTTAAGCGGTAACTTACTTGGAATATTCGAGATTAGTTTTGACCAGTTTTTAGCAACCTTTCTCAACAAAAAAATCTCTGAGGAAGAAGCTGAAAAAAATATTTTTATTCCTAATTTTTTATCAGGAATATTAGCGGTGTTGCTTGCCACACCTTGCTCTGCTCCATTTCTTGGCTCAGCAATTTCTTTTGCCTTATCTCAAAATACAACAACTATTTTTGCTATATTTTTTGCTATTGGATTTGGATTCTCTTTGCCTTATGTGGCTCTTATCATTGCTCCAAAACTAGTTTATCTTTTGCCAAAACCGGGCAATTGGATGCTTAAAATTAAAAAATTAATGGCAGTTTTTCTGGGCGCAACCGTGATTTGGTTGGTTTATGTGTTGTCTGATAATATTGGCTTAATTCAGTCTTTAATAGCTACCTCACTATCAATTTTGCTTTTACTCTGTCTTGAAATCAAATCAAAATTTATAAAATTCTTTCTCTTCATCATGCTGGTTACTACATTATTTTATTTACCAGTAAGTCTACAAAAAAAATCTAACCATGGGACAATCTCTGAAAATAGTTTATGGATAGAATTTGATGAAGAAGCCTTACATCAATTGGTTGAACAAGGAAATATCGTAGTGGTAGATGTTACTGCCGACTGGTGTCTTACTTGTAAACTAAATAAAGCAAGAGTTTTAAATGATAAAGATGTTATCAAAAAACTAAAATCACCAAACATAATTGCCATGCGCGCTGACATTACCAAACCAAATGAAGAGGTGATGAATTTTTTACGCCAACATAATAGATTCGCCATTCCATTCAACGCTGTTTTTGGCCCTAATGCTAAAAATGGAATTCTTGCTAGTGAGTTTTTGAAGAAGAAAGATTTTCTTGATTTGATTGATAAGGCTGGGAATTAGAAAATTCCCTTCCTCTTTGTCATCCACCTCCTCTTTGTCATTCCTATTTTCTATCTTGTCATTCCCGCGAAGGCGGGAATCCAGTTTTTCTTAAAGCTCTTCTGGATTCCCGCCTTCGTGGGAATGACAAAAAGAGGTAAAGATGACAATAAAATAAAAAATAAAACTATATCTTATTCACAGGAATCTTAACATACTCTTCACCATTTTCATCCCTACTAAATTTACCAGCACACAGATTAACCTGCAAAGACGGAAGCAATAATTTTGGCACTTCTTTGCCAATATCATCTTTGTTGCGCTTGCTAACATATTGATCTTTTGAGATCCCTTGATGAACTCTAATATTATGTTCTTTTTGCTTTGCCACAGTTGTGAAACATTCAGCATTTCTGGCGCTTGTTGGCGGATAATCATGCCCTACATAAATTTTATAATTATCTGGAAAAGATAAAAGTTTTTGTACTGAATCATAAGAGTCTGCCGAACTACCATTAGGAAAATCGCAACGCCCAGTTCCAACATCTGGCAAAAATATTGCATCGCCAACAAAAATATTATCTTCAATTACATAGCTGGTATCAGATGGCGTATGCCCAGGAGTGGCAATAATTTTTACCTTCAAATCACCAATATTAAATTCTTCATCATCTTCAAAAAGATAATCAAACTGTTCGCCTGTTAATGGCGCGTCTTTTTCATTGTGAAAAATTTCTTGCCAAGTTTTAAGAACCGCCACAATGCGTTTACTAACCCCAGTCTTACCACCTAATTTTTCTTTTAAATAATTTGCAGCAGTAAGGTGATCAGCGTGAATGTGAGTTTCTAAAATCCATTCTAATGTTAGATTTTGTTCTTTGATAAAAGAAATTAGAAGATCTGCAGAATTTGTTGAAACGCGACCAGAACTGATATTGTAATCAAGAACTGAATCAATAATTGCGCAATTTTTATTTTCTCCTTCAGAATTCCAAACAATGTAACTCCATGTTGCAGTTGCGTGATCGAAGAAACTTTTTGCTTCAAGTTTTGACATATTTATTTTTTAATTTTATTCCAAGGAGCCTTGGTTAAAACAAGAGCCATCCCACAATTATTAGTAACGCCAGCATAAACCAAGCCACCACCAACAAAAAGTGGAATTAAAGCAAATGCCGAACTTGTAGTTAAAGCCAAAAATGCCCCAACAAAAACAATAGCACCAGCAGTAATTCTCACTTGTCTTTCAAGGGAAATTGGGCCTTTAAAAGATTCGCAATAAGAAGGTGTCATTTCAGCGTGACCTTCAACCTCTAAACCACAACCCTCACAAGCAATAATTCCACCCTCAATTACCGAAACATTTTTATAACCTTGACCAATCAATTGATCTGCCGCAGTTTTAGCGCGCCCTCCGCCTCTACATAAAACATAAATCTCAGAATTTTTATCAATATTACATTGTTGAGCAAAATTCTCAGGATTCAACTTATCCAAAACCACATGCTTATGGGGAATTTTTAAACGCTTCTCATTATGCTCCATGTCAGTTCTTACATCAAGAACCACAGCATTTTCATGGTTAATTTTCTCAAGCGTTTTGGCGTTTATTATTTTGTAATAGCTCATATTTAAAATGATTAAATTATCAATCCATTGCGGCACCTGTAATTTCAACGCACCTCTGTCTTCCCGCTAATTATCATTCTTTCCCCCATTGTCATTCCCGCGTAGGCGGGAATCCAGCAAGGCTTTAAGAAAAACTGGATTCCCGCCTACGCGGGAATGACAATGGGTGGTAATATGGAAGCAGAAATAACAAATAACCCTTAAAAACACTCAATTTACATCAAACCTCATGAAAATAAATGGTAGATTCACCCCAACTAAATTCATATTTCTTACTTCCTAAATCCTTAAAAGCACGATTATTCAAGCTTCTAATCGTAGTAACAATTTTAGTTTGCGGTTTTAACTCTTTCAAAAATTTCTCTTCTAATTTTTCAAACAATTCACGATCTTTAAAAGGATGATTCATAAAAATTAAATCAGCTTCCCGCAAATCAACTGCAAAAATATTAGCATTAACAAATTGCAATTCGCGATCCTTTAGCTGATTTAAAATTTTAGGTTTTACAAATTTATCAAATTTATCTTTTACTTCGCAAGCCTTGTCATGTAAGCCTTTCAACAGTTCAACTCCAATTGACTTTTTAAAATCAAAAACAATATGAGACTCCATCACAACTCTTCCAGTTCCAGATCCTAAATCAAAAAAAACTCCATCTTTTTTAGGATTAGTTTTTTCGACAATTTCTCTCCAAACAGCAAAAGGCACTTCGCCATAAAGTAATTCTTTAATTATTTCCTTATCATCATGAGCCCCTCTCGCCTCGTGAGATAACGAATATCCATTAACATCACTGTATAGAAAATTAAATAAAGTTTCGTTATAAGCGTCGTTCATAAAGAGCTTTCTAATTGATCAATATAATTAATGATAACATCCAAACCAGCTTGCCAAAATTTTGGATCTTTAGCATTTAATCCGAAAGGTTCTAACATTTCTTTATGATGTTTAGTTCCGCCAAATTCAAGCATTTCCATGTATTTTGCTTCAAAATTTTTGATATTACCTTGTTTGTAAACACCATAAAGCGAATTCACCAAACAATCTCCAAAGGCATAAGAATAAACATAAAATGGCGAATGAATGAAATGAGGAATATAGCTCCAGAAGAATTTATATTCGTCATCAAATTTAAAAATTGAACCAAGACTTTCCTTTTGTACTTCCATCCAAAATTGGCAAATTTTTTCTAAAGAAATTTCACCATTTTTTCTTTCATCATGAACTTTTCTTTCAAACTCCAGAAAAGCAATTTGCCTTACTGCCGTATTAATCATATCTTCAATTTTACCCGCAATAATCAGATTTTTTTTCTGAATATTTTTTTCATTTTTAAGAATTTTTTGGAAAGTTAATTGCTCACCAAAAACTGAAGCAGTTTCAGCTAAAGTAAGTGGTGTTCCGCACATTAAAGCACCTTGTTTTCTTGCCAAACATTGATGAATTCCATGACCAAGTTCATGCGCCAAAGTCATCACATCGCGCACTTTTCCCTGATAATTCATTAAAATATAAGGATGAACTGACGGCACAGTTGAGTGAGAAAAAGCCCCTGAATCTTTGCCAGTTCTTACTTCAGCATCAATCCAATTTTTATCAAAAAACTGTTCACCAATTTTTTTCATCTTTGGGTCGAATTCCCCGTAAGCAGATAAAACCAGATTTTTAGCATCTTGCCAAGAAATTATTTTATTTTCCTCTTTGCTTAAAGGCGCATTTCTATCCCAATGATTAAGATTTTTTTTACCTAAAATTTTTGCCTTAATTTTGTAATAACGATGTGAAATATTTTTGTAATTTTCTTTTACTTTAGAAACCAAAATATCAACCACTTCATCTTCCACACAATTGCTTAAATTACGCGAAGATATTGGCTGCTTAAAGTTTCGCCATTGATCTTCAACTGATTTTTCCTTGGCTAAAACATTAGTGATGTAAGCAAAAATTTTAATATTCTCTTTGAAAGTAAAGCCAATTGCCTTAGCAGCATCTTTTCTGATTTTCTCATCAGAATTACTCAAAAGATTAAAAATTTCTTGCGAATTAAGAGTTTTTTTACGGTAAGAAAATTTTAAGTTATTAACTGTTTCATCAAATAATCTAACCCAAGCCGCCCTTCCTGACGAACTTTTTTCTAAAGAAAATTTTTCTAATTCTTGCGAAAGTTCATGTTTTTTAAAAGATCTAACATCACGAATAAAAGGCTGATATTTTTTTAAAGCAGCTGATTCTTTAAAAAATTTAGCCAATTTTTTATCATCAATTTTATTTAATTCTAAAGTAAAGAAAACCAGTTCAGACTCACTTGCACTAAGCTTTTCACTAATATTTTGATAAAAAGCCAAATTCTTCTGATTAGATAAATCACCAGCATAAATCAAATAAGAATAACTAGAAATTTTGCCAATCAACTCTGCAACTTTTTCATATTTCTTAATCGAATCCGTCAATTTTTGCGCATCAAGCTTAACAATTTTCCCAGAAAATTCCTGCGAAAATTTCTTCACATCACCAGCAATTTTATTCAAATCAGCAGTAATTTTTTTATCCTCAATAGAAGCATAAAAATCCGACAAATTCCATGTTGGAAGATTCTTTAATTTTTTTTCTTTGGTCATGTTGTTTATTTTTGTGACTTAATATTATGTTTTTCTTTGGTAATTCTTACTTTCATTTATCACTCCCCGCTCTGATTTTGTCATTCCCTGCTCTCATTTGTCATTCCCGCGAAGGCGGGAATCCAGTCAGAATCTAAGAAAAACTGGATTCCCGCCTTCGCGGGAATGACAAGGAAGTAAAAATAAAAATTTACTTAAACCAATCCTTAGATAAATCATCCCAATTAGGATTAAATTTCTCAATCATTCTCAATTTCCAATCTCTATTCCACTTCTTCAATTGTTTCTCTCTCGCAATAGCAGAATTAAAATCCTAAGTTTCTTCAAAATACACCAACAAACTCACATCATATTTTTTAGTAAACCCTTCAATAATTTTCTCCCTATGCTCAGCAACTCTTTTTTCCAAATTATTCGTAACCCCTATATAAAGAGCTCCATTCCTCTTATTAGCCAATATATAGACATAATAATTCTTGGTTTGCATAAATTAAAACTTGGTTTTTGGTGAATAAAATTGCCACCTATCCGCTGTCACTGCCCGCAAAGGCGGGAATCCAGTTTTTCTTGAAGTCTTGCTGGATTCCCGCCTTCGCGGGCAGTGACAAGAGATAATAAGAGCGACAAGTGACATGACAAAAATCTACCTCCCAAAAACCGCCACCAGCTCTAAATGTTTGCTGGCGTAAAATTGGTCAAGTGCGGTTAGGCTTTTTATTTTGAACCCTGAATCAATTAGAATTTTTGCATCAAAGGCAAAAGTTCTGGGATTGCAAGATACATAAATCACATTTTTTACTTTAGATTTTGTAATTTCAGTAATTTGCGGAGTCGCACCATTTCTTGGTGGATTGATAATTACTAAATCAAATTTTTCTAATTCTTTTTTAGTTAAAGCATCTTGAAAAAGATCTTTTTCCAAAGCTTTGATTCTGTGAGATAAAGAATTTGCAGCGGCATTTTTATTGATTAGCTCAACCATTGATTCACTTCCTTCAAAGGCACTTACAAAAGCTAAATCACAAATTGCAAAAGAATAAGCACCGAAACCAGCATAAATATCGGCAACATTTTTTATGGTTTTATTTTCGACTAAAAAATTCCTAATAATTTCAATAATCTTATCTAAGCCTTTAACTGTGGCTTGAATAAAGATTTCAGAGCTTAAATCAATTTTAAAATCTGGGTAAAAAATTTGATTTTTATGAGGTAAATAAATTGGCGTAAGTTGGTTTTTTATTTGGCAAGAGATGTTCAAATTATGTTCTTTGGCAAAAGTAATAAATTTTTGAGTCTGCAAAAAATTCAATTCTCTTTTTGCTTGCAAAACCAACTCTACACAGCTGTCAAACAAGGTTATAGAAGCTTGAGTAAAAAGATTAGACTCTTGAGATTTGATGAATTTTTTTAGAGGCAAAATTAATGCTGAAACTTTTTCTTCAGCAATAAAACAACTGTCAATTTCAACTAAGGAATTACTTTTTTTAGCAAAAAATCCTAAGCGATTTTGTGAATCAATTTGCAGGGTAATTTTACGACGGCTCTTTGGACCAATAAAACAATATTTTATCGCTTGCGCCTTAACTTCTGAAGAGTTTTCAAAAAGTTGAAAAAGAGATTTTTCTAAATCTTCTTTTTTTAAATTTTGATAATCATCTTCTGTCAAATCTAGAAAATCACAACCACCACATTTTTCAGAAAAATTACATCTCTTTTCTGACCTAGACTGATATGACTTCATTCTTTTTTCTCTTTAAAATTCGAGATTTCAATAAAATATTTAAACTACCAGAAAAATATGATGAAACGCCGTATATCAATAAGCCTGCACTTATCATAATAATTAACTCAATTACTTTGTTGAATTTATCATTATTCTCAAAATAGATGCGCATGCTTATTAATGCTAGTGCCATCACAAAAGATGGAATTAAAATGAGCATTAATTTTTTTACAAAATCTTTCTCGAAATGAAAATGTTTTTTTCTAGTCAATCTTGTGATTAATAAGGTAAGATTTAAATATGACGAGACAACTGAAGATAAAATAATTCCTACATAACCACAATTATTTAAGTAAAAAATTACATTCAAAGCGCCATTAGTAATCAAACAAATTAATGCAATATTCATCGGTGTTTTTGTATCACCACGCGAGAAAAATGCAGGCTCCATCACCTTAACCAAAACATAAGCAGGAAGACCAAAAGAATAAAACATCAAAGCCGTTGCTACAAAACCAGTTTGATCATGAGTAAATGCCCCTCTTTCAAAAAGAGATGAGATGATTGGAAGTGAAAGACAAGTAAGCGCTAGAGTTGCAGGAATAACTAAAATTAACCCAACTTCCAAAGCAGCATTTTGCATTTTAATCGCCGCATCAATTTCATTAGCTTTAATTTTACGAGAAAGATTTGGCAATAAGGCAATACCAATGGCAATACCAATCATGGCAAGAGGCAACTGGTTAATACGATCTGCATAATAAAGATAAGAAACTGCACCAGCAATCATGCTAGCAAAAACTGAATCTAAAAACAGATTAATTTGCATAACATTGGCACCAATAATTCCAGGAATTAATTTTTTAAAAAATCTCTTCATATCCTTATTGAAAACTGGAAATTTTGGATAAATCAAAAAACCGGCTTTGGAGGTAAAAAAGAACAACCAGATGAATTGTAAAATTCCCGCAACAAAAACTCCCCAAGAAAGAGCATAACCATAATTTGGCATTAAAGGCCCTAAAACAAAAACTGAAGCGATTAAAGTGCCATTTAGAATTATTGGCGCTGAAGCTGGAACGGCGAATTTACCTAATGAATTAAGAACTCCAGAAAATAGTGAAACTAAGGAGATGAAGATTAGATAAAAAATTGTGATACGAGAAAATATAATCAGAAGATCTGACTTTACTGGATCTAAGAAAAATCCTGGAAATAAAACCCTCATGAAAAATGGCATGAAGATTTGGAATAAAAGTGTAAAAATTAAAAGCGAATAAAATAGTAATGAGAAAATATTTCTGACGAAAAATAAATCATGCTCACTACTTTCTTTATCTTGTAACTTATCTACGAAGATTGGCACAAATGCTGAGTTAAAAGCACCTTCTGCAAAAATACGACGAAAGAAATTTGGCAAACGAAAAGCAGCAAAAAATGCGTCTGAAATAACGCTAACTCCAACATATTTAGCAATTAAAACATCACGAACAAAACCAAGAATACGCGATAATGATATGAAAAAAGAAATTGTAAAAAACGAACGAAACATTTTTGATTGTTTAAGAAAATTAAAAAATTTAGACACCACTTATACCATTTTAACCTGAAAACACCCATTTTCTTCAAAAAAATTATGAGCAGAAATTGCGACGAAAAGCATAAGCTGTATCAAGTGATACAGCTTATGCTTGCCGAGCAATTTATGCCAGAATTT
>Ga0214919_10001633_pt1 | contig 36264 bp, 38 predicted proteins | sample LL1503_MetaG_FD_177994 | JGI IMG/M metagenome (GOLD analysis project Ga0214919, IMG submission 177994) | Freshwater microbial communities from Lake Lanier, Atlanta, Georgia, United States - LL-1503 | ecosystem: Environmental > Aquatic > Freshwater > Lake | place: USA: Georgia | collected...
AAGTTCACGAATTGATGTTGATAACACATTACAAGTTAAGAATTACCCGGGCATCTTTGCTATCGGTGATGTCGCAGGTTTCGCTGGAAAGGATGGACGATTTCTTCCCATGGTCGCCCCGGTTGCAATGCAACAAGGACGTTTCATTGCCAAGCAAATAAAGCGCTTAGCTAACGGTCAAGCATTAGAAGATTTTAAATATATTGATAAAGGATCAATGGCCACCATCGGTCGTCATAAGGCAGTTGTTGAAGTGAAGAATTTTCGAATGGCCGGAATCCCAGCATGGTATGCCTGGCTATGGTTGCACTTGTTCTACTTAGTAGGCGGTCGCAATAAGATTGGCACTATGGCTGACTGGACGTGGAACTATTTAACATTTGACCGAGGCAACCGTCACATTATGGATTCAATGTAATGCCAGATTATATAAACCTACGTGGCCACCAGGTATATAACTATGAGTGGGAATCTGATGGCGAAGCTGTAGTTTTGTTGCACGGTGGCTTGAGTAAAACTTCTAGTTGGAATTATCTGCTAGTGCCACCGCTTGAGGACGAATTTCATGTGTTCGGTTACGACCGAACTGCACATGGCTTTACTGGCGATCAACAAGGCAGTCTTCACTTTGATTTTCAATGCCAAGAAGCGATTGCATATTTGGAGGATGTGGTACGCGAGCCAGCTCACTTGATTGGCTATAGCGATGGAGGAATCATCGCGCTGATGGTTGCAATTAAAAGACCTGAATTGGTGAAATCTATTGTTGCTATCGGGGCCAATTATCATTACAACGCACCGCTAAGTGCTTTCGAAGAAGCTTCCGTTTCCGAGGAAGATCAAGCTGAATACAACTTAATCTCCCCCGATGCCCCGCATACTTTGTTGGAAAAGAAAATCCGAATGAATCATATTTGGAAGACTGAACCTGACATTCCTTTGAGCGATATTGCCACAATACAGTGCCCAGTATTAGTGATGGCTGGTGATGACGATGTCATCAAACATGATCACACCATTTCACTTTATGAAGCTCTGCCTTTAGGGCAGTTGGCAATAATCCCTGGCACTTCTCATGGCTTAATTAAAGAAAAACCAGCGCTTGCAGTCGCAGTGATTATGCAGTTTTTAGAAGATTTAAGCTATCCAATTACTCGCCAACCTATTCGGCGAGTTAACAGTCAACCGGAGTAATTTTTCCAGTTGCAACATCATAAATTGCACCACCCACAGACACACCAGTATTGAGTAAACGGTAACTTCGAACCATCTGGACATCTTCTTTAAGTGCTGCATATTGGTCAGCAACAGTTTTAAATTCAAGTTCTGAAGTATCGATTCCATATTTGGTATCAATTTCACGGTGAATTTCCGCTTCATCAACTTGTGCCATACGACAGTTTGTGTGAGGCATAATTAAAATTCTTTTTACGCCTAAAAGATATGTTGCTAAAACTAAGGTACGCAAAACGTCATCTGTTACACGTGCTCCCGCGTTGCGCAAAATTTTAGCGTCACCGGATTTCATTCCAACAACTGATAAAGGATTTATTCGAGAATCCATGCAAGTAACGATAGCTAGACCTTTTTGGGCAACACCGGTCAAGTCAGAGTATTTAAAATCTTTAATATAATCTTCGTTTGCTGCCAAAGCATCGGAAAATTCACTATATGGAAACGAAGACATAATTTCCTCCTTCGAAAAACTGCGAGCCCCCCGTCAGGATTGAACTGACGACCTGCGCATTACAAGTGCGCTGCTCTACCACTGAGCTAGAGAGGCCTACGTGCGAACACGTAACGGTCTTGCGACCAGCGGCAATTATGGCAGTGAGTTGGGAAAACTTGAAATCGAGATCCTTGGGCTGGTCGAAGGGTAGGTTGCTCCTGTGAGATTAGGCGTACTAGATGTGGGTTCCAACACCATTCACCTGCAAGTTATGGATGCTCATTCTGGAGCCCGTCCAGCGCCAACAACTAATTTCAAAGTAGAACTGCGGTTGACTCAGTACCTCAATAAGTCAGGAACAATTTCAGTGGAGGGTATCAAGCTCCTTCATGAGGCCATCGCGGGTGCAGTCAACCATGCTCAAGAAAATGATACAGATGAGATTTTAGCTTTTGCAACATCGGCAATTAGGGAAGCCAAGAATGGAACTCAAATCATTCAAGAAATTAATGAGCGCCATCAAATTGATTTGCAAATCCTTACTGGAGACGAAGAAGCAAGGATGACATTTCTGGCAGTTCGTCGATGGTTTGGATGGTCAGCTGGCAAACTTCTCATGCTCGATATTGGTGGGGGCTCGTTGGAAATTGCATCTGGGATAGATGAGAATCCGGAGGCAACGCTTTCATTGCCACTCGGTGCTGCACGATTAACGCGAGATTTTTTAAGTGGTGATCCATATTCAACAAAAGATGTGAAATTTCTTGAAGAATTTGTTGTCCATCACCTTGACGAAAACCTGCCTGCAATACTTCGCGCTCATGATGCCAATCACTTTGTAGCAACGAGTAAGACTTTTCGAACATTGGCCAGAATATCGGGGCATTGGTTCAATGAAAATTCAAAATATTTGGAGCTCGCAAACTTAGAAGCTATGACTTCAAAGCTTGCCGGGATGAACGATAAATCGCGTGCAGAGCTACCAGGTGTTTCTGCCAGTCGAGCGCAACAGATTCTTGCTGGCGCAATAGTTGCACGTGCTGCAATGGATATTTTAGATATTGAAAAAGTGGAAATTTGTCCATGGGCACTTCGTGAGGGAATTGTTTTGCGTAGGTTAGATTGGATTGAGGGATAATTGCACTAAAGGTTTTTAAGTTCTAGGTGCGTCTACCCAATCAACAGCAATGATTTCTCCATCACGGTGGTGAAGTACCCACGCTTCGGCAGGGTTGAGCTCCTGAGCTAACTCCTTAAAATTTTTCTTTCCAATCAATTTTTTGAGTAACTTAGGCAGAATGGGATTATGGCTACAAATAATTGCGCTATTGCCTCTTTGCATGAGATCTTGAGCATAATCGAGTGCGGCTTCTTTATCTTTAGCGAAGCGATATTCGCTCAAGTCGCTTGAAAAAATTGGATTCATTGACAAAGAACGAGTCATCGGTTCGATAGTTTCTATACAACGTATTGCATCTGAGGAATGAACTTCTTTTATTGCATAAGGAAGATATGTTGACAAAAGCCGCTTTGCTTGAATTTGGCCAACGTTTGCTAAGGGGCGATCATCGTCGTCGCCATCCCACTCTTCGCGTTTTAGAGCTTTGGCATGGCGCAATAAAACCAAAGCTGTCGTGCCAGTACCAAATTCAAGAAAGTAATCAACAATTGAGCGATCGTCTTCTAAAGTTAATTTCTTTCGTGCTTGATTTGGCGAAAGCCATAAAATCTCATCAACTTCTAGTGGGTCTGGTTTTCCGGCAGGATCACCAATTGCTTGCGCCGACCAATACTTAACATATTTGCTGCCACCTTCAATGTCGTAAGTTGCAAAGCCAAGCTCAGGACCAAAAACGGCTGAGTATCCAGTTTCTTCCATGACTTCTCGATATGCACAACCAATCATTGTTTCATTGGCGTCTAATTTTCCTTTAGGTAACGACCAATCGTCATAACGAGGGCGATGAATGAGTGCGATTTCAACTTTATTTCCATCATTCAGGCGCCACAAAACGGCTCCGGCTGCATAGATTATGCGCTCCTTGTTGTCCATCAACTACCTATTTTTCGCATAATTTTCAATCATTGTTGCATGGACATCAGTAAGAGGATTGCCGTGGCCATCGACACTTTTTCTGAGCCATTCTGTTCCAGATAACTCCCAGCTAGAGCTTTCATCCGATAATCCTAAGTCGAGAATTCCTTGCAGCCTTTGATGGTGATCTTTTCTGTCGACACGAATCAAACTTTCTACACGACGATCTAAGTTACGACCCATTAAATCCGCGCTTCCAATCCAGTATTCATCTTCGCCACCATTAATAAAATGAAAGATTCGTGAATGCTCAAGGAATCGACCTAAAACAGATTTTACCCTTATGTTCTCCGATACACCTGGAATGCCAGGCTGCACTGCACAAATTCCACGAATGAGAAGTTCAATTTTTACTCCGGCTTTCGACGCTTCATAAAGTTTTGCTACAAAAATTTCGTCAAGAATTGAGTTGAGTTTGAATTGAACACCAGCCGGTCTACCAGCTTTTGCATTTTCTATTTCTCGATCTATGCGTTCAGTTAAACCAGAGCGTAAAGTTCTTGGAGCAACAAGCAAACGTGAATATGTTGACTGTGGAGCAAAACCTGAGAGCTGATTAAATAGTTTCGTTAAATCTTCCGTTAGCTCAATTTCAGTACTGAGAATTCCAAGATCCTCATACATGCGGGCTGTTTTTGGATTGTAATTTCCAGTACCAATATGACAATAGCGCCGGAGCCCTTGTGGTTCATCGCGGACAATGAGTGAAAGCTTTGCATGTGTTTTTAGGCCCATGAGTCCATAGACAACATGTACGCCAGCAGCTTCAAGTTTTCTTGCCCAACGCACATTTGCTTGCTCATCAAAACGTGCACGGATTTCGATTACTGCTAAAACTTGTTTTCCAGCCTCAGCCGCCTCTATGAGTGCTTCAACAATGGGTGAATCACCAGATGTCCTATATAGGGTCTGTTTAATCGCCAATACATGTGGATCTTGGGCCGCGCTCTGAAGGAAGTGCACAACCGAGGAAGTGAAGGATTCATAAGGGTGATGTAGCAAAATCTCCCCCTGGCGGATAGCTGCGAAGAATAAATCAGTATCTTCCGTATCTACTTCAGAAAGTGCGTGCGCAGTCCGTGATCTAAATTTTTCAAACTTAAGCTCTGGAAATGCAAGATCTGCAATTTTATGAAGTGCAGTTAAATCCAGTGGTGACGGTGCATGAATAATATTTTCTTCATTAATACCTAGTTCAATGGCTAAGCGGTTGACTAATCTATCTTCGACACCGCTTTCAATCTCCAGCCGAACCGGTGGGCCAAAACGACGACGAGATAATTCAGCTTCAAGAGAAAGTAAAATATCTTCGGATTCTTCTTCGTCGAGTTCGATATCTTGGTTGCGAGTGACACGAAATGTGTAGTGCTCATCAATAACCATTCCAGGAAAAAGCTCCTGAAGATTTATTGCAATAAGTTCTTCGATTGCGATGAACCTAGTAGAGCGAGCTTTTGCCGTTGCGATAAATCTTGGAAGAATTTCTGGGACTTTAACGCGGGCAAAAAATTCCTCATGAGTTTCGGGATTCTTCACGATTACCGCAAGGTTGAGCGATAAACCGGAAATGTATGGGAATGGATGCGAAGGATCAACAGCCAGTGGAGTCAGAACTGGAAATATACGATCTTGAAACAATTTACTCACATAACCACGTTCAGCTTCATCAAGGTCACCCCAATGAAGAAACTCGATTCCATGTTCTTTAAGTTTTGGAATGATGTCGCTGTGCAAAGTTTGAGACTGACGTTCAACTAATTTTTTTGTTCGTAAGGAAATCTCATTCATTAAATCTCGTGGGGCTATCCCAGCCACATTAAGAGCAGTAATGTCATTTTCGATTTTGCTCATGAGGGTCGCTACCCGAACCATGAAAAACTCATCGAGGTTTGAGGAAAAAATCGCGAGAAAACGTAACCGTTCGAGCAAGGGAAGTGTCGAGTCTTCAGCTAGTTCTAGAACCCGCTGATCAAAAGAGAGCCAACTGAGTTCGCGGTCGGTTACATTCTCGAACTTCATAATTATATTCTCCAGTTCATAGGTAAACTATGAGTGTCTATAGTATGGCTAAACGGCAAACCCCCGCACATTCCTGGAATATATGCCCGATTTTGAGCACATTAATGGGAGTAAATCTCTACCTCACTCTAAATGTGTCAAGGGCCAATGAATCGCAAGTGGATATTTACAGCTTCTACCGTCACCTGAAGATTTACCTCGAGCACGACGCCACATCCATGGCAATGCAAAAGAAATGAACCAAAAAGTAGTAACTATGGCTTTAAAAATTTTGGGTTGTGGTTTTGAAGGAGGTAAAGGTTCGCGCCAACTTGAATCAAAAGGTAAGTCAATTAACTCAAGAACGGCTTGTGCTACTCGCTCATGACCAACAGCATTTAAATGCAGACGATCAAAAGCTAAAAACCTACGATCGCTAAATGCTGGCTCTTCATTTGCATCAGCAATTATTGCGCCGACTTCTAATCCAACAGCTCTGACGTTGCGATTGAATTCACTAAACCTCTGCTCCCACATCTTGGCAGAGCGACCTGTGTTTCCGGTTCGCTCTAAAACTGTAAATAATAATAATGTGGCACCTGATGCAGCCAAACGTCGCACAGCTTCAGCGTAAAGGGGAAGCACGAGTTCAGCTTTATATCCCGGACGAATTACATCGTTTGCTCCAGCATGAAAGGAAACTAAAGTCTGTGGACCGTTAATTTGAGAGATAGCTGCATCGACTTGATCGTCTAAAACTTGACGGAGCAATTTTCCACGGATAGCTAAGTTTGAATATGTGAAATCTGGATTATGAACCGCCATGACATCGGCAACTCGATCTGCCCAACCCCGGTAATTGCCGTATTTTTTCTCATCGCACATTCCCTCGGTGTATGAGTCTCCGAGAGCTATGAACCTAGTAAAAACCATTGACTTAACGCTTTCGACGGGCCTGATCTACAAAGAAAAGCGCTATCGCTGTTGCAACACTAGCGTTGAGTGACTCGGTAGTAGCACTAATTGGGATTGAAATAACAAGGTCGCATTTTTCTCGTGTTAAACGCGCTAAACCTTTTCCTTCACTTCCAACCACAATCATTATTGCTTCAGTAGCAACTTTCATTGCGCTAATTAATTCCTCTGATTCGCCATCAAGACCAACGACAAAAAGTCCTTCTTTCTTGGCTGCATCAATTGTGCGTGCAAGATTTGTTACTTGTGCAATTGGCAAACGTGCCGCTGCGCCAGCTGAAGATTTCCAAGCAGACGCTGTCATTGAGGCAGCACGTCGCTCGGTCATAATGACTCCCGCTGCTCCAAACGCGGCAGCACTTCGAATGATTGCTCCAAGGTTTCGCGGATCTGTTACGCCATCAAGTGCAACAATCAGCGCTGGGTATTTTGCTCGCTGCATAATTTCTTCGAAACTTGAGTATTGAAAAGGCTTAATTGCCAGAATTATTCCTTGACTGTTTGGCGAAATACCTTCCACCTCTGCACGGTGAGCTTCTCGTATAGGCAAACCTAAGTGAAGTGCAAGTTTTAGTGATTCGGCTACACGATCATCTACTTCAATGCTGCGGGCAACTAATAATTCAGTTGCTGGAACGCTCTCACGCAGAGCTTCAAGAACTGCATTTCGTCCAGCAACAATTTCACCTCTTGGGCGATCTCCTCGTGGCGCACGGGCGGGTCTAATCTCTTTTCCATCGCTGCGAGTACTAGTAGTTTTGCTTGCACTTTTTTTCGCAACAGCTTTCTTGCGTTTTGCTGCTGCGTGATACGGGCGATCTTCAGCTTTTGGAGTCGGCCCTTTTCCAGTCAACCGCTTTTTGTTTTTCCCACCAGTGCCTGTAGACGGACCTTTTTTCGATGCGCGGATAGCGCCCTTACGGGATGAATTTCCGGCCATCGTTAACTCTTTTCCATTATCGACCAACGTGGCCCTTGTGCAGTGTCCTCAATTGTAATTCCTAAAGCGAGCAACCCATCACGGATAGCATCTGAAGCGGCAAAATCCTTACGATCGCGGGCAGATGTTCGCTCTTTCAGCATGAGTTGAACAACACCATCCATGGCATCGCTTAAATCATTACTTGAACTCGTTGTGAAGTTTGTATCAAAGGGATCGCAGCCTAAAATGCCTAAAGCACCACGGATTTCGCTGGCATTTTTAGAAACCACACCAAGATCACCATCTGTAATTCCTTGATTTCCAGCGCGCAGATTCTCCGAAATCGAAGCTAATCCTGTTGGAACAGCAAGATCATCGTTCATTGCATCGCTAAATGCTTTACTCATGAGCGGCACAGGCACAGTTCCGACAACTTCGGTTGCACGTTTTAAGAAAGCTTCAATCCGGCGAAAAGCCACTACCGATTCATCAAGTGCAGATTCCGAGTACTCAAGCATCGAGCGGTAGTGGGCACTAACTAAGTACCACCGAAGTTCGATTCCACGCACGCGTTGCAAAATAACTTCTACAAGAAGAGAATTTCCAAGAGACTTACTCATCTTCTCGCCCGATTGTGTGACCCAAGCATTATGTAACCAGCGCTTTGCGAATCCAAAACCTGCAGCCTCTGATTGTGCAATCTCATTTTCGTGGTGCGGAAAAATTAAATCTAAACCACCACCATGGATGTCAAAACTTTCCCCCAAGTATGTATAAGCCATCGCTGAACACTCCAAGTGCCAACCAGGTCGCCCTGCTCCCCATGGAGTTGGCCATGAAGGTTCACCAGATTTCGCAGCTTTCCACAGTGCAAAATCTCTTGGGTCGCGCTTCATTGAAATCGACGCATCGACGTCTGCAGCAGGCATCAAATCATCAATACGCTGGCCGGACAAAATTAAATATCGTTTTAAATTTCGAACCTCTAAATAAACATCTCCGTTACCGGGTGCGTAGGCAGATCCGTTATCAATTAGCATCTGCATCAGTTCAATCATCTGAGTTATGTGACCGGTAGCTCGTGGCTCATAAGTAGGCGGCAACACATTTAGAGCAGCAAATGCTGCCGTGAATTCACGTTCGTACTTCATTGCATGTGCCCACCATGGAACTTGCTCTTGGGCGGCTTTTTGTAAAATCTTGTCATCAATATCTGTCACGTTACGGATAAAAACTACTGCAAATCCACTATGAATAAGCCAGCGGCGCAAAACATCGAAGTTAACGGCACTTCGAATGTGACCAATGTGTGGAGAAGCCTGAACGGTTGCACCGCAAACATATATTGATACCTCACCGCTTTTTATTGGAGTAAAAACTCCGACTTCTCGCGTTGAGGTGTCGTATAAATTCAGTGCGGACATTGTTGAATTCTACTGCTTGAAAACAAGGGCCGAGGCAATTGCAGCTATTCCCTTACCCTCGCCAGTTAAGCCCAAGCCATCAGTTGTTGTGGCTGATAATGAAACACTGGCACCGTTGAGCGCATGAGAAAGTACAGAGATAGCTTCAGCGCGACGGGTTGCAATCTTTGGACGATTGCCAATGATCTGCACAGTGATATTTGAAATCGAGTAGCCACTTTTAGTGATTATCGAGAAAGTCTCTTCGAGTAATTGCGCTCCAGATGCACCTGCATACTCAGGTCGATTGGTACCAAAATTACTTCCAAGATCACCCAGTTGTGTAGCGGCAAGTAATGCATCACAAATTGCATGGGCTGCAACATCCCCATCTGAATGCCCGTCCATTCCGACCTCATCAGGCCAAAACAAACCGGCCAACCAGAGTGGTCGACCAACACCATATGCATGTGCGTCAGTTCCAACTCCGGTTCTAAAGCTGGAATTAAAACCAAGGAAAGAGAGTGCCGTGTTCAGATCTGATGGATTTGTAATCTTTAATGCTCTTTCTTCACCAGTAATTATTTTTACTCGGCCACCCATTGCTTCGATAAGTGCACCATCGTCAGTTGCTTCTGCTTGCGTCGCATGGGCTTGGTTAAGAATCGTTCGCTTGAAACCTTGTGGAGTCTGAATACCTACGAGTGAACTTCGATTGGGTGTGGATTCAACATAACCATCGCTCCCAATTACTTTTATCGTATCGACAACGGCAATTGCTGGAACTACTGCATCTTCACCAGCAATTAATTCAGCTAGAACGCGTTGTGCTAGATCACTACTTGCTAATGCCCGTGCTGCATCATGAATCAAAATAAAATCACCGGTGGCAACTTCCAAAGCGTTTCTAACACTTGCTGATCGCGTAGCTCCACCAGTGACAACTGTAATTTCATTGCCTACGAGTTCGCGCATTCGGTCTTCAGAACCCATTGGCGCAGAGATAACTATCTGATCTACAACTGGTGCAAGAGATGCAACGGCATGCTCAATAAGAGTTCGATCACCGAGTTGGATAAAAGCCTTTGGGAAACCTGCACCGAACCTCTCACCGCTACCAGCGGCGGCGATGATGCCGGTAACAGACATAAAAATTAAGAAGCAAGAACCTCGTCAAGGATCGTTGCAGCCTTCTCTTCATCAGTACGCTCAGCAAGAGCTAACTCTGAAATTAGGATCTGCTTCGCCTTGGCGAGCATGCGCTTTTCACCAGCTGATAAACCGCGGTCTAAGTCGCGACGATATAAATCACGAACTACCTCAGCAACCTTAATAACATCTCCGGATGCTAATTTCTCGAGATTTGCCTTATAACGACGAGACCAGTTTGTTGGCTCCTCTGTATATGGCTGACGCAAAACATTAAATACCCGATCAAGTCCGGCAGAGTCAACAACATCACGCACGCCTACAAGATCCACATTCTCTGCAGGAACTCGAACTGTGAGATCTCCTTGAGCAATTTTCAACACTAAATAGGTCTTTTCTTCGCCTTTAATCACGCGCATCTCAATTGCTTCAATGAGAGCTGCTCCGTGATGGGGATAAACAACGGTTTCGCCGACCTTAAATGACATGTGTTGCCCTTCGCTAGAGGGCAATTGTACCAGCGATTTTGCAACGAGTCACCTTGCGCTTTAACGCACAAAACTAGCGTATTTCACTAGTTATTTCTTGTGAGAGAATATCACCCATGCGACGCATAGGTATTTCGGTTTTATCATTAATGCTTGCGTTTTCACTAACTGCATGTGGAGCTGGCTTTAACGCTTCTACTCGCCAAGTCAAACAAGTCACGGATGGTGTTGAAGGTACTATATCAACAGGTGACAATCTTATTAAAGCTGTAAATATTCTTGTAGTCGAGACCGCAAGTGGTGCAGGTGTTTTGGTGGGGACTGTCGTAAATTCTCGCCCAATGGAAGATGCGCTTCTTGGAGTGGCAGTTAACGGTGTTGTTGCAACAGTTTCAGGTAATACCTCACTTGTACAGAATGCTCCAATAACTTTTGAAGGTGACTCCGCAAATGCTAAAGCTGTAGTACCAACACTTAACTCAAAGGCTGGCGCACATGTCCTCGTAACAATGTTTTTTGCGCGAGCTGGCAAGTTAACAGTTTTAGCAATTGTACGCGCACAAAGTGATAGATATGCAGGAGTTACGGCTTAGCAGAACTCTTTCCCTGATTTGCAACCGCGGCAATTGCATCTTTAGCTGCTTCAGGGTCTAAATACTCTCCACCTTTAACAACAGGCGTTAAATCATCATTAAGCTCGTAGTACAACGGAATTCCAGTTGGAATATTTAATCCAGCGATATCACCATCGCTAATCCCATCAAGATGTTTGACTAAAGCACGAAGAGAATTTCCATGTGCTGTTACTAATACTCGCCCACCTTTTTTCAAATCTGGAACTATAGATTCGTGCCAATATGGAAGCATGCGATCGATGACATCCTTAAGGCATTCAGTCTTGGGTGCAACAATGTCGGCATATCGAGGGTCTTTGCTCTGTGAGAACTCATCGCTGTCATCAATTGGTGGTGGAGGAACGTCAAAAGAGCGACGCCATAATTGAAACTGCTCTTCTCCATATTGGGCCAAGGTCTGCGCCTTATCTTTACCTTGCAATGCCCCGTAATGGCGCTCATTGAGTCGCCAAGTGCGTTGAACAGGAATCCAATGGCGATCGCACGCATCTAAAGCTAACTGCGAAGTATGAATTGCCCGGCGCAACAAGGATGTGTGTAGTAGATCTGGAAGTAGCCCACGCTCGGCCAGCAATGCTCCTCCGCGGCGCGCTTCGGCCTCGCCTTTATCGGACAATCTGACATCTACCCAGCCAGTGAAAAGGTTTTTGGCATTCCACTCTGATTCGCCGTGGCGCAAAAGGATTAATTCGAAGTTGCTCATGCACCCATCCTAAACCAAATGTTTAAAAGCATCTAAATTCTTGAGTGATTCGCCTCGAGAAACTCGCCATGCCCATTCCCTGCGAATGGCATTTGCAAAGCCGATTTCAAGGAGTGGATTAAAAGATGAATCTGAAGCCTGCAGCACTGCACCCACTAAACGGTCGATTTCGCGATCAGTCACTGCCGATAGTGGCAAGCGTCCAACTAAAAAAATATCATGAAGCTCATTTATTGCAAATGCGATGCCGTACAAATTTGCATTCTTTGCCATACACCATGCATGTACAGCCGATTCATTGTCATCAGGCTTGCGAATGACAAAAGCATTGATACTTAAAGAGTGGTCACCAACAATGAGCGCGCAGTGGGTTTGTAATTTTTTCTCTCCAGGTAAAGTTATTAAAAAAGTATTCAGATCTTTTTTCTCGTACTCTAAATCATGAGATTCTAGAAACTCTTCAATTATAATTCTTGGGTCAATCGCGGGCATCACTGCCCCGCTATTTTTGCGGACGCTTTATTTTCAGTAATCACTTGATCATAAATATCTAAAGTTCCTCGAGAAGTTGCATCCCAACCAAAATGAGATGCGTGTTCGACAGCACCCATTGATAGCAGTACTCGGCGCTGAGGCTCTTGCAGCAATCGTGCAATAACTGAGGACCAAGCCTTTGGATCGTGACCATCGACTAAAACGCCAGAAATTCCATCGGCCACCGCAGTTCGCAAGCCACCAACAGCAGTAGCAATTACTGGTGTACCGCAGGCTTGTGCTTCAAGTGCTACTAACCCGAAGCTTTCTGAATAGCTAGGAACACATACTAGATCTGCAGCGCGATACCACTGTGCTAAATCTTTTCTTGGCACTGGAGGCGCGAAAGTAACAACATCATCGATCCCCAACCAACCAACTAATTCAGTAAGTCTTTCAACTTCCTCAGTGTTAGCACCAGATGCACCACCAATAATGTTAACGATTAACTTTGGTCGCATCTGTGGTGAGTGTTTTACAAGCTCTGATGTGGCACGAATTAAAACTTCGGGACCTTTATGGGGTTGAATTCGCCCAACGAAAGTAATGATGAACGCATCTTCGGGGGCACCAATTTGCACACGGGCAGCTTTGCGACCTTCACCCGGTGTAAAGGTATAAAGATCAACGCCAGGGCTCACGACGTGAACAGTGTCAGGACAGGCGTCATAGAGGGAAACCAGGCTGGCTGCTTCGGCATCTGTATTCGCAATCAGGGCTTGTGCTGCCGCAACAACTTGTGTTTCGCCTTGCACACGAATCATTGGCTCAGGAACTTCGCCTTCAGCTAGGTTTAAATTTTTCACTCGGGCCATCGTGTGCATTGTGTGTATCAGAGGGATATTTAATTGAGCCGCAGCGGGCATAGCAACTTTTCCAGAAATCCAATAATGCGAATGAATAGCATCATAATTTTCATCTTTAATTATTCTATAAAACTCTTTCGATAAACCAAGTATGTGTGAAGGTAATTGTTCTTTTGTTAGGTGGCCGTGCCCACAATCAAAGTACCTAACACGGACACCTTTTGAGATTTCAATAATGTCAGGTGATGCACTCTCAGTACGGCGAGTAAAAATATCGACTTCAACACCCATCGCAGCCATGCGTTGTGCAGATTCAAGAACATAAATATTCATTCCACCGGCATCACCGATTCCTGGTTGATCCAGTGGTGATGTATGCACCATTAGGGTTGCAATGCGGCCGTTCATTCCTTAAGGGTACGACTTGTTAGAAGGTTGCGCGAATGGAGCCAACAACTTGATCGCCGCCATAGGTTTTTTCTGATTCATCATTGGTCTCTATTCCAAGCAGTTTTAAGCCTGCCACGGTTAAAGCTAATCGCGGGCGAACCCCACCATCATTGACCTTATAGGCAAAAGTTCGGCCATCAGGTACCGATGCAACCATGATGGACTCTGCACCGCTTTTCATAAATAGCCCTGGAAATTTTTTCATAAAAATAGTTGACATGCGATCAGGACCTGCAACCATTTCTGGAAAATCTCTGCACGCTTGCACCACTCTTTGATGCACCGGGTCGGTTGAAATCGTCAGTGATCTGATTGCACGAGCTAGACCAATTAAAGAAATTAAGAAAAGTGGAGCCCCACAACCATCAATTGCCGTGTGAGAGATTTTTTCACCAGAGAGATTTTCAAGTTCAGCCTTAAAAGCTAATTGCAAGGGGTGTTCCGAATCTAAATAATTATTAGTTGGCCATCCATTTACTACACACGCAATAAGCATTCCGGCGTGCTTTCCACTGCAGTTCATAGCAAGTCGAGAAGCTTCAGATGTTGCCAGCGCTGCAACTTCATCAAGGGGCTTGCCTATAACGTTTTGTAGTGAATCTTCACTTAGTCCGGCTAAAACTAAAATCTCTAAAGCACCATTTTGATGCATCGAAAGACCCGAATGAGATGCACAAGTAAGTGCCAATAATCGCGACTCTAGTGGTGACCCGTTTCGAACCATTGCTGCTGCCAAGATAGATTTATATGAAGAGCGTGGATAAATAAGTTGATTTGGGTCGCCCTTGCTCAGCAGAATCGAACCGTCGGAATCTAGCGCTACAAAGTGGCCAACATTTTGTGATTCAACTACATCATTTCTAATCAACTCGGCGAGAACTTCACCAATATTTAATGAAATCAATTATTCGCTCTGGCGTTCAAGAGATGACCAAATATGAGCCTGTAGTTCCTGTCCTTCAGCTGCCATGTCATATGCAAAGAAAAGTTCTCCAGCTACGAGCCCGTATAAACGAACACCTGCCGTAACAATTTTCGCACTTGGTGCTGAATATCCTTGATCTAAAACTAATTGAATCTTTGGACCATCAAAAGTGCCAACCCAACCTTCGGATATTCCTGTGTTGTGGGACATCACAACCTCTAAAACATTATTTGGTTTAACACGCCAGAATCCAGTTTCAGATCCACCGGGCCGGACGATTTCACCCTCAGCATCTAAAATCCATGATCGGGAGTAGTAATTTAAAAACGGGCGCCCATCATGATTAAAAACAACTTCTTGTGCAAACTCAAAGGATTCGATGTTTGGATACTCACCACGACCTTTACCGCGCCAAGTGCCGACCAACCACGCTAAGGGATTTAAGTCAGCGTGTAAACCTTCGGGAATTGTAAAAACCATTATGGGCGTCCTCTAAATTTTGGTGAGCGTCTGGCTTGGGATTGACGACCTCGGAAAGCGTAAAAAATGAGCGCAAATCCCAATGCAATGGCGGTGAGACCAAGCATTACTGAGATGAAGAGCTCCATGTGCTAACTCTATCCTGCTCACCCAGATTTAATCCTGCACTTGCAATAGTTTGCTCAACTTGAGTAGAGACGCTTCAATATTTTTCAGCAAATGGCTTGGGTAAAAATGCAGGAATAATTTATTCTTGGGCCATGTCTAATTCATCCATTTATGGGATACGTAATTACCGATTCGAGGACGCTGATAAAGCAGCTAGTATCCGTGGCACAACCTCTGAACTTGATCGTGAACGTTTTGAAGAAATCGTAATAAGTGACAAGGATTGGAGTGGTCACTACCGCCACTTTGCTATTCATAAAAATGGTGAGGTAATTGGTGATATCCAACTTCGAAGATGCCAACAAACTATGCCACCCGGAGTTGCGCATGTTGGCATTGATATTTTGGAGTCTGCCAGAGGTCAAGGGGCTGGTACAAGTGCTTTAGAGTTGGTGTGGGAGTGGGCCAAATCAGAGAATTTTCATAGACTAGAAGGTTCTACTGATGTTTTAAATATCGCTATGCGAAAGGCTTTTGAAAAAGCAGGTTGGGAATTTGAAGGAATTCTCAAGAGCCTATTCTGTGGCGATGGAATTGCTCATGATTACAGCTCATATGCAAAAACCATCTCAATAAAATTGTAATTGATTGAATTATAAGTCTCGGTTTATGAGGAAACACTGGTTTATACTGCTCGAATGAATCAAGACAAAGTTCGCGCCGAGATAATCGAAACCGGTAATTCTAAGATTAAGGCCGCTCGAATCATCATTGCGGCAAAACCATCACTAGTGTTTTCGATTCTGAATAATCCTAAACGGCATAAAGATATTGACGGTAGTGGGACAATTATCGGAAATAAAAGTGGCCCAGTTGAGCTAACTCTCGGTTCTAAATTCGGTATGAATATGCACTTTGGTATCGATTATCAAATGCTCAACACAGTCGTTGAATACAAAAAAGATGAATTGATTGCTTGGCGACATTTAGGCCAATGGAGATGGCGATATGAATTAGTTAATCTTGAAAACGGTTCAACAGAGGTAACTGAAACTTTTGATGCGTCTTGTGCGCCAAGGATTTCGCAGATTTGGCTTTACTTCCGCAAGGCTTATCCATGGACTCAGATCGCTGTTGCAAAGACTTTAGTGCGTCTAAAAATGGCAGCTGAAGCCCAATAGTTTTGCTTTCACTCATTTTCTAACTCAGACAATTATTTGCTGCGAAGCTGGCACGCCTTCGACAGTAAGTACTGCTTCCGCTGGTGTGTTTCGTTTGATAATTGCAAGGGAGATTGTGCCAAGCTCGTGATGGCGCGCAACGGTTCCGATAAACCCAACTACTACCCCATCATTTTCAACTGGACTTCCTTTAGCAGGGAACGCAGCATCGCTGCCATCTAAATGCAACATAACCAAGCGCCGTGGTGGATTGCCTAAGTTAAATACCTTTGCAACAGTTTCTTGACCTCGGTAACAACCTTTATTCATATGCACTGCGCCATTTAGAACGCCGATTTCATTTGGAATAGATTTGTGATCAGTTTCAAAACCAATTCGAGGACGTCCCGATGCAACTCGTTCAGCATCTAATGCCCAAGTCCCTACTTGGGTTGCCACAGAATTAAAAGTCTCACTCATTTGAGCTATTTCATTACGTAAAATAAGAGAATATGGACCGCCAATATCAGTGGCTTTTCCAGGGGCACGCAATACGGCATATTCTGCAGTTGCATCTCTCACATCAACCCGCAACATAAACTTCATTTTAGTTAAGTAAGTAATCAGAGTTTCTGAATATCCAGGATCTAAAATCAACCAAGTAGTTGTTCCGTCATCAACCAAATTGAATTGGTACTCGATATGTCCCTTTGGATCCAAAATTAGCGCGGACTTCCAAATTCCGACGCTTAAATCATTGAGAAACTGTGTTGTTAAATCATGTAACCACTTCAAACGATCTTCACCACTTACCGCAATAATTTTTAGATGCGATAGGTCAGCCCATGCAGTGCCGGCTTCTAATGCACGTTGTTCTTTAACAGGCTCGCCAAAGTGCCAGATTGCACCTTTATCTACCCCATCTTCAACAACGACAGCACTCATTGGCACGCAGTACAAGTTCCGTAAACTGCAAAGTGTGTTACATCGGTTTTAAAGCCGTAGTCATCAGCTAGAGAGTTAACAAAATTTGCAGCGACCTCAATTGGTGCATCTCCAATCGATCCACATTTTCCACACACCAAGTGCAGATGCGTTAGCTCTTCGGCGGCGTGATAGGTAGCACCCCCGTGACCGAGGTGTGTGTGCACAACCAAGCCAACATTTTCTAGAGTTTCAAGATTGCGATAAACCGTCGAGAGGTTAATACCGGGATGGGAAAGGCGAACTTTCTCGGCAATTTCTTCAGGAGTTGAGTGCCCTAGCTCTCGAACTGCTGAAAGAACGAGCTCTCGTTGAGGGGTTAGACGCAATCCCTTTTCGTGGAGTTCGTGTTTGTTAGCCATGTGAGAACCTTACGCGAAGAATGATCAAATATAGTTCGCAGCCTAAGCAGAAGTTAAAGGCTGCGTTCAAAAAGGCGGCTGCAAGGGCAAAACTAATTGCAACTGTGAAGATCGGGGAGATGCCGGTAATGGACCCAGCTATTGCTGTGAGGGCAAAAAGTAGTCCAATGCTCTGAGCAAACTGTGGTGGGCGAACATCTTCGAATACGACTTTTCCATTAAGGCGAGGCTTAATAAACTTCTTAAAAATTGCAGCGTACGGTGTGAACTGTGGACCCTTAGTCGCACCGATTGCAAAGATAATCGCTTGGGCGATAACAATCCATGTTTGTGAAGTTACGAGTGCCGAAGCTAGAACTATCGTAGTTAATCCAGCTGAAAAGCGTGGACCCCTTGAATCTATTGAAACAGAATTAGTCTTTTTTTCTAAAATATTTGACATTGAATTTTCCTTTGTTAGTTGAATGGATAATTGTTTTTTGAGTAACAATTACATTCGACATAACGAGCTAGCAAGGCGACCGAAATCAATCACTCGGCGCTTGGTAAAATTGCTTGCTAAAGACATATGGAAATAATAAACATCGAAGCAGATTAGTGCGAGTTGCGAACTATTCGCGAATAACAGATAAGGCATCGATAACTTGTTGGCGCTTCGGCGCACCAACAGCTCGACCCACTTCATGGCCCTTTGAATCAAGGATTAAAGTTGTTGGCGTACTTAAAATATTTAAGTACCTGACGAGTTCGAGCTCCGATTCAGCATCGATTTCGACATGGGCAACATCATTCATGCTGGAAACAACATTTTCTAGCAAGGTCCGAGTTGCCCGACAAGGCGTACAGAATGCTGAAGAGAATTGCAGCAGGGTTGCTCTCGATCCCAAAGGTGCGCCAATCATGGATTCCGAAATTGAGCTCTTCCTTGGTGTGGCTTTAATTTTGCCTCGTGAACGCCGATACCAAATTCCATAGGCGCTGGAGAGTCCCAGAACAATCGCGAGTGGAAGCAATGATTTCACGGGGGTAGTCTGTACCAATGGCCAGAGTGTTGCTACTTACGAACACATCTTTGGCGAGCGCTGAAGTCCTTCCCGCGCTGGGTTTGCTTGCACATAATGTTCGCATCTTGCCTGCAGAAGCAAGTGTCCTCATCGATGTACCCGATGTTGATGTCATTCTTATTGATGCCCGTAGAGATTTGCCCGCAGCTAAATCACTTGCTCGACTATTGACTACAACTGGTCTTGGCTGCCCAATAATCGTTATTGCTACCGAAGGTGGATTATCAGCGGTTAGTGCCGATTGGGGAATCGATGACGTTTTGCTCGACACCTCAGGGCCTGCCGAAGTTGATGCACGAATTCGTATCACTGTTGGAAAACACAGTGCAGCATTAGCGCAAAGTGATCCCCATTCGGGAGAGATTCGAACAGGTGATGTTGTTATCGATGAATCAAGTTATACGGCGCGGTTAAAGGGAAATGTTCTAGATTTAACTTTTAAAGAGTTTGAACTTCTTAAATATTTAGCACAGCACCCGGGACGAGTTTTTACCCGAGCTCAGTTATTGCAAGAGATTTGGGGTTATGACTATTTTGGTGGAACGCGCACAGTTGATGTTCACATTCGACGTCTTCGCTCAAAGCTTGGTCCAGAATTTGAAGCGATTATCGGAACGGTGCGCAATGTTGGCTACCGTTTCACAATGCCAAGTGGTAACAAAGAGAGCTCAATAAACGAACGCGTCTAACTATGCGCCATATTTTAAAGATTCACCGTTCACTTCAAGGTCAAATACCAGATTCCGAACATGGTTTCACAATCGAAAGATTTGATCCTGCTCAACATAAGCAGGCATGGCTTGATCTCAACAACAGGATATTCATCAATCACCCTGACCAAGGAAATTGGGTAATGCAGGACTTAGAAAACAGGATGGCTGAGCCTTGGTTTGATCCTGCTGGGTTTTTCTTGGCTTTAGACGACAATAAGTTGATAGGCACATGCTGGACCAAGATACATAATGACCTTGTCAATCAAGCCCCAGTTGGAGAGCTATATGTTGTAGGGGTGGACCCCGACTACATGGGTCATGGAATTGGTCGAGCTGTTTCTATTGCAGCAATCAACTATCTCTACGCCAAGGGCATAAGGGATGCGATGTTGTATGTCGATGCCGATAATGTAAAAGGTCTACGCCTCTATGAAGCCTTAGGTTTTAGTTAAGAATCTCTTTTAATCCAGCGATCAGCCGATCGACATCATCATGAGTGGAGTACGGCGCTAATCCAGCACGTAATGCACCTGCATCACCCAGGCCAAGCTTCCGTGAGACTTCAAGTGCATAGAAATTATGGGCGGGTAGATTTACTTTCTTACCAGCCATTGCTTTGTAAATTTCAGAACTATCACGACCAGCAAAAGAGAAGTAAATGGTTGGCGTACGGTGTTCTGCATGGCCATACATTGTTACACCTGGCAAGGCCTTAATCGCACTTTCCATATATTCCAATAATTCATCTTCATATTTTTCTAAAGCATGCATCGAGTTAACAATTTTTTCACGCCGATTTGAACCAGTTCCAGGTGCCATATCAGCTATAAAGTTAACTGCCGCAATACATCCCGCCATTAATTCATAAGGAAGCGTTCCAAACTCGAACTTTTCAGGAACATTACTTGTAGATGGAAGAAGTTTGTCGTTATTAAGTGTGTTTAAGAGTGCAGGTGAAGCCGCTAGTGCTGCACAGTGTGGTCCCATTAATTTATAGAAAGAAAAACCAAAAAAGTCTGCGCCAATATCTTTGACACTTATTGCTGCATGTGGAGTTAGGTGAACACCATCTACAAAAAATAATGCGCCTACATTATGGACCGCAATACCAATTGATTTTAAATCAGGTCGCGTTCCGAGTGTGTTTCCTGCTCCAGTAATTGCAACTAGCTTAGTTTTATTCGATAACACTGCTTCAACTGCGGCAACGGTTAATTCCGTTGTTTTAACATCAAATTCAGCCCAACGGACTGTCGCACCGACAGCTTCAGCGGCTTGAATCCAGGGGCGGATATTTGAATCGTGATCTAAGCGCGAAACAACAATCTCATCTCCCGGCCCCCAGTTTTTGGCCAAAGTCCGCGAAAAGTCATAACTCAACTGTGTCCAAGAACGACCATAGACAACGCCGGCAGGATCGACATCAATTAAATCACCAACGGCTTTTCGAAACTCTAAAACTAGTTCTTCTGCGTTTTTTTCAGATTCGGTATTTATATTCCGATTAGAAATCGGCTTTGTAATGGCTTCTGCGATTGCTGCACCAACAACATCAGGAACCTGACTGCCACCGGGGCCATCAAAAAAAGCAATACCCGTGTCTAAAGATGGAAAATGGGATCGAATTGTGTTGACGTCATAGTTCATAGTCTGCACGCTATCACGATACGAGTTCGGCGCACATAGTGTGGAAAGCTTTTGTATGAGCATCAACATCGGCAACAGTTGTATCAGGACACATCAGCGCCATATTGTGGAAGGGTGTAATCAAGAATCCGTCGTTTAGCATTCGCAGATGTATGTATTGCTCTAATTCAAAATCCCCTGCATCGTTTGCATCAGCACCAGTAACTGGAGCGGTTTTTCCAAACATGTATTCACCACGTGCACCTAGTCGATTACATGTCCAAGGCAGATTGAACTCTTGAATTGCTGCATCTACTCCATCAGACCATCGAGTACCTAAATCAATCATTCGATCAAAGTTTTCTTGTGTGAGTACCTGTGTCAATGTAGCGCGCATTGATGCTAATGAAAGTGCATTGCCCGCTAATGTGCCACCAATACCACCCGTATCGATTATTTCTAACTCCACCATGTTTTTTATCGAATCTGCAATTGCCTGAGTCATTCCAAAAGTTCCAGTAGGAATTCCTCCAGCAATCGCCTTTCCAATTGTTAGAAAATCAGGTTTCAGGCCACGATCAGCCGTCATTCCACCTGGGCCAACAGAAATAGTGTGCGTTTCATCAATAATAAGGATGGTGCCATATTTTTTAGCTAGGTTTTGGACCGCTTCTAAATAACCCGCCTGCGGCAAAACGATGCCAACGTTGGTCATCGCAGGCTCCATCAAAATTGCTGCAACATCACCGTGTGCAAGTGCTTTTTCCATTCCAGCTATGTCATTAAATTCTACGACTCGAGTTGTTACATCTAATGAAACTGGTGCACCGATATTTCCTTCGCGAGCAACTGTATTTCCGTTTGAATCAATTGTTGCAAAAGTCTCATCGACACTTCCGTGGTAGCAGCGATCAATAACGACAATTTTTGAGCGTCCTGTGATCATTCTTGAGTATCGAATAACGTGACGATTTGCATCAGTTGCTGAAACCGTGAACTGCCAAAGTGGTAATCCAAATCGGCGTGCAAGTTCTGCAGAAACAAATGCAGCATCTGCTGTCGGTAACATTGCTGTTATTCCCTTACCAACTTGTTCGCGAATCGCTGCAACAGTTGCATCGGGTGAATGGCCTGTCATAGAGCCTGTATCACCTAAACAAAAATCAATGTATGTATTTCCATCCACGTCAGTGAATCGAGCACCTTTAGCATTTTCAACAAATACTGGGTATGCACCTGGCCATTTGGCCATCCATGACATGGGAACTCCGGCCGGCATGTGAGCTTTACCTTTTTCGAAGAGCTCACCACTTTTCGGATGCATTGCTAAAAAGCGTGCATCTTCACGGGCACGAAGTTGCGATAAATGTGTACGGTTGATCATTTTTTAATCCAAATCCAATCGTTCGAAAACAAATAAGGCTTCTATGTAATCCTCACCAGTGATTCCTAAATTTTGAGCATCAGGTGGTGCGGTCTGAGGCTCGATACAAACGCCTTCGCTATCTTCGGTATAGACAACCCACCAAGGAGCATCGCTCTCAATTGAAATTCGAGCGACGTCTTCCCAGACAACCGCTGGAGTTCCCTTGATGCCGGTAAATGCATCGTCCCAAGGTTGCGCAGTTGGTGCACAGCGTTCACCTGTTGGAATTCCTTCAAAGTTTCGAATCAACATTTCAGCTGCTTCAAACTCAATTTCCGCACTCCCGCCACGGTCTAAGTCGCGGGAAAACCATGGGTGCATCCCCATCCAGATTGGAATATCACAGCCATTAGCATCGTATTCGAGTGACCAGCGCACGGCATCATCTAAAACTTCTATGCGTTGTTCTACTGTTGCACCGTTATACGGTGCTGGTAAATGCAAAAGTGAGCGCCCTGGGCCAATTTCCTGCCACGATGATATGAGCCCGAAACCATGTAGTGCATGCGGCGGATCGATTGTTGCGGGTAACTGAAAACTCTCGCCCTTTGAGTTTGTAATTAATCCCTCATTAATGCGACCAGCCCATGGCGCCATTGCATACCAACCTGATGTGTGAACTTGGCCCCTAAATGGAAGTGCAAACTCATTATCACGCCATTTGATTGAAACTATTCGTCCGCCATTGTCGTCATCTATCGCGATTTGAAATTCGGCATCATCAATGAATTGCATTATTTTTCCATAGCTTCTACTAATTCGTGCTTATATGGGGGTTCAGCACCTGCGCGTGAACATGTAATTCCGGCTGCTACTGCAGCTCTCTGCAATATTGAATTAAGAACTTCGCCATGTAAACCAGCAACTGAATGGTGGATGACCCCCTCGACAACAATTGCACCAACGGTATCTCCAGCTCCAACAGTATCTATGACAGAAATTTTTGCGCCATCTACTTCTTCGATTCCATGCTCAGTAAATCCAATAATTCCCTGTGCACCGCGGGTAATGACGACACAGTTAACACCTACTGCAATCCATCGCTTGGCAACTTCGTCTAATGTTTCATCTGGGTAAAGCCACTTAATATCATCATCACTCACTTTGACTATTGATGAAACACCAATCCATTTTTCAACTGCTGCTACGTATATTTCTCTATCACCTATTACAGAGGGGCGGATATTTGGATCAAAAATAATTGGTGCAAACTCACCTACGCGCAACGCCCAGTCAAATAAAACGCTTGCACCAGGCTCAATTATGGTGACCAGCGTGCCGATATGGAGCACCGAAGGCTTCAATCGTTCAGGGTCAGGCAGCCATGACGGACTAAAATCAAATGTTGCAGTTCCGTCAATTAAGAATTCATAACTCGCTCCACCACTTGCATCGACAGTAACTGTGGCAGTGCATGTGGGTTTTTCACTTATTAAACAGTGGCTTAACCCAACACCGTCGCGGTCTAACTCTTTTCGTGCATTGACTCCGTGTGCATCAGTTGAAATTCCATCAATAAATTCAACTTTGTATCCTAAGCGCGCCAATGCTTTCGCCGTGTTTGCGGGACCACCGCCAACAAATGATCCTGTTGGCAAAATATCGATGAGTACTTCGCCAGCTACCCAGATGCTCAATTGAGTTCACCCTTACGTGCAAGAAACTCTGCAATAACTTCAACGCCTAAAAGGTGATCTTGCACTTGCGGCAAACCACTAATTAATAAAATTCCAGTAAGGCCATGGCCGGTTACATTTAACGGTAATCCGCCTCCATGTATTGCATGTGTTGCCTCAGGTAAACCTTTTGTAACATACCAATCAATACCTTTCTCCTCGGCCAATACTCTTTCAAAGATAGTTGAGTGGCCAGTTGCCATAGTTACTCGGGCTTTGCGGGCAATCCATGAATCATTCTCAGGTGTAGAACCAGGAAGTGAAGCATGAAAAACAATCCACTCTTTGAGCCGAACTTCAACAGCGATTGGTAGAGCGCGATCCATACCGATTTTCTTTGCAATCTCACCTATTTCGATCGCCTCAGCCTGGGACAGCGATGGCAAAATGAGAGTGCGCTCCTCAAGGGCAAGCCCTTCACTCGTAAAACCACCTGTCGTCTCGACCACGGCCTAATTGTGCCTTACTGTGCACTCATGATCACTATTCCAGAAACCGACCTAGTCGTTCACCCTTTGTGTCTTGGCACCAATATTTTCGGCGCCAATGCTGACGAAGCGGAGTCCAAAAACGTTTTGGATGCCTATCGCAGCCATGGTGGCAACTTCATCGACACCGCAGATATCTATAACCAGTGGGTTCCGGGACACATTGGTGGCGAATCAGAGCGCATCATTGGTTCATGGATGAAGAGCCACGGAAATCGCGCCGAAATGGTTATTGCCACCAAAGTTGGAAAGCTAGAAGGTCGTCGTGGATTGTCAGCGGCTAATATTTTTACCGCGTGCAACGAATCTCTAGAGCGCTTACAGACAGATTACATTGATCTTTACTACAGCCATGAGGATGATGAAACCGTTTCGCTGGAAGAAACAATGTCTGCATACGCCCAATTAATGGCAGAAGGAAAAGTGCGATACATCGCCGCCTCTAATTTTACCCCTGCTCGATTACGTGACTCAATTAAGTTTAGCGAAGAAAATCACTTACCAGCTTATATTGGTGTCCAAGAACTCTATAACCTAGTTGATCGCAAAGGTTACGAAAGTGAAATGGCACAGGTGGTTAGTGAACTTGGCATATCAAATATGCCATTTTATGGAATCGCTCGCGGATTCTTGACTGGGAAATATCGCCCAGGAGTGACAGAAGTTGATTCAAAGCGTGCTGCTGGAGCACGTGAATATGCCGATGAAAAAGGTTATGCAATTATTGACGCAATGGATCAAATTTCAGCTGCACATAACAATGCACCGCTTGCTGCAATAGCTCTTGCATGGCTGCGTGCACAACCAACTGTGAGCACTCCAATTGCATCTGCACGCACGGTTGATCAACTGAATGAAATCGTCCAAGTGATCAATTTAACCGAAGTTGAAATTCAAAAACTTAACTCTGCTTTCTGAGCCGCCTTCGGGAATCGAACCCGAGACCTTCGCTTTACGAGAGCGACGCTCTACCAACTGAGCTAAGGCGGCGAAACCGTTAACCAATAATAGGGACTACTCTCCATTTCGTATTTACTTTTTCAGGGTTGATTGGAAATAACAAACATGAATTATTCAAATTTTTAGATACTACGACTTTATTAATGCTGTTCTCGAGTATTTGTGATGTTGAAGAAAAATCGATTCCATAGTCTGTCGGCACGCCACCTGAATACCCTTGCAAGGTCGGTTTTGAGTAATCCATTGAGAGCACTTGGGCATCAATTAACCAGGCAAACATAGGTCTTTTACCCATCTGAACATCAGATGGAACCAGAGAAAAACTCTCACAATTTTTAAAGACTGCTTCAGACTTCTTGGTAATCTTTACAAAGTGCATTTCTTTAGCAGTCCACTGACCGATATTTGGAGTGCTCTCTGCGACTATTAAAGCAAAAATCAATAGTGGACTCATTAATATTATTAACGATTGATTCAACTTTACTCGACCAATTTTTTTTAGGGGTCCAAAGTTATCAATATATTTGTTGAGAATTATGGCAATTGCAAGAGCGCCAGCCATATATTGAAAAGTGTGAATTCTACTTAAAGCTCGCAGTGAACCAAAGCCTGGTAATTGTTCAAACGTTAAGAACCAGAAACTAAATCCGCGGGCATCCTTCAAAATAAGAAGCTCAACTATGGCAGCTACAATTAAAAGTACTACTGGAGTTGTCATTAATTTTTTATCAATTTTAATTATTTTGCGGAGCATTATTCCTGCGGAAATGAAAAGTAAGAGAAGGAAAAATGGGGTGAAACCCATTCCTGATTCACCAGTGCCGGGTAATCCGTAACTAAGCAATTTCTGGGTTACTCGTCCAAAAACTAAATTATCAGAAGGAACTTCAATCACATCAGTCAAAGTTGGACTAAAAAATGATACCGCTGTTGCTTCTCTATCCGTACTGTAATTAGTATCTAAAATGTAAATCTTTAGAAATACAAAAAGAAGTGGTAAAGAAAGTAGGATTGGGAGACTGGTGGCCTTTAAGAAAGTAATGAGATGTGATTTAGTTATATGGTGAAATTTTGAGAAATTCTTTAGGGCATAGAGAAGGGTACCGAGGCAAAGGAACACCAGTAAAAAAATGAATGGATATGTAGAGGATAGGGCCAAAATCAAAATAAGGTTCAATGTTAAAGCGAGATAACCCGTTTTTTGAATTGGTGTGCGGGCACGTATATAACCAAAACAAGCCAAGATGATCCACCCAATGAATGGGTACATAACATGCTGAACGTGGCTCGTTTGAGCCCACATTGTCGAGTTATACGACCAATAAATTACTAAAATCGCGCCTGGCAAAGTTCTGAGCTTAAGTTTGTGAGCCATTACGACTGCCGAATAAGCAGAAAATAGTTGCAGTAATACTGTTGAAATCAACCAAGCGTTTATCACATTTAGGCCCATGAAACGGAAAACCGAGTGGACTAATCCCTGTAAAAAGAAGCTATCTGAAAAAACAAGCGTGTCATGCGTTGGATAAAAGAATAAAGTTTGGGATAGCGCAGTGTGGCCTGTCAAAAATTGGTACCAATGTTCATAGAGAACAGTCGTATATCGTGCATCGCCCACGTCACCAGGAAAAGATCCTTTTCCAGAAAAATTTATATGCCGCCAGAACCATAGTGAGTTAGCTAGAAAAATCAGATTAAAAACTAAAAAGCGCTTGCGGCGTAGATCTAATAAAGTTATCATTATTTTATGTATGTCTTAGACCTAGTTTTTAGATTGTATTTAATTATGCAATAAATGGCGCGAAAGCCATCTTTCCAAGTTATTTTCTTTCCTTCAGCATATGTTCGACCTTGATATGAAATTGGTACTTCATATACACGTGCTCGCATCTTTGCCAATTTTGCGGTTATCTCAGGCTCTAAACCGAAACGTCGTTCTTGTATATCTAATTTTTGGGCAAATTCCGTTCGCATAAATTTATAGCAGGTTTCCATATCGGTTAAATCTAGATTAGTAAAAATATTTGAAAGAGTAGTCAGGAAATCATTCCCTAATCGGTGCCAATAATAAAGCGCCCTGCGTGAGTCATACGTCAAGAACCTTGAACCAAAGACGGCATCTGCTCGGCCATCAAGAAGTGGGGCTAGCAATCGAGGGTACTCTTCGGGAGAATATTCGAGATCTGCGTCTTGAATTACAGTGAATGGAAGTTTGCACAATTTAATTCCTTGCGCGATAGAAAAGCCTTTTCCAGAATTTTTGGTATTTAGAAAATATTCGATACGGGAGTCTTTAATTTGCTTAATTATTTCAGCTGATTTGTCGGTTGAACAATCATCTATAAGAATGACCTGACCGACACTTTTCTGCGCTAAAACCCTTGTAAGTAGAGCATAAATTGTCCGCTCTTCATTAAAGCAAGGGATGACAACACTCAGGCATTTCTTTGATTTATCAACTGTTCTTGCCATAGTTATTTCATTGTCTCTTGAAAATAACTTACCGTCGTTTTTAATCCATCTTCACGGGATTTTTTTGGCTCCCAGTCAAGAAGTTTACGCGCTTTTGTAATATCTGGCTCACGTGTTATCGGATCATCAGAAGGCAACGGCAGATAGGTTATTTGGCTTTTAGAGCCAGTGAGCGCAATAATTTCTTGAGCTAGTTCTTTCATGTTTATTGGTGTTGGATTTCCTAGGTTAATCGGTTCATAAATACTTTCTGTGAAAAAAAGTGAGATTAAACCATCAACTAAATCATCAACATAGCAAAAACTTCGCACCTGACTACCATCACCATAAACCGTTAAGTCCTTATTTTGTAAAGCTTGAACTATAAAATTACTGACTACCCGACCATCATCAGGTGCCATTCGAGGACCATACGTATTAAAAATTCTAGCTACTCGAATATCAAGTTGATATTGGCGAAAGTAATCAAAAAAGAGAGTTTCGGCGGCACGCTTACCTTCGTCATAACATGCGCGAATTCCGATGGGATTAACATTTCCCCAGTAGCTTTCAGGTTGAGGTGACACTGCCGGATCTCCATACACCTCTGATGTACTAGCTTGTAAAACTCGTGCACCTGTTCGTTTTGCTAGACCTAAAATATTTATTGCACCGTGAATACTCGTTTTAGTTGTCTGCACTGGATTACGTTGGTAGTGAATTGGTGATGCTGGACATGCCAAATTAAAAATTCCGTCAACTTCGACATAGAGCGGGAACGTCACATCGTGCCGAATAAGTTCAAAATCTGGATTATCCAATAAATGTGAGATATTTTTCTTAGTGCCCGTGTAAAAATTATCCAGACAGAGGACTTCGTGGCCTAAAGCGAGGAGTTTTTCACTTAAATGTGAGCCTAGAAAGCCAGCCCCACCGGTCACCAAAATCTTCACACCGAAGTGTAATCAAAATCAATTCAGATTTAAACGCTTTACTGCTTTTATACAGCTTTCCCATTGAGCCGTTCGGCTAAAGTGACGGCAACCTGAAGCCAACTCTGGATTTGTGCATCATTCATAGCATGTTCCGGAGCAGTCATTACGTATAGACCGGTGAACATTTCATTGCTGAACTGATAAACCCCGAGAAGTTCGCGGGCTTGACTGCCAGAGTCAATGAGCGCTCTTACTACAAGTCTTGAGCCGGAATCAACTAAGCCTGTAGGGAGCGTTGAAATATCTTTGAATTCATATGTCACCGTAACGCCATTAGCATCAACATAACCTTTATTTTTTGTGCATTCAGTAAATGCCTGCAACAGCTCTTTGTGTGCTTGCTGGGCTGCTGCTGCATTTGAGTAAGCAACTACTTCTGTCGATAGAAATTTATATGGTGAATCCTTCTTAGTAGCAACCACTTGACGCCGAGAAACACGTTTTAACTCAGAGGGATATGATCCACTACAAAGATCAAGTGTTGCAGCATCTGTCGTAGTTCCACCATCCATAGGATAAACCGACCACTCTTGGCTTAAATCACTTCCGTTGAAACCATACTGGTCCAAAGCGGCTTGTTCAGGATCTATAAGTGATAGATCAGGAATCGTTGGTAGGCGATCTAAGTCCTGAATATTTGTAAAATTTGACGTCACAAGATTTAATCCAAACAAAGTAAAGTTAGAACCACTAATTCGAATAATGCGCTTCGTTTTTCCTACATCGATGCTCGCGCCAATCCGCAATTTTGTGAATTTAGAATCAGTGATGTTCGCAATGGGTTTTCCACCCACTGAGACCACTGCAGCACCAGGGCCAACTAAGACATCTGCGTGGCCTTTAGCGCTAAACGAAGCACTGCACTTTCCAGTGCATTTGAGGGATGTTATCTCTGATACCCCACTTGTAGCACTCCACTTTCCAGTTCTCGTCGCCTTGTCAATTGAAAATATTGAAGTTGCTAGTGATAAATCTCCCACTACGCCATTTCCTAAGCAATCAAATACTTGCGCTTTGCCACTCAGAGTTTCTCCCATATTTTTCGACAAAATTGGAGTCTTTGAATCGGTACTTTTTGCAATGATGATGCCCTCTTTATTTACAATATTGGTTAGGCATATTCCACTCCCGGCATCTTTTGCGCCAGCCCAAGCTAAATCAACCTGATTTCCGCTAATTGAAGAGGTTTTAAAGTCACTGATTACCACTGGTCTACCACGGTCAATTGTGACTTGTGCAGGCTCAGACCACTCACTTACATTGCCAACTAAATCTTTAGCACGGATAGCTAATGAATATGATCCTTCTGGAAGATCTCTGACCTGCAAAGTTTTCGGAATTGAAAATGGATCCAGATAAGTTGGATACCAATTTTCTAAATTACTTGCCTTAATATCAGTTACTTCACCATTAATTTTGCCTTGATAGCTAGAAATTTCAGTATCTACATCTTCGTACCCACTTTCAAGAATTTCTGTAGATGGAACAATCCAACTCTTTGGATTAGTGAGTACAGGTGTTGGTGGTGGGGTTATATCGGGCTTTCTGGTAATCATGACGCTTGCAGTATCTCCTTTGATTTCGGCGTTCAGAGAGATATTGCCGGTAAATGTTGTTGCGGAAAGTGCCGACATTGATCCACTAGTTTTAGATAAAACATAGGTATAGCTATCTAGATTTAACATCCACACATCGGTTCCGAGTTCAGTACCGAACTCAGCAGCTAACAGATCATCTGAATTTGGACTGACTATCGAGGAAACTGGTGGTGGATCTAATCTGAAAACGACTAGCCCAGCTTTGTAATTTAGCTCTGGATTGGTTCGGCGATACTCAATCCAATATGCCGATTGTCCATCACGGATAAAAATTGCCCGAAGTCCATTCGCAAAGTCGGATGGAGATAATTCGACTGTTTCGGATTGCCAAACCTGTTTAACTTGAGACTCATCAAGTAGGCCCATTCGCCATTGATGGTAAGTGTTTAAAGGTGATTGCGTATCAACATTACCCATTACATCTATGACGCCACCGTATTCAACGGCTTTGCAATCTGCTCCCCATTCTCCATCTTGTGCGCCTGAAGCACATCGAAGAAAGTTTGTGTGGCCTAATCCAAAAGTATGGCCAAGTTCGTGAGTGATAACAAACGCGGAGTCAGAGTCATGTAAAACGACAATACCGCTAGTGCTTGCTGAATCTCCCAGAGGCGATCTACCGCTCCATACGCAGCCAGACTGGGGAGCAACAATTACTAGATAGCGGTTAGTGAAATCAGTTACTCCTAAACGCTTATATGCCTCATTGCGCACGCCATACATGAATGTTGATGAAGCGGGGCCACTACATGCCATTTGAATTTTAAGTTCGATAGGAGACTGCAATATTTTTCCAGAGACAAAATTTACTGTGCGGTCTTTAGTATCACCAACAAGAGTTGTGAATTTTTTCCACCGTGCACTTACATCCGAATCAATCAAGTCAGAAATTTTTTGAACAGTTGTAGGTAAAGCTGCTGCCCCTGGCCACGTTACCGAAACAACATCAACTGGTCGGGAATCTGCGGCAACTGCCGGCGCGAAATTAAAAAATGATGATAAAAGAACAAGTAGCGCGAAGGTGGCGGTTCTTTTTCTCATGTACATACCTTAGATAGTCCAGGATAGATTTTCATGTCGTTCAATGACCCACGGTCGGTATTCTGAAAGCTCACTCTGGCTAAACCAGATAGCCGAATCCTTGCCTGCAACCATGACTGCAGTTGCTAACGCATCACACAGCGCTCCGTTAGGGCCCACAATTGTTGCCGATTTTGCTCCGATTGCAATCAATCCGGTGTATGGATCAGTGATGTGCGCACCACGTTCATATGTTCCTGAAGTAGCAATTGCACCATCGGTAATTGTGAAGACCTGCAGAACTTCCATTTTATTCTCGGGGTTAATTACCCCAATAGACCATGGTTGAACACTCTGTGTGATCTCATCGAAAAAACCACCACGTAAAGCTAAGTCGCCAGCGGCATTGACATGAATATGTTCGGCTCCAGCAGCTAACAAAATATTTGCGCAGTTGTCAGCGGCCCAACCCTTAACTAATCCCGATGGATCGAAACCTCCTGGAACTGCCCAAGGATCAAATGCCCCGTCACTGAGGTCTCGTGCCTGAGTGCACAGTTGCCACACTTCTTTCACGCGCTCTTCGCAATTTTCTATAGAAATCTCACCTCTGCGAAGTTGAGAAATCTGTGAACCCTCCTTGTACGTCGAAAAGAGCTCATCAACATCCTGACAAAAAACAAGAGCTGCCTGGATCCCTTGCTGCAGCTGTTCTTTACTTACAGTGGATGAGGCGCATTCAATAAAGACAATAGTTCCCCATACTTCAAACTCTGACTGAACGCGGTTCATCTCCACAATTTTTTTCGGCTTAAAGGCCAGCTTTAGCCAAAGCGCCTTGCAATGATTTATACCATCCATAAGAAGTGTATGAAGCACCTGATGCTCCACTAATTCGATCTGACTGCGCTGCAAGTGTCTGGGATCTCAAAATTGGCACCGCCATATTTGTATAACGATCATTTCTTCCACTAGGTGCAACGACTGCTCGTGCATCTGTAATCTTGCCATTTGTAACAGTTATTTCTACCTGAACGTTGCCATACTGCACATAAACGCTTGGTCCTACAAAAACTCCAGTCACCTTTTTAACTACCGGTGCTTGTGTAGGGGTCGCTGTTTTTGTTGGAGTTGGGGTTGGAGTCGCTGTTTTTGTTGGAGTTGGAGTTGGGGTTGGAGTTGGAGTAGGAGTAGGAGTAGGGGTTGCAGATTGCGCTGGTGCGGGATTTGAATCTGCTGGGGTACTGGTAGCTTTTTTAGTTGGTGTAGCTTTTTTAGTTGGTGTAGCTTTTTTAGTTGGTGTAGCTTTTTTAGTTGGTGTAGCTTTTTTAGTTGGTGTAGCTTTTTTAGTTGGCGTATCAGAAGGTGTCGGTGTCTGTGAGCTCTGAGAAGCAGGCGTACTTGTGGTAGGCAGTCCGAGTGCGCTGCCACCTGCCAAATTCAACGTCTGGGATGATGTGAACTGAGGCGGAGTTATTGCCAACACTGCTCCTAATCCACCAATTGTTCCGCCTGCAATTAATAATGCACGTTTCATTCTCTATCCCTCCCCGTGAAATGCAAAAGCCTCATCATGAAAACGATTTTTTGGAACACCTAAACTTTCAGCGGCAGCGCGAACAGCATTTACCAGCGGTGCTGGACCGCAAATGTAAATATCGCTATCAGCAAACTGAGGGACTAAGCCTTTTAATGCTCGTGCATCCATCGGATGGTTTTTGCGAGGACCAACTAAGTAATGCACGCGAATTGATCCACCGCTATTAAATGCCATGTAGTCTAACTCGTCACGTAGTACCAGATCTTCTTCTCGTGATGCCCTAAAAATTACATCCATCTGCACTCCACCATTGAACTCGTCCATCAACGCACGAACTGGAGTGATTCCTACGCCACCACCAATTAAAACTACGTGTGGCCTTGTACTCCGTCCAGCGGTAAAGGCACCGTATGGGCCTTCAACAAAAACACGTGTTCCGGGCTTTAGAAAAGCTAAAGAACGTGAGTGGTCTCCTAAATCTTTTACGGTGATTCGCAGAAAATGTGCGGTTGGTGCGGCTGATAAAGAATATGGGTGTGACATCAAGAAATGGCCACGAGTAAAAAATCTCCAACCAAAGAACTGTCCTCCTTGAGCAGCTAATTTATCCAAGTTTTTTCCGCGCATGATCACTGAAACAACTCCTGGACCTTCAACTACTACTTTGTCTACTCGCAATGAATGTCTCATAGATCGAATTAACGGAACTCCAAAGCGCCAATAAATTATTGCAAATGCCATAAAGATATAAAGTGCAGTCCAATATGCACGGTTGAGCGGGTGGCCGACAAACATCTGTCCATTAACTACTTGGTGCATAAAAGAGGCAGCAATTGCGGCATAGGTATAGATGTGGATGACCCACCACGTCTCATAACTCATCTTTGCTCGAGCTTTTTTATAGGAAGTCACACCAGCCATGATCATTAAAATAAAACCAGCAAGGGCAAACCACATCCATGGAAAAGTTTGAAGCATTCGCCACAGTTCGACGTAAAGCCTCACATGATCTTGACCGGCGAAACTTAAAACAATAAATAAAACGTGAAATCCAATTGCAAATAATGAATACGGCCCCAACTTTCTATGCCAAGTCACTAAGCGATCGTGACCAACACCTTTTTCAACCCATGGAATTCGGGCGACTAAGAAGATTCCAACAATCGCAAAATATGTACCAACTAGTGCACTTAAACGGGAAAAAGTCGCGATTGCTGCATACAAAGTTATGAAATCACTCTTGCGGACAGTGGTCATTTGCAGCGCCAGAGTGAGGCCTAAACCGCCACCCATGAGCAATGCGGCCCAATCGGTCCCAGCTGCTGAATGTTTATAAATTCTGGTTGGCTGCGGAGTTTTCGACATGGCGCTATTAGAGCCTGTTTTCCTGAGAACTCCCTGAGACCTACTGGAGATTCACCACAATTACTTAGATAAGTCCTAAGGCGAGAGCCGCCTGTGCAGAGGCTTTGCGGTCGCTGACATTGAGTAAATTAAAAATTCTCATAGTCTCATGCCGAATCGTGCTCACGCTGTAGCCAAGTTCGTGGGCAAGGGAGTGGTTAGTTTTACCGGAAGCCATGCCTTTCAATATTTTCAATTGACGCTCCGTAAATTCGATATTTTCATTGAGTGAACCGCGCGATGAATCCTGCTGAAGAACCTCTTGAGCGTTCATCGAAAACTGTGGGTACGTTAGTGAAAGGTAAAGTGCGAGAATTTCAGCATGGCTTTCTACCTCATGAAGAATCTCTGTGCGGGTGGCTTTATCGCAAGGCTTTGAAAAAAATAGTGTGACACAACCGGCCACTACCGAGTGAATATGCATAGGAACCATGCAAATCGTAGCTGTTGCGTCCCAGCCTTTTGATTCTGAGCAAAGAGCGAAGAGCTCTTCACTTCCTCTCCATGAGCGCCACGTTGAAGAGTTAGTGCGCTCTCCAACTCGCTTTTGATCAAAGCCAAACTCGCCCAGAAATTCAATATCCCCGTTAGTGTGTAGAACGACTATTCGTGCAGATATGACACCGTACTTGTTGAGGAAGTTCGTCGCTAAAGCTTTTGTAATCTCATCAATCTGTGGTTTAAAGCTCAACCATTGGACAAAATCCCTCACGTTAACCCCTTCTTGCGCTCTTTGCATGGCATCAAGGCTGGCTCCGCACTGCGTAAAAGTTAATGCGCGCTACCGACAAAAGTCCATCTTATTTTCCCCGTGACTAGTCAAGGTATGGGCAGCAGAATTAAATTCAACTCGTCAAGACGCAGTCATTTTTGAGCCTAAAAGCCAGCCTTTCTATGCTCTAAGACTTGACCCGATAGGCTTAGCACCTAATGAAATATGCCCAACTAATTCGATTGCTGGTAGCGCGTGATCTGACCATCCGCTACAAGCGCAGTGTTATTGGCATTGGTTGGACACTTTTAAACCCGATGCTCACCAGCATTGTTATGTGGTTCGTTTTTTCATTTGTTTTTGCATCCAGGCTTCCCTCCGGTCAACAGTTCGCTCCATACCTCATGGCGGGAATTTTGCTCAACACATTTTTCAACCAAGGTTTAATGCTCTCGGCTGAGTCAATCGCAAGTAACGGTGGAGTGCTCACCAAGATTTATGTTCCGCCGCAGATTTTTGCAATCAGCTCGGCCCTTGCTGGGTTAGTTAATTTCTTCATTGGCATGATTCCACTGGCCGTGGTCTGCTTTTTGAGCGGTCAATCTCTAGCATGGTCACTGCCATTGGTCCTCATCGTCGGAATCTGTTTAGCCTTTTTGGTAGCGGGCCTTGGATTAGCCCTCTCAATTGTGTTTATTCGCTTTGATGACACTCGCAATATTGTTAGCGTGCTTCTAATGATTTT
>Ga0214919_10001634_pt1 | contig 36260 bp, 27 predicted proteins | sample LL1503_MetaG_FD_177994 | JGI IMG/M metagenome (GOLD analysis project Ga0214919, IMG submission 177994) | Freshwater microbial communities from Lake Lanier, Atlanta, Georgia, United States - LL-1503 | ecosystem: Environmental > Aquatic > Freshwater > Lake | place: USA: Georgia | collected...
GGATCCGCGCGGATCCAAGATGCTGCAGTGGTTTATGCCGGGGGGGCGCAGCTACGGCGTTCCCTTGACCGTCATGGTGAGCCGGCAGGGAATCTTGTGGGCCTATACAAATGACTCTACCGCGACTGTGGCTGAAATCATGGCGCGGGCTCGCGCAACGGTTGAAGGCGACGCGTCGCCGCACGACCCTGATGACGGTGATGACGTTGATGATGGCGACGGCAATGATCCCCATGAACCAAATCCAGTGGCCTTGCCGCCGGCATTGGCATTCGAAGGGGCGGACAGGATGCGGGAAGTGATGGTCTCCACGTGCGGTGTCAACCGGGGCGTTCAGCAACGACTTGATGTCGTGCAGCCACTAAGTTACGTCGCGACTTTCTTTCATGTGGAGCGTGAGGCTTGCGGAGAAATTTGCCGAAACAACCGCGCCATCTTGCAGCGCAAGGTGGAGTCGTTCTTGTCGGGAGACGTCGGGGCAGGATTTCTGTACGCCGGACAAGTTCCATTAGACTGTCTCAAATTCAAACCGGATGAAAACGAGAAATCCCGGATTCAGTCATTGGCGGGGGGCGCAGAATTCTTTGATGCCTTTGCAACGCACTTTGATTGGAATCATGAAATATTCGAAACAAATAGCGGAGCCCTTGCGGTGGCGCCGCTGGCCCCTGCCATCACACTGGCTTTCAGCCGCGAGGGAAAACTTTTGTTCTCGGCAGAAGGTGCGATTGATGAGGCGCGCCTGGACGGTTTTCTAAGAAGCATCCGGATACCCGGGACCGGGAAACAGGCGCCGGCCTTCGCGCGCGGGCCAGCCTGGAATTTCCATGGCCTACCCCGTGGACAGAGCCAAGGTGGCCTGGTTGACTTCAGCGAGTGGCGCAAGCATGCGACCTATAGCGTCATCAACGTTTTCGGCGAGAGTTGCAGCAGCTGCATGGCAGAACTCAAACATTGGTCCCGTCCGGACGGCATGTTTGACCTGTGCAATAAAAATCCAGATTTCTGCATCGTCGGGACCGTCGAAAATGGTTTGCCCGATTCGGCCTATGCTGGGCCTGGTCCCGTAGACATCAAGGAAATGGATACTTACTTGAGCCGCATCAATGATGCGTTGGTTGCGCGCGGGATTTCTGCGCCGATCATCATGCTTGATCCCTATTCTCCAGAGAATGACAGTGGCCGTGGTTATTTGAAGCGCTTCTTTGACGGATATTTGAGCGCAAAGAATCCTGAGCTTGGATTTGATTTCAGGACAATGGTCAGCGACCGGGAGGGCAAGATCCTCGGTGTTTTCAAGGCGACGCCGCCTGATGCAGGCAAGGTCGATCATGTTGAGGAATTTTTGCTGCGGTTGCGCAGCCGGAAAGGGGCATTGCAATGAGTTCAGCTAAAAAATGGTCACGGGTTATAGTTCCCTTTATGGCGCTCAGCGCAATCGGGATGCATTCACTCACGGCATTTGCCGGGGCACCTGCAGCAGGGTCGGACTTCCCCGCGATGGAAGTGACACACATTAGCAGTGGAAAAAAAATCCAGACGCTTAAACCTGGTTCAGTCACCATGGTGAACCTGTGGGCAACGTGGTGCGAGGCATGCAAAGTCGAACTGGCCGAGATGGAAAAAAGTTTGCTGTCGATCACTGGTCCGAATGGCGGCAAGCCAAACCTGATGTTTGTTTCACTCGACAAGGAACCTTCCAAGGCTCGTGAGTGGTTCAAGCAGAACACCAAATCGACGGATGCAATGATCGAAAACCTCTATTCCGACGCTGGCTTTGAACTAGCTGAAAAGTTGGAAGCCGACTCTTTCCCAATGACAGTGGTCATCGGGAAAGATGGCAAGATCTTGCACATCGAACGTGGATTCAAGGAAGGGAAAGAGGGCACTGCGCAGGTCAAAAAGATTGCAGACCTGCTGCAATCCTCACTTTGATTTTTTCTGCAGGTCTTCCAGAAGCTTCGCGGTTTTTTTCGCGTCCAAGGCCGGATCAACATCCTTTTCGATATTGCGGATGTTGAGTTCCGGATCGATCACGAATGTCCAACGCTTGGCAATTCCAATCACTGGCATTTTTACGCCAAATTTTTCCGCAACGTCTGCTTTCTCGTCGCATAAAAGCGTGAAGTTGATCTTGTGTTTGGTGTGAAAGTTTTTTTGACTTGTTTGCGAGTCGACTGAAATCCCGAAAATTTCTGCATTTTGTGCCTGGATCGCCTTGATGGAATCGCGGAAGGCGCAGGCCTGTTTGGTGCATCCCGGGGTGTCTGCCTTCGGGTAGAAATAAAGAACGGTCCAGCCTTTTCCAATACGGTCGGAAAGCTTGAATGCCTTGCCGTCCTGATCCGGCAAGGTGAATTCCGGGGCCTTGTCTCCCGATTTCAAACTCGTTGCCGACGCCGCTGAAGAGTTGAAGGGTGCGGCGTACGTGACGGTGGTGAACAAGAGCAGCATTATCTTTTTAATCATCGAAGTACTCTCCGTTTAATTTAGTTGCCTCCGGAGCTTCGCATAATATCAAGGCCCATGTCATCCCCGTCGGGGATAGCAAGAACATCGATATGATAAAAACGACCGCAACTGTAATGGCCCCCGTTTGAGCCGGACCGTCTAGATGGGCCCCAGGATCTAAAAGTCCGACGATGAAAAGAGTAGTTCCGTCCCTGTCAAAGCAGAGGTGCCCATCTCCCCAGAGCGCCGCAGGAGCCGGGCCCCTGCGGAAAATGCCCTCTCCTGATTCTGCGCGTAAGCCAAGCCAGCTAAGGTCCGGTCCGTCATAGGATCGCTCAAATTCTCCCTAAGCCCCAAGAATGCCAATAAGTGTTTTAGCCCGGAACGCTTATCAGGCCCCGAACCGCCGCTAAAGCCGTGGTCAAATATTTCTTCAGCCGCATCTCATCCCCTTTGCTGGCAATATTCCCGCTGCTCTTCAAGTTGAACTTCGCGGTTCTTCTTGTGATGGGCAGTTGAGGCTCGGACAAATAGAACGACTCGCTGTGGCCAATTATTCATAGACATATCTTCGCCGAAGCTTCGCAGTTACATACTAATTATTTAACAATTAAATACGTGACGAGTAAGTATATAAATACTTTGCTAAAACGGACTTAGGGTCAAAAGCTATGAAAGTAGGCGCGAGTAAAATAATCGAGACGCTGAGGCGTATTGAAGGCAAGCGGGCGGTGCGGACTTTGTCGCTTAGCCTTGATCTCTAAACTAGGCTCGAAAAGGTCTGTTAGCGTGAAGGCATGAAGCCATCCCACGTTATCGACGAGCTGATCGCCGCTTTCCTTGCCGAAGATGCTGAATCGCGCAAAAAGGCCAAGTGACGTCGAGGCCTCCCTTGCAGCCGGTGGATGAGTGAGGTCGGGGGAATAGTGGATCAACACACAAAAGTAGGTCCCTATTTTTGCCCTGTAAACGGTTCGATCTCCAATGTATCCAAATTTTTAGTGTGCGTTGAAATGTACGGCTATTTGCCAAACATAGACCAACATTGCAAATTGGCCGGTCGCGAACGCGGCCGTACGCAAATATGGAATTCCGCGGATATAAATCATCGCGTGGAGCAATCTTGCAACGAGCAAAACAATTCCGGCGATCTGGGTCGTTCCGTTCGTTGCCCCCGTAATGTGCGCCACCAGGATGACCGAAGCATAAATCGCTAGGTTATCGGCCAAGTTGGAGTGAGCTCGTATCGCTCGACCGCCCCAGGCAGGAACACCTTCTAGAGTTGTGTCACGATTATAAAAAATCCATTTTACGCCCCCGGGAGCAGTGCATCGTGCTGCGAGAGGCGGCAAGGTTAGAAGTTCCGTTAGGACAGCAAGGGCAACTAGAATCCAAAGATCAGGCGACATCGGTATCTCCAAAATTGGGTTAACGGCTCGAGCAGCTGGTCGTCGGGCTCAATTAGCAGAGAGTGCGTTTGCCATTTCTCGAAATGAGTTTTCGAGTGGAGTTGGCTTCCATTCAAGCACGTCGAACGTGGCGCGGTTGTCGAACGCCGTCTTGATGCCAAGGAACGGTACCATTCCGCGTGACTGACGATCGAACAAGCTCATCAAGCGGAGTAGGAAGCTTGGCGCCTTAATGGACGGCACCTTGGAATAACCGGCGTTTTTCAGCACGCGTGCAATTTCGGACATTTCTACAGGTTCGGAGCTCGCAGCAATGAATCGTTTACCCGCCGCACCAACTGCGGTCAGAGCCTTGACGTGCAGAAGTGCGACGTCACGAACGTCAATCATTCCCATCGCGACGTCTGGAATCATCGGCAGCCTTCCAGCGATCATATCTGCCATCATGGTCACGCTTTGCCCATCGATCTTGGCGCCGAGAGAAGGGCCGAAAACGCCGCCCGGATTGATGACAACGAGCTCCATCGCGCCCCCCTCGACTGCTTTCCAGGCGGCGCGCTCTGCAAGAGTCTTGCTCTTTGAATAGGCCCCGATTTTGGCATAAACGTCGGACCAAGAATCTGGTCCATACTTACCGCTCTTTTTGCCGACGGCAACGGCCACGGTAGATGACGTGAGAACCAGGCGCTTGACGCCAGCACGACGAGCCGCCGCAACGACACGTTTCGTCCCATCTACTGCAGGCATAATTAATTCGTTTTCGTCTCTGGGCTCTGCCAGCGCGAACGGCGACGCCACGTGCATGACAAAACTGCAGCCTTTCATCGCTTCGTCCCACCCGGCGTCGGCGAGAAGGTCGGTTTCGACGAAACTCAGCCGGTCAACCGAGACCACGTTGGCAAGTGCCGACTTCGTTTCTTCGGCTTTGGCGCGAGATCGAATCGTTCCCACGACCCCGTAGCCGTTCCGCAGAAGCTCCGCGGCACAATGTTGGCCAACGTAACCCGTAATTCCTGTCAAGAGTACGTTCTCGGCCATAAATCTCTCCTGGTCTGGGATCCTGATTCGATTACAAAACACCTAAGTCTCTGATATATTTCATAAATATGAATTCATTTTGATCGATCCGAACCAGGTCGCGCGAAGCGAAATCGGTAAAGTTCCAGACGATCGCACCGACAACCTCAGGGCTGCGGTGATTGCTAACCCACACTGAGGCTTATTTCGTACTTGTGGGTACGAAATAGTATTCGAGAGCTCTCGACTTTTGTCAAGCAGGTCTTGTGAAGGGCTACAATGCCTAAAAAGGCTAAACATTTGCGACGCGGACGACCGACAACCCTCGACCGTCAGCGAACCGTCGCCATTGCAACTGATTGTTACTGGCGTGACGGCCTTTACTCGACGTCTTTGGCAGAGGTTTGCCGCCGTGCAGGCGTCTCTAAACCAAGCGTCTATCGGGAGTTCGGCGGCGAGGATGGACTAATGCTGGCCGCAATCGAGCATTACAGGAACCTAGCGACGATACCGCTGATGTCTTTGCTCGCAAGCGACGCGCCGTTTCTAGAAGTGCTCAGGCAACTCATGACGTTTACAACTGAGATCAGTGATCGGTCTGCAGGCTGTTTGCTCACCGCGATGCGCTATGCGCCGGGACGGCTTGGTCCTGCAACGCTCACTAGAGTGAAAATGATCGAGAAAGATTTGTTAGACGCCTACGAAGCTTGGTATCAGAGGGCTATTTCGCGTGGCGAAGCAGATCCAAATATCCCCCCAAAACTTGCAGCCTGTTACGTCGATATGCAGATGGGCGCAGTGCTTTTGCAAATGCCCATTGCCTCTAGTCCTGCGCGATTGCTTCAGCAGATGCAGCTCGCCTTGAGAAGTCTGGTGCCCACTTCACACTGGGAAACGTTTATGGGATGAGCAGCGCCGTATTTGGACGTGTTGAAGAAGTGCTTAAACTGCTCCCTTTTAGTGGATGCACTTCTGAAAGAAATAGCTGAATTTACGATGAATTATTACACTTTCCCGCATTCGATCCGCCGATGTCACTGATGACAACAGATCCCCCTCGATGACACGTACGTAAAAAAGCTATTTCTGCGGACATGAAGCGACGCCTGCCGTGCCCAAATTGTTGTACCGCTCACATCCCGTCCATGCTCGCCGGGGATGTCGTATCAAGGGGCTGTTACCGAAGAAAATTTGACGGCCGAAAGATTCGCCGGTTTTTTTGCCGGGTTTGCAAAAAATCATTTTCAGCGATGACAGGTTCGCCAACCCACCGCCAACACAAGCCCGCAGTCAACCAGGCGCTCGCCATCGGACTTTGCGCTGGCGTTTCACAGCGACGGCTAGCGCGACAATTAAACATCAATAAGAAAACCGTCGCGCGAAAACTCATCTTTCTCGGCAAACGAGCGCGCCTTATTCACGAGGCGTATCTGAACCGGCGAGGGAAAGTGGTTGAGGCTCAATTTGACGACATGGAGTCGTCGGTTCATTCGAAGATGAAGCCCGTATCGATTCCAATTGCAGTCGAGAAAAATACGCGTGAAATCATTGCGATAGGTGTTGCGGAAATGCCGGCCAAAGGGCATCTCGCCGCCAAGAGCCGAAAAAAATATGGGCTGCGAAAAGACGCACGCCCAAAAGAACGCGCGACGGTTTTGGCGACACTTGGCAAGCTGGCAGGTCCTCAAATCGTTATTACTTCCGATAAATGTCCGCAGTATCCTGCCCTCGTCTCAAAAATAATTCCGACTGCGCGTCACATCGTGGTGCAAGGCCGCCGCGGCTGCGTAGTCGGACAGGGGGAGCTCAAACGGGGCGGAAATGATCCATTGTTTTCGCTTAATCATACAGCTGCGATGTTGCGCGCAAACATCAATCGCCTGGTGCGGCGCACCTGGTGCACGAGCAAACGACAGGACAGGCTCAAGGATCATTTGGATTTGTATGTCTGGTATCACAACCATTATTTGATCAAAAATCCGGCCAAGAAAATCCGGGTTGGGCGGATGCCGTCAATTCTGAGGGGAAGCCCGGGAACCAACGTTCCCGGGCTTGGAAAATGCCCACTTAAAGGGAGCAGTTAAAATGACTTTCAGTGTGCCACTTCGGTTTTTATTTCAACGTCGACCCGGCGTTGAAGCTGCATATGTCCTGGCCCCATCATTGCACCGCGCCCGCCCCGGTGACGCCCCATATAAGCGGTCTGGATCTTCACACGCGCGGGATCAATTCCGCGGGCGCGCAGCTCTTTGGCAACGGCTTCAGCGCGAGCCAAGCAAAGATGCTCGTTGATCTTGGCCGGCCCCATAGGGTCCGCCCGGCCGGTGACCGTCACAGTCATACGAGGCTCTTTGAGCATTGTCTTGGCCAGATCATCAACGGCTTTTTTCCCTTCGGGGCTCAGGCGGGAACTGGCTGTGTTGAAATAGGCTACGGGTTTATTGAACGATAGCTCATCGAGTCTGGCACCCACCGGTAATTCTGCTGCGGCAGTGGAAGCCGCAGCTCCGCCCGCCGTTTCTTCGACAAAGGATTCAATGTTTTCATCCCAGCCCCGGATTTTCGAATTGGCCTTGCGTGCATCTTCAGCCATTTTCGCAGCCGCCCAAGCTTTTCCTGTGGCAGCCTCCTTGGCTTTTGGTGCGTCTGCTTTGCGCCATTCATCCGATGCCTGAGCCAGTTTCTTTTCGGCCGATCTCACAGTTTTTGGCAGGATGTCATCGACGTTTTCTTTTTTAGCCGAGCTGATTTCTTTTTCGGCGCGGGAAAATTCAGCGGGGGCGTCCTTTGGAATGGTGGAGCACGCAATAAAACTTAAAAGAGCGACTGGTGTTGAAAATCGAATGATGGGATTCATGTGGCGGGACCTCCTGCAGGGTTGATGGACCAGATCGCTGGCCGATTTCTGCAGGAGGAGTTTGCAAGGAGCAGGCCAGTGGTTCTGAAAATGCGGGCTTACAGAAAACCGTCCGCGCGCAAGGCAGCCAACTCGCGACGCCCTTCCTCAGACGAGCCAAGCAGAGCTTCGAGTTCTGCTGCGTCCGGAACCTTAGCGATCACGAGGGCGGGGTCATAGCTGCCGGTGTAAACCGGCGTGTGGCCGCCAACCTGTTGGGTTTTTCTTACCGTGAAGTTGATGATTTCTTGCAGGCTGATTTTTCCATCGGCATTGCCGGTCATGCCGTTCCCCTTGCGATCAGCATAGCCAATCAAGGCCTTCCATAGTGCATGACCGAAGGCACTTCCAGCGCTGCCGTCTGGTCCGTTTGCTTCATCGGGATCGCGGCCCGGACCAGTGGAACTCGTGTCGTCGGATTCGCTGGAGGCCATGACGAATAAAGTCCTGCCCTCGGCGCGATGATTCTCCCATTCACGCTTTCTCGCGTTGAATGAGTCCACCAGGTTGCCGGAGTAGCATGCCATTGTGAAGACGATGGTTTCGCGGGCATCGAGTGACATGGCGTAATCGCGCATTTCGTCGTAGCGAACGCCAACGGCAAGTCCGTCATCGTAGCCGTGCCCACTGGAATACTGGACGTACATGTCCTCTGGTTTGAACTTGCCGCGGATTGAATTCCATTCCCGTTGAATGTCATCTTGATCAAATTGTTGTGCCGTTAATTTGCGCCCTTCGTAATTGCCGCCAAGTCCACTCGTAAAGAGGTCGTGGGTGTGTTTGACGTCATATTTTGTTTCGTTGCCCATGAAGCCCGAGAGGTATTCGCCCCAACCAAAATAATGTTTGGTTCCAGTGTAGTCAGGATCTGTGATGGAACTTAAATTGGCAGTGCGCGGATTTTTTCCACAGGCCGTCTGGCAAAGTGCGACGGCAGAAACGGCGGATGCGACCATGAAACGGTGGATCATGAAAGGCTCCCCGATTGGAAATTTGTCCGGCACAAGGCTTGGCCCTTCCCCGGAAAAAACGCGGCGAAATATCCTTAAATTTTAACATCTCCGGCTCTGCAGTTTGCCAATTTCGGGGTGAAAATAGATTGGTCGTTTTGTCAAAAATGTTAGCAATTACGGAAAATTACAGAAAATAATTCTTGTGGAATCGGGGTCTTGCGTCGGGGGCCTGCCGGGACTGAAATTTGCACCTTCAGCCCATCAACCCGGAGTCTAAAAACCATGGCAAATCCAGTCGCTAGGCTTTTGAATATGATGGCATTTCCGGGAATTTTTCTGGCCACGATGTCGATCGCCTTCACATGGTCATGCGGTCAGAGCCCTTCATTCAAAGCCTCCGGGTCTCGCGCTGGTGGGGCTGGCGCCAACGCCATGTCGGTTCAAATCAAGTGTGGCGATACAAAAATTCAGGTCGACAAAAAATTGCTTGCAGCAGCTGGCGGCAGGATGCAACTTTCCGGCGAACTTTGTCCGGTATCTTCCAGCAGCGTGCATCTTCTCTTTGTCTTGGACTTTTCAGATTCGATGAGAACAAATGATCCCACCACCGGCAGTGGCGCTGGTGCAGCCTGCGGCAGATCCAAAGCCGTTTCTGCAATCATTGAAAAAATGACAGCGTCACGCGGCAAGGACGACAAGGTTTCTGCCGCAATCATCGGCTTTGGCACAACGGCCTCTGAAGTGTCTGGTGAAACAGACTTGGCCCAATTCAAACCAAGCGCCGATGCCCTCTGCCGCAGCAACTCTGGATCTACGAATTACAGGGCTGCCTTTGAATTGGCAGCACAGAAACTTTCGGCTTCACCAAAAACAGCCAAGATCATGTATTTCATCTCTGATGGTTTGCCGACGGCCGGGGGTGTGATGACGACGCCGCTGATCATCGATCCATTCGATCCCTACGCAACCATCAACGCAATGAATCAGGCGGCAGCGATGAACCAAGATGTCCATTTCAGGGCTGGCGTGGATGCGGCGGCTTCACTGCGCAGTCAATTTCCTGTGATGGTGTTCAATGCCATGTTGTTGCAATCTGCAGCAGTGGCCCTGCCATACGATCCGGCAGTGTATCTGTCCCAATTAACCAATGACGCTTCGCGGGTTCGGATTGTGTCCCAGGCCAGCCAATTGGCGGAAAGTGCCGTGCAACTGCTGACCGTTCCTGTGAGTTTGGATGCAGGGAATGTCGATGCCTCTGTGCGCAACGATTCCGGGACGCGGGAAACGTTGACGATGCGTCAGTTGCTTCAGTCTCAGGATACAAAGTCCAAGTGGATTTTTGGGACCAGTGATTTCAAGGCGGAAAAAATTGCCGGGTCTGATTTCTCCAAGCCTATCCATTTTGCCATGGAGGCTGCTGAAACTGGCGGTCGGAAGCATGCTCTCAAGGTCGACATCGAAATCAAATAAGACTGTGGTATTTTTGTAGGAGTCCAACCCCTCATCGAGGAGCCTCCATGCGCGCACAGTTTTTCTCCAAAAGCCTCATTGCAGCCGTCGCTATTCTTTTTTCTTCGTCGAGCCTTGCGGCTCCCAAAGCCGGACCAAAGCCCACGGCAGTGAAAACGGTTGCCGATGGTGTTGAGGTCCGCAAGGATCCAGACAACAAAGCTGAAGTGATTGCGGCCTTGAAAAAAGGCGAAAACCTGACGGCGACGGACCGCAAGGGCAGCTATTGGAAAGTAAAGCTTTCCGATGGACGCGAAGGTTTTGTTCCTGTGACCTCTGTTCAGACCAAGGCCGGCATCAATGCGATCAAAGCTGCCGTCGGAAACACGGGAACGCAGGTTGGCGAGGCTGCGTCAGCAGTCAAGGACGCCGTGAGTGAAAAGGCCGATGCAGCGAAAGCGGAAAGCAAGCCGGCTCCGGCTGCTCCGAAGGCTCCCGAGGTCAAGTCAAAGGATCTTGAGAAGGCTGCCAACAAGTTGTTCAAAAAATAATTATCGCAAGTTTAATTCGTGATCCTTCGCTGCCCGTGTCATCCTGAGCGGGCAGCCAACCAGTTCTTGATCCGCGTGGCTACTTTTGCCGGTGTAAAGCCATATTCTTCGGCCAACTGTTCTGCCGGCGCACTTGCCCCAAAATGGTCAAGGCCGATGCAAAGTCCTGTGTCGCTGCTGCCCGTGTATTTTTGCCATCCCAACGTCACACCGGCTTCGATCGAGACGCGGCGTTTGCAGGTTGGAGGAATCACAGAGTCACGCCATGGCTTTGGTTGATTCTCGAAAATTTCCCAACACGGCATAGAGACAATGCGAATCTTGAGCGCAGGATTTTCTTTTTCCAAAATCACCGCCGCGTCCATCGCCAGGCTCACTTCGGATCCAGTGGCAAGGATCATCAAATTGAAATCTGCGGAATCCCGGACCACGTAAGCGCCTTTGCGCGCCTCTTCAGCCTTGGCGTCGCTGAGGGGCAAAATTGGAAGTTTTTGACGGCTCAAACAAATGGCCGTCGGCGCGTGAAGTTTTAGCGCTTCTTCCATCATGAATTGAGTTTCCAAGGCGTCGGCTGGGCGCATCAGATAAAAATCCGGAATGGCCCGCAGGGTCATCACGTGTTCAACTGGTTGATGGGTCGGACCATCTTCACCCAAATAAAATGAATCATGGGTGAACTCATGGATCACGCGGCACTGCTGGATCGCACCCAAACGCAAGGCCGGGCGCGAGTAATCTGAAAAAGTCAAAAAAGTCGCGTCAAAGGGAATCAGTCCGCCGTGCAGGGAGATCCCATTGCAAATTGCCGACATGGGAAACTCGCGGACGCCGAAAGCCAAGTTCCTGCCGCCCGGATTCGCCTTGGAAAAATCGCCAACTTTTTTGGCAAACGGACCCGTCATGTTCGATGGTTCCAGATCCGCACTGCCACCAATCAGGTTTGGAATCTGTTCGACCCAATCTTTCAGCACATCGCCAAAGGCATTGCGCGTGGCGACAGCCTTGTCTTTGGGCCAAGTGGTTTTCTTGAGGTGGCTAAAATCCTCTTTGCCGAACGCCGTATCGTAGGCGGATTTGAATGCGGAATCGGTTTCGATGCGATGCGCAAGTTTTGAGCGCCATCCTTTGGCATTGGCCCGCAAGTTTCCAAAGCGGCGTTGAAAGTGGGCTTGGGTTTCAGGAGCCACTGCAAAATCAACGTTGGGGTCCAGGCCGAGGTGCTTTTTCGTCTGCAAGCGTTCGTCGGCTGGCAATGGCGCACCGTGGGTTTCGTGATCGCCTTCCATCGTGGCCGAGCCTTTCGCCATGATCGTTTCGCCGACGATCAGGCGCGGTCTGGTTTGCGCGTGAACACTACCCATAACCATGCGCAACGCATCGTGATCGTGTCCATCAACTTCAATCACTTCCCAGCCAAAACCCTGGAAGATTTTAACTTCATCATCGGATGTCGCGCGGTCGATCCCACCCGAGATTTGTTGGCGGTTGCGATCATAAAACCAGGTCAGATTCGTCAGGCCAAGATGGCCGGCCAACGATGCCGCGCCGAGGGTCACGTCTTCTTGCATGCAGCCATCGCCCAGAAGCGCCCAAGTCCGTTGTCCAAAAAGTTTTTCATCCATCGTCGCCGCCAGGTGCCTCGCGGCAATGGCAAAACCGACGGACATGGCAGCACCTTGGCCGAGTGGTCCCGTCGTGCATTCCACGCCGGGGGTCAAAATGTTCTCGGGATGCCCCGGTGTTTTGGAGTGCAGCTGGCGAAATTTTTTCAGCTCATCGAGAGGCAACCAGCCGGTGAGATGCAGCATCGAATAAAGCAGCATCGATTCGTGGCCAGCGCTCAGGACAAAGCGATCGCGTCCGGGCCATTTTGGATCATCCGGATCAAAACTCAAAAACTCGCTGAATAGAAGGTAGGCGAAATCCATCGACGACATTGCGCCGCCCGGATGCCCTGATTTGGCCTTGTTGACTCCGTCAATGACGAGTCCCTTGAGGGTGGCAATGGTGCGCTGGTCGAGTTGATTCATCGGGCGAGTTCCTTCCCAAAAGGATATTGCCCGAGAGGTTAGAACAAATCGCGCTCGGCGGGAAGGCGATCTGCAGAGGGCGTCTCCTGCAAATGGACGGCGACGTGGAGAAATCCCCGTCCGCGCCGGAAGACCTTGAGCCGCAAGCGATCTGAGGGGGACTTCTGGCCCAGTAGGCGCTGCATGTGGTTCAGGTCGGTGATTTTGTCCTGATCGCAGGCCACGACGAGATCCCCGAGGCGCAGGCCCGCCTTGGCGCCTGGTCCGTCAACGACGAGGTTGGTGATGAGAAAGCCGTAAACCCCGCTGGTCTTGGTGTCCCGGTCGTCCAGGTCATCGCCGGACAGCAGGTTTTTGCCCACGACCCCTAAAAACGGGCGGCGAACCTTGCCGAATTTCAGCAAATCCTTGATGACCTGGCGTGCCATGTTGGCCGGAATGGCAAAACCGATGCCTTGCCCCTCGGAACTGACGGCCGTGTTGATTCCAATCACCTGCCCGCGCATGTCGAGCAGGGGGCCCCCCGAGTTGCCTGGGTGAATCGTCGCATCGGTTTGCAGGAAATTATCGTAGGGCCCGGCGCCAATCACACGGCCTTTTGCGGAAATGATTCCACTTGTGACCGTATGGGAAAATCCCAAGGGGTTTCCGATCGCAAGAACCTGATCACCGATCCGCAGCCCGTCAGAGTCGCCAAGGGTCAACGCCGTCTGGGCTGACTTGGGACTGACTTGAAGCAAGGCCAGATCGGTTTTTGGATCACGGCCAATCACGCGGGCGCGGACTTTTTCGCGGTTGTTGGCAAACAGCACGTCAATGGTCGCTGCCCCGTCGATCACATGATTGTTGGTCAGGATGTGTCCTTGCTCATCGACGATCAAGCCCGAGCCGATGGAATGGGACGACATCTGCGGAACCTTGCCGCCCAGAAAATATTCGTAAATGTCCATCTGTGGATCGCGCGCCTTGCGGTAAGACGTCGTCCGGATGTTAACGACGCCTGGGATCGCGGCTTCCGCGATGTCGGCATAGGTTTTTGTTGGAGCATTGGACGGAGACTGCGATTGAGCCGCGCCCGGAAGCGGGGCAAGGCATGCGGCGGCCGCGGCTGCGAGTTTAATGAGGTGTCGTGGTTTGCGCATCTTTTGATGTTAGCCCGTCCGGCCCTCTAACTCCAGAAATCCATGGTGCAGATGGCGTGGGTGTCCTGCGAGGGTGTTCATGCTAAACTGATGGAATAACACATCTTTGTGGAAATTTCTGGGTTTTGGGAGGTCGCAATGCCACGGTCGGCGCACTTAAAATTGCTTCGGTTGCACGTCGCTTCACTTACATTAATGACTCGGCGCGCGCTGCCTTTGCTAGCGCTCGCCGTGGCAGTGATAGTGGCAGTGACGGTCACAGTGACAGCGCCAGCGCACGGCGCAGAGAAGCCTGACAAACCTGTCACCGGTACCCCACCGATTAAACCAGCGCCTGTCATTGGCATGGCAACGCCAAGCTGTTCCATCAAGGCCACGTTACCTTCAACGAGATCCGAAACCGATGCCGCTACCATCACGATGACGACCTCTGGTAGCGTTTCTCGCGCGATGCTCGACATGATTGATACCGAGTCATCGGGCGGATCAAAGCAGGTGTTTCCCTGGCGCGTTGTAAAAAACACCAAGGGCATCAAGGTCGACGATTTGGTCGACAATCCTGTGGCGGAGTACCTCGGCGCCGTCGAGGGCCCCGGTGGGCGTAGTTCTTGTATTGTTCGCGTTGCCCGCTCGGGAAAAGATTTTCCTGATCCTCCAGCATGTACGATAACGACCACAAACATTGCAGGAAGCAGTTGGCTCGTTGCGGTGAAGGCAACCGGCGTGCCTCGGAAGATTCGCTTCGCTGGTAAAGAGCTGGATTTGTCCAAGCCAGAGGCCACAGTGAATGTCACAACCAATTCAACATTCGTTGTTAGCGTTGAAGGTCAAGGAGGAGATTCCACATGCGCCGCAATCATCAAACTCTAATAGCGATTGTTTGTTTTGTTGCGTTGACCAGCATTGGCCTCAACTCATGCAAACCACAATCCACAATTGCAAAGTCAAAAAGCGTTTCGGATTATTTCGACCCCAGCACGATTGAACAATATTTGGTGACTTTTATTTCTAAATTTGCGGACTTCTACGGACTTTGTTCATTCACAGCAGAACTGAGCCAAACTGTGGGTGATCGTCCATCCGCACAATGTCTGGCCGGTTTTCAGAGTGGCCTTTGCAAGCAAGTGGTTAAAGACACTGCAAATGATGTTGGGACAGTAATTGATGGTTTTAATGACCCCGGGACGTCCGAGATCGACGGCCCTGCGCAGCTATTGAATGAGATCCAAAAAGGCGTCATTGGTTGTGTTAGGTCGATGGAAAAGGAAACCTTGGTTGAATTGGGCAAGACGTATGCAACAAGGTTGGGGATCAACGCTAGTTCAGAATTGATCAAAAACAGGGATCTTAAGAGAAATTTGGCTAATTGGGCATGCACTGGAGCATCCAAGGCCATTGGTGACGCAATTTCAAAACAACGCACTGTGGACTTTGAAAATGCCTGTGGTGGCGCACTGGGCGGTCGCTCGTCGGAAGCCAGTAAATCACAAATCGGAAGCTGTTTCCGCACCGCAGGCAGTATCTGTTCTATTGTGGTCGAACAGGGCAAGGTCAATCTGGATAATTTTTTACCAAGTACCGATGACCTTGGTTATGCGGCGGACACTGCTGTCGATGTTGCGAAGGAGTTGGCGTCGGAAGTGGTCAGCAATGCATGTCAGCTTGGATCGGTGGTGACTCGGGGCGCATGCGGAGCCATCAATGCTGCAGCCGCCCAAATCAAAGAGGCCCTCGTGAGCGGAGACAATGACTGGGCGAATTGTGTGGGCACATCACAGCTCGGTGCCTGTATTGGTTCGAAAATTGGATCGGGTGGATGGACGAACAACAACGGAGCTGAGACCGCCACTGAGGCCGACGATGGAAATGGTGGCAAGTTTTCCTATGTTGGATGTTGCTTGTGCGAGCGACAGGAATTCGCCCGGGGGTTTTATGCAAATAATATCATTGCCAGCCTTAACGTGATTTCCGTGATCCAGCAGGGGGATTACGATTCAGGAAATTGCGCTTACCGTCAAAATCGCGGTGACTTCACGATGAGCGGCAGTTCGAGTGTGTTTCGTTACTCGAGATGCGACAAGGTTTTCCTTGCCGGGAATCGGTGTGCACCGGATAACTCTGGTTTTGCCTCCGTCTGGAATGGCGCCAGTTATGACCGCGTCGGTGTGACGGTTCGCTAACGGAACGAACGGCTCGCGTGGACGGGATTCGAATCTTACCCATCGGGCCGCTAACCCAGCGGGTCGTCTTTTGCTGGAAGGCAGGATGGCATGGGTCATGCTTGGGTCCGGCCCAAGGAGGATTCTATCCATGAAAATCAGAAACTTGTTTTGGACTATTGTTGTTGCTGGTGGACTTACGGGGCCGGTCGACTTTGCTTTTGGCGCAGCCAGGGTTGATCAGAGGGTCGTGTGCTACGCGTCGGGTCCGACGTTGGCACACCGCGGGATCGGACTTCTTGAGGCCACGGCAAATTTTGAATTCGTCGTTTCCGAAAACAGCGAAGGGCTGCGCACGCTAAAAGACCTTCGTGGTGAAGTTGTTACAGACCCAAGGCATCTGGAATTTGACGGGTCGTGGATCGGCAAGTTCCGTTCTGATGAGCTGGTTGAAAATCCCAACTACCGTCCCCGCAAATATGTCGGATATTCCCAGTTCCGTGAGGTCGATGCCGTCGATACCGCAGGCAGCGCCGAAAGCGGCATGTGGGGAAATTTCCTTCTGGAAAAGGACATGTCGGCCGAGCATTTTGCGGCCAAGTATATCTTCCAGGCGGGTGACCACATGGGTGGGACCCTAAATCTGGGGTGCCATCGCGTCCGCTGATATTCCAGATTTTACGGCGGTCGATTTTTCAAAAGGTGTTTGAAAATCAAAGGCTTGAGTTGGTTTTGTTAAAAACTCGCGGTCCCCGCAACGGGTGATCGCGAGGGCACGTTCTGCCGTCTGATCTCCCTCGCAGAGCGGGATGAAGATCTGGGAAGCGCTCGGCAAAAAGCCCCCCGGTGGAATTTCCAACAGAGAAATCTTCACGTCGGCACTGGCAAAGATCCTGATTTCTGAGGGTAAATCCCCAGTCACAAAAAGAAAATCCGCGGGAGTCCGGTGGATCGCGACCGATGGGGTCGCCAGGCCGTCCAGGGCCGAAGGCTTGTGCAGCTTGACCTGCACGGATTCCGGGCAGGCCCGGTCCGGAGATGGTGCCAGAAGAAACGCAGCAATGGCTTCGGCTGCCGTTTCCAGCAGGTGAAACCTTGCGCCTTGGATCAGGAGGCGCAGATCCCGTGCGACTTTCGCATAGTCGATGCTTTTGGCCAAATTCAAGGTGGTCGCGGCAATCCTGGTGTCCAGTTGCATCGCCAGGTCGATATCGATGGGCTGGGGGTGCAGTCGTTCGTGAGGATAGACGCCGATCACGGCCTGCAGGCGAAAACGGCTTAAACTGACCCAGTCCGAGCGACGCCCGCCATGGGCGAAGGCTGGGTTAAGGGCTGGGTTGAGGCTATCGGGCGGGTGGTTCCAGCTCAAAAAAAATCCTGTCGTTTTTAAAGTTCCAACCCCAACGCCTTACCGCAAAGTGGGAAAAGGCGCAGCTCTTATCGTTTTCTCAAGTGCAGGGGATTATGGACTTGGCTTCCCGCATCCGGGATAATGTTACAGATTGATACATTTGCATTATCGCGTGCTTAGGGTCCGTTACCCCCCCTCTCCGGAGAAGTCATGGTTGCAGTTGAAAACACCAGCCACGTGATTCGTCGTGCCGTACTGATTGCAGTCGCGGTTTTTGTCGGGTCCATCACGGCCAGCTTTGGTGGAATGTCAGTGGTTTATGCGATGGTCCTGTTCGGGGACGATGCGCATTTGAAAAAGTCCACGATCATGGCGCGAATCAATGAGGAAACGACGATCGTCTGTGAAGACGAACAAACCCACATCGGTAGTTTTTTCAACACGGAGCATCGCCGGTACGTTCCAATCGAGGAAGTTCCGCCAGCGATGATCAATGCAATCGTTGCGGCCGAGGATAAAAACTTTTTTAAACACAGCGGCGTGGATCCGGTTGCGATCGTGAAGGCCTTTGCGGAAGGCTTGCAGGGCCGGCGGTTCCGCGGTGGATCCACCCTGACCCAGCAAACCGTAAAAAACATCATGGACCGCTGGGAGTATTCCCTCGGGCGCAAGATTCGTGAGGCGATTGCCGCGCTGCAACTTGAACGCATGTACAGCAAAAAGCAAATCCTTGAATTTTACCTGAATCAGTTTCACGTGTCTGGCAACGGAACTGGCATCGGCATCGCCGCAAAATATTACTTCAACAAGGAAGTTAAGGATCTTGACCTGGTTGAGTCGGCTTTTATTGCCGGCTCGGTGAAAGGCCCTGGCAAGTACGACCCCTTTATAAAATACACGGTGGAGCGTCGCGAGGACGCCATCCGCAACGCATTTGAGCGCAAGAACTACGTGTTGCGCCGGATGCTGGAACAAGGCTGGATCAACGATCAGGAATTCAAGGAGGCCTTTGACAAGGCCGTTCCTTTCAACCGCGGCAGCTTTCGCACTTCAGAAGTTGCAACGGTCAGTCTTATCCGGTCACAACTGGACCGCAAGGAAATCCTCGATGCCCTGAACATGGAGTCGGTGGACGAACTCAACTCGGCCGGCCTCAAAATTTTCACAACGATTGACTGCCCGGTGCAAGAGGGGGCGCAGCAGGCTATGCGTCGAAACCTTTCGCGCCTTGAGACGATCCTTGGCGGTTATGCGCCTGAGCCAGCGGAAAAGTTTGTCCGCCAGCGTGATCTGGCCGTGAATGAATTTTACTATGGCAAAGTGGAGCAGGTCGTAAAGAGCCCGACCAATGCGTCGATTCGTGTTTCGTTTGGCCTTTCCAATGGAACGATTCCGCATGATGCGCTGGTTCGCTATGCGAAGCTGCTGGATTTGCCGCTGCTGCAGGGGCCGCAGGTCCAGTTGAAAAAACTTCTGGATTCCGTACGTCCCGGTGACATTCTTTTCACAGAAGTGAAGGAGTACGAGAAGGAAAAGCACGAGGCCGTTCTTGAAATGCACAAGCGCCCAAAGATCAACGGTGGTCTTCTCGGCGTGGAAAAGGGTGAAGTCCGCTCCGTCGTGTCTGGGTTTGATTCCCTTGGTTTCAACCGGGCCGTGTTTGCAAAACGCCAACCGGGATCCGTATTTAAGTCGGTGGTTTTTTACGCGGCTCTGCAGCTTGGTTGGTCGGTCCTTGATCGACTGGACAACGAGCGCCAGATTTTCCCTTATCAATCGAGGCTTTATTTCCCGCGCCCCGATCATCCGTCGCCTTACAAGGAAGTTTCGATGATCTGGGCTGGTACGATGTCCGAGAACCTTGGTTCCGTTTATCTTGCCGCCCATCTGGTCGACAAACTCAACTACGATCAATTCAAACAACTCATGGGCGAATTGGACCTTTTGCCGCACAACGGCGAGTCCGTTCCGGACTTTCACTTTCGCGTTGCCCGCACCACGGGGGTGCAGTTGGACAATGAGGGTGTTCGCGAATTCCAATTGCAAAATGCCATTGCCGACGTGGCCCCTGACCTTGTTTTCGGCGGGCAGCCCGACATGCTGCGCAAACTCAATAAAATGTGGTGGGGCAGGGGTTATATTTCCGAACTTCAGAATTTGTTTGGGCGCATGAAGGACACCATGCCGGCCTATGAAAAGGCATTGCGCCTTGGGCTCGTGCGCAACAACTACCTGCGGTTTGCTGGCATCGCGACGGAACTCAACAGCGATTGGACCAACGTCAGCAAGAAGGTCGCTGAAAAAGGGATCGAAGGTGCTTTTGCAGATCCCGCAATCCAGCATATCTGGAAGCACTTTAAAGTTCTTGCAGGGGTCGGCGCCCGTCCCCAACTCGGCTACTTTGTCAGTTTGGAGGGTGAAGATCCTCGCCGGGACTTTAAGGCCCGCGCTGATTTGGAACGTATCGCAGGGGTCCCTGGACGGGCTCTGAACCTGTTGGATGCCCAGGCGATTTGGAGCAGTGGCGTTTTTGTTACGGCGGACATCCAGCTTGGCGATGTTTTGCTGGATGGTTATCTTCCGCTCAATACGTTCAACAAATTACAAAAATCGATCAACGAACGATTCGATGCAGTGATGGTCCAGCAGTCCGAATACGACCTGCACCGCTATTATCAGCACCACGATTTGCGGATGACCCTCGGTCTGCGCTATCTGGTTCAACTTAGCCAGGCGATGGGGGTTCAAAGTAAACTTGAACCGGTCTTGTCGTTTCCCCTCGGAACCAACGACGTCACGGCGGGCGAAGTTGCCAAGATTTACCAGACGTTTGTCAGCGGAAAGATCTACCGCTTTTATAAAGAAGGTCCTGCCAACCAGTTGAATTTCATTCGCAGAATCGAAGACCGTTTTGGTGCGAAGTTGTTCGAACCCAAGGCCATTGAACACCAACTGGTGAGCCCGCAGCTTTCTGTGCCGATGCGCGAGATTCTGAAGCGCGTGGTCACCCACGGGACTGGGCGCAGGGCGCGCGGTGAAATTTTTGTTCAGGTTGGAGCGGGACCAAATCCTGCCGATGCCGCTGCAAACCCCGATGCCAAGGCGGCGCGAATTCGGATGCCGGCCTTTGGCAAGACGGGTACCACAAACGATTACAACAATGCCTACTTTGCTGGATTTTTTCCGATGCCAAAGGCCAAGGGTGAGGCGATGCAATTTGATAGCAACATGACCATTGCTTCTTATGTTGGCTACGACTTGAACAAGACGATGAAGCGCGGCGGGGTGAAGGTCACTGGTTCTGTCGGTGCCCTTCCAGTCTGGATTGATTACGTAAAATTGATCATCGATAAGCACAAGTTTGCGGATCTCGTCGACCCTACGGACATTAATATTGTGGCCAATGGCGAGTGGCCAATGCAGTACGAACGCGGCGTTGGATCTCTGAATATCGACTTGCCGCGTGGAACCGTTTTGCGCGGCGGCGAATCCGGTCAAACCGAGGTTTTCGCAACAACGGACATTGAAAAGACCGGTGAAAATCCGGAGAACGAATTTGCGATTGGCAACCAGGTGACGACGGTGATCCGGGTTCCAACGGAGAGAGACGGAGCCCTGCGCCTGTTCAGCCTCTTTAAATCTCCGGATGGATCCCGCTTTGAAGCCGGTCCAGCATCGGCTCCCGTCAGCATTGACGAAAAGAGATTGCCCGGCGGGAATCTTCCGCTCAGCGTTCTCGGGGAGATGCCCGCGGGGGCCCCTGTACCGAATTCAGCGGGTCTGCCTGGTCCAGTTCCCTCGGATCGCCTTGGGGTCGGCAAGGGCGCCGATGCTTACGATCCGTCTGCTTACGATTCGTCGAATGACATCATGCCCCATGAGGCGGATGTCGACGAGATCACTCCGGCCGTTAAAGGTACAGATAAGAAGCCAGAAAAGGCTGCAGACAAGCCATCGGAAGGGATCCCGACACCGAAGAAGGATGCCAAGCTCAATAACCCGCCGGAAAAGCCGGTTCGTGGCATTGGCGGGGGTAAGCCAGACGGTGACAATGGTGCGGGGCAGCCGGACGGTGACAAGGGCGCAGACGGCGACCTCTGGTAGGACGCCCGCGTCATCCTGAAGCCGCTCCCGGTCATCCTGAGCGGAGCGAAGGATCCTTTCTTACTCGTCATCCTGAGCGAAGCGAAGGATCCTTTCTTACCCGTCATCCTGAGCGGAGCGAAGGATCCTTTCTTCAAATTTTTTTAAAAAAAACGCGACTGCCATATTTTTAATGGCAGAAATCGCAGAGTAGTAAGCGGCGAGGATCAAACTTTTCGCCGTTCTCTTCTAGTCAGAGGTAATCTTTCTTTTTTTATGCTTTTTCATCGACTTAATCGAGGGGGACTTTCCGCGGAAAGTCGAGAATCGTCCTGCGGAGGCGGAGAAGAAAGGATCCTTCGCTAACGCTCAGGATGACGGCGTGGCGCGTCATTCTGAGGCCGTAGGCCGAAGAATCTTTTCTTCAACGCGGAAGAAAGGATCCTTCGCTAACGCTCAGGATGACGGACTTTTAGACGTGCTTGCCGATCGTCCTCTCCAGAGGACGACGCAGCGCAAAGAACAGCAGTCCGGTTCCGATTCCCATGAGGCAGAGCATCAAGAAATACGTGTCTTTGCTCATCGTGTCGTAGAACGTCCCGATGAAGCCTGTTGCGTAATTGCCGAAGAAACTCGACAGGAACCACACACCCATCATCATGCTCACGATCGGCTTTGGCGACACCTTGGTTACAAGGGACAGTCCAATGGGTGACAGGTAAAGTTCCCCAAGGGTAAAGACAAAAATGGTGCCCACGAGCCACATGACACTGCCTTTTTCCGTGCCCGGGACGGCCTTGGCTGCCAGAATCATCAGGATATAAGCCGATCCAACGAGCACGCAGCCCATGCCCATTTTGACCACGCTGCTGGGCTCTTTGCCGCGCTTGTTTTGCCAGCCCCAGAAAATATTCAGAAGAGGCGCAAACATGAAAATCATAAGCGGATTAAAAGACTGAAACCAAGTGGAGGGAATTTGAATCCCGGCAAACAACCAATTGGTTTTATCGTCAGCCCAAAGCTGCAGGGTATTGCCCTGCTGCTCGTAGATGGCCCAGAAAAAGATGTTCAGGATGGCGAGAACCCCAAGGGCACCGACGGCCTTCCATTCGGTGCTGGTCAAAGGACGGTTTGTCTCTTCCTTAGTCAGGGTATGCATGGAGTCCCGAGGGATCAGTCCCGAACCCGCCCAGTAGACAATCAGGCCAACAAGCATGCCAACGCCGGCTGCGCCAAAACCCCAGTGCCAACCCAAAGTCTGTCCGAGGGTTCCGCAAACCAGCGGCGACAAGAACGCCCCGAGGTTGATTCCCATATAGAAGATCGTAAAGGCCGAATCCCGCCGCGGGTCGCCTTCCGGATAAAGGTTGCCGACTTGGGTTGAAATATTTGGTTTGAACGCGCCATTGCCCACAATCAGGAACAGCAGCGCCAGCAGAAACGCCTGCTCGCTGGCCATCAAAAAGTGCCCGATCGCCATCAGGAATCCACCGAGATAAACGGTCCGGTTTTGTCCCAGATAGCGGTCCGCCAACAACCCGCCAAAAAATGGCGTGAAGTAAACCAGCCCTGTATACAAGCCGTAGATTTGTGAACTGGCCTGCTGGACCGTCATCTCGCCAAAGATGCGGGCCAAAAACGCATATAGTTCGTTGTAGCCGATAACTTCATTGGCCCGGGCTGGATCCAAAAGCAGGTACTTGGTCATGTAAAGGATGAGCAGGGCGCGCATCCCGTAGAACGAAAAGCGTTCCCACATTTCGGTGAAAAACAGGACGAAAAGTCCCGCCGGGTGGCCGAAAAATTCTTTGTTCGCCAGCTTGTTCTTGACCGCATTACGGACCATGACCGTTGCTCCTCTGGAGTCGTGGGACCGGTCGTCATATCATGGGGTTTGATAGGGTCGCTACAGGCAAGTTGGCTATTTGAGATTGCTGCCGCAGTAGGCCTGCAGGATCGGACCCAGATAGGTGTCTACGGGCTGAATCATTATGCTTGTGATGGGCTTTGATACCGGGCAGGAATAATCGAAGGTAGTCCCGTTGCTGCCGCCATATTGCGTGGACGTATTCGTGAGCAAGTCTGTGTTCAAACTGCGGCAGTAAAACTTGATGTTGCCCAGGTAAGCAAAGTTGGCCCCGGTGATTCGGTACAGATAAGACCCCGCAGAACAGTCAAATGTATTAGCCGATCCGCCGTCTCCACCAAGTTCGGGTCCGTCAGTGATGGCGCCCGTCAGAGCTCCATTGGTGAATATCTGGCAACGGACTACAAGCCTGTCCATCCACCCTCCGCTGCGGACGGTGGCGCCCACAATGACCTGTCCGGTCGGGCAGGAAACGGCTGCGGTGTTCGTGGGGAGGTAGCATCCGGTCTGGGCTGCATTCAACAGATAATTTACGTTGCAGGACCACGGGCAAGTTGCGGTTGTGGAGTTGTCCGTTGAGTAGCCGGCGTTGCTTGGAACATTGCTGCAAGATTGGCGCGTCAGGCCGTCGGTTGAATAGTAGCCCGTGCCGACGACAGCGCAGCTCCCGCCAGACGGATAATTTCCCGCAACACAAACCTTTTGCCAGGCCGTGGCCGTCGCCGTCGTTTGCCAATTTTCTGCAGCATCCACGCCAAGGACGCAGAGCTTTGCCCAAGAACCGGCCGGTATTTCGCTGAGGCTCGCCGTAATGGGCGTCGATGCGGCCGTCACGCTGCCGTAACCGGATGAGGATGTGCAATCGGCCGTGGTGTCGGTGCCGACTTTGAATTTGTACAAATACACACCGTTGCCTCCGACGGTCACATTCAGGCTGGCCGCAGAGCTGGATCCGTTCGGTGCACCAGTCAGAGTGACCACGGGCGGGGTGGTGTCTTTAGTCCACGTTGAATATGCGGCGGTGGCCTCTGTTTGCCAGTTTCCTGCCGCATCACGCCCGATCACGCAAACGGTGACGGATCCATCAGCCAGGGTCGAAATATTGGAAGCAATCTTGGTGGCCACAGCAGTTTCGCTGCCGTAACCAGACGTGCTGGCGCAGAGGCTTGCTGATCCTGAAATGGATTTTGTTTTAAAGGCAGTGACATCCGTACCAGCCACCGTGATTTGCAGCACAGTGGTGTTGCTGGTGCCGGTTGGAAATCCGCTGATGGTTGCAACGGGAGGCGTTGTATCAACGTTCATCGCCACGGTATTGCTAAATGGCCCTTCGTTCAACGCGGCGTCTTTTGCTTTCGCCGTTAAACCGTAGGCTCCGTCGCTCAGATTTACCGTGGATGTAAAGGACCAGGCTCCGGCGGCGCTGGCCGTCGTGGTGCCAAAAAAGGTCGCATTACTAAAAATCATGACTGCGGCATTAGGCTCAGCTGTTCCTGTGATCTGCGGCGCTACGACATTGGTGTAAATCGTGCTGGCGACACTGGTGTTTCCTGCGACGCTTGTGATTGCCGGTGCAGCCGGTGCTTGGTTGTCGATGATGAGTGTGACCGTCGCGCTGGCAGAACTTTGATTTGAGGCAGGGTCTGTCGCTTTTGCAGTTATGGTGTAAGTCCCGGCAGCAAGATTGGTGGATGGCGTCAAAGTCCACGAACCAGATCCGTTTGCCATCGTCACGCCCAAAGTGGTTTCGCCGTTATAGACGGCCACCGTCGTATTGGCTTCGGCGGTGCCGGAAATCCCAGGGACTAAATTACTTGTATAGATAGTGTTTCCCGTCACCGTTGCACCAGCCGCACTCGTGATGGCTGGCGCAGCCGGTGCCGTGGTGTCGACGATCATGGTGACCGTCGCACTGGCAGAACTTTGATTCGAGGCAGGGTCTGTCGCTTTGGTGGTGATGGTGTAAGTTCCGGCAGTAAGATTGGTGGAAGGCGTAAAAGCCCATGAACCAGATCCGTTTGCCGTCGTCACACCCAAGGTGTTGTCGCCATGATAGATCGATACGGCTGCATTGTTTTCGGCGGTGCCAGAAATCCCAGGGACTAAATTATTTGTATAAATCGCGCTGGTCACCTGGGTGTTACCGGCCACACCTGTGATTACAGGCGCAGCTGGGGGCTGGTTGTCGATGATCATTGTGACCGTCGCGCTGATAGCACTCTGGTTTAGCGCAGCATCAGTCGCCTTCGCCGTGATGGTGTACGTCCCAAGTTCCATGTTGGCGGACGGGGTATAAGTCCAGGCTCCGGCGGAGTTTGCAGTAACAGTGCCTAATTGGTTTTCGCTATTATAGATCGTCACGGATGAATTATTTTCGGCTGTGCCATTTATCACAGGGTGCAAACCGCTGGAGTAGATCACGTTGGTGACGCTCGTGCTGCTAGCGGCACTGACAATGGTTGGAGGCGTTGGTGCTGTGGTGTCCTTGATCCACGTTGCATGGGCAGCAGACGAAAACGGCGTCTGTACCCCACGATCGTCGATTCCCACGAGGCAAACCGTGATTTCGCCGTCGAGAAGACCAGCGATGTCATTTGTCACCAGTGTTGTGGATGCAATGGGGCTGACGCTGTAATCATTTGCGTTCGCGCATTCGTTTGCAGAAAAAGGCCCAACTTTCGCCCGGTAGGCAGAGATTCCATTGCCTGAAAAGGTTCCCGATAACGTTGTTGCCTTGCTTGTACCTGAAGGGAAACCGGTCAAGGTCCCAGTTGGAGCACAATTATTTCCCGTGGCGATCCGTGGTTCGTCGCATGTCCATGCGCAAACGCTCGTTGTGGCGGCGGCCGAGGAATAGGCCGAATGGGCAGGTTTATTGGTGCAAGCCTGGCGGAGTCCATTGCCTGTCGAGAAAAATCCCGTTCCAGCATAGGTGCATGATTGTGAAGTTGTATCCCAGTAGGTTCCTGCAGCGCAGGCCACGCAACTTGTCCCAAAGTATCCGGCGGCACAAACCTGCCCTAAATACTCCCATGTCGATTTTGCGTTTCGGCCATCAACGGCCGTGCAGGTGGCAGCAGATTCAATATAGCCCGTAATGTTTGCGGGCAGACTGTCCGAAATTTGCGGAACGACGTTGGCTGCGTATTCTTTTGAACTCACACTCCATAAGATGACGCCCTTTGCTTTGTCACGCAGTGCGATGGTGCATGACGTTGTTGCTACGGATTCAGATAGATTGATTGAGGCATTGACCAAACGAGAATCTGCGTTGAATGAAAAGGCGGCCGACTTTACGGTCAACACCGGCAGGGATTCTGTGGCGGCGACCGCCGACTGTTCGACAATGCCTGTCGTTGCAACGACGGACGTCCCACTGATGTTGGTGACTGGCTCCGATGCCTTGGCTTCGACCCGCGTGGTCACGGGATTTTCCATAAGAACCGTTTGGAACGCCCCGAAAACTATAGTGTCAAATGTGGCCTTGCCAGATTCGATCTTAATTTGCGATCGCGGAATCAAGATCGTTTTCAATTCCGAGGTCACTGGATCCCAGACCTTTGCGAGAACTGCGATGCGCTCTGACGGGTCGTCAAGCATCAAAATATTTTCCAGAACATCTCTCAATCCAAAGCCAGAGGGCAGGGGAATAGAAAGTGACATGGGTGCCGTCAATTCAGCGTCGCTCGATGGGCGGATGATGACGGTTGTTCCGGCGGCTGTCACAGAGTTGGATGATGCCAGTGCAAGGTCGGCGAGGGTTGACGATCCCGACAGGTCGCTGCCTTCTTCGACCAAAAGATTTACGGCAATGCTGAGAGCACCTGGCGGAAAAATGGCAGACGTGCCGCTGATGGCGCCTGTCGATGCCGAGATGGCCTGGGCGTAATTTGCATTGGGATCAAAGGTGGCGGAAGTTCGCCCGCTTGAATCGGTGATGGCAGTCAAAATGGATGCCGTCGATCCTTCCGGCAAGCTCACCGTCGCGGTGCTGGAAAACGGCGCGTCAAAGCAGGAAGTCAGGCCTCCGGCCATCGCTATGATGAAAGCGATTTTGCGCAAGATTTTCCCCTCTCAACCTCCGGATTTTGTTCCGGACGAATCTCAGGGTTATATCGGCTGGCAAGGAGTAAAATTTAGAGGGGATTTGATTTGATTTTATTGTAAACTTCTAAGTTAAATCATTAGGTTATATTATATTCAACTGGCGTCTTGATGCGGCCAGGTGTCGCTGGCACGAGAGTCCTGGGGTTTTGCAGTGCGCCGCGCCGGTTGGATGAGGGGCTTTTCGACACTTCCCGCAGCTGGAAGCAGCAGGGAAATGGTGAGGGTGCGCAGTAAAGACGACAGGGCAAAGATCACGAGATATCCTTGAAACGAATGACCCATGGCTTCGAAAATTGCGCCGCCCAGCAAGGAACCCGTGACCAAGGCCGCAGCGTTGGACAGATTGAAAGTGGTCAGCACGCTCGTGCGTTCGGCCGGCGCAATTCGCTCGAAAATGAGCAGCGAAGACGCCAGTTCAAATCCACCCCAGACCACGCCGGATAGTGTTTGCAGGGCAAAGAGAGCCGGCATGTTTTGATAGGCGAAAACCCACATGACAGACATGGGTGCCATCGCGACACCGCATGCCAGCAGCAGCCGGTTTGCGCCAGATCGTTCGGCAAACCTGCCAAGCAGCGGTAACGACATCACGCGAGCCATGAACGCCGTGGCGACAAGGGCGGCATACGTCCCGTAGTCGAGGTGCATTTGCCGCAGCATAAAAGGCGTAAAATAAGGGGCGGCGACTTGAGTGGCGGCCTGTGCCATCACCAAATACAAAATCAATTTTCCATCGGGACTGCGACGAAGGCGCAGCAAAAGTTGCGAGACGGGAACCTGACGTTGATTGTGAGGCACCGGAACTGGTTCGCTTTGGCGCGATAAAAACCAGGCTGACAGAAGCCTTGCAACGAAGGCCAAGGCAAACAGTCCGGCAAAAGCCCGCAGGATCCACGGATTCTGGTTGCTGTCACCACCAAGATCTTGCGCCGATTTCAGGGTGATTCCCGCCACCAGAAATCCCGCCATGGTGAATGCCTGAACCCAGCGCGTGCGGCGCGATAAAAACCGTATCCGAACGCGGCCCGGGATCAGCGTGCTGACCCAAGTGTTCCAGGCCGATCCACCGGCCATGGCGCAGCCCCAATAGACGGCTGCGATGGTGAAGGCGGCGATGGTCCCGAGTGCACCGGTTAGTGCCGCAATGGTCAGTGCAAAAAACACGCACGATTGCGCCACGGCGCATCCGACGACCCATTTTTTGTGCGACCCCAGTGCGGTCACCGCAGCCGGGGCGACAAGTTGCAGAATGGCGCCGGCAAGGATGGGAATCGTCACGATCAGTCCCGCCGAAGTTTCAGCCAAACCAATGGCCAAGACAAATGCCGGGATGTAGGTTTCCCCCAAGCCGATCATCATGCTGCTGGCAGCACCGTCTTTCATCGACCAGGCTAAATTATCGCGCCGTTCGCTCATGAATCTGGGCCACCGGTTTCTGCCTGCAGGAAGGTCGCAATTTCTTGCGCCTGGGCCATACCGTCACTGTATCCAAGGTTGATCAGGGCCCGGCAAAAATCTGGCTGAAACAGCAGATAGCTGATGAATTCGGCCGTTTGACTGATCGGGCCAAGGCCGCGCGTCAGATACCGGACCAGGGTTGGCATCGCGGCTGCATGTTCAATGGCAATGGCAGCGATGTCTTTCGAGGGGCGGATCATCAAAAATGGAATATTTCGATAGCGTGATTTGTTTGTATTCGTTTCAAGGTCACCGCTACGATTCAGTTCGCGAACAAGACGATTAATGCGCGTGAGAGATTCTAAATCTGATTCAAGGCCGTCCATCATCACCGCATTCAAGATGACACTGAGCACGCGTCCTGCGGATGCGCCCTCGCTGCCTGGGCGCGGCACATCGTCGATTTGCAGCTCGCGGCGCACGCCGATCACAAACAGGCGCGTAGCACCCATTTCAATCGCAGGCAAGAGCGGCGTGAGGTTGCGCAGGCAGCCGTCTCCATAGTGGCGCTGGCCGATTTTGATCGCGGGAAACAGCATCGGAATGGCGGACGACGCCATGATGTGTTCGATCCGGAATCGTTGGGCCAACGCAAAGTTTCTGACTTTGCGCCATTCCTGTATGTCGCGGTGGCCGTGAATGAATGACACGCCCCGCGAGGTCGCGTATTCGGTCGCTGAGACGCAGGCGGCGTAAAGCCTGCCATTGCTGATGTTGGTGTCAATGGTACTTTGATCAAGACGCGCCGCGATTAAATCCCGCAGGGGTTTGGTATCGAGCAAGGCGTCTGGTTTTTTGGTCCGGGCGGCTCCGCCGGAAAGAAGACCGGCGAGCCAGCGTCCTCCGATCGATGAGATCGACGCGGCGTCGGTGCGGAAAACCTGGTCTGCGGTCAGGTCGGCCCAGACGGAGGCAAGATCCGTGGAGGTCACGGCCAGGTCGTCTTCGCTGGAAGCCAAGTGTGCACAGTTCAATGCGCCGGCGCTCAGTCCCGTGATGATTTTGAAAGGCCACTCGATGCCCGCGCCTTCCGCAATTTCACCGACGGCCTTTAGAACTCCGGCCTGATACGCTCCGCGCGATCCTCCCCCCGACATGACGAGTCCGGTGCGCTGTTTTAACGGGTTTTTTGATTGTGCCACCAAGATGCTCCAGACGATTTGGATCCAGTAATTCGGCGACAGCCATGGAGATCACTCTTAAAATCACAGGCCAGCGGGCGATACCGGTTGTTCGGACAAATTTTTGGTTCACTTCAATTTCGATCCCCGAATACCTTGTGGCAGAAAGCTTGCAGCGCAGTTCGGTGGTGTGGCCATCGGCCGTGCCAAGGTAGGGCTTGTTGGCATCGATCCGAATTCCAGCGATTTTTTCTTTGGTTGCGGCGGCTTTTAAAATGCGAATGAGTTGATTCGCGAACTTTTTTTCGGCGGGCCGCTTGGGATCAAACAGGATGCCGATGTCGGTGGATCGGCGTTGGCCCTTCATGACTGGCGTAAAGGAGTGAATCGAAAGGTGTATCACGTGATTTTTGGGCGTCAACAGCATCCGGGTGGCGGCGCTCAGTGCCGCCCGGCGAAACTTCCGGTGTCGCACCGTTAACTTGTGGCGCTCGGGCGCCGACAAATGGTCGCGACTCCATTTCGAAAAGACATCTGGATTTGTTTCCGCGCGGTTCAAGTCAATTACGAGGCGTGACATTGTGCCGGGTTGAAATATTTTCGTCCGCGTTGTGGTTGCAATGGCCCGTGCCAGTTCAAGCGTTCCCGGATCCCATCCGCGATGGGACTTCAGAACGCTGGCAGGGATGTTCAACTTTTTTTTTAAAGATTCGGGTACGGCGTTGCTGGCGTGTTCGCAGGTCAGGAGCAGGCGCGGGCGGAGAATGGATCCCCCGTCATTCTGCGGCCCGGAGGCCGACGAACCTCCCCCGTCATTCTGAGGGCCGGAGGCCGAAGAATCCTTTCTTTTCTTAACCAACTTCAAAGGAAACGTTCCTGGCCAGACAGTCCGTCAGGCGCTTCATGATGGCGACCAGCGATTCGCCGCGGGTCTCATGGGCGCGGATCATGCGCGATGCCAACGTCCCTTGGGAGCGGATGATTTCCAGTGGCCTGACGCACGCTGCCGGGGCGTCGGGGAGGAAACGTTCGATCAGGGTCCCGGTCAATTGCCCCATGGATTTAGCGTCGACGACGCCGAAAACCTTGCCATAGGTTTTAGCGTGAAGATTCGCGTTTTCTGCAGAGCGGATCGTCTCGTCAAGGATCACGGCCAGGTCCGATGCCGCCCATGCGCACTGGACATCGTAACTGATATTTTTTTCGTCGTAGAGATTTTTCACGAGCGAGATCACAAGAGCTGCAATGCCAATATCTGCGGCGGGGCATTCCTGGATATCCAACAACCGGATTTCTATCGCATTGCGGTCAAAACGGGCAATGGCGCCCCTCGAGTTCAGCCATTCGTGCCGCAGCAAATGCTCCCCATCGTGGGGAGCAATCGCCTTAAAGATTTTTGCAAAAATCTCTTTCTCGTAGGCAGCTTTGGTGAATACCGCCTCGGGCACAATCATTCCGGCAATTTCAGGAATTCGAGCCTGATTTTTACGGTAAAACTCCAGGCGGTTGTCCATCGCGCCGCCTTTTTTTCCCTCGAAAAATGGCGACGCGGCGGCCAGGGCTGGCAGCAGTGGCAAGACGAGCCGGATGGCTGCGTGCAGTTTTCCAAATTCCGTGTTGCCGTCGAAGGGCAGGTTGATGTGCATGGATTGCAGGTTTGACCAACCGTGACCCTTGCATCCGAAAATCCGGTTGTAGGCATCATAGATTTCATTGTTGTCGTGGGGCCAGAGCTTCGTCTCGCGATCTGGAACCATCCATGGATGCATGGCAGACGGTGCCAGGCTGCAGCCTTGCTTGTCCAGGCGGCGGTTGATCTCGATGATCTCCCGGTGAAAGCCCTCGGCGAGGCGTGACAGGTCTTTTGCCGGGCCGTTGGTCTTCAGTTCTATGACGTGCAAGACGAGTTCATTGGACCAGCCAAACTCACCGCGCTCGACATCGCCGGATGCTTCGCCACCATCTTCGCTGCTGGCTTCATGCAACGGTGCATCGGCAACCGGCTTGATGTCGAGTGTCTTGCGGTCAACAATCATGTATTCGAGTTCAATGCCGTAGCCCGAAAAGGCCTTGTGAACCTTTTTTTGAACGACGCTCGTTTCGGTGCTCATGCTGCCTTCCACTGTTTTCTGGCTTCAATCCGCGTTGAAAAGACGTCCGCCACGATGTCGTAGAGTTCGTCTTTCAAAATGCCATCTTCATAGCCCGCGTCGATATTTGGGTTGTCGTTTACTTCAATCACGTAGGCAAGCCCGTCGTGTTCCTTGAGGTCGACGCCGTAAAGGCCATTGCCGATTGCGTTTGCCGCGCGCAGGGCGGTCGTCATGACTTCTTCGGGAATCGTATCGATCGGGAAACACTCAACACGCCCGCCTAGAAATTTTCCGCCGCGGGTTTTCTTGGTGATCTGCCAGTGTTTGTGAGCCATATGGTACTTGCAGGCATAGATGGGTTTGCGGTCGATCACACCAATCCGCCAGTCATAAGTGGTTGGGATATATTCTTGGGCGAGGAGCAACTCGCTTTTTTCAAAAAGTGTTTCGGCTACGATTTTTAGCATCGTCTCATCAATAACTTTTAATACGCCCTGTGAAAAAGAACTGTCAGGCTGTTTGACGATGCACGGAAATCCAAGATCCCGACCGACATTCTGCAGATTGCTGCGGCTGACAATCAGCGTGCGCGGAATGCGGATCCGTTGATGATTCATCATTTCGGTCAGGTAAACCTTGTTCGTGCATCGAACAATCGACTCAGGGTCGTCAATCACGACCAGGCCCTCGGCTTCGCCACGCTGAGCAAATTTATACGTGTGATGGTTTACCGAAGTCGTCTCCCGGATCCAAAGTCCGTCGAATTCCGGCAGGTGATTGAAGTCTTCCCGCCGGATCACCTCGGCATGCATTCCGCGGCGGTCGGCCGCCTTGATGAATTTTTCGATGGCCCGTTCGTTAGACGGCGGAGTTTCGTCACCGCCATACAGGATTGCCAGGTCAAAGCGTTTTTCGCTGCGACGCGAGATCGTTTTTTTCCGGCCCGCGAGATAATCCGTGGCGGCCTTGATGGCGAATGGCCTGTGGTCTTCGGGAACAGCCGCAGCCGCAATTGGCCCGATACTGACCAAGTGCCAGGCTCCGTTTCTGGTGTCACCGGACCCCTTGTGCCAGGCAAAATGCGCGCGCAAAAACGGCGCCTTGAAATACTCAAATAATTGCCCCGCCAAACGGTCGTAGCGCTTGGCAAGATTGCGCCCAAAGTAAACACTGAGGACAAATGTATCGCTTTTGATCGGGGTCAGATCTTTTTCAATCTGACGCTGCAGGTCGCCTGAGGCTAACTTGATCACTGCCTGGGACTTCATGTCCTGCATGGTGGAGACGCTTGGCAAAGGATCGTGGCTGCGCGCCTCGGCCAGCAATGAAACATAGTAGCCGGTCGACTGGTAGCGGTAGCACTTGCAGAGGTTGAACACCTTTGCCCGCCGCATGTCGCGAAACAATGGCTGACTCAAGTAATCCTTTGCCGAGACCACAAGAACATTCGGCAGATCAAGGGGCCAGTCAGATGGTTTGTCCACGACGATCAAAGTTTGCATTCACGCTACCTGAGAGAGGGGGTTTTTGTATCTGGTCTTGGCTCAATCACCAGCAAATTCGCGTCATACGTCACGATACCTAGCAAAATAGAGGTCATAAGGCGCTCGATCCCGACGAGATATTCCTGGCCCTGCGCGACTGGATTGGGCAGGTAGGGGTCGGCGACGAGGACGCTGCGCTGGCGCCGGTCGTAGCCAGCCAACACAACAAAATGCCCCGAGGGCTCGCCGCGGACATCATTGCCCTGCCCGGTGAAGGGATGTTCCCGTTGAGTGCGGTACAAGTAGGTGGCACTGAGTCCAGTCAAGATCGGAACGCCTCGATTCAAATACTTTCTGAACAAGGCCGGGCTCATTTCTTCAAATCTAATTTCACCGCCAAGGTTCAGAAATTCCATGTAGGCCAGAGTCGCGATGTGCAGTTTCGGGTCTGGTTTTGCGGCCATTTGTTTGCGCAGCCGGTCGGCGATGCGGACGTCACCGCTGAACCACGTCGGATCGAAGATCTGAAGGTTATAGGTGAAAATCTTCGCGCTGTATCCGCGCCGCAATGCGTGACAGGCAAGAAAAACGGCCAAGGTTCCGCCACCGGCCAAGGCGGGAACCTCGTTGATGATGCGGTCCAAGGGTACGCTATCGCCATAGTAGCGGTAAACGGCATCAAGGCACGTTGGACCACAGGTGGTTTCGTTCGGTTGCGGCAGAATTGATACTTTGAGGCGCTTCTCCAGACGCAGCTTATTGCCGCGCGGATTCTTGCGCAGGGATCCAACCACAGGTGAATTGGTTCGGGGCATGGATTAATTTTATCACAAGACAACTCTGATTTGGTTGAACCCAACAGGAGATTCCGTCATTCTTTACCGAGACGAAATGGAGAGCCTTGTGGCCATGGTTGAAACGACTCAAAATACGAATCAGATCTGGTGGCGAAACTTCGAATTGCCGGGTGGATTTCACCAGAATTTGCAAATCGGCCCAACAAAACTTCAAATTTCTCATCTGGAGCGCGAATGGCGTATTGCCGCCAGCCGGGTCGACGAATCCGCGTCTAGTAATCCCCTGGGCCAACTCATTCTGGACCTTCCGATACCTGTTATTGCATCTGGAACGGCGCCTGTTTTAACCCCCAATGCGCCAGCCGCGGGAAACCGGACCTTCAACCTTGACGGAGACGTCAAACGTTACGCCGGCCGCCGGACGGGGGCTGGATTTCGGTTGGTGCCGGTCATGGCGGATCGCCCTGTCGTCTGCCGCCCGTTGAATCAAATCTTTGTCCTTCCTGGAGATCACGTTGAACTTTTTGTCTCAACGCCGGTTTGGATTAACGTGTTCTTGGACACAACCGCATCGGCAGCAGCATCGGCAGCAGCATCAGGCCAGGGCGAGGGGACCCACGTCGCCGAAATCCCGACCGTGCGCCTGACGGACACATGGATTGGGTCTTCTACGGTGGAAGGCGAGCTTGGTTATTCGGCGCTGACCAAAGCCCGCCTGTCTTATCAAGACGTCGTCTTCAGATCTCACATGGTGACAACCGGGGTCGTGATACGGAATCTAGCATTGCAGCCTCTGCGTCTGGATCGCATCAGCCTGCCCGCACCCTACCTTCATATCTACGCCACGTCAGGAGGGGCATTGTGCACCGAAGGCGTCCTTCTGGAACACAAGGAAGGCGGCCAATTCGCAGAGCTTGAAATCATGCGTCATCCATTGGGGCCAACGGAGGCGTGTTCTGTTGTCGGGCGGTCGCGCCGCGATCTCATCGATCACACCGTCGTTAGGGCTTTCAGTAGTTTCCTTTCCAGGCGGGAGTCGTCTCTATGAATTTTGATCCGGCGACCTTCAAAGAACTTTTTGCCGCAACACGACTCATTAATGTCGTTCAGGCAGCGATCATAATCTTCGGTGGGATGCTGCTGGTGCGCCTGGCATCGCGATCCTTGGACGTGTTGCTCCGGCGGACGTTGGAACCGCAGCAGGCCGCCATGGGTGGGAAGATCTCGGCCTATGTGATGACAGGCATCGTCGCTCTGAGTGCCCTGCGCCAGCTCGGTTTTGACCTGCAAGTTTTTCTTGGGGCTGCCGGGATTTTGACTGTTGCCCTGGGTTTTGCCTCGCAGACTTCGGTGGCCAACATCATTAGTGGATTGTTCATTATTTTTGAAAAACCATTTGTCCTTGGCGACTGGGTGAAGGTCGGCGCAAATGGCGTAGCGGGGGAAGTTTTGTCGATCGGACTGCTTTCCACCCGGATCCGCACGGGTGACAATTTGATGGTGCGGTACCCCAACGAAATGCTGATGAAGGCCGAGATCACCAATCTGACCCGCCACCCCATAAGGCGCTTTGATTTGCGCATGGGCGTTGCCTACACGCAAAATCTTCGAAACTTCCGGCGTATGCTTTTGGATTTGGCCCGCGACCACAGCCTTGTTCTTGATGAACCAAAACCCTCCATGGTGGTAGAAAATTTTGGTGATGCAACGCTGGCGGTGGTTTTTTCGGTTTGGACGGCGACGGGAAATTACTTTGAATTGAAGGAATCCCTGATGCTGGAGATCAAAGATGCTTTCGACAAGAACGGCATCACCGCGCCGGCGCCTGCACTGGCGACTACT
>Ga0214919_10001635_pt1 | contig 36254 bp, 57 predicted proteins | sample LL1503_MetaG_FD_177994 | JGI IMG/M metagenome (GOLD analysis project Ga0214919, IMG submission 177994) | Freshwater microbial communities from Lake Lanier, Atlanta, Georgia, United States - LL-1503 | ecosystem: Environmental > Aquatic > Freshwater > Lake | place: USA: Georgia | collected...
CACTTGGAGATATTGAGGAATTTGTTGTGCCTACCCAACTTAAAGGTGGCGCTCCTATGGGCAGAGAAACTTACCTGCCTACTACTAAAGACATTCAAAAGATTTATGGCGCAGTAGGTATTCCAAAACCAAGAGAAAATGTAAGTGGCTATCAAACTGCTGGAGAGCTTGTTCCTGCCGTTCTTGCTGGAGGTAAAGCAGTATATGAATTAGGGAAATATGGCGCTGGTAAGATTGGCAAGATGATGTCTGGTGGCAAGGATCTTGCTGAAGAACTCCAAAAAACAACAGGTAAGAGGTTACAAGAAGAAATCTCTACCGCAGGTACTCAAGCAGAAACTGCCCAGTCCCGTGCTAATGCAGCAGAAAAAATTGCACAACGAGAAGCAGGTAAGAGCGAGGTTGCCTATAGTCAATTGCCTGGCGTTACTGTCAGCATAGAAGCTGGTGCTACTAAAGCTATTCCACAATCACTAAATGAGATTGGTACAAATATTAGAACAAAAGTAGATGAAAAATATAATGCTCTAAAAGCAACCCGTGAAGCTAATGCAACAACTAACAAAGCTGAAGCATTTAATTTTGCTTTAAATAAAGAAAAAGCTGGTCAAAAAGTAGCTGACACAGAAGTATTTAAAGACGCATTAAAAACAATTAATGCTGAAATTACTAATCCTGATACTAAATTAGCTGTTGCATCCGTTGATTCAATTAAAAATCAATTGTTACAAGTTAAGAGAGCGATAAATCCTAGAGAAGTTGATCCAGTTACAGGCATTGTTTCAGGAAAACCAGTTAGCTTTGAAGGTTTAGAAAACCTTAGACGGTTTTTACGAGATCGGGCTTCGGGTTTACCAGCAGAAGGATTTGATGCGATCAGCCAACAACAAGCAGGTAGACTAGCTAAGGTTGTTGAAGGCGTAATGGAAGATTTCTCTCCTGGCATCCGTAAGTTTATTGACCAATACCGTATAGATTCAGAGCCAATGCGGGTGTTTCAGACTAAGGTTGGTAAGGCTTTAACCGATGAGCAATTGTTTGGTAAAGGTACTAATTACGCTAAAGTGCCAGCCCAGTCAATCCCAACAAAAGTATTTAAAACCCCTGAAGATTACCGTGCTTTGATAGATGCCCTTGGTGGTGATGTCAAACTAGCAGAGCAGTCAGCACAGCGCTATTTTGTAAGCCAGCTTGAAAGTAGAAAAACAGGCAATCAATTACAGCAGTTTTTGCGTGATAACAGAACCATGTTAAAAGAAACTAATTCCGCAAGAATGGCAGATGACTATGTAAAGGCAGCCATTACAGCAGAACAACGGGGCGCTAAGGTAACTGAGATGGGCGCTACTAGAACTGCTACGGCAGCAGAAAAACAGGCTTTAAAGAACGATTTAATGCTGATTAATAGCGATCTTGAGCGTGCTAAAGACATCAATGAGATCAATGCTCAGGTTACTAAAGTAGCTAATCGCCTTGAAAAAGCAGGTGTCATGGATATTAAGCAAAGAGATCAATTTTTAAGAGAAGTAAACACAATAACTGATGCTCAAAAGAAAAAAGAATATATTAGAAAAGGCATCAGAATAGGGGTTTATGGTGCAGTTGGTACAGGCGCAGCTACTGGCGCATACAACTTAATCACCAAATAATCATGGCTAAAAAGAATAAAGGTTTAAACCCTGACCTAGAAGGCGCTGTTAGCAAGCTCCTATTGCTTGTTATGGAAGATGAAAGCTACTCTTTGACTGATAAATGCAAGGTTATTGACCGTGCAGTCAACATAGAGAAGCTCAAGCAGAAACTATCCGATGAGGAATGGGGTAGCGGTTTTATTGCAACAGAGGACGATGAGGATTAAACTATGGATAGTTTAATTAACAAGGGGATTAACAATGGATGCAGTCGCATTAGTTCGTTTGGCTTTAGCGGTTATATCAGAGCGTATGCTATCAATCTTAGCGCTAGGACTTTCTTTTTCTCTAGCGTGCTGGACTATGTGGGATCCAAGGTGGGAACGACTGGGAACGATGGCATTTTTCTCGATTTTCAGTTATCTTCTAATTAATATTAAAGAGAGAACTACAAATGAAAAACATGAAAGAGTTTCAACTCAAGAGTGAAGTGTCTGGTGCTAAGGATTACAACTTTTCTCAGAAAGAAAATCCTAAAGCAATGCGCCCACAAAAGCCTTCAGATGAAACAGCCCGTACCCAGAAGTGGAGCCCAGGTCAAGTTCCGATGGGCGGATTTCGTAGCGTATTTTGCTTTGAGGAAGGTGCTTACAACAGCAAAATCTCCTCAACGACTAAGCCTGAAAAGAATCGGATTATCTAAATGTCCAATATAACCGCCTTTCAACCAATGGGTAAAACCTTTGTACTGGTGGCAAACACGACCAGTCAAACCGTAACCCTTAGTTCAGATAGCCCAACCAATCAGTATTTGTTTGTTAGCCATGAGTTAGCAGCAACTGGACAACCTGTGTATGTGCGTATTTCGCCTACTTCTGGCAACGCAGCAGCCGTTCCTAATGCTACTTCAGGTAACTATGGCATACCGATTAGACCCGCTTCTGATATTGTTTTAACGGGTGCTTCAACTACCGCCAATGTATATATTACATTTATGACTTCAACTGGCACGGCTAATGTCTATGTTACCCCAGGCGAAGGCTTATAACCGTCACCCTAAGCCTATGTGGAAGTCGAGGACTATGTGGTTCTCACTTTCACTAGTCATTATTGGTTCGCTGTACGAGAACTTTTCCTACCTGCAAAACATCATTTCACCTAAGTATTACGGCATTATATTTATCAGCATTGGCATTATCTGTGCCATATTGCGCTTCGTTACTAGCCAACCCATGAAAAGATAATGTTTCCCTTACCTATTTCAATCTATATCTACGCTGCTTGCGCTGTGCTTGCAGTAGCTGGACTAGGGTATGGTAAATATGAGTCAGCCAAGTACGATGCGTATGTGGCTAAGGTGGAACTAGCAGCCAAGGCTCAAGAACTGATTAATGAGTCCAAAGAAAAGCAATTTTCACTTGTAAATGAAAAGGTTAAATCTAATTATGAAGATCGCATTGCTATTATTAAGCGTGATTATGGTGGGATGCGCCTCCCCAGTACCAGTCAAACAACAAGCATTTCCAAATCCACCGACAGCATTGATGGAACCCCCACCGACCCTAAATTTATTGAAAAGTGTGCGCTAACCACACAGCAATTGGTGTCCTTACAGGGCTGGCTCAAAGAACAGATTGGTATTTTTAATGATCGAAAACTTTAATAAATCCTTTGCCTTGCTAATAAAAAGCGAAGGTGGATTTGTGCAAGACCCCCATGATTCTGGGGGCGCTACTAATTTAGGGGTGACTATTGCTACTTGGAAAGCCTATGTCAATCGCCCTGTCAGTGTGCAAGAAATCAAAGATTTAACACCAGTAATGGTCAAACCGTTGTATAAACAGAATTACTGGAATCCAGCAGGCTGTGATATTTTACCGAGTGGGGTGGACTATGTGGTTTTCGACTTTGCTGTCAATGCGGGAGTCAAACGAGCAATCAAATGCTTGCAAAAAGCCGTTGGAGCAGACGCAGACGGTATCCTGGGTTCAATTACTCAAGCTCTCATTAGGCAATCTAATCCAATGGATGTGGTGGAGCATTTCACCGAAGAAAAAATAGCATTTTACAAGTCATTGAACAATCCTTACTTTGAAAAAGGCTGGCTCGCAAGGGCTGATACAGTTGAATCTAATGCAGAACAAATGGTGCAAAATGCGTAAAATTATAGTTATATTGTTTGGTTTATCTACCCTTGGATTAGCACAGGCTAGCTCATTAGCCATTTGTCAGGGCGAATATGCCCTATGTGCTGCTTCAAGCACCACTCCCACGGGTAAGACCATGAAAGTGAATGGCAAGACATTCAAAGAAGGCATAGCGGTATGTCCTATCCTTACTGGCGCTGCTATTGCTGACTTGAATCTAATGAATGGCTCATGCAATGCACCCAAGGGTAAGGTATGGTCTTTGTTTGGTGTGCCACCCGTTACTAGCTACCCTCAAGCCCCTAGTTGGAATACCACTACAGCCGTGTTCAGGTCATTCACGATTGGTGATACACCCACCACAGGCATGAGCAATATGTGGAGCTTTCCTTGTGAGATCCAAGCACAAAAGATCAACGGAGTGAAGTTAGCTAGTTGTTACGGTCCGATTATGGAAAGTCCTTGGGATGGCAACCATGTCAAGCAAGGTCAGACAGGATTTACTCAAGCACCAGTAGGGGCTACTTACCCTGTTGGTGGAAACCAAGGAAAATAAAATGCCACTTAATAAATCAGGATCAAAGAACGCTGTATCTGCTAATATTAGCAAAATGGTAAAGGAAGGCAGACCTCAAAAGCAAGCCATAGCCATTGCCTTAACTGTTGCTCGTAAACCAATCGGGAAAACAAATGCCAGAAAATCTAAACGCTCCTAGTCCTGTAGTTCGTGCCACTCCTATGGGTGGGTTGCCTCGTAAGACCAGTCGTATTGCTAAGAGTTCTAAACGGGCTAGAAGAACCCGTTAAGGTATGGCAGACAAACCTAATCTATCGGTTGGGCGAGGAGAGAAGCTATCAGTCAAGGCTGGTGGTGGCTTAACTGCTAAAGGTCGTGCCAAATATAACCGTGCTACAGGTAGTAAATTAAAAGCCCCAACTAAATCAGGACCAAGGCATAAATCATTTTGTGCCAGGTCTAAGAGTTGGAAGGGTGAACGAGGTAAAGCAGCTAGAGGAAGGTGGGGGTGCAGTAGATGAAACCAGGACTATACGCAAATATCGCAGCAAAGAAAAAAAGGATTGCAGCAGGATCAGGTGAGAAGATGCGTAAGGTAGGCGCTAAAGGCGCACCTACAGCAAAAGCCTTTATAGATTCTGCTAAGACTGCTAAGCCTGTAAAGAAAAAGAAAAAATAATGAAAGGTGTTAAACATTATTTAAAGAATGGCACAGAATACAAAGGTGCTACCCATAAAATGACCAGTGGTTTATTTACTGGCAAAGAGCATAGCAAAACTTCCACAAAATTAGTTCATGCAAAAGACATTAGGAAGTCTGCTAAGACTGCTAAGCGACCATCAGGGCGAGGGCGTTAAGTTACCTTCAAAGGCGTATGTACCTATGTGGGCTAGCTGACACCAAGGGGCTGCCCATACCTTACCGTCAATCAATCTCCAGATACGGCAGAAGTGATAGTCCTCAGACAATAGGCGATTCGTAACAGGTTCAATGCTAGTAGCAAAGAACTCATAGATCTTTTCTTTTTGTTCTAGTTGCCCTGATAGATCAGCTACATCATTGTCATACTGAGGCACATGATCGGCTAGTTTAGTAAACACTTCTCGCTTAATCAGCATGAACCCTGTACCGCCATTGAATATCTCGACTGGTTGGTTGATAGGTACGGTTACTTCACCCACATAGTCCACAAGGTTCACCACAAAGCTACCCGTATGGCTCTTGAGCTTATCAAATGGCACACCATTATCCATAGCTCGCTTGACACTACCCCAATTGATCTCCTTCTTAGGGTAAATGCCACAGATAATCTCCTTGTCAACCGAAAGCATAGGCACTATGTCAGCAGGATTAAACTTAATGTCTGAGTCAATAAACATCATGTGAGTTGCATCACTCTTGAGAAACTGGTGGGTGATAGCGTTCCTTGCCCGTGTTATCAGGCTCTCATTGAACATAAAGCTAAAGCTCAAATCAATATTATGTTCACGGCAGACGCTCACCAATTGCAGAATAGATTGGGTGTAAAACCCTGCACACATACCACCATACATGGGTGTAGCTATGAATAGTTTAATCTTTTGGGGTACGGCTGGCTCTACTATCTTCTTCTTCCTTGGCATATCTATCCCTAAATAAAGTTATCGGTACTGGCTTGTACTACTTCGTTAATCAAAATATTCTTACGGTCATTGGAACACTCATGCAAACAAGTGCGCTTAGCATTGAAGTTAATCATGTAGTCCTTGGTTGCTTGGCTGTACCACAGGTCTTTAAAGCTCTGATCCTTGAGTGAACCAATCAAGCCCGTGCTGTCATAGGCTTTGTTGTGACAGGCATAGACTCCAAGGTCAGCCCCGATAACAGGCACGGTTTGCATGATGTAGCAACGGTTGTAGGACCTGATGGGCGAGTGACTGCTGCCAGGAGTAATGTTGTAAGTGCTATTGACGCTAAAGTTATCGTCAACCAGCGTGGCAGCTTCTTTAAGTTGAGCATTAACAGAATCAGCAATGGCATGGTGATAATTATAAAAATCTGGTACATACATAGGGCTGTAGCGCACATTTTCCACTCCAATACTTTTCAATAGGCGTGTAAACACCCCCAAGTTTTCGTAATTGTTGCGGTGCACAATATAATTAACCGCTAGATCACAGTCTTTTGCTTTGTACTTCGCAAACTCCTCAATGTTCTTAATCACACTGTCAAAACTCTTTTCTGGAACATTCCTAAAACGCTTCATCTCTGCGCCATTGGTGTAGTCCATGCTAACCCTCACCCATTTAGCATTACGCAGCACCACGGCTCTTTCCTTGGCTAAATTTTGACCGTTAGTAATAATGGATAGATCCATACCGTAATCCAAAGTCTTGACCATGATCTCCACTATGTTTGGGTGCATGAGTGGCTCACCCCCGCCAGAATAAGTGATGGCTTTTACACCCATCTTGTATACATCGTTCAAGATCTCTAACATCTTTTCTCTAGGAATGATGTCATCCTCTTTCATGTCTTCGTGCATACCTGTATGGATATGTTCTTCCTCGCCCCCATCCTTAACCCTAAATCCCGTGCTGTAGGTGCAAAAAAAGCACCCGTGGTTGCATAGGTTAATTGGCTTGATACGAATATATATAGGGGCAGTAATCTCGTTTTCTAAAAACGAATTGACCTTCCCCGCCACATGAAAAATCTTGAAATCTGAGTATTTGTTTGTTTTCATATTAGATCTTTATATTCCACTAGAACCGTTGAATATAAGGCTTTGTCGGCTCTTTCGTAAGAATAATTGATGTCAGCCACGGTCTTGAGTTGCACTACTGGCATAGTCACCATAGCCTGTAACCCTTCCGTAAAGTCCTGAATATGGGTCAAACCTGTGTATAAAGGCTTGTTTTTATTGCCTACAATGCACCGAATGATGACTTTTGGCATAAATTCACCATTAGAGATCGTGCTGATCTTATCTAGGTGATTAACTAGAGCATCCATACAGTTCATTAAAAAGTCCATGCGTTCTAAGAACACAACTGGCTTGCAACCTACAAGCGCCATACCAATAGCCATATCCATCATGAGGTTCTCAGCAACTGGCATCTCAATGATTTGATGCTCTGGCACATTGACTAGCGTACCTAAAGCTCGACCTTTAAGTAAGCCATAGCCTATAAACCTAGTCTTAGGATCAGCAGCCAAATAAGTATTGGCACGGATTAACGCATCTTTGTAACTCATTTTCTTTCCTTAAAGATAATGTGTTTCTTTGTGCCGTTACCAGCGTGAGGATAAGTCGGGGTGTAGTGGTTACGGATCACACAACCTGGCATCCTAAACCTAAACTCTAGTGGATTACGCCCTGATAAGGTGGTATCTACTGAGCGATTATTGTCCTCAATGATGAAAGTACAAGGCAAATCATGTCCTGCGACCATACGCACTGCTTCATAGAAATGCCCTTGATCTTCAGCCCCGTCACCTAAAAAACACCAGACACGGTTGCTACTACCCGCTTCTTTTAAAGCATAAGCTACGCCAGCAGCAATACAAGTAGTACCAGCGAGGATGCTGCTAGTAAAAAAACGATGCTTGCGAGAATACACAAACATAGAATTTCCAGCCAATATGGAATTTTGTAGCTCATCTTTAGGTATCCCTGCTAAAAGGGCGTGGTGGTGATTACGATGGGTAGAAAAGAACCAGTCCCCTTCGTTAGCCTCACCAAACAATTCAATCAGAAAATCCTCATTACCCCCTGAGAGGTGAATAAGGTACGGTAAATCCCCGTTTTCCCACAACTGCGCTGTTTCCTGCTCAAACGCAATTAATTCCGCTTTACTAGCGTGTTTCATTTAGCAAACACAAACAAGCAAAAAATCATTAATAAAATCCCTAATGCAAAACCGTAAACCATTTTTGCTTTTTGATGAAAAGAATCGTATTTACCCAACATAATGCTTTGAATCAACTCCATATCGGCTGATATTTCTGGGCGAGTATCTCGCTCGTAATATTTACCAATCTCCAAGCCAGTCTTGGTTTTGTACGGTACATTCATATTTATCTCCAGAGTTAGTTGTTTGATTACAAGCTGTAAATTGAATCCTTAAACATTTACCAATTTCAGAAAATAAAACATTTGGCATAAGTGGTGTATTCCAAGTTTTGTACCCGTTGTTAATTGACGGTATAGAACCATATTTTTTTATCCATTCAGCAGAGTTAGTTTTCCATGCCTGTTGCAATTGCAGTACTGGTAGCAAATAGGCTTGACCTAACCCTGTAATGGCATAACAAATATAGTCTGCCCTTAGTGGTTTGCAAGTCCACCCTGGTGCATTGGTCTGGTCATTTGAAATATGTTCCAATAAAATATCAGGATAGGAAAAGCCATTTTTACTAGGAAACCGTGCTTTTTCGTCAATCAGTATTTGTTTAGAATTTTCAAGTATGACTGAACGATCAATGCCTGCCCTTTGGTGTTCTCCGTCTTGCCTATGGTCAACCATTGTTAACATACTAGGAAAGGCTTTCTTATAAATTTCTTCCCATATTGGCAAATCACTAGCAGTATGACTTTTGGCTAAAGAATCACTAAATTCATGCACTTTGATTCCCCCATGAACCCCAACCAGACCGAGGATTTCTGCTAAACATTTCTAATTTAGGCATTTCTGGGTACATAGTTTCAATAATTTCATATACTTCAACAGGTTTTGCGCTATGTTTTCCCCGTGGATAGCTTAAAACTGAGGATGGTCTGTTCTCTGGCTTAGGCGTTGGGGGCGATCCTTTAACTGCGACTAACAGTAATTCATGTTGTTGGCGAAAATAATACCCCATACCAATCTTTTGCTTATCCCATACGGCACAAGTCCTGTAGCTAAATCCCCATGCAGCAATCACTTCTAAAGACTCTGCTAACTTTGGGCTAGTAGCCCACATAAACATAATGCAATCATCGGTAGTTATTGAATTGATGTCTAATGCTTTTATTTCATCTAAGCTCATTGTTGGATATTGGTTTTCAATAGCTCTGCTTTCAGTTTCAGAGTGTTCATAACGCCAGGGTGGATCAACATAAATAACAGGATAAAACTCGGCTATTTGCTCTAAGCTAGAGTTTCCTTTGCTAATTTCTACAATGGTATCTACACGGGCTTGTCTAGTTTCTTCTGCTTTAATCTTTTTGTGAGCTTCATTAATACTAATCTCACCCTTAGCTAAAGATTTTTTTACTTCCTCTGATCCTTTTTTCTCAATCTTTTTAATCTTAGAAATTGTGTTATCTGATACGCCTGCTATTTTTGCTAGTTCTTCTCTAGTATTTACAGCTTTGGTAGATATCTCCAGAAGCTGAGGATTTTTACCTCCTGAGCTGGTTTTTTGATTCTTTTTAGCTCTTGCGGCAATCTCTGCTTCTAAGCGAATTGCTAAAGTGCCACGAATGTAAGGATTTAAGTTCCTACGACCAAATTGATTCGTAATAATCCATTCGATTACCTCGCTGCGATTTTCAAAAGCACGCTCTATCGTTTTAAATGGCAAATTATTGCGTTTACAAATGTCATAACGGTTATGCCCGTCAACCAACACTCCATTCCAAAGAACCAATGGATCACGACAACCATCTTTAGCAATATTTTCTGCTAACTGTGTCAATTCTTCAAAACTAAGAGGTGGTATTAATTCTTTAAATTCAGAATCTACTGTTATCTGCACTTTATTCTCCAAAATTAGTGCCAGCTTACTCAAGAGGTGGCTGGCGCACCTTACCTAACTGCCCTCTTGTGAAGGACTCGACTCTGAGCTATCGGATTGAAAAACCTCAATTAACACACGGCAACCACCACCTTTGACTGGCTGCCCCCTTTCGATGACTAAACGCTCTACCTGGACATCAGAAGTAATGATTCCTGCGTGTTCTAGGCTGTCTAAAATAGCTTTAGCGCAGTTGTCAATATCCATGAGTTTCTTTGATCTTGGTCTTAAAACAATGTGAACCATCACGGCTTGATCTCCCAATTTACCCACTTTCCACTCCTGGCAATAAGCCCACACTGCAGCTCTAAACTCCATACCCCTTTTACTAATGTATCTGCGATGCCCACTCGTCATCCAATAGTTATTGATTGACGGTGGGTAAGGTAGATCAAGAATAATCATGCACAAGAGATCGGTTTAAAGATGCCATCTCGTTCTACATCCCAACAACAAAAGCCACCGCTAGGAACAGGCTCGCATTTAGTACCAGCTTGGGCTACAGGCATCGTGATTAAAATAATACTAAAAAGGAACATCGCTGTCTTTAACATGATTTATCTCCTTGGGGTAGTTGCTATCTGGGTTTGGTGTCCAATTGTTTTCGTTAAGACTAATGATCGTTCCCTTGGGATTGTTCTTAGTCCATGCGCTAATGCGTACTTCCTCGCCCTTCTTGTAATCTCTACTGAGCTTGAGAGTACCCTTCCAGTCTGGTCCAGCAGGGTTCTTTTTATCGAACTCCTGTAATAGACCACCTTTACCTTCTTGATATAAAAAACTAGCCATTTGCGATTTCCTTTCTATGGATTGTGAGCTTGGATAAGAATTTGGCAACTGTATTGCCGTCAAAAGTTTTCGTATAGGTATCATTGCAAACCCGTAGTGAGTGAATTTTCTCGTCTTTTTCCTCTTGACTGAGTTTGGTAGATTCGTGAATCTTAGCGTGCATCTCTGCGTAACCATCAATCCAATCCTCTACTGTGAGGTACTGAGCATAGGGTTCGTCTGAGCCTGGGATATACATGGGTATACCTTTAATCATGTCCTCTTTTAGATCAGCAATGGTGACTATCTCATTGCCTAACTTAGTAACGATGCCCATGTTCTTTGGCTTAGGTGCTGACTGTGGTTCAAAGTCAATCACTTCTTCTGGGGCGTACATATTGCCAAGGCAGCCAGGAAATACTGTTCTGATTCCTTCTGATAAACAGCGTGCCCGAAGCATAGCCCGTGGATACTTTGACCAGCCAGAATTAGGCTTAACTAAACCAATCCGTTGTGCCTGTTCGATTGTCCAGGTTAACTCTAGCGTGCCCCCATTGGGATGAGAAAAGATACCCGTCACTTCATCATCGGTATAAACCTTCCATTCCACCTTGCCACCAGCAGCTTGAAACCTCGCTTGCATAGAAGCTGACTTGAGTGCTGGTCTACCTAGAATGATGTCGTAATCTCGCACTGCACTAGCAAATGGCATCCCGTCAGCCTGTGCTACTAGCCCAAGGGCTATGACTTGGTTTACATCCTTCATGCCAAATAGATTACTCTTGACCATAGCCTGCGCCATTTGTTCCATGTCTGCATAAGGTATTAAGTTATTGCTCATAATAGTTTCCCCGTTAATAAAGTATTGTTCATTTGATTAAGAACCTACGACTACCTGGCATTTCCATAACAAACTTCTCGTAAATGTCTGGCATAGCTTGTTTGAATAGATCACTAGCAAAGCGCTTAGAAGGCTTAGTAGAACGCCAGGTCACTAGCGTTGATCCATCTACACCAACGACTGCTGATTTATCACCAAGAGCGTTTCTAATGGCTACTTCAATCTGCTCCTCAGCGCCCTCAAGCTCTTTAATCTGACCCTTGATAGCCTTGAGTTGCGCTACTGCTTGCTCCATCTGTTGCGTGGCTACGACCTGTTCCTCTGTAGATACTGGATAGATCAGTTTAGTTTGCTCAATGGTTTCCGCTTCAGGTAAGGTATTAGCCTTTACAAAGCCCCAATACACTGCCATCTTCTGTATGAATTCATCCTTCTCAGCTTCACTAATATTGAATTCAAAGGTCTGAAACTCTTGACCACCAAACAGCACGGCTAAGTAAATGCGCTCTACGCCATGACAAGCAGCTTCATGCACTAACTGGGCATAGTCAGCAATCGGGATCGTATTGGTATCAGCGTCAAACTTTGACCTAGTGCCAGCGTTATAGTTCTTAGCTTCTACAAGGGTTTTCCCGTCAGCCGATATGAAATCAAAGTGACTACGAAACCAATCATGCTTAGGGTGAGTAATAGCATAGTCCGCTTCCTTCAACTCTATTTGTAGCTTGTCCTGAGCTAGTCTGCCAATCACGGGTTGCATAACATGACCCATCTGCACTACCTCTACCTGCGACAAGTCAGGAATAGGCATCTTGCCCTGCTTAGTCAGGATTGCGTCTACTGCTCTGCCGTTGGCAGCCTTACGACTATCACCAGACCACCACGCTGAATTGCGTACTTCATCTGCAAAATCTGCTTGATCGTTCATCATGTACCCCTTGTTAATATATTGATTAATGCTAAGTAATGATTAATTTGCTTGCGACAGAACTCAGCTTGTTCTTTAGCATCTCTAAGCTCATCGGACAGTTGAAACAGTTGATCGTGTTGGCGATCAATCAAAGTTTTTAAGCGCTCAACATCACTAATCTTTTTTACTGTTGTTTTTCTCGTTGCCATAGTTATCTCCCAAAAGGTATTGTGGATAAATCGTCTAGATCAGCAGCCGTGTATATCTTTTGGCGCTGTGGTTTAAAGAACTTGCCTTCTTTACCGCAACCAGTAATGTCTAGGGTTCGTTCAGTGTGAGCATTACGATACTCAGTCTTGCCCGTTACCAGGTCAGTGTAGTTAGTCTTGAGGCACAAGCCTGTCATGTCCTCGTAGTGAATACAATCAATGCAGAATTTCATGTTGTTACTCCTTCAGTTAGGTATTTGGATACAACAACTACACTCTAAAGGATTATAAATCTTAATGCAATACACTATTTGTTAATGTGTTGTATTTAAATCATGCTTGTGTAATTTATTTTTATATGGTGTAATTTCGCCATTGAGGACTGAAACACTCAGAATAGGGTTTTATAGATGGTTTTATGGGTTTAGGAAAGTAGAGGCAAAGTATTTTCCCAAGCCGTTTCAGCATAAAGCTATCTATAAAGCCCTTTTTGTTTATCTAAGCCCTTATAACGGGGGCATTACCCACCCCTCCTAAACATTGAGATGATGGATAGGGATAAACATAGTGGCTAGTATCTGGGGGAACTTTACAGTACCGCACCCCTTTAGTTAAGCACTTAGATAAACGATAATCTCCGCTTAAAAGCGTGACCCACTATATGAATAGCGGGTTAGGTGTTCACTAACTTTTTTTATCGGGTAATCAAATTGGGTTGGGTAATCTAATTTTTGACTCTCCAAACTTTCCAAATTGACCAGCTTAGCTAGTCTTACCAGTTTAGTCAAAGCAACCAGCTTAGCCACTATCTTGCCCCTACCCGCGCGCGTATAGGTAATCCACCAGTGAGAGTTTTTAAGATATTAAGTAAAACTATCTCTCTCAAAAAAGAGTTAAAGGACATGGAAAATGGATTGAAATTTAATAGAATGATTTAAACGCTCTATAAACGCTTAAAAAAATAGGGGCTACTATGCCCCTAATTAGTTGTAAATGATCCTTACAGTGCCATTAAAAGCCAAATTAAAGGTATTACAGCGAATAAAGACAATACCAGGATGATCTTATCGGTTAGGGTATCTTTATAATTCATAATTAATTTATCCTATATTCCATAAATTTATCATTGTCTAAAAATACTAGGAATGTATTGTCACTAGTGGGAATGTACTCTTTAGCGGGTTTATCTAGGTATAGCCACGATCCTCCCTCTAATTGAATAGCATTAGATTGGCGCTTAACTATATCCCTGCTAAGCCCAATTAGTTTTCCTTGTGGATACCAGTCATGCCTAGTCATGGTTAAGGAATTACCCTCTACTAATTTACGCTTAATATCGCTAAATGTTTTCATTAATAAACCCTCCCTTGTTTAACAGTTGATTGCCAGGCATTAAATGACAAGGGCTTAAACCCTTGTTTAGCTGCCAGGTAACAATAAGCGCTGTATTTATCCTTGGCGCTCATGTTGTTAGCCCCCATTGTTGTGCCATTATTTTATTAAAACTATGAAAATTGGCATCTTCGAAAGCATTACTCATTGTTTCAAATATAGCTTGCCCGTCCCATTTAAAATGCTGAGATATTAAAACCCCCAAAACATCCGCATCCGTAACATTGTCCCAATAATCGGAGCTAAACGCCTCTTTTCTAGTCTTTTCAATTAACTCTTTTAATAATTCTCTACGATCTATTGCATCCATTTTGTATGCTCCCAGTTAGGTATTGATTGCTTAATTGCAATCCTATAAGCGCCTATTTCTAAGCGCCTATAAGTTACAACTAGGCTGCTGCCTGGTTAGTTATTACATCTAATTCATTAATGTAAGTTGCAGCTTTTTGAGCTAGTGCAGCAGCATTAAAAATAGCCTTGTTATCGGCTTTCAAACACTTGAGCCAATTACCAATATAGCCAGCATGCCTTAGATCACCACTAATAGCATAATCCTGGCATAGGAAAGCTGCTCCCATTTCAGCAACTAATTCTTCGAAAGCATAGGCACTATCAGCGAATCGTTTGCCCTTAGTACGATCTAACCTATGCTTAGCGCCTGACCAGTGGGTTAGCTCATGCAAGATAGTTGCATAATAATTATTGTCATCGGTGAAAGTATTACGATCAGGCATACCAATGCTATCAGTGCTAGGTGAGTAAAATGCCTGGCTGCCCCCATGTTTTATGTTAGCGCCTGATTTTAAAATACGCTCATCTAGTGCAATACTAGGCTCAAATACTCTAGGCGTTACTACTGGCTTTTCTACTTCGATACCCTCAACCTGATCTACATTGAAAACATAGTAAGACTTTAGGCAGTGATACATTGATTGCTCATTGTTACCAGTAGCAGGGTTTAACGCCTCTTTAACTATAGGGGAATAAAAAACTATCATTGTGCCTTTTTCACCTTTAGCAACATTACCGCCTAATTCTTGCCATTGTTTAAAGCTGCCCCATATGCTATTTGTATAGCCGCTCATGCCTAAGATTAAACGATTGATCCCGTTATATTCTTTTTTACTTACAACATTCTTATCGGCACTACTGTTAGCGTTCCAAGGTTTAACCCAAGGGATAGCGCCTGCCTCTAATTGCTCAATAATTCTATCGGTAACCTGCTGGTATACCTTGTTTTCTATGCTCATGATTTGATCCTTTACAGTTAGGTTTTTGTTTACTACAGTTTGATTGTAATACTATTAATACTATTAATACTACTAATGTTTAAATAAATATTTTAATTAAGATTGACAAATTGATAGTTTTTTTCTATAGTAATCCTATTAATATAATAAGACTATTGATAAATAGTTAATTTAGTAAGTAACTAGATTAATAGATAAGGCAACTGTCAGAAAGTTTGGAACAATGCCAACTTATTCGTCACTAGGGTAAACCCTATATTTATTAGGGGTGGTATTGACATGGGTACACTAGCAATTAGGTAGAGCTGAGTACTCGACTAGCCTTGGTAATCTGGTCTGGTAAGGTTAGCCAGCAGTCAGACTTGCATAAAAGATTGGCAATCGAATTGGGCAGGGAGTGGGGTTTGTGCGTGCCCTATTCCGTTCTCCCCCCATAGAAAATTACAGTTTTTTGGTTACGGTGTTATCCGTCAAATTGACTGTTTGCATATCGCAGTACAAAACCCGACTCTTGATATTTTCTAAATTAAAGACATTGAAGGTGGTCCACATAGGACCTGTAGCTACCCCTTCTATGGCGGTACAGTATTTCGATAGAGAACCAATGGCAGTGATATCCATACCCATTTCTAAAGTCGATAGGCACATCCCTGTGGGATTCGTAGTAATCACCCTTTTGCCAGCGTTTAATAGCTCTTTTACCCGCTTGTTAAAAAATCCATGAGTAAAGGTTGGCAATTGGTTTGATTTAGGCTCTGCGTTGATTATGAGGGTATCAAAGGATAGTGGTAAGGGAGCGTTTAATGCGGAATACTCAAAGAGTAAATCTTCCCTGCAAGCTACGGGGTTGTCTACCCCTAAGAGATTAGACAAATGATCGAACCAGGATAAGTGAAATAGTACCCAATTAGACTGTAGTGGGTGATTGTAGAAGTAGTTATCTCGCCCAATCCAAGCGTTAACTGCTGTGGGTGGTATGTACAGATCCGCTAAAGTGATTGCTGTACCTTCTGTTAGCGGTAATAGCTGAGCGTGGTGCATGGGATTGCAGTGGTGAACAATGTCCTCCCCTAATGGGAGTTGCAAGCGCCTTAGATAGTTAAGGTGTACAAGGTTATCGCCAAGGTGATACTCGTTGTATGTTTCTAACATAGTGTGTATTATTGGATTAAATAGATTAAGGAGAGTATATGTCAATTGCAGTGGAAAGTAATATTCCATTACCTTCTGAAAGGACTAAAAGATACCCTTACAAAGAGATGGAGTTGGGTGAGTGCTTCTTTGTGCCAGAGTCGAAGATTCAAATTATTTGTAATGCAAACTACAAGGCACAAAAGAGGACAGGCATGAAATTTACCGCTAGGCGGGAAGGCAACGGAGTGAGAGTATGGAGAATCGAATGACAAATAAAGCAAACGGCAAAATGAATGGTGAAATGAGCGCAGAAAAGTTCATTGAAACAGCCAATGACCAGGCTAAGAAAATGTATATGCAACGGATCTGGGAAATGAGTAAAGATCAAATCTTTCACGAACTCATGCGGGTGCATGGCGAGTCCTCTAAGCTCTTAGCCCAAGCTACGGCTGAGATCACTTATTTAAAGTCGCTTCTTGATAGCCCAGAGGATGTGGACCTTGATTCCAGATGTTGAGCGTTTGAGCATAGAGCGTTTGCTGTTTAAAGAGCAGATGAACAAAGCCATTGCTTGCAAGACCAAGAAACAAAAGATTAAGTTGGCAGGCACATGGAAAAACGCCTATAGTGAAATGACCTATACCGCTTTGATTGATCTAGCTAAGAATCATCAGGCTAGGTTAAAAGTAGCGAATTGGGATCTAGACCATTTTGAGATTAAAAAGCAGAACCAACATAGATGAGAACCGCAGCCGTAGTTACCGTTACCAACGGCAAAAGACCGCTTGAATTAGAGCAGTGTATCAAGTCGGTTTATAGCCAAACTTATGCTTGCCAGCATTACATTTTATGTGACGATAACTTTAATCAGTTTGTTGAGCTAAGGCGCTTATATCCCCATGTGCGCTTGTGCTACTGGGACACCAAAATTGGCGGTAAAGATTTAGAGGGTAGGCGTTGGTTGGCTAGTGCCCCGCATTTGATTAATGAGGAAGTCACTTTCTTCTGTAATGACGATGATTGGTTCGAGCCCGACCATGTAGAAACGATTATGGGGAAAATTAATGAAGGCAATGATTGGGCTTATTCTTTTAGGAAAGTTTTTGATAAGGATGGAGAGTTTCTCCTACTGGATAATTGTGAAGCATTGGGCGAAGCGAATTCTACTTGGAATATAGAGAACCACCACTTTGTTGATTGGTGTATGTGGGGTATGAGAACCGAATGTCTAAAAGCCATTAGCGGAGTTCTTTCTAATAAAGGCTATGGGATAGATCGAACTTTCTATGCTACTGCCAAACAAATCTTTCCTAAGTTTGTCGGTACTAACCTGCACACCTTCTGTTTTAGGCTTGGTGGTAATGACTATAGCGTTAAAAAAGAGTTCTTTGAAATCGGTAATCGGGAAATACTCAAGCGTTTTAATAACAAATTACCGTGGATTACCGTATGAATTTTGATAAGAAGGGCTTTTATAAGTTCTGTTCTGCCTTGCAAATAGAAACAAAAGAGCAGGGTTTAAAGAAAATGGGCACGCTACTCGGTAGCCAGACCTATGTGATGGATGAAATAGCTAAAGGTTTAGCTGAAGATGTCCATTTTTTTGTCATTTTGAAAGGTAGACAACTTGGAATCACCACAATCTCACTCGCCCTTGACCTCTATTGGCACTTTACCCACCCAGGACTGCAAGGCACACTTACAACAGATACGGAAGAAAATCGGGATATGTTCCGATCAACTCTTGCCATGTATATGGATGGTTTACCCAAAGAGTACCGTATCCCCTTGCTTGCCCACAATCGGAACCAGCTTTCCCTCAAGAACCGCAGTAGACTCTTTTATCAAGTCGCAGGGCTTAGAGCGAAAGGATCTCTTGGTCGTGGCAAGGCTATTACATACCTACATGGAACGGAAACTTCCAGTTGGGGAGATGAAGAAGGACTCGCTTCACTCTTAGCGTCTTTAGCAGAAACCAATCCTGATCGAATGTATTTGTTTGAATCGACTGCTCGTGGTTTTAATATGTTTCACGATATGTACACCACCGCTAAACGGGCTAGAACACAAAGAGCCATCTTCTGTGGCTGGTGGCGTAATGAACTCTATAGCCTAGATCCCAATGGCAACACCTACAAGGTGTACTGGGATGGCAAGCTCACAGGCGAAGAAAAGGAATGGGTCAAGGATATTAAAAAACTTTATAACTTTGACATCAATTCACGGCAAATAGCTTGGTGGCGTTGGAAATTATTTGAAGGAATCAAAGACGATAGCCTGATGTACCAAGAGTTTCCGCCTACCGAGGACTACGCTTTTATTATGACGGGGACTAGTTTTTTTTCTAATGCCCGTTGTACCGATGCAGTCAAAGCCTTAAAGAAGAAAACCTTTGCATCTTACCGTTATGTCTTTGGTACGAACTTCCAAGATACCGAAGTGATTAAGTCTACCGATCGCTTATGCACTTTAAAGGTCTGGGAAGAACCTGTAGACACGGCTTATTATGTTTTGGGCGCTGATCCAGCTTACGGAAGCTCAGATTGGGCAGATCGTTTTTGTATCCAAGTGTTCAGAGTCTACTCAGATGGCTTAGAACAGGTGGCTTCTTTTGCTACAAGTGAAATGAATACCTATCAGTTTGCTTGGGTGATCGCTCACTTAGCTGGTGCTTACAAGAACTCGACTTTGAACTTAGAGGTCAATGGTCCAGGTCAAGCTGTGATTAACGAGTTAAAAAACCTAAAAAGACAGGCTGCCCACATGGGAAGCGCTATGGGTAAGGATCTGATGGATGTTTATGCCAATATGCAGAACTATATCTGGCGTAGGAACGATACCTTGGGCGGAATGAGCAATTCGATTGGTTGGCTAACCACTTCTGCTACCAAAGAGAGGATGCTGACCTACATGAAAGACTTTTTTGAGCGTGGCATGATGGAAATTAACGATATGGACACCATTGAGGAGATGAAAACGATGGTTCGTAACGGTGGCTCCATAGAAGCAGCAGGTAGGAACAAAGATGACCGTGTTATTGGTTGCGCTTTGGCTGCAGCAGCGTTTGCCGAGCAAGTTCAGCCTAGACTTATTGCAACGCAGATTTCTAGGACTGTTTCACGGGTACAAGATGACTTTACCCCTGAACAACTCACGGTTGGGCGCAATGTATCTGATTATTTGAAGGCAATCGGGGTTTATGGGCAGGGTTAACACCGCAATTCCTAAAACAGAGCTAAAACGGCTAATGAGGCGCTTTATTCTTGATAAAGACCGAGGAATTTCGTTAAAACTGTTTTCTAACCATGCTGGCTTGTCTGAAGCGCATTTTTACGATGTTTTTAAGTATTTGACCGAACCATTGACAGAAATGATGCAAATACGGGTATCTAAGGCATATCAAGAGTATTGCCGTGGCGAACTAGCCATTATGCAAAATCGTGACAATACCCGTTTTGTTCAGTACCGCAAAGAACCAAAGCCACAATTTGAAAGAACTACTAAATTAGAGTTAGTAGATGGCAGGATTCAAATTAAGCTCGGAATTAAACCAAAGTATGAATATAACGATTTAACACTTGACGAACAGTTGAAGGGGAGATAACAATGGCGGTAGTAAATGACTATAAGTGTCCAAAGCACGGCTATTTTGAAAGTAAAAAAGCCGAGTGTCCAATGAAGGATTGCCATGAAGAAGTTTTTATTGTTTTTCTGCAAGCCCCTAATATGGTTTCTGCAAAAACTCGTTTTACTGACAAAAGCACTAAGCAGTTGGCTATCGAGTTTGGAATGTCAAACATCAAAACCGCCCGTGAAGGCGAGAACCAAGCGGGCTACCTCACCCGTAACAACAAGTTCTCCGAAAAAGAATACAGTGAAGCAGAGAAGTATGCCACTCGCAAAAAAGGCAACAAAGACAAAATAATGCCAACTCCACAAATAGAAGCTCCAAGGGAAGCCCGTGCAGGTGATAATGCGATTTGGGGTGGCGGTTTCCAAGGACTAAGTATGCAAAGTTTATTGTCAGGCAGAGGTGTTCAATCCATTAAGGGTGAACAGGTTGGCTTGACACCAAGAGAAGCAGGCATAAAATCAGGACCTAGGACTGATCCCAGTTCAACCATGCGAGATCCTGATAACTTACAGATTAAAAAATGAGAATCCCAGATAACGATAACGATAGAGAAAACTTTTATTTGGAGCTAATGCAAAAATGCTTAGTATCCAAAGAGGAAAGACGGGCTGATTATTCAAGCCTGCGGTCTTACTACTTATTTGGCGCAGGACCTGAAGAAGCACCAGCCTACTTTAATAAAATTAATCCGCATCTAGATCAGTTAACCAGTTTTTTATATTCTGCTGAAACCACTCGCTTTTCGATTTCATTAGGCGCTGGTGTTAACCCTGTAGAACAATACAAATCACCTGCGCTAACTCAAGCCATTAATGATGAGTGGCTTAACTCCAATGCCGATCAAGTCTTTTCTTTGGCGCTTAACTGGGCTTTGGTTTACAACACCACCTACATTAAACTAATTTTTAATGACGGTATCCATCCTTACATGATTGAACCGTCTGCTATTGGGGTTTTGCGAGAAGATAGCCCGTATACAGGACGGCAAGAGGCGCTTGTTCAAACCTATTACATAACCAAGTCAGAACTATATGCACGCCTGTACTCTCACCCCAAGCGGGAAAAGATTGTAGAGCGAGTCAGTGCAAGCTATAACGAAGTAGAAACTGACATTCCTGAAGGCGTTAACCGTTTGCTTTTATCGCAAACAGGTCCACAGATGTACGGTAATGTGAACTTACAGCTTAATGACATCAATCGTTATAAGGCACGGGTGTCAGAAGAAACTGTAGAGATGCACGAACTGTGGGTTTGGAATGACGCTACTAACGATTATCAGGTAGTAACAATAGCCGAGCCTGATGTGATTATTTATGACCGTTCTGGCGAATCCATGTTCCTGAAAGGCGAATGTCCTTTTGTGCAGATTTGTCCTAATCCCCTATACGATTACTACTGGGGTGCGTCTGAGTGCCAAAAGCTGATTTTATTACAACAGTTACGCAATAAAAGAATGTCCGAGATTTTAGAGTTACTCAGTAAACAAGTTAACCCACCCACCGCCTTATCAGGCTTTATGGGAATTTTGGATGAAAAGAACTTTGCGTTAAACCGCCCAGGTGGGCTTTTGGCTTCTGATATGCCTAATGCTAAAGTAGATCGTATGGCTCCCAATATGCCACCTGATCTATTTGAAGTAATCCATGAGATTGATGCCATGTTTGCTGAAGTATCAGGCATTAGCAATGTGCTTGAAGGTAAAGGTGAAGTAGGGGTTCGGTCAGCAGGTCATGCTAGTCAACTTGCTCGTTTAGGTAGTTCCCGTGCTAAAAAACGGGCTTTGATTGTGGAGGATTCTCTTGAAAAAGTGGCTACCCTATACCTTAAACTCATCCAAGCCTACGATCCGACTCATTTTGTGGATGTTAACAATCAACCGTTTATTGCCAACCAATTCACTAAAGATTGTGTGGTTAAGGTGGATGCTCATTCTAATTCTCCCATTTTTACGGAGGACTTAAAAGACCTAGCATTTAGCCTCTTTAAAGCCGAAGCAATTGATCGTGAAGATTTACTTGACTTACTAGAACCACCAATGAAACAATTACTTAAAGATAAGTTAAAGAAACGAGAAGAAAAGAACGAAGCCATGCAAGCTATGGCTCCCCCGCCACCTCCACCAAAAGGATAAAGCATGAAAACACCTGAACAAAAAGAAAATGAACCAGCCATTTCGCTTATGAGTCCACGGGAAAAGCGCATGGAAGCAGCAGAATCTGAGCGAGTAGAGCCTAAAACCATTTATCGTAGTATGGCTCCAAGCATGGCTAAATCGGATATGCGTAAAGCAAGGAGATATTGATGGCTGAAAATACAATGCCTATGACTCAATCCTCTGCCGATCAACCCAGAGTTGAAACGCAATCGTTAGATCGTGGTCAACAACCTGCTAGTGTGCAGTATCGTAATCAACCAACACCTAGTTTTGATCGTGGCATGAAAACTCGTGCTGCCCCTAGATCTGTTCGTGGTTAATTAAAAGGAGTCCAATATGTACGGTAAAACTCGTAAAACTCGTAAATCACGGAGATAGTTTCCTCCTTCAATGGAAATTTCCTTGGGGGGGTGGAAATAAAATAAATCCCCCCACTTGACAATTGATAGTTTTAGTTTAGGCTATGCAATAACTTAATAGGAAATGGCTATGGGCGTACCTTCCGAAGAATTAATGAATATGATTAAGAGTCAGCGTGATAGCGCTACTCCAAATGGCATACCTGATGTGCCAACAGGCGCAAATGATATGGGGATCTCAGATCCAAACAGTCCTCCAATGGCTGCTCCCATGTCAACTCCAGAACCAAAGATGGGCAATCGTGAAGCAGCCCTGATTAATGTATCTATGGCAATGGATTTACTAGAACAATCTTTACCTGCAATCGGTAGTGAATCAGCCGAAGGCAAACAAATTTTATCGGCTATTCGGAGCATGATTGGTGTACTAGGCGTTAAAAAAGCCAGCACTGCTGAATTGCAACCTGCTGAGATATTACAGATGTTACAAAGTTTACCCCAAGCTGGCGGTGCTTCTCCTGAAAGTAAGGCGATGATGTCAGCACCAGCAATTCCTGGTATGGCTCCAGAAGGACCTGCACCAGTCTTGCCAATGCCTCCACCTACAGGTGGTGGTGCAGTACCCCCTGGCGCTCCCGTTCCACCACCCATGTAAAGGAAAATAATATGGATCTGTTTAAACCCCGTGGCGCTTCGGCTCCTCGCAACCCAACCGACAACAACCAAAAAAATGGTCAAATTATCAATACTCCTCGTTACTCCGAGTTTGGTGGTTTAACTGCTTCAAATAAAGCTGGCTCTAAGAACATGATGTCTATGTCTAAGCCTGGCGATACCAAAAAAGTCATTTAACGATTTAGGGGATAAAAATGTCTTTAGAAGATCTAAGTTTTGAACAGCGTGACGAATTAGCTTTGCTAATGAAAGATATGGCTGAGAATCCATCCACTCGCAAAGAAGTATTGCGTTTAACTAAGAAACTCCGCCCTAATATGCCAATTCCTGAACTTGAAATTGAAGATTACACTGAAAAGAAAATCAACAATGCAGAAGAACGGGTAGCACAGTTAGAAGCTAAGTTGCGTGAAAAAGATGCTATTGGTGAGCTTAAAACTCGCAGAGATAACTTGTTTAAGAAGGGTTTAGCCCATTCTGAAGAAGATATTGAAGAAATTGAGAAGCTCATGCTCAGTAAAGGAATGACCAATCACGAAACAGCAGCAGAGTATTTTGATTGGATGAAACAAGCTGCCGTGCCAACACCTTCAGGCTACAATCCTAATCCATTGAAAGGTTTTGACCTTTCTAAGTTTTGGAAAGATCCAAAAGGTGCAGCACGAAATGTGGCAGCAGAAGCATTAGGTGAGTTGCGTAAAAACACTCGCCCAATAGGGTATTAGTAGTAGAGGGGATATTTTAATTTTTGTTTGGAGATAAACCATGCCTATAGGTGGCGGAATTCTTCCAGCGTCAGGTTCTTCGCAATACAATGAGTTGACTTATGTTACTCGTAGAGCGTTTATCCCCAAGCTGGTAGTACAACTTTATAACAGCACACCCCTGATGGCTGCGTTGATTGCTAACAGTCAACAAGCCTCTGGTGGTGTATCCCAAGTAACCGTTCCAGTTCAAGGCGCACAGTTTGTTAATGCCCAATGGTCTGACTATTCTGGTTCGTTTAACCAGCCGTCAGTTCAGCAAGGTGCTTTCAATGCTGAGTTCAACCTTAAACTGATGATTGCTCCAGTACCGTTTTTAGGTATGGAAGGTGCAGTTCAGCAAGACTATGCAATTATTCCTCTCATTGAAGCACGCATGAATGATGCTACCAATGTGATGATGGATGCAATGGCTACTGCCCTGTATACCAATACTACGAACACTCAACAGTTCATTGGTTTGCCTGGTGCAATTGATGACGGTACTAACATGGTTACCTACGGTAACATCAATCGGACTACCTATACTTGGTGGAAATCGAAGGTGTATAACGCAGGTTCTGTGAACCCAACTCGTCAAAACATTCTCCAGTACATTTCAGGTACTGTTAAGAATGGCGCTGAAGTTCCTACTTTTGGCGTATGCGGATTTGGTACATGGACACTTTTAGCCCAAGATTATGTGGGTCAAGAGCAATATGTTATTACCCCAGGTAACGGTTTCGATTCAGATGCCAACGGTCCTTCAGCAGCTTTCCGTGCTTTGATGGTCGCAGGCGTTCCTGTTTATCCAGATCCTTACTGTCCAGAAGGTACGGTTTATTTCATTAACTCGAATTACTTGAGTCTTTACATTCACGATCAAGGTTCATTCGTATTTACTGGCTTTGAATCGACTCTCCCTAATTGGCAGATTGGTTATGTTGGCGCTGTCTTGATGATTGCCGAATTGGTAAGCGTTAAGCCGAAGTCAATGACCAGAGTATCTGGCTACAACTCTATTTCATTATAAGGAGAACTAGTCATGGCACTCGGTCTAAATAAGATTTTAGTAACAGGCACATATGCAAATACTGCCGCAGCGTATTACCAAGCAGTTTCTAACATTACCGTCACTACTGCTGGTAATGTGGTTCCTGCTGGTACTTATATGGCATTTAATACCGCCAATGTGGTAATTCAAGCAGTATCGAATTACAACGCTACTTCTAATGTGGCTACATTCTCGAATGTATACCCGATTAACTCTGGTGGCGTTATTATTTCTGACGGTATTAATGTGCAATTTTTGGCAACTACCAATACTTCAGTGCAATTGATTACTGTCAATGGTGGTCAAGCGGTATCAAGTACCTTTGCTAGTTAAGGGGAAAAATAATGGCTAACCCAGATGCAGTCGGTAATCTGTATTTAAGTTCTTTTGGTAATGTCCGCATTGCTTTTGCTGAAGCCGTATCACTAGCTTCAACAGGTAATGCGGTAGCCAATTTAGCTTTTGCAATTGGTGGCTTAACAAATGGTGGTGCAGTAGCTAATTCGGGTTCAGTAATTGTAAGAAAAATTGTAATCACTAGCCCAGTTGGTTCGGTTTCTTCAGGAAATGTGGCAATTTATACTAGCGCCAATGGTAATGACGCTAACTTAATTACTGCAAATACTGCTTTAACTGCACTGTCCGCAGCAGGTCGTTATCTTGATGTTCCGATTACTGGCGCTTATGGCGCTAATACCGCTATCTCTGGATCTACGACTTCAGCATTGTTTGTTAAAGTCAACACCGCTTCAGGCAACGCAAACACCGTTAACATTAGTGTTTATGGCGAAGTAGTTAACTTCTAATGTCGAATATATTTGTAACCAACCATTCCGACAAACCATTAAAAGATGGTTTTGCTGGAGTGGTTTATGATTTTTTACCTGGCACAACTATCGAAATTCCGATTGAAACTGCCAAGCATATTTTTGGTTACGAAGAACAAAACAAGGAAGTTTACTTGGCACGGTTAGGGTGGATAAAGACTGCCAACGATTTAGATACAGGTTTTGAAATCTTGTCTAAATGGGAGTTATCCACACAACCTCCAAAAAAGAACCAATCGTTATCCCCGTTGGTGGAAAGAGTACCTCTCCCTTCTTCAAAGAGGGGTGGGGGAAAAGTCCTACAGGCTGTAGCATGAACTATGGATACTAAAGTATGGCTACGCTTAACTCCTATATTACTGAAGTGCAGAGATTACTGCATGACGCAAACGCTAACTTTTATAGCACCGCACAGTTAACTGATTACATTAACTCTGCACGGGAGCGAGTTGTCCGTGATACAGGCTGTCTTAGAACCATTCAAGTAACGCAAGTTCCTTGCGCTATACCTGCTACCAATGCAATTAATGGCGTAACACCAACTAATCCAACTGCATGGGCAGCCAATACTGTTGTTGTTGCAAACGCTTTTGTATTTAGTAATATCTATATATATCAATACATTACAGGTGGAACTTCAAGTTCTACGCCACCTCCATATCCTGCTAGTGGCTACAATTACCCACCAAGCACTGCTTTTGCTGACGGTACAGCTACCTTGCAATATGTCGGCAATACAGAAAATATTTATTACGCTGCCTTGCCACAAGGTTTAAATACCATAGATATTGTTAACATTAATTTGTACTTCGGTAATTCTCGTATTCCTATGAATTACATGGCTTGGTCTAGCTTTAATTCCACCATGCGTATTTGGCAAAACAATGTCAGCCGACCTGTGGTTTTTAGTATTTATGGACAAGGCAATATTTATATTGGACCTGCGCCAGATTATGTTTATACCGTTGAATTGGATACGGTTATTTTGCCAACCGCTTTAACTCAAACTGCCCCTACAGCCACCGATCCGATTGCCGATCCTTATACTTCTGCGGTCAAGTTTTATGCAGCTTACCTGGCTAAGTTCTATGAACAAAGTTATGGCGAATCAGAAATTTTTAAACAAGAATATTTGAAACAAGCTAATTCGATTTTAAATACCACCTTTACCCGTAGGATCCCAAGCGTATATAACTCACCTTAATTAATTATGGCTGCGGCAGAACAGAAAAAGTCCTATCAGGTCATTAAGCAATTTAAAGGGCTTAATACCAAAGCAAACCGCACTGCCATTGGTGAGGATGAGTTTTCGTGGCTAGAAAATGCTCAACCCGTTGGTTTTGGCAATTTAAAGATTGTGCCATCCCAATCGGTAGTAACCGATAGCAGTAACAATTCAGTTATTTTTTCCAATACCGTAACGCATTTTGCCTCTGCCAGCCTAAACATTACTGACTATGTTTTAGCCTTTTTATCAGACGGTTCAGCCGAATATTTCAATGTTACAACGGGCACTAAAGGCAATGTAGCCGTAGCTAACACCTTTTCCAATGCTGGCATCCAAGTCAGCCAATACAACAATGACCATGTTTTAATCTTAGATCAATCTAAGGGTTTATACCAATGGGATGGTAACAATACCACTACCATTGGATCGGTTGGTTTAGTTGCTATGGTTAATTATGGCTCTGGCTATAACACGGCTCCTTCCGTAACCATTTCAGGACCAGACGAAGTTGGCGGTGTTCGGGCTGAGGCAGTTTGCGCTGTTACTGGCAACTCCGTTACCTATGTCACCCTAACCAATGCAGGTTCAGGCTATACCAACGCTAGTAATCTTACCGTTTCCTTTGCTGGTGGCGGTGGAAATAATGCAAGTGCGATTGCAGAAATTTTAACTTTTAGACAAGGTACAGTGGCTACTGCGGTAGTCAATGGTGGCTCAGGCTATACCAATGGTACGACTCCAGTTACCTTTAGTGGTGGTGGCGGAACAGGCGCAGCAGGTACAGCGATCATTCGTAACAATGCGGTTTCGGTAGTGGTAATGACCAATTACGGTCAAAACTATACTAATAATTCCAACATTACTGCCACGATCTCGGCTGGTGGTTCTGGGGCTAATTTAGTTCCCGTTATTAACAATGAGCCTAATGTCGGGGTTTCTTCATTTTCGGGCAGGGTCTGGGTTGCCTTTGGGCGCTCAGTAGCGTATTCGGCTGCGGGTTCTTATAGCGATTTTACTAGCGTATCGGCTGGCACAATTGTCATTACGGACTCTACTTTGCATGGCAATATTCAACAGTTGATTGCTGCCAACAATTTCTTGTATGTTTTTGGTGATGATTCGATCAATGTGTTTTCTGATGTGCGGGTAACTACGGCTGGTACAACCTTATTTACCAATACCAATGTCAGTGCTTCTGTAGGTTCTAAGCGTTCATACGCCATATTCCCGTACTTCAGATCTGTGTTATTCATGAACGATTATGGGGTTTACGCCCTTGTTGGCTCTACTACTTCTAAACTCTCAGATAGCTTAGACGGCTTAATTCCCAATATTGACTTTAATAGCCCAATTTATGCAGGGCAAGTTTTAATCAATAATATCCTGTGCGCTGCCTTTAATTTCCGTTATTACGATGCTGTATTTACCCAAAGCTATCGTTATATCCAAGCGGTTTTCTTTGAAAAACGGTGGTTTTTAACTAGTCAAAATGACGCTTTAAAATACATTACGACTGTTCCGTTTAATGGCAAAATCAGTCTTTATGGCACGATAAATAATACTTTATATAAGCTGTATAACAATACAACTGCCGATATTACCAGTCGAGTACAAACGGCTTTACTGCCTTTGACTGATCCAATCCGTACCAAACAGGCTTTAAAATTTGGTATTGAAGCAACCCTTGCTCAAGGCGCAAGTCTTGATGTAACAATAGATTCTGAAAATGGCTCTAGCCCTGTCTATACCTTGCAAAACTTTATTACATGGACTAATGTTTCAAGCACAGTAATTACTTGGACAAATAGTAGTTCTACAGTAATATCTTGGTTAGGTGGAACTGGGTATCAGCTTTATAAGTCAGACGCTATGCAATGGGGAAAATACTTAGGGTTAACCCAAACTTCCAACTCTGCTGGATTTGTGGTTAACACATATGAATTTGAACATGAATTGAGAGTGAGGTTCTAAAATGCCAGGCGTTCCTAATATTTTTGGTAATGCAACTTCAAGCATACCATTAACCCAATTAGATGCAAACTTTAATACTACCGCTACATTGGGTAATACAGCCATTGGGCTTGGCAATACCACTACTTCGGTTGGTAATTTAACGCTTACCAATGTCACTATTGTTAGCGGTACTAGCACTGTTGGTAATGTAACCCTTGGAAATACTACTGTTGGTCTTGGTAATACAGCTACTTCTATAGGTAACTTAGCGCTAAACAACGCTACGATTGAAAATATTCAAGAGCCAGCAAACATTACCGCTACAGCAGCAAATGCAACAATCAATATTGATATTTTGTCTAATGTGGTTGTTTATTGCACAGCCAATGCTACTGGTAACTTTACCGTTAATTTCCGTGGAAATGCAGGTACAACCTTTAATAATGCAGTACCAGCCAATGTATCAGTTTCGGCTAGTTTAGTTACTGCTCAAGGCGCTACTGCTTATTACAACAGTCTTGTACAAGTTGACGGTTCTACGGTTACTCCTAAATGGCAAGGCGGTACAGCGCCCACCAGTGGAAATGCCAACGCAACAGATACTTATGTTTATGTTGTTATGAAAAGTGCAGCAAATACTTACACAATCTTAGCCACTCAGACAAAGTTCGCATAAATGCCTCGCTTATCTAAAATTGGTGCAGCAGCCTTAGGAGCTTTTGGTTTTACTGGAGGCGCTGCTGGTATTACTGCTAGTTATCTAGTTGTTGCTGGTGGTGGTGGAGGCGGTTTAGCTATGGCAGGCGGTGGAGGCGCTGGTGGCTATCAAGCAGGTACTACATCTTTAGTTTTAACTACTTCTTACACAGTTACTGTAGGCGCTGGTGGTACAGGCGGTACAAGTTCAAGCGTTTCGGGAGTAAATGGCTCTAATTCATCTTTTGGCATACTTACTGCTTCAGTAGGTGGCGGTGGTGGAGGTTCTCAAGTATCAAATGGTGTTACTGGTGGGTCTGGAGGGGGGGCTGGATCTGGTTCAGGTAAAACTGCTGGTTCGGGAACTGGCTCTCAGGGTTTTGCTGGTGGATTAGGTACAGGTTCGGATTCTGGTAATCGTGGAGGCGGTGGTGGAGGTGGTTCTTCAGCCGTTGGAGCCGCAAGTTCTAGTGGCGGTGGCGGTAACGGTGGCGCTGGAACAGCAAACTCAATTAGTGGCTCAAGTGTTACCTATGCAGGCGGAGGTGGCGCAGGTTGTGGTCGTTCTGCTGGTACTGCTGGAACTGGCGGAACAGGTGGCGGTGGTTCAGGTGTTAATGACGGAAGTAATCCTACAAACGGAACAGCAAATACTGGCGGTGGTGGCGGAGGCGGTGGTGAATCTTCTAGTTTTGTTGATGGCACTCCTGGAACTGGCGGTTCTGGCATTGTAATTATCAGCTACACAGGCGCACAACAATTTGGTGGCGGTGTAATTACAACAAGCGGTGGTTCGACTATCCACACATTCACTACAAGTGGTGTCCTTAGTCCTATTAGTTCTTTATCTGCAAGCTATTTAATAGTAGCTGGCGGTGGTGGTGGAGGCAAAACATTAGGCGGTGGTGGTGGAGCTGGTGGATTGTTAGCTTCTACTGCAATTATTGATACAAATTCAATTTATACAGTTACTGTAGGTTCAGGCGGTGCTGGTGGCACAGGATCGGCTAATGTTACTTATGTTGGAAGTAATGGTACAAATTCAACATTTAGCGCTGTTTCAACTGCTGCGGTAGGTGGTGGTGGAGGCGGAGCTTCTACTACTGGCACTCCTGGCAATGGTGGTTCAGGAGGTGGTGCTGGATTTAGCACAGCAGCAGGTACAGGAACTGCTTTACAAGGAAATAATGGTGGTACTGCCTCAATTTCTGCTCCTAATTATGGCGCAGGCGGTGGCGGTGGCTCTGGTGCTGTCGGTGGTAATGGTAGTTCTACTACTGGTGGAACTGGAGGTGTTGGTACAGCTTCCTCTATTAGTGGCTCTAGCACATACTATTCTGGTGGCGGTGGCGCAGGAACCTTTAATGGCGGTACTCCAGGCGCAGGTGGTAACGGAGGCGGTGGGGCTGGAGCAACATCAGCTACAGCAACTAGCGGGTCTGTTAATACTGGCGGAGGCGGAGGGGGAGTTGATAGCCAAGTAGGAACAAATAGTCCTGCTGGTGCTGGCGGTAGCGGCATAGTAATCATTTCATACTCTGGTAGCCAACAATTCTCAGGTGGCACAGTAACTACAAGCGGTGGAAATACTATACATTCATTTACTAGTAGTGGAAGTTTAGTTCCAGTAGTTCAATTTTTAGTTGTCGCTGGTGGTGGTGGTGGTGGCAAACAAAATAACAGCACAGTTAGTGCTGGTGCTGGTGGAGGTGGTGCTGGTGGACTATTAACTGGATATGTTGTTTTAACTAGCGGTGTTCAATACACAATTACTGTTGGTTCAGGAGGAGCAGGCGGTGCAACTTCTTCTAATGGAACAAATGGTGCAAATTCGGTATTAAGCGGAACTGGAATTACAACACAAACTGCTGTGGGCGGTGGTGGCGGTGGTGCTGCACCATCTGGAGCTAGTAATGGTTCTTCAGGAGGATCAGGTGGCGGTGGCGGTTATTTAGGTGGTACTGGTGGTGGTGCAACCGCTTTGCAAGGTAGTGCTGGTGGAGGTGGAAGCTCAACTGATGGAGGTTCTGGTGGTGGTGGTGGTGGAGCTACTGGAGTTGGTGGTACTGGCGCAAGCAATATTGGTGGCAATGGCGGTGCTGGAACAGCCTCTTCTATCACAGGTTCTTCAGTTACTTATGCTGGCGGTGGCGGTGGTTCTGCTTCTTCTACAGCAGGCACAGGCGGTGCTGGTGGTGGCGGTAATGGAGATAAAATTACTGGTGCAGTTGCTGGATCTGCTGGATCTGCCAATACAGGCGGTGGTGGTGGTGGTGGAGGTACAGCCACAGGAAATACTTATGCTGGTGGTTCTGGTGTAGTTATTTTAGCTATTCCAACTTCAATTTACACAGGCACAACCACTGGTTCACCTACAGTCACAACTAGCGGAAGTAAAACAATTTTAACTTACACAGCATCAGGTACATATACAGCTTAAAGGAAACAAACATGGCACATTTTGCAAAAGTAGAAAACGGCATAGTTACAGATGTAATTGTTGCCGATCAAACATTTATTGATAGCGGAGTTTTGGGAAATCCAACTTTATGGGTTCAAACTTCCTATAACACTTATGGAAATGTGCATTACGCACCTAGCCCTCCTGCCGAGCCAATGACTCCTGACGGTGGCACACCACTTCATTACAACTATGCTGGTATTGGCTATTCATGGGATGGTACAGGCTTTGCAGCCCCACAACCCTATCCTTCATGGGTGTTAGACCCAGCTACTTATTTATGGCAAGCGCCAACTCCTCCAGGACCTATGCCAACTACAGGCGGACCTTGGGTATGGGATGAGGCAACTTTATCGTGGGTAGAAGCCCCTATGGAGGCTTAAATGGGAATTAATGCTTTTACTAAGACAGGTAACACCGTTACTTTTACTGCTGGCACAAGTGCGCCTACACCAATCCAAGCGTTATCAAGCACCTTAGGTGGCAATCAGTATCGGATTATTAATTCAGGCACAACTTTAGTTTTTTTAGGCTATGGAGATACGGCTGCTAATGCTACAGCCACTTCAGCCAATGTCACTACAACAGGTAACTCTATTCCGCTACTTGCTGGTACTGACGAGATATTAAGTTTTATGCCAAATGCTTTTTTTACGGGTACAAGCACGGCTAATGCCGTTTGTTACATAGTTCCAGGTGACGGAGTTTAATCATGGTTCTCAAGGTCGTTGCAGCTTCAAGTGGCGGTGGCGGTAACGGTTCTGGCACAGTAACTTCTGTTGCTACTGGGACTGGCTTAACGGGTGGTCCAATTACGACCTCAGGTACAGTATCGCTTGCTAACACTGCGGTAACGGCTGGAACTTATGGCAATGCTAGTATTAATGGTGTTTTTACTGTTGACGCACAAGGGAGAATAACTAATGCTGCCAATGTTGCGATTTCTGGCACTTCTCCTGGTGGCGCTGCTGGTGGTGATCTTACTGGCACTTATCCAAATCCTACACTCAATACTAGTGGTGTTGTTGCAGGTGTGTATGGCAATACAAGCGCAGTTTCTCAAGTTACTGTCGATGCTAAAGGTCGAGTAACGACAGCTACCAATGTAGCCATTACTGTAGCCAATACAGCCATTACTAGTGGCAATATCACTATTGGCAATACCACCATAGGACTTGGAAACACCGCTACTACAGTGGGCAATCTAGCCCTTCAAAATGCTAATATTCAAAGCGTAGCAGCGACCTTTCCTAACAGTTTTCTTGCTAATGCAAGTGCTACATTAGGCAATACCCTAGTTACACTAGGTTCTACCATTACGAGTCTAGGAAATCTTACCTTAGCTAATGTGACTATTACGAGTGGTACAGAGAATGTAACCACCTTTAGATATACCTCTAATACCGCCTCTAATGCTACTTTTAGTTCAGCAACCATGATGCTTATTCCTGCTGGCTACATTATTGCCAATGTAAACAGTGTCAATGTCAAAATTCCTTACTATGCGGTTTAATTCATGGATACTCAAAATCTTTTCAATATTGCGATTGCTATAGCTGGATTTTTAGGAGGTTGGGTGCTAAATAACATTAGTAAAAGCCTTACTAGACTAGACGAAGATGTGAGAGAAATGCCCCTCATGTATGTCACCAAAGATGACTATAGGGCGGACATTACTGAAATTAAAGGAATGTTGGCGGAGATTTATAAAGAGTTAAGAGATAAGGCTAATCGGTAATGGATTTTAATACCTTACAAACCGTGGAATATGGCAATGTTGACTCATTAAAGGACTTTTTGTTCGTTAATGCTCAACAACACCAAGTATTTAGGGAAACATTCCTAGATCAAGGCATATTAGTGCCTGCTTTCCCGCTTTCAGAGGCAGAACCCGACTATTTAGATGACTGGTTACTCGCCCATCAGGTCGAACATCAGAGTTTTGCCAACCTTTTAGAGCTTAGTAACCCTTTCAATATGCTTGATGTGGACTGGAATGTGGAGAATGATTTTTACGATTGGATCGCTTCCCACCTGTATATCCACCAACAAATTGCCAGCACAATGGGCTTAGTTTAATGTCAACTAATCCGCTTTCCCCACCCCAAAAAAAATCGGGTTTTCCTGACGGACAAGTGATGACGGCTATGCAAAACAAAGGACAAGTTACGCAAACACCTGAAGTTGAACAAGCCAAAGAACAGTTAAAGGCTGTTTTAGCTAAGGACAATATAAACCCTAGCCTAGTGGTTCAATTGGGTTTAATGGCTGAGAAATCTTTACGGGATAAGACTTTATATCCAATGGTTAAGCAACAAGCTATTCAATCCAAAATGGCTAAACCAGAAGAAATCCAACCAGGCTTTGATTACCGTTTTATTGGTGCAATTATGTCAGCAGGTAAGTTAGCAGAAATGCTAGTGGGGAGTACATAATGCCTTGGGTAAGTGAAGGAGATAGCGCAAGGTGGGTAGAAGATCCCGTTGCCGAAGCAACGCCTGATCCCGCACAATCACAAGCTATAGTTGCTGACTGGTATCGCACTTACTTAGGCAGAGAACCTGATGCTAGTGGATTAGAGGCGTATACCAATGCAATTAATGCAGGTGCTTCTACTGAATCTTTAGTAAGCAGTATTGTCAATTCTGGTGAAGGTCAGAATTATATTGCTGCCCAAACTAGCCAAAATGCACCAGCCATGAACTCAGGTGCAGGCAGAAATCCAGTAACTCAAGAGCCTCAATCTGGTTTAAATGACGAACAAGTTAAACAACTTTACAATCGTTATTTAGGTAGAAATCCTGATCCTGACGGCATGAATACCTTTCGTGGCATGGATATGGCACAAGCTATTAGCAGGATTGCTAGTAGCCAAGAATTTCAAGATAAACAGGGTGCAAAACAAGCTGCTGCTGGTGATACTGGTGGTGTTAATTGGCTTATTGATCCTAATGATTTACGAAAAAATGCAGTTAGATACGATAACGGCACTTATTTTTATGCTGACGGTTCTACTGCTTATGAGAATCGACCAGGCTCTAATCAAGCATTGTCCATTACACCGCCTTATTCAAGCTATGAAGATCCTGCCAATATGCGCTTGGGAAACCGTAACTATGCGTATGCAGGGTCAAGCGTTCCAGATACAGTCACTATTAACGGAGTTGAGCTTCCAGTTCAAAAGCCTGAATACTTAATAAACACCAAAACAGGTAAAGTCTTTACTGATCCAGAAAAAGGCAACCGTACATATACGATTCAAGATGTTACTCCTGCAAACCAATCTGGAGAACTTTATAAAGTCTTTGATTCTACGGTTAAGATTGGCGCAGCAGTTATGATTTCTTTTGCTGCCCCTGATATTGGGGCTGAAATCTTAGCTAGCACTTTAACTGGTGCAGAGGCTACAGCTTATGCTGCTGGTATTGCAAACGGCATGAGTTCTGCACAAGCACTTGCAGCTACGGGCGCTTATACCGCAGGACAAGCTGCTGCTGTTGGTGCGGCAGTTGCTTCAACAGGCAATCAGGTAATGATTGATGCGGTAAATCAAAAAGATGGTAAAGCAATATTAGACGCAGCAGCAACTACCCTTGGAACTACAGCCCTTTCTTATGGCGTATCTAGCGTTGCTGGAAGTCTTTTGCCAACTGGTTTACCTGCTACTGCTGCAGGGGGCGCTACAGGTGCTGTTAAAGGTTCAGTAACCGCTATTTTAGGTGGCAAAGATCCCATATCAGGCTTGGCTAGAGGCACTATTAGTGGTTTAACTGGTGGTGCAATTAAAGATATTCAGACAAGTGGTTATGATTTACAAGGTGACGATCAAGTATTTGATACTGAAGAACAGCGTTATTTATCGCCTTATGAAGTATCACAAAAATATCCTGAGTTATATCCTGAAGGTAT